>ODAK010003347.1_pt1 | contig 16669 bp, 3 predicted proteins | sample 1539591 | NCBI WGS metagenome assembly ODAK01 (sample SAMEA3539303, study PRJEB22396) | soil metagenome | biome: tundra; feature: field; material: soil | place: USA | collected 2010-05 | depth 0.15 m
TATAGTCTATGAACTTTGGAATCCATTTACTATTGAATGTTTTTATGTTGGTAAAGGAAGCACAAAATACTCTATTCTAAGGCGATTTAAATCACATTTAAATGAAGCCAAATTGTTTAAAGCTGGAAAATATGTCTGCAACCCATTTAAAGCAAGAGTTATAAACAAAATAACAGTATTCAATGCTGAGCCTGTTTTCATTATTGTAAATAAATTCGAAACAGAAAAAGAAGCTCATGAAGAAGAGAGACGCTTAATTTCTTACTACGGTCGTAGAGATAGAAATAAAGGAACATTAACTAATCTTACCGATGGCGGCGAAGGTAGTTCTGGTAAGGTATTTAATGCAGAATCAATACAAAAAATGTCTGATTCTAAAAAAGGAATACCATTATCTGAGGAAAGAAAAGAACAATTTAGAATTTCCAGACTTAATATAAAACAAAAAAGAGGTCCAAAAAACGGCACGTTATTAAGCGAAGAACATAAAGAAAATATTGGAAAAGCTAATGCAGGAAAAATTCTTGGACCATTAAGCGACGAAACAAAATTTAAACTCAGCGAAAGTTTAAAAGGCAAAAATTTAGGAAAAAAACGCACGGAAGAAACAAAATTAAAAATGCGTATAGCCAAACTTGGTAGAAAATTAAGTGTTGAAACTCGTGAAAAAATGCGTCTAGCAAAAATTGGCAAAGAAAAAACTGATGAACACAAAACCAATCTTAAAGCAGCTTGGATAATTAGAAAAGAAAAGGGAGTATTATATAATGGCTGTATCTAGGCAGACGGATTTATTTAGCGGAGAACTTTGGCAGACTCTGTATCAAGCCTTCCCCAGAATTAATTTCAATGCAACCGATCCTGTTTCTATCAATCAGGCTCTACAAAATTACATAATGGTAAACTATCCGGAGCAATTTAACGATTGGGTCATTTCTTCCGAATTCGTTGCTATTATCGATTTGTTATCGTGGTTAGCAGGAACATTAGCATTTAAAACCGATATTGCTTCCAGAGAGAATTTCCTTGACACAGCAGAAGCAAAAGAAAATGTTTTACGTCTTGCTCGGTTCCTTTCGTATAATCCAAGTCGCTGTCAACCATCAACAGGTATATTGAAAATAACCGAAATATATACGGATGATGATGTTTATGATAGTTTCGGAACAGATTTGATCAACACCACAATTGTTTGGAACGATCCAAACAATTCCAATTGGTTTGATCAATTTACTTCTGTTATGAATGCCGCATTTGTTAATACAAATCCATTTGGTATTCCTATAAGTGATGGAATGGTTGCGGCCATTGATACACAATTATATCGATTGAACGGACTTTCCAGCAACAGTAGTTTGAATTTTAGTTCTAATGTAAGCGGAACCCCTATGGATTTTGAAGTATGTAATGGAGATTTTACTTCCGATACATCTTCTGCCACTGGACAGTTATTCGAACGCAATCCAGACCAAAATAATGCGTTTCAGTTTTATTATTTGAATGATAATAAAGGAAATTCAAGCCATAGAACTGGTTTCTTTTTCTTATTCAAACAAGGAACAACGCAAAAGCAAACATTTCAAATTTCTGTTCCTATTGAAAATCAACTTATCGATATAACCACAACAAATATTAATCAAAACGATGTATGGGTTAATACAATAAACGATACAGGAACAGTTCTTATTAATTGGACAAAAGTTCAAGCAGTATTCAATTCAAATATCACATATAACAATATACCAATCAATCAAAGAAACATTTTTTCTGTAATCACTCGTGATAATGATGAAATAACAATCAGATTTTCCGATGGTCGTTTTGGTAATGCTCCAAGCGGAAATATACAAATTGTTTATCGTGTATCCAACGCTCTTACATATCAAATAAAACCAGCGGAAATAGATGGTATTCAGCTTCAGTTTAGTTATATAAGCACCGCTGGTTCGCAACAAACACTTTATGTGACTTTTTCTTTACAAGAAATAGTTTCAAATGCTGCCGCATCAGAAACTACCGACAGTATAAGACAAAACGCTCCACAAGTTTATAGCACACAAGGAAGAATGGTATCTGGTGAAGATTACAATATTTTTCCATTATCCTCTAATCTTGCTGTAAAAATTAACGCTATAAATCGTTTATATTCTGGTCAATCAAGATATATTGATTTGCAAGACCCTACCGGCACATATCAAGATTTATCTCTTTTTGCCGAAGATGGTATCTTCTTCAAAGAAATAGCAGATAACTATTTCGAAATACCATTGATATTAAATAAATCTGCTCAAGATATTATCTCTGGATATATTCTACCAGCATTGACACAATATACTGTTTCTAATTTGATACGAGATGTATTATTACAAAATACATACTATATTACAACAATCGTTCCAACAACAGTATGGTCATCTGGTTCTGTTATAGATGTTCATTCGTTAGGTATAACATGGACAACAGCCAATTCTAGTTTGTTTCAAACTACCGGTTGGTTTTCCGCTACACAAAACCTTGTCCAACCAGGAGCCATCATACAATTCAATATTGGTGGTGTAATGACATGGATTGCTGTCAGTGATGTTCAAGGAGCAATCAATTCAATTCCATTGACAGGTGTTGCTGGCCCTGTGACATTATCACAAGAAGTTCCAGTAGGTTCCATCGTTGAAGCTATATTGCCTTGTGCGTATGTTACTCCATCTTCAACTGTTATAACGACTATTCAAACCAACATCGGTACAAAACTATCGTTCTCATTGTGGTATGATTATTCTAACTCTAATTCAGCCAATGGTCCTGTTTGGGTAGTAAGAGGACCAGCAAATGATTTTGGTGAGCCAGACCCAGAATTTATTAATATTGGTGGAGCCAATTTGATACAAATCATGAATATAAACTATATTACAGGAATGTGGAGAATAACTACGCAAGGTATGCGTTATGTTTTTGAAAGTATCGCCAAAATCCAATGGTTTGATAATGGAAGAAGAAATCTTGCTCAATATACTGGAGAAGCACAACCAGATTTGATTAGAGTAATGAAAATAAATACCAATCTAAATGACGGCAGAGGTTACGCTTTACAAAAATATTACGATTTAGCTATTGACCGTATGTGGTCTTATCAAGACGGAACATCCGAAACAAGAAGAACAACTGTATTGCTTTATGACAGCAATCTTGATGGCTATCCAGATGTTCCAGATGCGTATTATCAAGTGATTTCGAATCAATATCAAGACAATTATTTATTCTGGTCTAATGCTGCTAAACCGCCATATGATGAACCATTATCTGGTGTGATCGTATATGATACTGATACCTTGTTACAAGCTGATAACTCACAAGCAATTGGAACGGTTGGATTTCAAGTAGAATCTACTGCAACTTATTTGGATGATGAAACATTCTGGGTATGGACGGCTGGTTCTCCAAACGCATGGATTCAGGATTTGTATGGAAAATACAGAATTGAAAGAGGTAGAGGCCAAAATATTGCTGCGTTATGGGTAACCAATTCTGGAAATTTGGTTCCAAGCTGTGATGATATTATTTTCCAATGGAAACATTATGCTACAGTTGATCAAAGAATAGACCCATCCAGTTCTAATATCATTGATATCTTTGTATTGACTTATGCTTATGATACAGCAATAAGACAATGGATTGTGAACGGAGCAGATTTATCTTCTATGCCAATTGTTCCAACAGAGTTGGATTTGAGTTTAGCATTTTCCAGTATAGAACAATACAAAATGTTTTCTGATGAAATCATTTGGAGACCAGTGTCTTACAAATTCTTATTCGGAACAGGCGCTGATCCAGAAAATACCGCACAATTGAAAGTCGTTAGAATGGCCAATGCTTCGGTCAGCGATGGTCAAATTCAATCGCAAATCATCAATGCAGTGAATACTTATTTTGGAATTTCCAGATGGAATTTTGGTGATACGTTCTACGGATCGGAACTTTGTGCCTATATTCATCAACAATTAGTTAATCTTGTTAGTTCTGTTGTCATCGTCCCCTTAGCAGCAGACAGTGCGTTTGGTGATGGATATGAAATCAATTGTAATCCAGACGAAATATTTATTAGTACAATGCAAGTTTCTAATGTTATCATAATAACAAGCAACACGGCGACGAATTTGAGAATAAGAGGATAAAGATGACAGATCATTCAGATAGACTTTGGGCAGAAGATGTTGATAGACCTTGGGCAAAAGATATTCCAACCAAAGAAGATATAACCAAATTTTTAGAAGTGTTTAATGCATTGGATAAATTCGAAGCAACTATTTGCCACGTAAGAAACCAAATCCGAGGATATAGTCCATGGAACGATATCGATTGTCCAAATCCAAAAGTAATAAAAGTAATAGAATGGTTAGAAAAAATTTCAAAGGAATAACCACCGCCTTTATAAACATATAAATACTATTATAATAAAAAGAGTAGTTTTTAATGAGTGGTTCTAGTTCTTCCAACACGTCAAAAACCCGTTTCATAAGTTTTTTACCTGAATTCCAGCAAACCGATGAATTGAGCAACTTCTTCGGAACCACGATTGATGAGTTATTCCAAAACGGAATTTCAGATTCTATTACTGGTTATATTGGAAGAATTCCAACTTATTCTAACCCGATAACAGATTTTTATGTCAATGAGCCAACTACTTCACGTTTAGCCTATCAATTAGAATCTGGTATGGTTAGTAGAAATGCTACTTCTGCTATAACAAATGCATTATCATATCCAGATTTTGTCAGTCATTTAGCGGTTGATGGAGCAAATATTTCTGATCATCAAAGAATGTTTGAGACTGATTATTATTCTTGGGCACCACCAATCAATATCGATATGATTTCAAACTATCGTGAATATTATTGGTTTGGTGACGCCTCTGGCTCTGGTGATCTTCCAACATTGGTTCTTACTGTTCCAATTAATTACTATACTGGTAATGGCGCAACAACAACATTTGCTTTACCAGCATCCATTGATGCTGTTCCTGTTGGTGATGAAATACCAACTGTTTTTGTTAATAACATTCCTGTTGTCGCAACACCATCTGGAAATAACATTGTTTGCGCCACAGCCCCAGGAAACGGAACGACAGTATTAGTATGCCGTGTTCCTAGTTTGGCTGCATCCATCACAGGTAATGTGACGGTAGATGTGTCTGATATCAATACAGAAAACGTTGTTCTTCTTACATCTACAATGAGAATTCAAATAATAGATGCTTCCACAATCACAGGAGCATGGGATGTTGTGCCATGGGATTATGAAAATTTCAGTTATATTACCACTTGGGATGAAGGTGGAACAGGAATATATATGGTTGATGGTATCGGCTTGAGTGTTCGTTTAACACCTGATGCTTCTATGATTAGAGATACAACGCTTCCGCAATATATCACTATCGATAGATCATCTGTTTATCCAAATCTCTGGTCATATCATAACTCGTGGGTTCATAAAGATAGCTATGCATGGGCGAAAATAGATTTTCCAGCAAGACAAGCAACAAGACCGATTATCGAATTCATTAGAGATATCGTCTTTTATCCAGGACAAGTATGGCAAGAAAGTGCCGATCCATTATTCATGCTTTATGATTTAGAAGGATTTGCATTAAATGATCCTATCAACTATCCATTGAGTAATTTCCAAGGGAACAGAATATTTGGTTATGCTATCGGAAACTCTCCTGTTGATCCAGAACTAAATCGTTCATTATCATACGATAATAACGGTTATCCTGTTTTTGATAATGATGCTTATGCTATAAGTTATGATTATACAACAAATTCTGGAACGTTCCCTATAACAAGTTTATATTGTTATGGAACAGCAACTATTGTCTCAGCTAGTTTTATTGGTTCTATGTCTGGAAATGTTCTTACTGTAACATCTATTACATCTGGTTCATTAGAAATTGGTCAGTCTATTGTTGGAAACAATATTGGAACAGAACTAATTGTAATTGCTTTGATGTCTGGAACTGGAGGCATTGGAACATACAGATTAAATTCTTCTGTTACTGTAAATAGCGAAAATTTATTTGCGTTGTCTATTGATATAAGTTCATTGTGGCATAAAGAACAGTTTCCTACTGTTCAAACAATAAATTCAAATCTATTTTATGAAACGCCATTAGGATTGCAAGCAAACCCTTCATCTGAAGACGTTACTACGATTTCTCGAAGCACTTGGATTGAGCATTTTCCTTCTTTGATTGCAAATCAAAACAATTTTTCTGGTCAACCATTATCAGATAATAATTATCGTGATAGCCCAAGAGATTTGAGTGTTGGACAATATATTTTACAACATCGTGCTCCTTTACTAAAAGCAATGTTGATATCATCTGATAATAATTTGGATTTGCCACAATCGATTCGTTTTGCTGATCAAGAATATAATAAATTCCGTAACAAATTTATAAGAAAACTGATTGTTATTAATGACCGTGGATTATTAGAAGGAGTTGATCCAACCGTATTTCCTGATACTTGGGTAACAACAGCACTGTTCGAAATGAACAGAAACCAAAATACATCGTTTCCATTCGCATTATCAACAATGGGTGGAGGACAATATTTCATTCCTCCAACACCAGCATCATTAGGTATTTTACCAGCGGTTATTCCCGCTCTTATAACGGACGATACTGTTTATAATGATTTACCAAATACTACACCAACAACATTATTGCGTGGCCATGATGGAAGTCTAACTCCGTTGTTTGGTGATTGGCGTGATACTGTTTTGTTGGCATTAGAACAAAGAATATACAACAATTTACCAACGCAATTTCAAACTGAAGCAAGACTGCCATTCGATATCCAACAATGGATTGGAAATAAATTTATTCTACCAGTAAATGGTTATTCTTTTAGTGAAGCATCAACAATACTTGGACCAATGTTTGAAATATGGGTTCAAAATAATCGTTTGGATTATAGACTAAATCCAAATTATGATTATAGCAATCCTTTCACATGGAATTTCAATGGTGTAAAAGACATATTCGGAAATCCTTTGCCTGGAAACTGGAGAGCCATATATAGATACTATTATGGAACAGATGCTCCACATACTCGTCCTTGGGAAATGCTTGGTTTTGCTTATGAACCATCTTGGTGGATTGGAGCATATGGCTCGGCGCCATACTTAAGAACGAACACAGCGTTATGGACTGATTTAGAACACGGAACGATTGTTGGTGGCCCGAGAATCGGAACCGATACAAACTATGCTCGCCCAGGATTGTCTAATCTCATTCCTGTTGATAATTCTGGAAATCTATTTGATCCAGTTCAAACTGGTATCGTAACAGTAAATGTGCCAATTTCGGTTTCATCCAGATCATGGCAACCCGGCGATCAAAGCCCTGTAGAAAATCTATGGATTAATAGTCCTTCATACAAATATACAATGGCATTAGGCGCATTCCTAATGAAGCCAGCAAGATTTACAGAAGAATGTTGGGATACTCTTGATATAGGACATATTGGCCCACAATGGGTAAATGTAAACAGCAATCTTCCGTATTATTTGGCAAGACCATTAAACGTTCATCAATATGTTCATGGCGAAATAAGACCAGACGGAAGCACGGCTGTTATTACTGGAATGCAACAATGGATAAGCGATTATATTATTTCTACTGGTAAGAATGTATCAATCTTTGGTAATGAAATAAGAGGATTGGATGTAAGACTTGTTCACCAAATGGCTGGTTTTGTATCTAGCGATGAAGTTCAATTGTTGGCCGATAATTTCGGTTTGATACCGTCTGAGGATATCAATGTTTTCTTGTATACTTCACCAGCAACGGATGTTGAAGTATATAGTGGCGTCATCCTACAATGGACTGGAACATCTTGGAGAGTATTGGGATACGATGCCCGCAATCCTACTTTCACCATAATACCGCCTGATACAAGCGGGCCAAAAGGCATCATCTCTTTGGCAACAGCAGCAGAACCGGCTATTGTTCCGTGGCGTCCAAGCACATATTATCCGACAGGGATATTAGTGTCATATTTGGACTCTGTATATCAATCTAAACAAAGCCATATGAGTGGCCCACAATTCGAATCAAACTACTGGACAGCCCGTCCAGACCTCAACACGGCCATGATTCGTGCCCCTCGTGTGATTACATACTATAACGGATTAAAAACAACTCAATCCATTCCATATGGAACAGAATTCGACAACTATCAAGACATTGCTAATTTTCTATTAGGATGGCAGAGGTATTTGGTAAGCCGTGGATGGATATTCGATGGGATGACTCCTGATAGTATTGTAATGGATTGGTCGTTGTCAGTAAAAGAATTTTTGACATGGGCACAAATCCAATGGCAGCCAGGAAACTTTATAGCATTATCTCCTGGTAATAAAGAAATAAAGTTTTCTACAACAACCGGAACTATTTTGAATGTTGAAGATGCGATTACTGGTTTCTTTGGTTTGTTGGATCGTTCTGGTAATCCAATAAGAGAAAATGTTGCACAAATAAACCGTCTTGATGGTCAAATAACGATATTCGCTTCAAATGCTGATATTTTCTGTACTCGTTTAGAAATAACCGATGTAGAACATTTGCTTGTTGTTGATAATGTAACAATTTTCAATGATGATATCTATCTTCCTCTATTCAATATGAGACAAGATAGATTGTTGTTGATCTGTCATCGTGGCCCACAATGGGCAGGTCGTTTAGATGCACCAGGATTCATGGTTATTGGAAACACATTGAAATCCAACTTCCAAAAATCCGCTAACGATGTTCGTTATATGTTTGATATTGAATTGGCCGATAATAAAGAATTGCGAGATTATGCTCGTCATGTTGTTGCTTTCCAACAAAGATCATATTTGAATAATCTTTTGATCGATGATACAGAACAATTTGAATTCTATCAAGGAATGATCCAACAAAAAGGTGCGCCAGGAGTTTTCCAAAAACTCATGAGAAGCACTCTCGCTTCAAGCAACAGTAATACACAGTTCCTTGAAGAATGGGCATTTTTGATGGGAGAATATGGCGCACCTATTGATCCGTTTATTACATTTCAAATAACACAAAGAGATACCAGAATTGATCCACAATTGGTTCGATTTGTAAACACTCCAAATTCATTACCAACATGGATAGACATACCATTATATCACTTCATTATTGGAACAAAAACGTCTGCGACATTAGTGCCAGGAAACACGTTTGTTCTTAATGGATTTACTGTAACTGTAAAAACATCTCCATATAATATTGCTACTATAGCAACTGATATAAACAACCTCTCTATTCCAAATACTACAGCAATTGTTACATTTAGTGGAGCATTACAAATCAATAATGTTATTGGAGGAAGCATAACATTAGATTTTGGTATTGGTATACCGTTACAAACACTTGGATTTACTATAGGAACCTTTGGTGTTGATCAATGGTATGATAGACCAACAACGTCAAATTTCTTTAGTGTAAGAAATTTACCATATAGTTTGCCATCTGCTGGTCCTGTAAGATTGAGTGATGTTATAAACACAGCGTTTTATATAACCGATGTTCCTAATATCTATACTACTCAGCTTGCCGCAGGAATCGTATCATTTCCTGCCAATTCTCTCACATGGGTTTATGAAAGAGAAGACGGAACATGGACAGTATTACAAAGTTTTGATACAGGTTCTGTTCCAAACGCTATCTTGGAAACAGAGACCGCACATGAAGATGTTTCAATAACCGATACAAGAATCTTTTTCCAAAACACAATGACTTTGACGACGGCAGATATTGGAAACTATTTGATTGTTGATGGGCATAGCGATTCCAATCCAGAATTACATGGTCTTCAAGTTATTAGTGCTGTAAATGTTGGTCTCAATTATTGTGATGTAATGACTATTGGTGTGGTAGGTCATGATTTTACTTCTGATCCTGCCGATGCTCCTGTTGTTAGAATTTTGAGAGAAGTTCGTTTTACAAATCTTTCTACATTAACTTCTGCTCCGTATAACTGGACTGTTGGAAACATAGCATGGATTGATACAAACGGTTCTGGAAAATGGGAAGTATTACGATGGGATGGTTCTTCTTGGATTGTTATTAGAATACAACCTTCAACAATCGATTCTACAAATATCTCAGAAACCGTTCTTTACCATGAAAACACTCAATTAGCAGGACAGCAATTATATATTCACGAACCTGTTGTTCCAGACATAGATGTTATTGATCCTCTTTCTGGTTTGTTGGCTGGTATTTCAGAACGTGAAATAGATTTCAAAGTTCCATATGATCCTGCACGTTATAACTCTGGCAATTCGATAGCTAATAATGTCTGGGGAGACGAACAAGTTGGTAGAGTTTGGTGGAACATTTCCACAATAAAATTCTTGGAACCATATACCGATACTATTGGTATTACAAATTCTCGTGACATAACAGAATTGTCTTATAGAACAAGTGTTTGGGCACAAATAGCACCTAACACATCAGTTGACGTTTATGAATGGACAAAATCGATTGTTTCGCCGCAAAACTATAAAGGGAGCGGAACACTTTTAACCGACCATTTTGGTAACTTTGTTGGAAATTGGATCGAAGTAATAGAATACAATCCAATAATACAAAAAAACAATACACAATATTATTATTGGGTAAAAGGGCTATCTGTTAAACCAAATGTAGATTTTAGAAATATCGATATAGCAACCGTCGCCAAGGGTATCACAAATCCATCCAGTCTTGATTTGGCTTGGTTAGCTCCAATAAACACAGATTCCTTGATATTCAGTGGATTGTTACAATATTTGAATGATGTCGATACTGTTATTAAGATAAGATTGACAATTGATCCAGAAAATCAAGGAAGACATAATGAATGGACGTTGATGCGTCCGACCGATCAAACCACATTACCAACAGATATTATGTGGACAAGATTGAAAAATAGTTTGTCTTCATTTAATCAATACTTACAATTTCTTCCTAGATCATATTGGGCACCAACAAGAGCTACTGGTATTTTGTTCACACAAAATATATTCAACGTAGACCCAAAAAATAATGGGTCTCGTTCTGGATTAATGGATGCCAGACAAACATTCGTTGGTAGCATCAATAATATTCTCTCTGAAACAGCTATAAATGTTGATAGAGAAACGTATATAGCAACAATAACCAGAAGCGATAATTTAATTCTTACAAATCAATATTTGAATTGGACTCAAATAGACAAATCTTATCCTTGGGAACAACCACCAGCCAATGAATGGGATGTGGTCGTATATTCATTAAAAGAACGCAACCAACTTGTTGCGAGAGCAGATTTTCTTGCCGCTGTTTCCAGTCTTACAACTATTCGTGTGTTGCTTAATGGTGTTGGAAACCCAACACCATTACAAACATGGAGTATTTGGGATTTCAATCCAACTGCCGCAGCTTACTATGTCGCCGCATATCCATTATTAACACCATTCGTGGCAATCTTACAAAATATAGATAATCCTGATCCATTATTACCACAAATATTCACGTTGGCGTTATCATATGAATGGAGCGTCGATAGTATGATTGCCAGAGACGCTTTGACGCTTCCTTTGACAATAACTGTTGGGGATAGAGTGTTGGTTACAACAGACACTTCAACATTTGGTTTCTGGTCTATTTGGAAATATGAACCAGCAAATCCAGATGCCGATGCTTATGGATTTATATTATGGAGAGTTCAAGCGTATAGAACAAATGATTTCATTGCTGATATAAATTGGTATGCTTCTGGATATTCAGCAAGCAATCCTCCGATTGTTTCTTATGCGACAATACCAGACCGCAATAATGCTGTTACTTCAAGTTTTGCTAATACATTTGTAAAAGTAGATAATGATGGAACTGGTCGATGGGTTTGGTGTGTTCTTGAACAAGTCCTTGGAACAAACGGCCCAATAGAAATACCAGAAGTTGTATATCCTGGTCCAGTTATCGGTATTACATTGGTGTGGAAAACAGTTGCTATTGAGAATGGAACAATAGAACTAAGTAAAAACTTTTATGATCCTGCAAGAGTTGTTCATGGCGTAGCAACAACAAGCATAACGGACATAAACAACAGAGACGGTTCTTGGGAAATTTATATTCTTATCCAAGCACTTATATATGGTGGTTTATTATTAGATTCAGAATTGAATCAATTCTGGTTCAATATGGTCAATTTTTGTTTTGTCCAACAATCGGATGTTAATTGGGCATTCAAAACATCGTTTCTCAATATTGTTGGTTATGATGTTCCATTAGAAGAAACACCATATGTTATTCCTGATCAGACAAACAATTTGGTAGGATATGTAAACGAAATAAAACCATATAGAGTAAAAATTCGTGAATTCTCTACACAATATAGCACAGATATCGATCTTGCTAATACTACTGTAACAGATTTTGATGTTCCGGTATATTTTGATCCTCTCATTGGACGATATCGTGTATTGAACCCAACTGGATTTTATCCAGTTGTAACAGATATTCCGATATTTGAAACACTTCCATGGGTGTATTGGTATGATAACTATCTAACCCATCCAGATTTAGTTCGTGGTTTCGATATAACAATGGTTTTTGATCGTTATGCCAGCGAATTTGATAATTGGGATGTTGATCCTTGGGATGTTAGTTTTTGGGATGATAATGAACTTCTATTGAACGATACATATGTTCATACTTTTGTTAATAAAACATTAACAACACCTGGACCAACTATTTCTGTTGATGATGTTAGATTTCTTTATACATCATTCATTACTCTTCCAATAACGATAAATCTTGGAACGCATTCATATCAAATAGCCACAGTAACACAAGACGTAATAAACGTTTCTACAATTCTACATGGAGTTAGCGGAACGCTTACAACAGTCAGCGGAAATATTACAGTTTCTGATGGAACATCTGGTAATGTTGTAGAAGCAATAATCCCAATGCCTTCAGCAGCATCAAAAATCATATCTTATTACGAGCCAACGGCTGGTATGGCACCAAATGATTTGATATTATTGATGAACCTTGATTATCCTTCGCAAACAATAACATATCAAACAACTGTTACTGCTGTGTCTGGAGCAACCGTTCTTACGTTCGCAAGCACCATTGGTGTTCTGGTAGACCAAGGAATTGCTGCTCCGTTTATTACACCAGGAACAATGGTTGCTGCGATTACAAGCACAACCGTTACATTGAGTCGACCAATAACTGGTAAAATATTCTCTGGAACAAATATAGTATTCAACCTAACAAATTGGATAGATGGTGGTCAGCTTGTTACATTAAGTAGTCCATCAGATTTTGATACACTTGGGTTTGATGGTGCTGGATTAGACACTGTTTATAGCAATTACAGCAACCTTGATTTTGATGGTGGTGGATTTTATAATATAACGGCAATAGTACATAGCGGCGATACAGCATTGCCGATGGATTATGTAGGAGGACTTATTATTGGTCAAGCCGTTTATGGAACAAACATTCCAGATGGAACACTTATTCAAAATATCGTTGGTTTGAATGTTACAATAAGCGAGCCAACAACAGGTTCGATAGCTATTGGAACATCAATTCAATTTAGCAGTTATCCTGGCATTGATATAAATCCAAATCTTGTAGAGAATACTCCAGGCTCTTGGTCATCGCTTTTGGTTGGAAACAATCCTGCCAGAAAAACCAATTCAATGCGTGATCCGTATTTCTCACAAAACCATCCAGAAGAACGTTTGCCGTTTACTGCTGATGATGGATTGCAATTGATCGTTACGGCTGGTGCTGATAGCGGTGGCCCTCCACAAATTATAAAAGAATTCAACGTAAGCTCCTATGGAACGTCCACAGCAACATTGTTCTTTGATTTGATAGCACAGGCCGCAGCAGGAATAATGGTGTTCCGTGATGGTGTCAGAGCCGTTCTTGGTATTGATTATACGGTAGACCATTTCCATAGAACTGTTGATGTTACTATAACTGGTATAGATTTTGTTCAAATCCATGCGTTTGGTTTCGGTGGAACGTCTGTAATATCAGAACAGCATTATATAGCATTTTCTGCAAATCCTTTTGTTTTAGATAAATCAAATATTTTAGATAATGTCATGGTAGTAGAAAATGGAGTTATATTAGGAGACGGTATATCAGAATATGATATATCACCATTTGATTCTAGTATATTTGATGTCCTTTCTGGAGAAGATTATGATGTTTCTTCCTCTGATGTTACTATATTAACTCCACCATTTGCTGGTACAGATGTTGCGTATATTGTTTATGATGGTGGTATTTCAAGTGCCGCAATAATGACTACGCAAACGTTGTCATATAATATATCGCAACAATGGACATTAAACCCACATGATGCTGATACCGTTCCAGAACACGCCGGAACAATAGTTGAAATAAACGGATTGAGATTGGCTCCTTATCCAACATTCTATGGTAATTTCACATTGTTACAAGAATGGTTGTTCTTGCCTGATACTCCCGATCCTTTCACAACCATTCTAACTGTTTATGTTGATGGTGTATTGTACATTCATGCTATCCCGTATTGTTATGATATTGATCCGGTTCATAGCGCATTTCCGTTCTTTATCGATGGAACAACATTCGTATTGCCACCAGTCGTGCCTGGACGTTTTGTTATATTCAACAATAACCTATTGGTTGCTCTTGATCCAACATTTACAGGAAATGTCGCAATAGTAATGAATTTCCCATCGTCTCCACCAGATTATACAGTAGTAAGTGGATTATTGACTATAAATTCGTCTTTGATTTTATCAGATTTTGATTTAGTTTCTTTTGAAAGCACTCCTTTTGATACGGACGATGGTTCTTTTATACAAGCAACAACATTTTCTAATGCCAGTTCGATGGGAATTGAAACTGTTGTTTATGAAGTTGGTTCTGTTGAACAATATTTTGTTCCAATGCCATTTGCCAAGGATTATGCTATAGTTAGTATGAATGGCAAAGCGTTGGCGCCTGATTTTGATTATGAAATCTATAATGCAGATACTGGTTGGGATAGTATTGATTGGGACAATGTGCCGTTTGATTTAGAATTCAAAACGGGAATATTGGAGATTTTTGCACCAACTTCTGGAAACATTGTTGCTACTATAATAACAGCGCCAGCCGCTCGTGAAGAAATGGAATGGAGAGTCGCAAATTCAGGACCGGCTATTACTCGTATGATACCAATATTAGACGATTTTGGAAACGCCGTGTTTGTGAACAAATTATTTTTATCTGATTTTGATTTGGTTCCTTTTGAAAGCACTCTTTTTGACACCAATAACGATTCTAACGTCAATGTTTCCGGCGAATATCCGACATATGATGTAGTATTTGATTATTACAGACAAACACCGTATATGGCTGGCTCGTTAGCAAACAATTTATCCTCTACTGATAATCAAATAACAATAAACTTATTTTTAAAACAATTGGCTCCTAAACTACAAGACCCGAACCCGATAGCACAACCAACGTCAGATAAACCCGGTGTTATCTGGATTCGTGGAGAACGTATTGAATACTTTAGTTATGCTCGTTCTGGAAATGTTGTAACTCTTGAAGGATTGCGTAGAGGAACAAATGAAACAGCCATAGCAGAACATAGATTAGTAACAACTGGAACTGGAACCGGCTCTCCACAAGTTTTTGTAATCTCTAATACTTATCCACATATTGGAGATATAGAAGTGAAAGTAGCTGGTATTCCATCTGCGGCATTTACGTTTAGTGTTGTTGGCCCTAATTTAGAAGTAGTATTAACCGCTCCTGTTGGAGATTTTGTTACTGTTGCGGTATTCTTAGGATTTACATACTTTGTCGGAACAGCAATATATAACGGTGTTGAAATGTTTGGCTTCCCTGTACCAATCGGCCCATCGGTTGGTGATAGAGAAATCGTTCCAATGACAGAAATTATTATGCAGTAAAAAACAGAGATAAATAAATATATATCGCAATTAAGAGAGAAGTAGCACAATGACAACATATACTATTAATCTAACCGATGGATCAACTTTAACCACCGTTACGTCAGCATCCGAGGATACCACCCATTCTCCTATTACATTAATAGGTCAAGGTTCGGTTTCTTATGGTCAAGCTTTAAATAATAATTTAGTTCATATGTTGGAAAATTTTTCTAATACATCGTCTCCAGCGCATCCGTTGGTTGGTTGTTTATGGTATAATTCTGCAACTCAAGCAATGAATGTTTGGAACGGATCGTCTTGGGTTTCTGTTAACAACGGAAATGTTGCGTTCTACGCAACTGCCTTTGGTGTGAAAGCGGATGGTGTCACTTCTGATGACGTGGCTATGGCGAATGCCGTAGATGCGGCAGCGGCAACTGGCAGCATGCTTTACTTACCAGCAGGTTCGATTTTGTTGACCGGCGCTACCACAATAAATCTACGAAAGTGCCATATGATTGGTACAGGTGTACAGGTAGGCGACCCAATCGGTGGTGGCATTTCCGGCACGACATTCTTGATTACGAGCACGACAGTTAAGCCGTTTAACATTGGTTGTGAGTGGGGTATTTCCGGCTGTAATTTCTATTGGCCAAATCAACTTGACGGTGTG
>ODAK010003348.1_pt1 | contig 16667 bp, 12 predicted proteins | sample 1539591 | NCBI WGS metagenome assembly ODAK01 (sample SAMEA3539303, study PRJEB22396) | soil metagenome | biome: tundra; feature: field; material: soil | place: USA | collected 2010-05 | depth 0.15 m
ATATAATCTTTTTCTTAACTTTAAGACCTTAATATCTTAATCGGTATAAACTCTATTGTTTACTAATAATTTAAGTAAAATAATTTAAACAAACAGATATTAAGATTGAATTTTAATTTGAGATTCGAGGGCGTTTTATTCAAATTTTTTGTAAATTCGCAATTCAAAAATTTAGAATTAATTAACCAACAATAAAACAGATGAACGAATTTGGAATAAAAGCTAAAAATGCAAGCGTTGCAAGTTTAGGTCTAAAGAACGTATCTGCAGCATATTGGAATTTGAATGCAGCAGAACTTGTTGAAGAAACATTAGTAAGAGGAGAAGGCGTACTAACGGATACAGGCGCTTTAGCGGTTGATACCGGAGAGTTTACAGGTAGGTCGCCAAAAGATAAATTTATCGTGCTAGACGATAAAACCAAAGATTCCATTTGGTGGAGCGATGTGAATTTTAAATTCGATGCTGATAAATTTCAACATTTATACAACCGGGTGTGCGCTTATTTGTCAGGTAAGGAAATTTATGTTCGTGATTCTTACGCTTGCGCTGATCCTGAATACCGCTTAAACATTCGTGTTGTAACGGAATATCCCTGGTCAAGTTTATTTGCAAACAATTTATTTTTGCGTCCCACGCAAGATGAAATAATGAACTTTGTTCCTGAATGGACAATCGTTTGTGCGCCAGGATTCAGAGCGACATCGGAAATTGACGGTACTCGCCAACATAATTTTACAATCCTTGATATGACCAAGAAGATTATTTTAATTGGTGGTTCGGGTTATACAGGCGAAATCAAAAAAGGAATTTTCTCTTTATTAAATTATATTTTACCTTATGAAAAAGGAGTTTTATCAATGCATTGCTCTGCAAACATCGGTAAAAAAGGCGACACCGCTGTTTTCTTCGGTCTATCAGGAACCGGAAAAACAACTTTATCTGCTGATGCAAATCGTGGTTTGATTGGCGATGATGAACACGGCTGGAGCGATAAAGGGGTATTTAATTTTGAAGGTGGTTGTTATGCAAAATGCGTTGACCTTTCTAAAGAAAAAGAACCGGAAATTTTTGAAGCTGTTAAATTTGGTTCGCTTTTAGAAAACATAGAATTTTACGAAAACACTTCTACCGTTGATTTTACCAATATTTCTAAAACAGAAAACACGCGTGTTAGTTATCCGATTCACTATATCAAAAACGCCGTTGAGCCGTCTGTAGGAAACATTCCTAAAAATATTTTCTTCCTAACTTGTGATGCTTACGGTGTGTTACCGCCTATTTCCAAATTAACTACAGGACAAGCTATGTACCATTTTATTTCCGGATATACAGCTAAAGTTGCCGGAACTGAAATGGGAATTACTGAACCTACTTTAACATTTTCTGCTTGTTTCGGAAAAGTGTTTTTACCATTACATCCAACAAAATATGCTGAATTATTAGGCAAAAAATTAAAAGAAAACAAAGTAAATGTTTGGTTGGTAAACACTGGTTGGTCAGGAGGTTCTTTTGGAGTTGGGAGTCGTATGAAATTGTCTTACACCCGCTCTATGATTACTGCTGCGCTAACAGGAAAATTTGATGCCGTGAAATTTGAAACATTACCTGTATTCGGATTACAAGTGCCAACCGAGTGTCCGGATGTTCCCGCAACTATTTTAAACCCTCGTACCACTTGGAAAGACAAAGATGCTTATGATGCCACTGCAAATAAATTAGCAGAATCTTTTTTAAATAATTTCGAGCAATATGCAAGTGCGGCTAATGAAGAAATTTTATCAGCTGCCCCTAAAACAGGCGTAAATGCGTAGCCTCACCCCTTAATCCCCTCTCCTAAAGGAGGGGGGGCGATAGGAAAAGAAACTCATATTAAATTTTAATATTCTGTTTATTAATAACCTTTTTTGAATCCTTCCTTTCCCTTTAGGGAAAGATTAAGATAGGGCAAACTTTTTCTATGCACTTATTCTACACACCCGATATAACATCCAATACTTATACTTTAAATGAAGAAGAAAGCAAGCACGGCATTCGGGTGTTGCGCTTAAAAATTGGAGATAAAGTAATACTAATTGATGGTGTTGGCGGGTGGTACGAAGCAATAATAAAAGACGACAATCCTAAAAATTGCACTGTAAATATTGTTGAGACCAAAAAAGAATTTGGTAAACGTAACCTTCATTTACACATTGCAATTGCTCCTACAAAAAATATGGATAGGTTGGAATGGTTCACCGAAAAGGCTACTGAAATTGGGATAGATGAGATTACAACTATTGATTGCCAAAATATAAAACGCACCATTGTAAAAACTGAACGGTTAAATAAAGTAGCAATTTCTGCCATTAAACAAAGTCTGAAAACTTATTTACCTAAAATAAATGAGCTGATGGATTTTAAAAAACTCATTGCTTCCAGCCTTAATTTTGATGGACAAAAATTTATTGCACACTGCTATCAAAGCCTTTCTGAAAAAGGAGAAGAGAATAAATCGCATCTAAAAAATCTCTACAAAAAAGGAAGCAATGCTTTTATTTTAATTGGACCTGAAGGCGATTTTTCTATTGAAGAAGTGAAACTTGCGATGAGTCATGGGTTTAAAGAAATCAGTTTAGGATCCAGTCGCTTGCGTACCGAAACAGCCGCAATGGTTGCTTGTGCAACAATTAATATTTTAAACGAATAAATGAGTCTGTATCGTCCTAAAAAAGATTGATTCGCATTACTATCAAACATTTGTTCGCTCCTTCGTTTCAGTGTACATAGCAATTTACTCCTCCTCAATTGCATCTGATTTGGTATCAAAAAAACGTTTTTGAAACAATAAAACCATAGCTACACCAATACTAATAGAAGCATCGGCAAAGTTAAATACCGGACGGAAAAAAATAAATTCTTCGGTGCCCCAAAATGGAAACCAAGTAGGGAAATGTCCTTCAATAATCGGGAAGTAAAACATATCCACTACTTTACCGTGTAAAAAAGTAGAATAACCGCCTTCTTCAGGCATAAAACGAGCAATCTCAAAATTACTATCGCTAAAAATAACACCGTAAAAAATGCTGTCAATAATATTTCCTACAGCGCCGGAAAAAATTAAGGCTATGCAAATGATATATAATTTATCTCCATTTTCTTTTGTTAACTTCCACAAATACCAAGCTATTCCGGTTACAAAAATAATACGAAATGTGCTTAAAAATAATTTTCCGAAATTCCCGCCAAACTCAATTCCATAAGCCATTCCATTATTTTCTGTAAAATGAATAATAAACCAATTTCCGGCAATATGTATTTCTTCACCAAGAAAAAAATGAGTTTTTACATAAATTTTAATCAGTTGGTCAATCAGTAGAATTACAAATACTATAATTAGTGGTTTTCTCACAAATGGGATTTTTAAACGATGGTTACAAAAATAAAAAATACTCGGTAAAGTACCGTTTTTCTGTGGTCATTACAAATAAATTTTTCAAGAAATAAATATTAAAAACAAAAAGCTGTCCTTGTTACAGAACAGCTTTCTGAAAAATTGTACAATGTTATTATACACTTTGCTCTAACTTAGCTTCAATCGCTAACGTGGCGTGTGGTACGCTTTTCAATCGTTCTTTTGAAATTAATTTACCTGTAACGCGGCAAATTCCATAGGTTTTGTTTTCAATACGAATTAATGCGTTCTGTAAATTTTGAATAAATTTTTCCTGACGACCTGCTAAGTGAGCTGTTTCCTCTTTTGATAATACATCTGAACCATCTTCTAACAATTTGAATGTGGGAGAAGTATCGTCTGTTCCGTGGTCATCTCTATGCGAAAGAGTACTCTTTAATAATTCAAAATCCTTTTGTGCTTCTGCGAGTTTTTTTAAAATCAATTGTTTAAACTCTTTCAATTCAGCATCAGAATAACGCATTCTTTTATCTTTATTAATATGTGGTTTTGGAGTTGGTCCCATAGGTTTAAGAATAGATGGTGTTCTATACTCCACTATCATTGGCTCTTCTGTTCTATTATCCTCATCTAAATCAAGATGATGATCATGTTTTTTCTTAGCAAAAGTTGCCTGCTTCTTAGTTTCAGCTACTTTCAGTTTTGCAACCACAATTGGTTTTGTTGGAACAAATTTTTGAACCGGTTTAACAGGTTCTTGTTTTATAATCTTTTTTGCAATTATTTTTTTAGCCGGTTCGATTACTTTTTTAGGAGTAATTTTTTTAACAACATTTTTTTTAACGACTACTTTTTTTGCAGGTTTAACCACCTTTTTAAGAGCAATTTTTTTGGCAAGTGCTTTCTTTACAGGCTTCGCAACTTTCTTAGGAGCAATCTTTTTTGCAATTACCTTTTTTATAGGCTTCGCAATTTTTTTAGGTGCAACTTTCTTAGCAACAACTTTTTTTAAAGATTTAACAACCTTCTTAGGAGCTACTTTTTTTACTGTTGCTTTTTTTGCAGGTTTAACGACTTTCTTTGCCGGCTTACCTTTTAGGTTTTTTTTAGCCATTTTTTTATTGGTGTTAATTAAATTTAGTAATGGCAATTATGGTTTTTATTTCCTCGTCTAATTCCATTTCTAAAGCATTTGCAGATTCCACATTATCAACAAGTTCTATAGACGATGCCAAAATTTCGGCGCAAATATAGTCCAAATTATTCTTTATAGCTGAATTTATATTGAAATTTTTCTTAATTGTAACGGTAATTCTGTCGGTAACCGCTAAATTACTATCCTTTCGGAGGTTTTGAATACGATTTACCAGCTCACGAGCTAAACCTTCTTCACGAAGTGCCGGAGTAATTGTAATATCTAGTGCCACAGTTATTTGACCCGAATTTGCCACTTTCCAGCCCGGAATATCCACTGGAATAATTTCTGCATCTTCATCGTTTAATTCAATTAACTCATTGCCAATTTTAATTTCAAATTTTCCTGTTTTTTCTATTCCGGAAATAATCGCCTGAGCATTTTCATTTGCAAAAGTTTGAACCGCTTTCATATTCTTACCACATTTTTTACCCAGAGTTTTGAAATTCAATTTCAAATTTTTAGTAATTGATGCGGTTGACTCATCAATAAATTCAATACTTTTAACATTCACCTCCGATAATATCAAATCTTTGACTGCCTCAATCTTTGTTTTATAACTTTCATCCAAAATTGGTATTTGCATTCTGTTCAATGGCTGACGAACACGGATGTTTTCTTTTTTGCGGATGGATAAAATCATAGAAGAAATCTTTTGAGCAAGCTCCATTCTCTCTTCTAAATTTTTATCAATTAATGAAATATCTGCAACCGGAAAATTACTTAAATGTATTGATTCTGCTTTATCGCGACCTGTTACCGAATTCAAATCAGAATATAATCTGTCCATAAAAAATGGCGCAATTGGCGCGGAAAGTTGCGCCACCACTTCCATACAACGATACAAGGTTTGATAAGCCGCAATTTTATCTTGTGAATAATCACCCTTCCAAAAACGGCGGCGGCACAAACGAACATACCAATTACTTAAATGCTCATCCACAAAAGTTTCTATCAATCGTCCTGCACGATGCGGTTCATAATCTGTATATGCTTCATCTACTTTTGTAATCAATGTATTCAGTTCCGATAAAATCCAACGATCAATTTCTGCACGGTCTTTCATCGGCACATCAACCTCTGAATAGTTGAATCCATCAATGTTTGCATACAGCGAGAAGAATGAATAGGTATTGTGCAATGTTCCAAAAAACTTACGTTGCACTTCGCCGATGCCTTCAATGTCAAACTTCAAATTATCCCAAGGCGCGGCATTCGTAATCATATACCAGCGTGTAGCGTCAGGACCATATTTTTCAATTGTTTCAAACGGATCAACAGCATTGCCCAAACGCTTACTCATTTTTTGTCCGTTCTTATCCAGCACCAAACCGTTGCTTACTACGTTCTTGAAGGCAACAGAATCAAAACACATGGTACCTATCGCGTGCAGCGTGAAGAACCAACCGCGAGTTTGGTCAACTCCTTCAGCAATAAAATCAGCAGGAAAGGCGATTTTATTATCAATTAATTCTTTGTTCTCAAACGGGTAATGCAGCTGTGCATAAGGCATTGCGCCAGAGTCAAACCAAACATCAATTAGATCAGGTTCACGGAAAAGTTTTTTACCATTGCGTTCTAAAACAATTTCATCAGCATAAGGTTTATGCAAATCAAAAGTATTATAATTTTCCGCCCTGTTATCATTGGGTTTAAAAGCAGACAATGGATTTTTATCCATCATACCTTTTTTAATTGCATTATTAATTTCAGATTTTAATTGTTCGGCGGAAGCGATGCAAATTTGCTCTGTGCGGTCTTCGCTTGTCCAGATTGGAATCGGGATTCCCCAAAAACGCGAACGAGATAAATTCCAGTCGTTCAGATTTTCTAACCAATTACCAAATCTGCCCGTACCGGTCGATTCCGGCTTCCAGTTAATTGTTTTATTCAACTCAATCATTCGCTCTTTGTAAGCGGTAGTTTTAATAAACCACGAATCCAAAGGATAATAAATTACAGGCTTATCTGTGCGCCAACAGTGAGGATAGCTGTGTTCGTAGGTTTCTTTTTTAAAAAGTTTTCCTTCTTCCTGTAATTTTAAAAGGATGCGTTCATCAACACTTAAATATGATTTTAATTCTTTTATTTTATGATTCGCTTCTAATATTTTTTTCTGTTTTTGAAATTCAATTTCCTTCTCTTCATCAGTTAAATAAGCTTCTTTCACATATTCTTCACCATATAAAAATACGCCGTCTTTTACTTCCGGTAAAAATTTACCACGTCTGTCCACCAATGTTAATGAGCCGATGCCGTTTTGTTTCGCCACCCTAAAATCGTCTGCACCAAAGCTTGGCGCGATGTGAACAATTCCTGTTCCGTCTGAAGTAGTAACAAAATCGCCTGTTATAACACGGAATGCTTTTCCGTCGGTTGGCTGTGAGAAAGGCATTAATTGTTCGTATTTTATTCCTTCAAGCTCCGAACCTTTGAAGAATTTAAAAATTTTTTTTGGGATAGGATTTTTGCTTAATGATTCTGCCAATGAAGCCATTTCAACCACTTTGGTTATATCACTTTCTAAAGAAGCTGCGTGAAAAGCCGTCATTGCGGCTGCCCATTCTGCTGTTGGAAAATAATTAATAAATCTATCTTTTGCAATTATAACATAATTAGGTTTTTTTGTAAAAGGATTAATAGTTCCACCTAGAAAGTATTCAATATCTTTTCCTACCGCTAGAGCAGTGTTTGAGGGCAATGTCCAAGGAGTAGTAGTCCAGGCAAGCATATAAATGGATTCCCAAAGATTATGTTTTAGTCCGAGCCGATTTAGTTCTGAACTATAAATTTCTAAATCGGAAATTTTTCCAAAAAGACGTTTGGAGTCTTCTGTTGAAAGTTGGAACATCACAGTCGCCGTCCTATCCTTGACATCTCTATAACATCCCGGCTGATTTAATTCGTGCGTGGAAAGTCCTGTCCCTGCTGCCGGAGAATATGGTTGAATAGTAAATCCTTTATAGATTGCTCCTTTAGAATATAAATTATTCAACAGCCACCAAACCGATTCAATGTAACGATTATCATAAGTAATGTAAGGGTCTTTCATATCCACCCAATAGCCCATTTTACGGGTTACATCTTCCCATACATCGGTGTATTTCATTACATCTTTGCGGCATGCAAGATTGTATTCTTCAACAGTAATTTTTTTACCAATGTCTTCTTTCGTAATTCCTAATTCCTTCTCAACACTTAATTCTATTGGTAATCCGTGAGTATCCCAACCGGCTTTACGTTTTACCTGAAATCCCTTTTGTGTTTTATATCTGCAAAAAATATCTTTTATTGCGCGTGCCATCACGTGATGAATGCCAGGTAAGCCATTGGCGCTTGGCGGTCCTTCATAAAAAACAAAAGGAGTTTTTCCTTCACGCGAGGTGATGGATTTTTCAAATGTTTTATTTTCATCCCAGAATTTCTGAATGTCCTTTGCTGTTTGAGAAAGATTCAGAGCGGTATATGTTTTGTAATTTTTCATTTTGATAATAAATAATCAATAACATTAAATTGTTGCAATTAATTTAATTCAATTGTCTTGCTTAATTTTAATAAATGGTGCAAATGTAGTGCTATAATGGGGAAAAAGCAATCTAAAAAATACCTTACTACATTGTTTGTCATGCCTTTTAAATTCTTTATATTTGTTAATGAAAAAAAGGGTATTCTCACCAAGCAAACTATTGAGGAATATGCTAAAGGGCTTATTGCAATTCAAAAAGATTATTCAACGTATAATAGACAAACAATTCAACAGGATGCCAATTTGAAATTTTCAGAAGAAGTTATATATGAAAAATTGGAAAAAGATTATTTCTCAAGTTTACTAAATGTATGCCACTTAAAAACAAAACAAAGCAAATTCTATTAACATTCGATTTCGAATTGTTTTTAGGAAGTAAGAGCGGATCGGTAGATAATTGTTTGATTAAGCCAACAATTGAGTTGATGAAAGTGGTGAATAAGTACAAATTGTCAACTGTGTTTTTTGTGGATACACTCTATCTCTATCGGTTAAAAGAAGTTTCTAAAACTAATCGAAACGCTTATTCGGATTATGAAAAAATAATTGATTTGTTGAAACATATAATTGATTCGGGAAGTTATATTTTTCATCATCTTCATCCTCATTGGTTAGATGCCAATTATTTATCCGAAAACAATGAATGGGATATTAGTAACAAAAGTAGATTCGCATTAAACAATCTCCCCGAAGAAGAAGTTGAACTTGTTTTTAATTATTCAAATATAATTATTACAGAAATTTATTCAGGAAAAACAATACCTCCATTTTCCGGTTTTAGGGCAGGAGGATTATATGCGCAACCATTTAGTAAATATAAAAATCAAATGAAAAAACATAATATAAGGCTGGATTTTAGTGTGTTAAAAAATTCTAAAAGTAATACAGATTTATACGGATTTGATTATTCTATTTTTCCTTCTGAAAATATTTATAAATTTTCAGAGGATTTATTAGTGAAAGATGACAAAGGAAATTTTATTGAATGTGCAATGAACCAATTTAAAGTAAGTGGACTGACAAAAATCATCAATGGTCTTTATTACCGGAGCAATATCAAAAAAGAATTATGGAAACGCTGGGGAGATGGTAACGCTTTAGGGAATCAGGTTAAAAGCTCAGCTAAAACAAATAAATTTTCCAATTCAGAAACCTTCTCTATCGAAATGCTAAATAAATACAAAGCACAGCTTTATGTGAATTATATTAAAAAAGAGGATTTCCTTCATTTGATTAGTCATCCCAAATTATTTTCAGCGAATAATTTAAAATCTTTCGAGTATTTTATTGAAAAAACTATTTCAAAATATAAAATCGAAACTGATTTATTTAAAATTTTGCACAATCATAATGTAATTTGAATACAATAATTATTTTTCACTTAGGTCTAACAGGTACATAATAGTTGCTTATTTTTATTTGGATGCTCAACTTCAGAGCTATTTATACTATTTGCCATACCTTTTAAATTCTTTATATTTGTTAGGTGAAAAAAGTTTTAATTATATCTTATTTTTTTCCTCCATCCAATTTTGCCGGAAGCTATCGGATTGCCTCTTGGGCAAAGTATTTGCATTTATTCGGGTATTACCCTGTTATCATTACCAGATGCTGGAATCCCAATCAATCGGAACTCACAGAGTTTGTTAATGATAATACTTTTTCACATGAAAAATATGATAATTATGAAGTCTATAGAATCCCTTATCAAAGAATACTCAGAGATAGAGTATATTCAGGAGGAAGTAGTTTAACAAGAAAATTGGCAAGCAAAGTTTTAACAATCTTGGAATTAATATTTCAAAACTACAGTAACCTTGCAATTCCGTATTCTAATTTATATCGATTTGCTGATAAATTATTGTACAACAACAAAGATTTTTCCGCTTTAATAGTATCAGGAAGACCATATCAATTGTTTCGTTTCGCATGGTTGCTACATAATAAACACGGTATAAAATGGATAGCTGATTATCGAGATCCCTGGTTTACCAATGAAATTTACAGAGAGTATAACACAGTATTGAAATTAATAAATTATATTGACGGGAAAAGTGAAAAAAAATGGCTCAAAAACGCTTCATTTTTTACAACATGTTCTGAAATTTGGGTAAAATCGATTAGTGATTTTACAGGCAAAAAAGGATTTAATATTTTAAACGGTTACGACCCTGAAGATTATATTGTAGAAGTAGAAGAACCTAAAAATAAAAATTCATTTGTTATTGTTTACAACGGCACTTTATACTTCACACAGCCAATTAATGAATTTACAGAAGCATTAAAATTTATCATTGATAAATATAAAGACAGCATAAATATAAAAATTAAATTCCCCGGAATAACCATTGATATGATTCAGACTGAACGTTTAAAAAAAGCGCTCAAGGGTTATGAATCATATTTTGAAATTACTGACAGACTTTCAAAATCGGAAGTAATTAAAATTCAAAAAGGCGCTGACCTGCTTTTGATGTTCAGTCATAAAGATGTTGTTGGTAATTTCTCGAGTAAAATTTTTGAATATTTGGCTTGCGAGCGTCCGATTTTGCTTTGCCCTTCTGATAATGATGTGTTAGAACAATTAATAAAAACAACACATACCGGATATATATGTTCAACAAAGGAGGAGACAATTAAGTTATTAAATGATTTGGTGCTTGAAAAACTAAATACAGGTGTTATCGCCTATAATCCTGTAACATCAGAGGTTGAGAAATATACCCGAAAATTACAAACAAAATATTTAGCTGCTGTTTTGGATAAAATATGTTAAAAGAAATTATTTTCTCAATCTTAAGAAGATTGAACATTGTCAATAAGCTCGACTCTCAAAAAGATTTTGGGATTAAAGTTGTTTGTTTTCATAGTGTATCAGATAAAAATGATTACGCTTATCCGAGTATGCCGGTAAAAACTTTTGAAAACATTATAAAATATTTTTCTCAAAATTATTCTGTCATTCTTCCAAATGATATTGGGAAAACAACTCCAAAGCCTAAACTAATTATTACGTTTGATGATGGTTACAAAGATTTTATAATTAATGCACTTCCAATATTAGTAAAGTATAAAATCCCTGCAATTATGCATGTTGTGGTGAATACAGTGCTTACGGGAGAAAATTTCTGGACACAAAAAATAGCTCAGGCAGTTGATAAATCATTAGAAACAGGAAAAATACTTAAACTTAATACTCCTGAATTTGACAAAAGTTATAGCGTAACCAAAAACAATGCAGAAAAGATTGCTTTGGAAATATTCAACAAATTAATGAGAATGAATAAGGATGAACGTAATGCCATCATCAATCATTTATATGAAGATTCAAAAGAAATGCAAAACATTCCAATGATGAATTTCGATGATCTAAAAACCTGCCTGAAAAATAATATTACAATTGGTTCGCATAGCTATACTCACGAAAACATGGCTCTTGACCTTGACAAAGAAGTAATACATACAGAGCTCATTGAGTCTAAACTGAAATTAGAAGAAATTCTAAACACAAAAATTGAATGTTTTGCATTTCCAAATGGACTGAAAAATGAAAAATTGATTGACATATTAATTGAAGCAGGTTACAAATATGTGTTTACTACCGAAGACATAATGTACACGCCACAACCAAAAGCAAAAATCAATATTATACCAAGGATCATTTTATTTGGAAACAGCGTAGATGAAAATATTTTAAGAACAAGTCTTTTTCATTCACGTGTAAAAAAACTATTTTAAAAAAATATCTTAGAAGAGTGGAGTATTTATTTTTAGCACAACTTTCCGAAGATTATTATAAACAAATCAAAGTATTGTTCGAGCAGATTGAGTTTTCGTCTATCGAACAATGTCCGGGTTTTTCTGATGCTGCTTATCCGAACGAAAAAATAATTCACGCTCTTTTCCTTTCAAACAACGAAATTAAAGGATATGCGCAAATAAAAATTAAGAAGCATATACTGGCATCTGTATATTTCGGTCCTCTCATAAAAACAGAAAGCGATTACGAACTTTTTATTAAGGAGATAAAAAAGTATTGCAAAAGAAAATTTATTCCCGTACTCAAAATATTGCCTCCACACAACACCATTAAATACCAGAGTTCATTTTGGGAACAACTAAAAGCCGATACCAATTTCGAAACATGTGACAATGAATTTAATTGGTCGACTCTCATTTCAAAAATAAATTTGACTGATGAAGAGTTGTTAAAAAGTTTTGCTGACAATCATCGTCAATCTATAAAAAAAGCAATGAATATCGGTTTTAAAACAACATTATTAAATCAAAAAGATATAGATACATTTAATAATCAATATTGTGAAATGTACACAGCTAAAGGACTTCCAATTAACATAACAAATAATTTTCAAAAATTTACTCGTTTGTTTCAGTTTTTTGAAGAACACAAAAACGGTTTTTTCATGGGTGTATGGCTTGAAAATAAATTAATTGGAGGTGTTTGTATTAGCTTTGGAAATAATGTTGCGTTCTATTTAGAAGGCTATTCACATCCCGATTATCGGAAATTACCTGTCAGTCATTTAGCTTTGTATGAATCCATGAAACTCGCACGAGACAATGGATTGAACTATTTTGATTTTGGCGGTTATGCAAACAATACTGTTGAAGGTGATCAACTATATAATATCAATAAGTTTAAAGAAGGCTTCAGAGGCGAATTAATTTATTATCCCAAAACGATGATATTTTATACTTCATTGCCGGTAAAGTGGATGTATAAATTATTTTTATTGTTAAGAAAGTAACATTGCAAAAAAATAATTTTACACAGAGTTTCACGGAGAACGCACAGAGAGCCACAGAGCAAAAAGAAAAAAATAATATGGAAATAAATCAAATTACCGAAAAAATTATTGGATGCGCTATCGAAGTACATAAGTGCCTCGGACCCGGATTGTTGGAATCTGCTTATGAAGAGTGTTTGGTATTTGAATTACAAAATGTCGGCTTAATTGTTGAAAAGCAGAAACCTGTTCCTGTTATTTATAAAGAAATAAAATTAGACTGTGGCTACAGAATAGATATTTTGGTGGAAAACACAGTGCTTATTGAATTAAAAACAGTGGATGCCTTCAATCCTGTTCATGAAGCGCAGATTCTAACTTATATGAAATTTTCGAAAAAGAGCATTGGCTTGCTTATAAATTTTAATGTTACCTTACTTAAGAATGGTCTCAAAAGGTATAAGATTTAAACTCTGTGGTTCTCTGTGCCTTCTCTGTGAAACTCTGTGTAATAAAAATTTACCTTTAATCCTTTTTGTAAATTTGAAACAAAAAAATAAATGTGCGGCATAACTGGCTATTACTCCCCTAACAAGGGTTTTTCAGAATTTGAATTACATGCAATGACAAATACCCTCGCTCATCGCGGACCGGATGCAGAAGGTTATTTTATAAACGAATTTATTGGTTTAGGTCATCGCAGATTAAGTATTATTGATTTATCAGTTACGGCAAACCAGCCGATGCATTCGGCTTGCAACCGCTATGTAATGGTTTACAACGGTGAAGTATATAATTACCAAGAAATCGCTGCTGAGTTAAAACAAAAATATAAAACAACTTTTCGTACCACCTCCGATTCCGAAATAATTTTGGAAGCTTACGCTCAATATGGTTCCGATTTTGTTCAACAATTAAATGGAATGTTTGCCATTGCTATTTATGATAAACAAAAAAATGAATTGTTTGTATGCCGTGATAGAATGGGGATTAAACCACTTTATTATTTTTGGGACGGTGAAAATTTTGCATTCGCGTCCGAACTCAAAGCTCTCCCGAAAGCTCAATTTATTCCTTTAGAAATTAATCGTAATGCAATTTATCAGTTCCTGCATTTGGGTTTTATTCCTGCTCCACTTTCCATTTATCAATCCATTAAAAAATTAGAATCAGGAAGCTGGCTAAAAATTTCAAAAAATAATCTTCAACAAAATAAATATTGGTCGATTAATCAATACATCACCGAAACTGTTATTACTGATGAAAAAAAAGCTACAACTACATTGAGTAATTTGCTGATGAGTTCGGTTCAATACCAAATGAAGAGCGATGTTCCTTTCGGTGTTTTTTTAAGCGGAGGCATTGATTCCAGCTTAATTACAGCCAACGCTGTGAAAGTATCGAGTGTAAAAGTGAATACTTTTTCTATTGGATTTGAAGAAAATAAATATGATGAATCCATTTATGCAAAAGCGGTTGCCGAGCATTTGAAAACCGAACATCACGAATTTATTGTGTCTTATAAAGATGCGATTGATTTGATTGACACGCTTGATGATGTATATTCCGAACCCTTTGCCGATTCATCTTCCATACCGACTATGCTGGTTTCTAAACTTGCTAAAAAATATGTAACAGTGGCGCTGTCAGGCGAAGGTGGAGATGAATTATTTTTAGGATACGGAGCTTATCAATGGGCAAGAAGATTAAATAATTCGGTGATAAAAACTTTTCGCTATCCAATAGCAAGTATTCTTTCCAAATCACAATCACGGTTTCAGCGCCATGCTGATTATTTTAAATACCCGAATGAAAATTTAAAGTACTCCCATATCTTATCACAAGAGCAAAATTATTTTTCGCTTTCAGAATTAAATAATCTTCTGACAGATAATATCTCAAATTTTTTCAATTCAAAAAATATCGAAATTTTAAACAATTTTGGCATCGAAATAAATAATACAAAAAGAAAATTATCAGCTATTGAAAAACAAGCAATTTTTGATTTGAATTTTTATTTGCAAGATGATTTACTTACCAAAGTGGATCGTGCGAGCATGCACTATTCTCTGGAAACACGCGTGCCATACCTCGATCACCGCGTAGTTGAATTCGCATTGAACCTATCTCCTGATTTAAAACACAAAGATGGAACAGCTAAATATCTTTTGAAAAAAATTCTTTATCAGCAAGTCCCAAAAAAATTATTTGATCGTCCAAAGCAAGGTTTTGCAATTCCTTTGGAAAAATGGTTGAAGAATGAACTTCGTTTTTTGATGGAAGAAAATCTTTCAAAAAAAGTGATTGAGAAATATAATTTCGTAAACTTTAATGAGGTTGAAACTTTAAAAAATAATTTTTTAAACGGGAAAAATTATCTCTATAATCGCATTTGGTTATTGATTGTTTTGCACAAATGGTTGGAGCAAAATAAATGTGCTGATTTGTAGATGTGCTGATATTTAGATGTCCTAATTTGAAAATTAAAAAATATTAAAAAATAATCAGCACATCTACACATCAGCATATCATTAAATTAATCTTACACTCCCAATTTCTTTTTTGATTTTTTCTCATACAAATATTTGAGAATAAATAAACTGGAAACAAAAAAAGGAATACATGGAATTTTCAATCGCACTAAGGAACCAAAATTAGAAGTGGCGATGCCTACTGAAAAAGCAAAGAACAATGAAAATATAACTGAAAATAATACCAAAGGTTTTTCGGTTATCAATGTAAAAAAACCAAAAAATTTCAAGCGAATTAATAAAAAAACAGTAAGCAACAGGATATACGTATTTTCAAGAGCGGAGAGCAACATTACCGGATTTTTGGCATCTAATAAGGTAGGTCGGAAAAGTGTGGCGGCAATCGCTAAATGGGCTTTACTAAGCACACTTCCGGCTGTTGCATCAAAATTTCCAATATCAAAACTATTACCTCCATAATATTCCTGTTTTTGGTCAAGATTTGATTCCAACGCTTTATCTAATACCTTATCAACAGCATATACACCCAGAGTATCTCCCAACTGTGTCAAAACAAAAAAGCCAAGTCCTACTCCTACAGAAATAAAAAAAGGCGCTGCAGCAGCCCTCAACACTTTACTTTTTACATTTACCAATCGTTCGTTCGACAACCAAATGATGGAACCCGGAAGTAAAGCAAAAAGAATATAAGGCTTGATAGAAACCAATAAATAAGCTGCAATGAAAATAAATAAAATACTTTTTAATTGATATTCTTTTTTAATAAAAAAAGAATAAAAATGGTAGGTAAACCACCCAACAGCAGCAAGTGTAATGGTATCCTTCAGCAATCCAGAACCCCAAAAAACGACAGAAGGAATAAATAAAATAGAAATTGAAAATTGTTTTTCTAATGGAGGAAACTCTTCATTAAACAATAAAAACAAACGCCAAATTCCGGTATAACAAATCCAGGCTAACAGGATAGCTGAAATCATATAACTTTGGAATGATAAAAACACCAAGGGTACAATTAAGCGCACTACAAACATAGCCTGTTTATCTTTAAACATATCACAATAACCTGTATTGGCATCAAAAACACTATTATTTTCCCAACGTAAATTCCCTTTCATGATATCAAAAAAAACAGATGGATCTTTACCGAATAAATTACCCAAAGATCGAGCATTAATAAAATAAGTTACCGTATCTCCTCCATAGGTATAATAAAACTGGTAAATTAAACAAACTGCAATAGCGCCAAAGCATTTAACCATTAAGCCTTTGGTGTACCATTTATACAAGGGCTGTTGTTTTTCATTTTTTTTTT
>ODAK010003350.1_pt1 | contig 16658 bp, 15 predicted proteins | sample 1539591 | NCBI WGS metagenome assembly ODAK01 (sample SAMEA3539303, study PRJEB22396) | soil metagenome | biome: tundra; feature: field; material: soil | place: USA | collected 2010-05 | depth 0.15 m
AAATTGGAAAAGCGTAGATTAATCACAGAACTACCGCGAAGCGGTTTAGTCCAACGGGCCTTATCGCGAATAGCGCAACCCATTTATTTTACGGAATATTCGCCGAAAAACGGCGATCCGCGGAACAACGAGCCCGCGCGGCAACCAGCCACGCGACCTCGCAACGGCACGGCGGTCCAACCGTCTTGGCACCCGAGGCCATCCTCGCGACAGGTCCGCCCCGCCTACTTCCCCCCGCCCAACGCCGCCCGCACCCGCGCGATGAACCCGCCGATTACCTCCGGCCGCGTCTTCAACGCCGTGCGATTCACGATCAACCGGCTGGTCACCTGAGCGATCACCTCGGTCTCCACCAGCCCATTCGCCCGCAGCGTGGACCCGGTCTGCACCAGATCGACGATCAGCCGCGACAGCCCAAGCCCAGGAGCGAGCTCCATGGCACCGTTGAGGTGCACGACCTCGGCCTGGATGCCGCGGCTGGCGTAATGCCGGCGGGCGACGTTGGGATATTTGCTTGCCACCCGCACCTGCGACCACCGCGCCGGATCGTCGGTCCCGGCGGTCTCCCGCGGCTCGGCGACCGAGATGCGGCATTTGCCGATCCCCAGATCGAGTGGGGCGTATATTTCCGGATAGTCGAACTCCATCAGCACGTCGGCGCCACAGATGCCGATCTGTGCCGCACCGAACGCGACAAACGTCGCGACGTCGAACGGGCGGACACGCACCACGTCCAGCATCGGATCGTTGGTTTCAAACCGCAGGCGGCGGCTGTCCTCGTCAGTATAATCGCCCGCCGGAACGATGCCGGCGCGCGCCAGCAGAGGGCCGCACTCGGACAGGATCCGGCCCTTGGGCAGCGCCAGGATCAGCGGCTGGTCCGTCTCCGGCTCCAGCGACGCGGCGAGGAACGGTGCGGTCATGACGTCATCCATATAACCCAGCGGTCCTCAGACTCGCAAAAACCCAACGAGTTCTTCGGTCTTCGCGACGATCGGATCGGCGATCGCGGCGGCTCGCCTCGCCCCATCGCGCAGCACCGCGTCGATCACCGCCGGATCGGCCAGCAGGCGCTGCGTCTCAGCCGCGATCGGCGTCAGTTTCTCGACCAGCAGAGCGGTCAGCACCTCCTTGAACGCGCCAAATCCTTTGCCGCCATGTTCCCGCAGCACATCGGCGTGGGTTTTGTCATCTAACGCCGCGTATATTCCAACCAGGTTGCGCGCTTCGGGCCGCTGCGCGAGGCCCTCGGGCTCACTCGGCAGCGGCTCGGGGTCGGTCTTGGCGCGGCGGATTTTCAGCGCGATCGTGTCGGGATCGTCATTGAGGTTGACCCGGCTCTGATCCGACGGATCGGATTTGGACATTTTCTTCGTGCCGTCGCGCAGGCTCATGACGCGGGCCGCCGGCCCCATGATCAGCGCTTCGATGTTCGGGAAGAAATCGACGTCGTAGTCGTGATTGAACTTCTGCGCGATGTCGTTCGCCAGTTCCAGATGCTGGCGCTGGTCCTCGCCCACCGGCACGCGCGTCGCATGATACGCCAGGATGTCGGCCGCCATCAGGTTGGGATAGACGTACAGCCCGGATGAGGCGTTTTCCCGGTCCTTGCCGGCCTTGTCCTTGAACTGCGTCATCCGGTTCAGCCAGCCGATCCGCGCCACGCAATTGAAGATCCACGCCAGTTGCACATGGGCGCGCACCATCGATTGGAGGAACACGATGTGCTTCCCCGGATCGATCCCGATCGCCAGCAGAGTCGCCGCCATCTCCCGCGTCTGCCTGGCGAGCTCCTTTGGATCCTGGAACTGGGTGATCGCATGCAGGTCGACCACGCAGTAGATGCACTCGTGCCCGTCCTGCAGGGCCGCCCAATTGCGCAGCGCCCCCAGATAGTTGCCGAGGGTCGGAATGCCGGAGGGCTGAATGCCCGAGAAGATACGCTGCATGGTGTGGGCTCTGAGAATGGCGCCGGACGGCGCGGGAGCGGACAGATGAACGAACACCGGCCAGCTGGCAACCCGGCGTGGCGCGGATCAGCCAGAAGCCGCGCGAAGGCGCTTGGGCCTGGAGCGCCGAACGAGGGTTCAGGTTCGCCATCAACGACTGGCGGCCAAACCGGGCCCCGTCCACCAAATGACGCATTGTTCATGCGAACGCCGGCGGTCCGAATCCGGTCAGTCTTGCTATCCGGCCCCGACGACTCGGGAGGTCACTCATGCGCCTGACATCGATCCTCGCATTGGCCGTCATGGTCCTGACAGGCCCGCGGCACCGCGCAACCTGACCGTGAGGTTGGCGGCGCCGCCACCGGTGCCGGCACTGGTGCGGTGATTGGTTTGCTCGGTGGACCCGTCGGTGTCGTGGCGGGTGCCCTGATCGGGGTCGGAGCGGGCGCCGCCACCGGTGCCGCCATCTCCCCCAGCCACGTCAACCTGGGACATCCGCCTTGGAGCGACCAGTAACGACGCCGGGACTGCCGTTCTCGCCCGCCTGGCGACCCGGCGGACCCGCCGCGGTCCGGGTGCCGAAGCCGCCCTCAGGCCGCCCCACCGATGTATGCCCGCAGGCTATCGACCTCGGTATCCTGTTGCATGATGCGCGACTTCACCACGTCACCGATACTCACCATGCCGACAACGGTTTCGTTATGCATCACCGGCAAATGGCGAATGCGGCCGACGGTCATTTTGCGCATGGCCTCTTCGACCGTCATGTCCGGATGGGCCAGGTGCACCGCCCGCGTCATCAACTGGCCGGCCGTCATTTCCAGGGTGCGCGCGCCGTTGGTGGCGAGGCTGCGGACGATATCGCGTTCGCTGACGATGCCGAGCACCTGCTCGGCGCGGTCCATGACCAGAACCGCCCCGATTCGATGCTCCGCCAGGCGCGCCGCGACCTCTGGCACCGTCGCCGTCGGGTCGATGGTAATGACGCTGTGACCTTTGTGTTTCAGAATCGCGGCGATCGTCATGGTGCGTCCTCCTTGGTTTGGCGGTTTGGCGGTTTGGCGGTTTGGCGGAAACCGGGCGTTTGGCGGAAACCAGGGGACGGCGATCCGAACGCGTGTCGCGAGAGAGACTAAGGCTCGGATCGCGAGCCCGCTCGGTGTCACGCAGCATCAGTTTACGCGCATGGGTTGATCCGCTGCAACAAATTCCCGTGTGTCGCGGTTGTCTCCCAAAATCACTGTTGAGTGACATGGTGAAATAGGCCGGATCATGCCATCTTTTACCGGCCATGAACTTTCATTCCCTGTACCGGCACGGGTTCGCGCGGGTCGCCGCCTGCACGACACGCACCGCACTGGCCGATCCCGCCACCAACGCCGCCACGATCCTGGAAATGGCGCGATCCTGCCATGCGCAAGGCGTCGCCCTGGCGGTGTTCCCCGAACTCGGCATATCCGGGTACGCGATCAGCGACCTGTTGCAGCAAACCGCGCTGCTGGACGCGGTGGAGGCCGCGATCGACACGATCGTCGCCGCGTCCGCCGCCTTGATGCCGTTATTGCTCGTGGGGGCGCCGATCCGGCATCAGAGCGCGCTGTACAACTGCGCGCTCGCCATTCACCGCGGCCGGCTGTTGGGCGTGGTGCCGAAAATCCACCTGCCGAACTACCGCGAATTCTACGAACCGAGGCATTTCGTCAGCGGCGATGGCCAGCTCGGTGGCGCGATCACCATCGGCGCGCACACCGCCCCGTTCGGCACCGACCTGTTGTTCGCCGCCGAGGACCGCCGCGATTTCGTCGTCCACGCCGAGATTTGCGAGGATATCTGGGTCCCCAACCCACCCAGTGGCGAGGCGGCGGTGGCGGGAGCGACCGTGCTGGCGAACTTGTCCGCCAGCAACATCACCATCGGCAAGGCCGAGACACGGCGGTTGTTATGCCAGTCGCAATCGGCGCGCTGCCTCGCCGCCTATCTGTACGCCGCCGCCGGGGCGGGCGAGTCGACGACGGATCTGGCCTGGGACGGCCAGGCCTCGGTGTTCGAGAACGGCGCCGTACTGGCCGAGACCGAGCGCTTCCCGGCCGAGGGTCAGGCGGCGATCGCCGATATCGACCTCGATCTGCTGCGGCAGGAGCGGCTGCAGATGGGCTCGTTCGACACCAATCGACGGCGGATGCTTCGACACTGGCGGACGATCGGTTTCCGCATCGATCCGCCGTCGGGCGATCTTGGACTGCGGCGCCGTATCGAGCGGTTTCCCTTCGTGCCAGCCGATGTCGCGCGGCTGGAACAGGACTGTTACGAGGCCTATAACATTCAGGTCTCCGGCCTCGCGCAGCGGCTGCGCGCGACCGGTCTGAAACGGGTCGTGATCGGCGTCTCCGGCGGGCTCGATTCGACACAGGCGCTGATCGTGTGCGCGCAGGCGTTCGATCTTCTGGGTTTGCCGAGGACCGGCATTCGCGCCTACACGATGCCGGGCTTCGCGACCTCGGATCATACGAAGAACAACGCGATGCGGTTGATGGAATCCCTGGGCACCACATATTCCGAACTCGATATCAGGCCGGCGGCTTTGCAGATGTTGAAAGATATCGGACACCCATTCTCGAACGGTGAGCCGCGGTACGACATCACGTTTGAAAATGTGCAGGCGGGGTTGCGCACCGATTTTCTGTTCCGCCTGGCCAACCATAACGACGGGATCGTGATCGGCACCGGCGATTTGTCCGAGCTGGCGCTTGGCTGGTGCACTTACGGCGTTGGCGACCAGATGGCGCATTACAACGTCAACGCCGGTGTGCCGAAGACGCTGATCCAGCATTTGATCCGTTGGACCATCGGCACGAAGAAGTTCCCTGACGCGGTGCTCGAAACGCTCGACGCGATCCTGGCCACGGAAATTTCACCCGAACTGATCCCGGCGGGCGAAGGCGAGACACCGCAAAGCACCGAAGCGAAGATCGGCCCTTACGCACTGCAGGATTTCACCTTGTTTTATACGCTGCGCTACGGCTTCCCGCCGTCGAAAATCGCCTTCATGGCGCTGCGCACCTGGGAGGATCCGGCGCGCGGTGCCTGGCCGCCACATTTTCGCGATGATCAGCGGAAAGCCTATGATCTTCCCACGATCCGCCATTGGATGGAGGTATTCCTGCGCCGGTTCTTCGCGTTCAGCCAGTTCAAGCGCAGCGCGATGCCGAACGGGCCAAAGGTTTCGGCGGGCGGGTCGTTGTCTCCCCGTGGCGATTGGCGGGCTCCGTCGGACGGCAACGCCGCGGTCTGGCTCGCGGACCTGGAACGGAACGTGCCGAAGTCGTGACCGTCACGCCACCGTGGTCACGCCATGGTGGGGGCCCGTCGCAGCAGGCATGCCAGTGGTACCGCGACCAAGGCGGTAAACCCCGTCAAATAGAACGCGTTCACGTAGCCAATCATCGCCGCCTGGCGCTGCACCTCGTTTGACAATCGCATCAACCCGTCCACCGTATCCAGGTTCCAGGCCGAGGGAAAGTCGGAGAACAGCAACGTGCGGTTATAAGGGTTCACGAACTCCGATATCCGCGCGTAATTGACTGAGGTCGAGCGCACCAGTACCAACACGGTGAGTGAAATGAACATGCTCGATCCGAAATTGCGCAACAGCGTGAAGATCGCCGAGCCCTCGGTCGCCTGACTCTTCGGCAGAGTTGAAAACGCCATCACCGTCATCGGCGTGAAGGTGATGCTCTGTCCGAATCCTTGCAACAGATTCGTCCAGAACACATCGAAGAATGTCAGGTTGATATCGAACTGCGCCATCGACAGCGCCGAGAACGCCTGAATCCCCAGGCCGGTCCCGATCGCCAGTCTGGGCGCCGCGCGCGTGAATGGCACGATCACCAGAAACGCCAGCCAGTTGCCAATGCCGCGCGCCGCCACCAGCGAACCGATCACATTATCGGGATAGCCGCGCAAATCGTGCAACAAACTCGGGAACAAGGTGAGCGAGGTGAAACTCAGCATGCCCATCACGAAGGCGATGGTGATGCCGATCGTGAAATTTCGATCCCGGAACAGCTGCGGATTCAGGAACGGGTGTGTCGCGGTGAGGCAATGCGAGACGAACATCCAGAACGACACCAGGCCAATGACGGCCAGCGCCACCAGTTCGGGCGCGTCGAACCAGTCCATCCTCTGGCCGCGGTCGAGAATGAGCTGCGCCGCGATCAGGGAGACTGACAAGGTCAGAAACCCGGTCCAGTCGAGCCGCGTTGGAGATCGCTGATTCCGCCCGGACAGTGCGAACCAGATACAGACCAGGGCGCAGATTCCAGGCGGCACGATCATCAGGAACGCGGCGCGCCAATCGTACATCTCCGTCATCACGGTGCCGATTACCGGTCCGAGTACCGGCCCGAAGACCGCGCCAACACCCCAGATCACCAGTGCGGTCGGCTGCAGGTGCCGCGGGAACGTCGCCAGCAGGATCGCCTGACCCATTGGCATGATCGGCGCGCCGAAGAACCCCTGACACACCCGGTAGAGGATCAGTGCCTCCAGACTCGATGCGGTCGCGCACATGAACGACGCGACGACAAAGCCCAGTACCGTGCTGAACATGAGCGTGCGCCAACCAAGCCGGCTGGCCAGCCAGTGCGTCATCGGCGTGGCCACCGCCGTCGCCACCAGATTGAGGGTGATGACCCACGAGATCTCGTCCTGGGTGGCCGAGAGCGCGCCGCGGATTTGCGGTAACACGACATTGGCGAGCGTGATGGTCATGCCAAACAGCAGGTTGGACAGTTGCACCATCAACAGAATCAGCCAGTGCCGGCCGCTGATGCTGAAAATCCCGCCTTGTGGGTCGACCTGGACCACGTGCGCGCCATGGGTCGGGTCACCTGCTGTCGTGTCGCTCATGGATCTGGAGGTTTCCTCGGGTCTCGCGCCGGTTCGCACGGAGACTATCAGCACCCGGTCGCGGTGGCGAACATGAGAGGCCTGTCAGATCTGCCTTGGGACGGGCGGCTTGTGCACTGAGGGATGCCAAACTGGCGCCTTACCGGTCATTCCCGCCGCGAACGCCGCCGCGGCCTCCCGCGCTTCACGCCCGCGCCTAACGGAGGTGTGGAAACGTCCAGGCCCGCCGTCAGCGGACTGGTTCCCGCCGGCCTGGCTGCTCGCGCCGGAGTTGCCTAAATTATAATCAATACATCCTGATGATTTTATCGCCAGTAGACGGCGGGATGCCCGAACAGACAGCAAAATCCTCTCTGATTTCAAGGGAGTGATAGCAAATCGTGCGCTTTACACTGTTTGGCACGCCGCTTGCTGGGTCCAGTCTGGCTCACCCGACAATGGGACGACGTCACCGGCACACAACCAACAGGGACAGGCAGCATGAACCCGATCCAACCCAATCTCTCCCGTCGCGGACTCGCCCGCCTGGGCGCCGCGGCAGCAACCGTCGCCGCGATGGGCGTCGTGAAAGCGGCGACCTCGCCCGCTGGCGCGCAGTCGGGAGAACCGATCAAAGTTGGCATCCTCCATTCGCTTTCGGGCACCATGGCCATCAGCGAGACCACGCTGAAAGACGTCATGCTGATGTTGATCGAGAAGCAAAACAAAGCCGGTGGGTTGCTCGGCCGTAAGCTGGAAGCCGTCGTGGTCGATCCGGCATCGAACTGGCCACTGTTCGCGGAAAAGGCCCGTCAGCTCATCAGCGTTGACAAGTGCGCCGCGACCTTCGGCTGCTGGACCTCGGTGTCGCGTAAATCCGTGCTGCCAGTGTTCGAGGAGCTGAACAGCATCCTGTTCTACCCGGTGCAGTACGAAGGCCAGGAATGCAGCCGCAACGTGTTCTACACCGGCGCCGCGCCGAATCAGCAGGCGATCCCGGCGGTCGATTACCTGTGGAACGAGAACAAGGTGAAGCGCTGGGTCCTCGCCGGAACCGACTACGTTTATCCGCGCACGACCAACCAGATTCTCGAGGCCTACCTCAAGAGCAGAGGTGTCGCCACCGAAGACATCATGATCAACTACACGCCGTTCGGTCATTCCGACTGGCAGAACATCGTCGCGTCCATCAAGAAGTTCGGGAGCGCCGGTAAAAAGACGGCGGTCGTCTCGACCATCAACGGCGACGCCAACGTGCCGTTCTACAAAGAACTCGGCAACCAGGGCATCAAGGCGACCGACATCCCCGTCGTCGCGTTCAGCGTCGGCGAGGAAGAACTCGCGGGCCTGGATACGAAGCCGCTGCTCGGCCACCTCGCCGCGTGGAACTACTTCGAGAGCGTCGACAATGCCGATAACAAGGCGTTCATCGAGGAATGGAAAACCTTCACGAAGAATCCGAAACGTACCACCAACGACCCGATGGAGGCGCACTACATCGGCTTCAACATGTGGGTGAAGGGGGTCGAGAAGGCGAGCTCGATCGCGCCCGACGACGTGATCGATGCGATGATCGGCGTCGCGGTGCCGAACCTGTCGGGCGGTTACTCGGCGATGATGCCGAACCATCACATCACCAAACCGGTGCTGATTGGTGAAATCCAGGCGGACGGCCAGTTCAACATCGTGTCGCAGACGCCCGGCCTCGTTGTCGCGCAGGAATGGTCGCCGTACGTCGCGGATACCAAAGACCTGATCGGCGACTGGCGTTCGCCATTGAAATGCGGCGCCTTCAACGTGCAGACCAAGACCTGCACCGCCGGCAAGAAAGCCTGATATTCGGCTGAACCACGACAGCATACCCGGCCGCTTCCGGGTTGCGCGAGGGGAGAGGCGGTTGCATCCTCCCGGCCGTCTCTCCCTCGCTGTTACAGTGTGCGTCACGAAAGAATGCCATGACCCGCTGCCTCGCCCTCCTGCTTCTCGCTGTCCTATGGCTCTCTCCTGGGCCTGGCCACGCCGAGGCGGCGGACGAGGCTTACGCGGCATTGGCCACGACCAACTTCGATACGATCCGCAATGGTGTGATGGCGCTGAGCGTTTCCGGCGATCCGCGCGCGCAGATCGTGATCACCGCGCTGCATGACGGCAAACTATATGCGCGCGCGGACAGGGCGCTGTTTATTAAGAACGCTGACGGAACCTTTGCCGATGCCTTGACTGGCGCGGCAGCCGATGTTCCGGCCACTGCGTTGAAAGCGGTTCGCGTCAACAACGCCGTGCGGAGTGCCGTCGATGCGGCACTTGGCGTGCTGCGCCTGTTCGCGCGTGACACCTCGACCAGACTCGCCGCCGCCGAAGCCGTGTTCCTGGCCCGAGATCCGGCGGCGGTGCCGGCGTTGGACCGGGCGCTGGCCAAGGAAACCGATCCGACGGTCAAACGCCGAATCGAGCAGGCGCGCGCCGCCGCCGTGTTGGCTTCCTCGGATGCCTCCGACGCGGATCGTATTGATGCCATAGCGACCTTGCGTGCCCGCGGCGATCTTGAAGCCCGTAGCACGCTTGGCAACCTGACCGGCCAGACACCAGCGGTCGCCGAGGCCGCCGCCGCGGCGATCACCGCCATCGATCGCAACCTGCAACTCTGGTCTCTGCTGGAGAGCGTTTATTACGGGATCAGTTTGGGTTCCGTTCTGCTGCTGGCCGCCGCCGGACTGGCGATCACCTTCGGCGTCATGGGCGTGATCAACATGGCGCACGGTGAGATGGTCATGATCGGCGCTTATGTCACCTTCATGGTGCAGCAGGGCATCAAGGCATACCTGCCCGCGATCTACCCGGCCAATTTGCTGATCGCCATTCCGCTGGCGTTCATCGTCGCCGGTCTGATCGGCATCGCCATCGAACGCACGTTGATCCGCTGGCTCTACGGCCGGCCGTTGGAAACGTTGCTCGCCACCTGGGGACTGTCGCTGGTGCTGCAACAAGCGGTGCGATCCATCTTTGGCGCCAGTAATCGCGACGTCGATACGCCGTCCTGGATGAGTGGTGCCACGGAACTCGGCGGCCTGACCCTGACCTGGAACCGGATGTATATCATTCTGTTCGCGTTTCTTGTTCTCGCCGCGTTGATGGCCGCGTTGCGCTTCACGTCGCTTGGCTTGCGCATGCGCGCGGTGACGCAAAATCGCCGGATGGCCGCGGCGATGGGGATCCGCACGCCGTGGATCGACGCGTTGACGTTTGGTCTGGGCTCGGGCGTCGCCGGCATGGCGGGCGTGGCGCTTTCCCAGATCGACAACGTCTCCCCCAACCTCGGGCAGAGCTACATCATCGACAGCTTCATGGTCGTCGTCTTCGGTGGTGTCGGCAATCTCTGGGGCACCACTCTGGGCGCGTTGACGTTGGGCATCGTAAACAAATTCCTGGAGCCGGTGGCCGGCGCGGTACTCGGCAAGATCGTCGTGCTGATCATGCTGATCCTGTTCATCCAGAGGCGTCCGCGCGGCATGTTCCCGCTTAAGGGAAGGGCCGTGGAGACATGATCAGTCCGCGCGTTTCCGCCCTGACGATCGCTCTGGTTCTCGGTGGCGCGATCCTGTTGGCCGCGCTCAATCAGTTCACGCCCGTGGGCTCGGCGCTGCACGTGCCGCCTTACGTGATCGCGCTGGTCGGCAAGTACCTTTGCTTTGCGATGCTGGCGCTCGCCGTCGACCTGGTATGGGGGTTCGGCGGTATCCTGCCGCTTGGTCACGCCGCGTTCTTCGCCCTCGGCGGCTACGCGATGGGCATGTATCTGATGCGTCAGATCGGCACCCGCGGCGTCTATGGCAATCCGAACCTGCCCGACTTCATGGTGTTTCTCGGCTGGAAGGCGTTGCCGTGGTATTGGTACGGCTTCCAATGGTTTCCGTTCGCCGCGCTGATGGTCGTGCTGGTGCCGGGTGTGCTCGCGCTGGTGTTCGGCTGGCTCACGTTCCGCTCCCGCGTCACCGGCGTTTATCTGTCGATCATGACGCAGGCGCTGACCTACGCGCTGTTGCTGGCATTCTTCCGTAACGACATGGGGTTCGGCGGCAATAACGGCATGACGGACTTCAAGGATATTCTCGGCTTCAACGTGCAGGCGGATGGCACGCGCGCCAGTCTGCTGGTGCTCTCGGCGCTGTTCCTGTGCGGCGCGTTCCTGGTGGCGCGCTTCATCGTGCTGTCCCGCTTCGGCAAGATCCTGATCGCGGTGCGCGACACCGAATCGCGCACGCGGTTCCTCGGCTATCGGCCGGAGTCCTATAAACTCGTCGTCTGGGTCTTGTCCGCGATCATCGCCGGCATCGGCGGAGCGCTTTACGTGCCGCAGGTTGGTATCATCAATCCCAGTGAGTTCTCCCCCGCCAACTCGATCGAGGCGGTAATCTGGGTCGCCGTCGGCGGCCGTGGTACTCTGGCCGGCGCGATCCTCGGTGCATTACTGGTGAATTTCGGCAAAACCTGGTTCACCAGCGCCCTCCCCGAATTCTGGCTTTTCGCTTTGGGCGCCCTGTTCATCGGCGTCACCCTGCTGCTGCCGCAAGGCGTCATGGGACTGTTCGGTCCGCGCTTCGTGAAAGCCGCCGTGACGTCGGCGCCGACGATCTCCGAAGAGGAGGAAGCGCCAGTATGACCGAAGCCGACACGCTGCTTTACCTCGATGGAGTCACCGTCAGCTTCGACGGCTTTCGCGCGCTGAACGCATTGTCGCTGGTACTGGAAGACGGCGAGATGCGCGCGGTCATTGGTCCGAATGGTGCCGGCAAGACAACGATGATGGATGTCATCACCGGGAAAACCCGTCCCGATACCGGAAGGGTCGTGTACCAGGCCGGCATCGACCTCACCAAACTCGATGAGCCGGCGATCGCCGCTCTGGGAATCGGCCGCAAGTTCCAGAAACCGACGGTGTTCGAGCCGCACACCGTTTGGGACAATCTGCTGCTCGCGCTGGCCGGCGACCGGCGGCCGCGGTACAGCCTCTGGGCGCGGGAGACCGCCGCGGAACAAGGCCGCATCGAGGAAATTCTGGAAACCGTTCGCCTGAAAGATCAGCGAGACCGACGCGGCGGCGATCTGTCGCACGGTCAGAAGCAATGGCTGGAAATCGGCATGCTGCTGGCGCAGGAACCGCGGCTGCTGCTGGTCGATGAGCCGGTCGCCGGCATGACCGATTCCGAAACCGAACAGACCGCCGAATTGTTGCGCGAAATCAACCGCACCCGCGCGGTCGTGGTGGTCGAGCACGATATGGCGTTCGTTCGCGCTCTGGGTGTGAAGGTCACGGTGCTGCACGAAGGCTCGGTGCTGTCCGAGGGGTCGATCGACCACGTCAGCGAGGACCCGAAAGTCATCGAAGTGTATCTGGGGCGATAGATGCTGATTGTGGAAAACGTCGATCTGCACTACGGCGCCGCGATCGCGTTGCGCCAGGTGTCGCTGACGGCGGAGGTCGGCGCGGTGACGTGTTTGCTGGGCCGGAATGGTGTGGGCAAGACCTCGTTGTTGCGGGCGATCGTTGGGGCGCATCCGATCACCTCGGGCTCGATCAAATGGGAGGGCGAGGAGATCACGCGCCTGCCGACTTATGAGCGGGCGCGCCGCGGCATCGCCTGGGTGCCACAGGGCCGCGACGTATTTCCTCTGTTGACGGTGAGAGAAAATCTGGAAACCGGCTTCGCGGTGTTGCCGCGCGCGGAGCGTAAGGTTCCTGATGAAATCTTCGATTTGTTCCCGGTGCTGAAGACCATGCTGCGGCGGCGCGGCGGGGATTTGTCGGGTGGCCAGCAGCAACAGCTCGCGATTGCCCGCGCCTTGATCATGCGGCCGCGGCTGATCGTACTGGATGAGCCGACCGAGGGCATCCAGCCAAGCATCATCAAGGACATTGGCCGGGTGATCTCGCTGTTGCGCGGTCGTGGCGAAATGGCCATCCTGCTGGTCGAACAATATTTCGATTTCGCCCAGGAACTGGCGGACACGATCGTGGTGATGGATCGGGGGGATGTGGTGCTGTCCGGGCGGCGGGAGGAACTGGACGAGGCGGATGTACGACGGCGTCTCTCTGTCTGACGGATTGCAGCGTGCCACGGGGGAACTGCGTGTTTCGGTGAAGCGGCGTGGTGGCGAGTCCGTATTGGATGGGTTGCATCAGGCCGGCTGTCTCAAGGCGCGATTCCCGCGGGCGGTGATGCCTGGGTGGTTCGATGCCACCACGGTCAATATGTCAGGCGGGGTCGTCGGCGGGGACCGGTTGCAATCGGTGATTTCCGTGGGGGAGGGCGCGCGCGCGACGATCGCGGCGCAGGCGGCGGAGCGGTTCTATCGGGCCTTGCCGGACAGCGCGCCGTCGGTGGTACGAACGACGGTGCAGATCGGACCCGATGCGGCGGCGGAATGGTTGCCGCAGGAGACGATCCTGTTCGATCGTTGCGCGCTCGATCGGCGGCTGGTGGTCGACATGGCGCCGGGCGCCTGGTTCCTCGGCGTCGAAATGCTGGTGTTTGGCCGCGCCGCGATGGGCGAGCGGGTCGTCACGGCGAGGCTGCGCGATTTGATCCGGGTTCGTCGTGGCGAGGACCTGTTGCTCCACGATGCGATCCGCCTGGACGGTGAGGTCGATCAGGTTCTGGAACGAACCGCGACTGGCGGTGGCGCGCGCGCGGTCGCGACATTGGTGCACGTCGCGCCTGACGTGGAGGGGCGGTTGGACGCGGTGCGCGCGGCGCTGGCCAGTGTCGCCGATTGTGGCGCCAGTGCCTGGAATGGCATGTTGATCGCGCGCATTTTGGCGCCGGACGGTGCGGCGTCGCGGCGCGGAGTGATGGCGGCGCTGGCGGTGTTGCGGGACGGGCGGCCTCTGCCGCGGGTATGGCTGTGTTGAGGAGGGGACCGATCGTATGAACCTGACGCCACGCGAAAAGGACAAGCTGCTGATCAGCATGGCCGCGATGGTCGCAAGGCGCCGGCTGGAGCGCGGCGTGAAGTTGAACTTTCCGGAAGCGGTCGCGCTGATCAGCGATTTCGTGGTCGAGGGCGCGCGCGATGGTCGCTCCGTCGCCGACCTGATGGAGGCGGGCGCGGGCGTGCTGACCCGCGATCAGGTCATGGAAGGCATCGCCGAGATGATCCACGACGTGCAGGTCGAGGCGACATTTCCGGATGGGACGAAACTTGTCACGGTGCATGAGCCGATCCGCTAAAGGAACATACATGATCCCCGGCGAACTCTTCCCCGAGCCTGGCGACATCGAGCTGAACGCCGGCCTCACGCGCACTACGTTGACGGTCGCCAACACCGGTGACCGGCCAATCCAGGTCGGCAGTCACTATCACTTCGCCGAAACGAACCGGGCGCTGTCGTTCGATCGCACCCAGGCGAGGGGGCAGCGCCTGGATATCGCGGCCGGCACCGCGGTGCGCTTCGAACCAGGCCAGACGCGGGAGGTCACGTTGATCCCCTACCTCGGCACCAGAACGGTTTACGGCTTCCGCGGCGACGTCAATGGAGCGCTTGACTGATGGCTCGCATTACACGACAGGCTTATGCCGACATGTTCGGGCCGACCACCGGGGATCGCGTGCGGCTCGCTGATACCGAACTGATCATTGAAGTCGAGCGCGATCGGACAACTTATGGCGAGGAGGTTAAGTTCGGCGGCGGCAAGGTGATCCGCGACGGCATGGGCCAATCGCAATTCTCCCAGGCCGAGGGCGCGGTCGATACGGTGATCACCAACGCGTTGATCCTCGATCATTGGGGGATCGTGAAGGCGGATGTCGCGATCCTGAATGGCCGCATCAAGAAGATCGGCAAAGCGGGCAATCCGGATGTGCAACCGGGTGTCGACATCATCATCGGTCCGGGGACCGAGATCATCGCCGGTGAGGGCAAGATCCTGACCGCCGGCGGCATCGACAGCCATATTCATTTCATCTGTCCGCAACAGGTCGATGAGGCGATCGCCGCCGGCGTAACGACCTTGCTCGGCGGTGGGACCGGCCCGGCGACCGGCACCTCGGCCACCACCTGCACGCCCGGTCCGTGGCACCTCGCCCGCATCATCCAGGCCGCCGAGGGTCTCCCCGTCAACCTGGGATTTGCGGGCAAAGGCAACGCGACACGGCCTCAGGCGCTGGAGGAAATGGTTCGCGCCGGCGCCTGCTGCCTGAAGCTGCACGAGGACTGGGGCACCACGCCCGCGGCGATCGACAACTGCCTTTCGGTGGCGGATCGTTTCGATGTGCAGGTGATGATCCACTCCGACACGCTGAACGAATCCGGCTTCGTGGAGGACACGATCGCCGCGTTCAAGGGCCGCACCATTCACGCCTTCCACACCGAGGGCGCCGGCGGCGGCCACGCTCCCGACATCATCAAGGTCGCCGGCCTGGCCAATGTTCTGCCAAGCAGCACCAATCCGACGCGGCCGTACACGGCCAATACGCTGGACGAACATCTCGACATGCTGATGGTGTGTCATCACCTGGACAGCACCATTCCTGAAGATGTCGCCTTCGCGGAAAGCCGTATCCGTAAGGAAACGATCGCCGCCGAGGACATTCTGCACGATCTCGGCGCGCTCTCGATGATGTCGTCGGACAGCCAGGCGATGGGCCGGGTCGGCGAGGTGATCATCCGCACGTGGCAAACCGCGCATAAGATGAAGGTGCAGCGCGGATCTTTGCCCGGCGACAGCGCGCGTAACGACAATGCGCGAGCGAAACGCTACGTCGCGAAATACACCATCAATCCGGCGATCGCGCAGGGGTTCGCGGATGAGGTCGGTTCGGTCGAAGAAGGCAAACTCGCCGATCTCGTGCTGTGGTCGCCGGCCTTCTTTGGCGTCAAGCCGGATCTGGTGATCAAGGGCGGCATGATCGCCTGCGCGCCGATGGGCGATCCCAACGCGTCGATCCCGACGCCGCAGCCGGTGCACTACCGGCCGATGTTTGGCGCGTACGGTGGCGCGCTGGCGGAGACCTGTCTGACCTTCGTTTCCGGCGCCGCGTTGGACGCCGGTCTGGGAAAGGCGTTGCGGCTGAATCGTCGGCTCGTGGCCGTGTCCAACACGCGCGGCGGCATCGGCAAGGCGGCGATGATCCACAACAACGCCACGCCGGTGATCGAGGTCGATGCGGAAACCTATGAGGTCCGCGCCGATGGCGTGCTGCTGACCTGTGAACCCGCCACGGTATTGCCGATGGCGCAACGATACTTTCTTTACTGATGCGCGTGACAGCCGTCCTGCCATCAGGTTCATGGTCGAACCCGATCGATGAGGTGCTGATCGACTTCGATCGCCGCCATCGCCGCAGGATCGTTCTGACCACGCAATCAGGACGGGAACTGCTGATCGATTTTCCTCAGGCGGTGCGGCTGCGGGACGGCGACGGACTGGCGCTGGAGGATGGCGGCATCGTCCGCGTCCGCGCGCGTCCGGAGCCGTTGCTGGAAATTCACGCGCATGACGATGGCGAACTCGTGCGGATCGCATGGCATCTGGGCAACCGGCATTTGCCGGTGCAGTTGCTCGGCGACCGCATTCGCATTCGGGTGGATCATGTCATCCAGGACATGGTCGAAGGCCTCGGCGGTCACGTTGAGGCGATCGAGGCGCCGTTCGATCCCGAGACCGGTGCTTATGCCCCGGGTGCCGGGCATCACCACAATGATCACGATCATGACTGACGTGCCCTCTCTCTCGCGGCAGTGTGCTGTGCCAGATGGTCCAGACGAGCCGGGCCATGACGGGACCAAGAGCCTGATGCGCCTGCTGACCTGGCTGTCGCCGG
>ODAK010003351.1_pt1 | contig 16656 bp, 13 predicted proteins | sample 1539591 | NCBI WGS metagenome assembly ODAK01 (sample SAMEA3539303, study PRJEB22396) | soil metagenome | biome: tundra; feature: field; material: soil | place: USA | collected 2010-05 | depth 0.15 m
ACGGCGACCGCCGAGATCTACACTCTTTCCCTACACGACGCTCTTCCGATCTGTCGGATCGGAAAAGCGGTAGAGGAAATAGCCGCCTTCGAACCCCGGGCCGAGCGCGTCGACCACCTCGCGGTAGGTCGCCGTGGCTGACGCGGCCGTCTCCTCGAAGCGCGCCGCCTGCCGCTCGTCGTCGAGCGCGAACATCCGGCGCGCCGCGAGATCGGGCCGGCCGGCTTCGATCTGTTCGCGCGCGGCCACCGCGGCCGGATCGAGATGCATCACCGGGATGCCGGCGACGATGGGGAAGACGCAGCAGTGGCAGCCGAGAATCGCGTTGGTGATCTCGCCGCCCTCGCGCTCGTGAAACGAGGATTCGACGAGCTCCAGCCGTCCGCCGCAGTACGGGCAGCGAAGCAGGTCGAGCGTGTCGTCTCTCACGGCTGTGTGCTCACGCTTGCTTGCGCTCCCGGACGGGCTCGCCGAGCCGCTCGAGGACGGCATCGCCGGAGGTGTCGATGGGCGCGCGACGGAACTGCTCGGTGCCGAGATACCGGCGCGCGTCGGATTCGTCGATCCAGGCGAATGGATTGTGCGGTCCCATCTGCGTCCGGTGGCAGCGCAGCGCGGCGAGCTTGCGCGAGGCCCAGTCGCGCACGTCGATGGTGAAGGTCGGCGGCTCGGCGGCGTCGCCGAAGGCGTCAGGCTCGATGCCCCAGAAGCTCGAGTCTGGCGGCGCGCCCCCTTTGGCGTGCGCCGCTTCGACCACCGCGCGCATCAGGCCTTGCGCCAACGTCACATAGTAGAGCGGCGGGGCGTCGGCGCCGAGTGAGAGGACGGCGGTGAAGGTGCGTTCGTGGATGCCGATGTGATCGAGATGCCAGTAGAGGCCGTCGTTGCCGAACGTGATGACGGCGTCGGGACGGTAGCGCCGGATCGCGAGGACGATTTCCTCGTGCAACTGCGGCACGTTGGCCCAGCGCAGATCGCCGTCGTGATGATCGAGGATCGTGACCTCGGCGAGGCCGAGGACCGCGGCGGCCTCGGCGAGCTCGCGGGCGCGCACGCGCCCGAGGTCGCCGTCCGGCACGAGCGAGGGGTCGCTGATCGAGCCCGATTCGCCGCGCGTGGCGCAGAGCAGCACGACCTTCGCGCCGGCGTCGGCCGCGCGCGCCAGCGTGCCGCCGCACGCGAGCGACTCATCGTCTGGATGCGCGAAGACCGCGAGGATCGTCCGTCCGGCGAGCGAGCCGGCCCTGTGAGGGTCAGCAGGATCATCGGCCATGGGAGGCTCCATGCGCGGCGACGAGCCGGCGATACACGGCGATGTACTCATCGACCATGCGTTCCACGCCGAAGCGCACGACCGCTCGCTCCCGCACGCGCCGGCGATCGAGAGCGAAGACGCGCGGCAGCCCGTTGACCATCTCCTCGAGATCCTGGAACACGAAGCCGGTGACACCCTCGTCCACGACTTCGCGAACCGCGCCGCGATCGAGCGCCGCGACCGGCGTGCCGCACGCCATGGCTTCGGCGAGCACGAGGCCGAACGGCTCGCGGGCCTGGATCGGGTACAGCAGCGCGCGCGCCCCGCCGTACAGCTTCACTTTCGCCGGATGATCCGCTTCGCCGTAATAGATGACGCGGGTGCCGTCGACATGCGGCGCTACCTTGTCGCGGTAGTACTCGTCTTCGGCGGCGGCGAGAATCAGGCGCATGCCGACGCGTTTGGCCACTTCGATCGCCTGCAGGACGCCTTTGCCGTCGGTGAAGCGCCCGAGAAAGAGCAGATAGTCGTCCGGCGTCGCCTGAAACGTGAAGGAGTCGGTGTCGATGCCGTGGAGCACCGTGCCGATGACGTTGAGGCCCTGCAGCAAGCGCGCCTGCTCGTTCGAAATCGCGACGAAGGGCGCCTCGGGGTAGCGCGACCACAAGCCGATCTCCGCTTCGCTCGGCGAGTGATGGAGCGTCTGGACCATTGGCGTCGGCGACAGGCGCGCGAAGGCGAGCGACATCGGGTAGTACGCCGCTTCGTAATGGATGATGTCGAAGTCGCGCGCCAGCTCGACGGCCGCGGCGAGGTTCAACATTTCGTACAGCTCCCACGGCCACATGTTCTCGTCGTGCCAGTAGCCTTGCTTGTAGATCGCGTGCAGCTTGGCCTTGGTCTTCGAATCGGCCGTGGCGAAGAGCGTGACGTCCTGGCCTTTCGCGACGAGCCCTTCGGTGAGCAGCGACGTCATCAGCTCGACCGAGCCCGACTTGAGCGGCGGTACCTCGGTGGCGACCGGGGCGATATGCGCGATTCGCAAGGGTGCGTCGCTGGTGGCTGGAGGCTGGTGGCTGGTGGCTGGTCGGTCGGTACTCATCTGCACGCTACCTCGAGAAGGGCGGGAAGCACGCGGTCGGCGCCGAAATGATCGCGCGCGATGTCGGCCGCGCACCGGGCGTGCCGATCGTAATCGCCGTTGATGCGGTCGATGCCGGCCAGCGCCTCCTCGGGCGACGAGAACGCGAGCAGCCCCTCGCCCGACGGCAGATGCGCCGTCCAGCCCGTGTCCTGCACGAGCGCCGGCCGGCCAGCGGCCAGATAACACGCTGTGCGATCGCTGAACCAGCCCGATCGCGTCGCGACGTAGGTGTGCTTGGCGACGCCGAACTCGGCTTTCGACCGCTGGATGAAATCGCGGTAGTCCCACAGCGACCGCGAGACGCCCATCGCGTCCACCGTCGCCCAGCCGTGCTCGCGCAGGAGCGCCTGCGGGCCGTTGATCGCGAGCTCGAAGGGCTGCGTGGTCCGCGACGGCAGGTCGATGTACTTGATGAACTCCTGATCCTTGTTCCCGCCGACGTCGATGAAGCTTTCGATCTGCCAGGTCATCACGGTCGTGAAGCGATCGCGCGGCACGGCGTCGGTTCGCCACTCGGCGAGCGTCACCGGCTGCCACGTCTTGTGCCAGATGAAATCACCGGTCGGCACCGGCGAGGCGGCGGTGCCGATGTTCGATCCGAAGGTGAACAGATGATCGAACCGGCGGAAGAACTCGACGTACCACGGCTCGGCCTTGGCGATGGCGAGCTGCGTGAAGGCCGGATCGGAATCGATGAACGCCTTGCGGGGAATACGCGCGTACTCGTCGCGCCAGAACCACGATCCGCCGGACAGATTGAGAAAGAGGTCTGCGTCGGCGCAGTATCGCCGTACGTCCTCGACGCTGCGGCCATGGTAGGTGCCGTCGTAATTGACGAACGCCCAGCGATCGCCCAGGCCGAACGGCTCGAGCGCGTTGTGAATGTAGGACGTTCCGTAGCTCGGGTCGGTGGCGCGGGTGTTCTGCACCGGATCGTAGACACACTCGCCCGTGTCCTCGATGTAGAAGACCTCGTGGCCGAGCGCGCGCAGTCCGAGCAGATACATCAGCGAACACCAGGTGACGCCACCGAATGGATAGCGGGCGATAATCCCCGCAACCAAGATCTTCAACGTTTTGCAGCCTCTATGAGCTCGTCCACGCTTTCCGGATCGTCGAGCGACTTGCCGACCGACAGCCGCGCACACATCCGGCGATAGAGCTGGCTGGTCTTGAGCAGCTCGTCGTGTCTGCCCTGCGCGATGATCCGGCCGCCGTCGAGGACGAGAATCCGGTCGGCGTCGCGCACGGTCGACAAGCGGTGCGCGATGACAATCGTCGTCCTTCCCGCGCGCAGCCGCCGCAGCGCGGCGAACACGATCTCTTCCGAGATCGCGTCGAGCGAGGACGTCGGCTCGTCGAGGATCAGAATCGGCGCGTCCTTGATGATCGCGCGAGCGACGCTCAGCCGCTGGCGCTCGCCGCCCGACAGCCCGCCGCCCGCTTCGGCGATCTCCGTGTCGTACCCCTTCGAGAGGCGCGAGATGAAGTCGTGCGCGTGCGCCGCGCGCGCCGCGTCTTCGATGTCCTGCGGCGTCGCGTCGAGCCGGCCGTACCTCAAGTTGTCGCCGATCGTGCCCTGGAAGAGCATCGGCTCCTGCAGCACGATGGCGATCTTGTCGCGCAGCGACCGCACGCGGTATTTCTGCACATCCACGCCGTCGACGAGCACGGAGCCGGACGAGGCGTTGTAGAACCGCGGGATCAGGCTGACGAGCGTCGTCTTGCCGGCGCCGGTCAGCCCAACGAGCGCGATCATCTCGCCCGGCTTTGCGCCGAACGTGATGTGTCGCAGCACCTCGGTCCCGTCGGGGTACTTGAACCCGACGTCGTCGAACTGAATGGTGCCCGTGACGTGGGTCGCGTCGATGGCGTCTGGCGCGTCGAGGGTTTCCGGCAGCATCTCGAAGATTGCGCGCACGCGCTTGGCGCCGGCGAGCGCGCCCTGCAGCTGGCCCGTCGTGTGGGCAATGGCGGACAGAGGACCGTAGACCATGCCGAGGTAGGCCAACACGACCGTCAACTGGCCGATCGTCATCTGTCCGCGGAGGACGTGCCGGCCGCCGACGATCAGGACGAGCGCCGTTCCAAAAATGACGACCGTGCTGACGACGACCGAGAAGAGCGACTCCTGCCAGGTAATGCTGATGCGCGCCTTCATCACCGCGTCACCGGTCTGGGAGAAGCGCCGGGCCTCGTACGGCTCGCGCGCGAAGCTCTTCACGAGGCGCATCGCGGCGAAGACCTCGTACAGGCGCTCGACGAGCTTCGACTCGAGCTCCTTCACCCGCTCGGTCCGAAACACCAGCGTCGTCGTGTAATAGCGGAGGCACACGTACAGGAACGGCACCACGGTGAGGGCCAGCAGCGAGATCGTCAGGTCGATGCGCGCGAGCCAGCCGAACATGACAACGAGCGTGATCACCGATGAGGCGAGCGGAAACATGCCGCTCATCACCAGGTTTTCGATCGAGTACGCGTCGGTTTCCAGGCGATACACCGCGTCGCCGGTGTTGGTCGTGACGTGATGATGCAGGCCGAGCGCCTGCAGATGCTCGAACAGCTTGAAGCGCAGGTCGTACACCATCCGCTGGCCCGTATCCACCTGCACCTGGGTGTGGAACATCGACGCGAATTGATTGGTGACCTGCAGCGCCGCGCCCGCGAGCACGACGATCACGAGCAGCGAAAAGTCGTTATGACCGCTCAAACGACCGGCCCAGCTTTGAATGAACGGCCGGAACGGATGTTTGAGCAGCACGTGATCCAGGATGACCGCGAGCGGCCAGGGCTGCAGCGCGCCGAGCCCGATCTCGAGCAGCGATAAGAACCCGAGCAGCCACACGCGTCCGCGGTACGGCCGCAGAAACGACAGCGTCCACGGGATGAGCGTCTGTGGCATCAGCCGCCCTTCTTCGTTGGCGCTCCGAGCGGCCGCGGCGGCACCAGGTTCGGCGTCAGGTTCGGAATGTTCAGCACCACGAGCTTGTCGAGGCTCGAGTCGGCGACGTAGAGCCATCGCCGTTTCGGCGCGAAGGCCACGCGCGTCGGCGCGCCGAAGACGACGCGACCCTCGTCGCTCACGTTGCGCATGATCCCGTCTGGGCCGACCGCGCGCACCAGCCCGTTGTAGTAGTCGGCGATGAAGATCGTCAGCGCGCCGCCCGGTTCGGACATGAGGGCGATGCCGGCAACTCCCGCCAGCATGGCATCGGTCGCCGGGCCGTCGTCGCCCGAATTCCCCCACTTGCCGTTCCCGGCGACGGTCGTGATGATGTGCGTCTTCGCGTCCACCTTGCGCACGCGGTTGTGATAAAGATCCGCGATGTAGAGATCGCCGTTGCGAGGGTCGAGTGCGACGTCGCTCGGCATGTTCAAATGCGCCGCCGTCGCGGGCCCCCCGTCGCCCACCGGCTGGTTGTCGCCGGGCGTGCCGTCGCCCGCCACCGTGTGGATGAAGCCGGTCGCGTGATCGATCATGCGGATGCGGTAGTTCAGCGTGTCGGCGATGTAGATGTCGCCGTTTGACGCCGCGGCGACGGCGTTGGGCGTGTTGAGCGCCGCCTCGGTCGCCGGCTTTCCGTCGCCATCGTACCCGTTCTCGCCGGAGCCGGCGATCGTCGTGATGACGCCCGTCGGTTGGTCGACGCGGCGGATTCGATCGTTGTGTGAATCGGCGACGATCAGGTCCTCGTCTGGCGCGATCGCCACGCCGTCCGGCGTGTCCAGCTGCGCATCGGTTGCCAGCCCGTCGTCGCCGGAGAAGCCGGTGCCCATATCGTTGTTCCCGGCGACGGTCGTGATGATGGTGTTCCTGGCGTCGATGCGCCGGATGACGTCGTTGCTCGAGTCGGCGAAATAAATATCGCCGCTCGGCGCGACGACGATGCCTCCGGGTGTGTCGATCCAGGCTTGCAGGGCCGGCCCGTAGTCGCCGGCGTACCCTTTTTTCGCGCCGATCACTTCGACGGTCGCCGCTTCGCGCAGCACGAAGGTGCTGCTGGCGAGCGCGAGAATCATCACGACGAAGATGATCGCGCTGCGCAGCCCGTAGATGCGAAGCAGCGACGGCGCGACGAGCGGTGGGCGCGCCCGTGCCGACTTCAGCGCGACCATGCCCTGGCTGACGGCGACCTGATCGACGCCGCGGCGGACGGTCGCCGTCGCCTGCGCGGTGCGCCATGCCGCGATGGCGCAGATGACGAGCGTCAGGATCGCGGCGACGGCGCCCGGCAGCGGCCACCGCGAGGAGTACTTCAAGAACGTGGTGTGCTGCAAGAACGGGGTGTGCTTCAAGAACGTGAGATGGGCGGTCGAGGCGACGAGGAGCGCCGCGCCCAGCACAACCGCCGTCACCACGCCGTACGTCGTCGGGCGCAGATGCGTGCTGACGCGCAGGAGGCCCTTGCCCGCGCCGTGATCCTCGACGAGCGCGCGGATGTCGAGCCACGCCCAGCGGCCGACGAAGACGCTGACGTCGCGATCGTCGGACCACCCCTCGTCGACCTCGATCGTCCGCACCGCGCGCGACCGCCGCAACCAGTCGGTGACTTTGGCGAGCACGCGATCGGCCGATGTCCAGCTCTCGCTCCAGTAGCGATCTTCGGTGACGCTGCCTGAGATCAGCAGCAGCGCCCGCCACGCTTCCTTGAGCGACGGACGCGGCCCGCCGCTCGTCTGACGCTCCGACTGCGGCAGCGCGACTTCCGGCGGCGCGAGCAGCCCGCGGATCCGCCCGCGCAGCCGCGCGATCGGTTGAATGAAGTGCAGATACGCGACCACCGCGCGGTACCAGAGCCGGCTGCCGGGCAGCGAATCGACATCCGAGCGGAGCGCGTACGCGACGTTCTTCGCGACGGTCACCGCGATGCCGACGAGGCCCGTGCCGAGCAGGATCGCGATCGTCCAGGGATGCTGGCCCGTGAGCGCAACGGCCACGCCCGCCAATGCGAGCGCGAACGACAACACCTGCCATTTGATCGAATGGGGAAGAAACGCGAAGGGGTGCACGTCCGTGCGGTAGACGGACGGAAACGCCGCCGTGCCCCAGACGCCGGCGTTGATGCGCGTGCTCCAGAGCGATCGGACAAACGGCAGCGGGCTGTAGATGCGACCGCGCCACAGCATCTGCCCGTCGAGAAACTTGTCGGGATGATGCGCCATCAGCCACGTCTCGCCCTCGCCGTAGCCGACCTGCTGCCGCCAGTACGCCTTCACGCTCGAGCGGTGGTGATGCCAGACGAGCGCCGCCGCCGCGAAGCCGATCTTCCAGCCGCGCGCCTGCAGCCGCCAGCACACATCCACATCGTCGCCCGCGCGGAGATAAATCGGATTGAAGCCGCCGATCGCGAGGAGCGCCTCGCGCCGGAACGCCATGTTGCAGCCCGGCACGTGTTCCGCCGTGCGATCGTCGAGCAGCACGTGCGTCGGCCCGCCGGGCGCACGCGCGATCGACTGCGCCATCGGCGGATCATCAGGCGGCACCACGTTGGGCCCGCCGGAGGCGACGACGTCGGAGTTGAGGAACGGCTGAACGAGAAACGTCAGCCAGTCGCGATCCGCGCTGACGTCGGCGTCCGTATAGGCGACGATGTCGCCGGTGGCGGCCGCGAGGCCGACGTTGCGCGCCGCGCTCAGCCCGCCGTTGGGAATGTCGATGACGCGGACGCGCGGATGCTGATGGCCGATCTCGCTCGTGCGATCGCGCGATCCGTCGTTCACGAGAATGATCTCGTAATCCGGATAGGTCAGCTTTTCGAGCGAGGCCAGGCAGCCCTCGAGCGTATCAGCCGCGTTGTAGGCGCAGACGACGACCGAGATGCGGGGCCAGGTGCGTTGAACGGCTGGCGGAAACGGCGCGTTGTCGAACGCCGCTTGCACGGCGAGCGCGGCCGGCTTGGTGTTCCGCTCGCGATCGACCAGCCCGAACGACCAGTCCACGACCGGATGCCCGCCACGCCACCACTCGTCGGTCCACGCGAAGGCGATCGCGCCGCAGGCGCCTTCCTCGAACGCGGCGCGGATGTGCATCGCCGTGATCTCGGCCTGTCCCGTTTCGCCTTCGCGAATGCTGTCGGCGCCGGCCTCGGCCAGCAGCAGCGGCTTCTGGCCGGCGATGTGCTGCAGGCGCGCGATGTACGCGCGCAGCTCCGGCTCGCGGTGCAGGTAGAGGTTGAAGGCGCAGACGTCGAAGAAGGAGAGATCGAGAAACTCGGTCGGCGGAAAGTTGACGTAGGTGAAGAGTGCGCCGGGCGCCGCGTCCTTGGCGTCCTGATAGATCTCGCGCAGGAAGCGCTCGACGCGGACGCGCCCGTGCCACCGCACGACGGGCGCGGGAATCTCGTTGCCTAGCGCGAGCATGAGCACGGCCGGGTGATCGGCGATCTCGGCGACCTTGCCCGCGAGCTCGCGCCGAATCGCCCGCTTCAGCCGTCCATCGTCGAGAAACGCGACGTGCTGCGACCAGGGCAGGCCCACCATGACGCGCAAGCCGAGCCGGGCCGCCTCGTCGAGCAGCTCGCGCCGCGGCGGCGTGTAGACGCGGACCGTGTTGATGCCGAACTCCGCCATCAGGCGGAAGTCCCGAGCGATCTGCTGAGCTGGAGGGAACTGGTAGCCTTCAGCGTCGGGCGCAAACGTCCCGTACGTCACGCCCTTGACGAGGAAGCGCTCGTCGCCAGCGCGCAAAAATTTTCCGTCCGCGACGATCCGGGCGGCCCGCGCCGGCGCCGTGTCGCGACGAAGGTCAGGGGCAGCCTGAACGGCAGTACTCACAGGTTGTGGGGCGCCACGCACTCTAGCGGGGCAAACACCTATTGTATCAAGAGGTTGGAGGGTGTTGCAGGCGGAGACAAAATTAGGGGGTGTCGGGAACCTTTTTCAATTTCTGCCATCGTTCGTACGCAATTTTTGAAAAAGGTTCCCGACCCCCCTTATCGGTTGATGTGCACGTTGCCGCTGAAGGTCTTCAGATGCAGGCTGCCGCTCGTTGAGTCGCCGCCGCCGAGCGTCGCGTCGACCGACCGCCGGCCGCTCGTGCGCAGCGTCAACGGCACGTCCGAGGTGAGCCGGCCGCTGAACGAGTTGAAGCTGACGCTCCCGCGCGCCGTATCCGGGATGCGCAGGTCGATGCTGCCGCTGAAGGTGTCGATGTCGATGACCTGGTGATCCTGCCACGCCACGGCATGGATCTCGACCGGGCCGCTGAAGCTGTGCGCATTGATCGGCCCGGACACATCGTCGAGCCGGATGCGCGCCGAGAAGGTGTGAATCCTCTGCGAGCCCTCGACGCCGCGCACCTCGACCGGGCTGCTGAACACGTTCACATCGAGGTTGGTGCGCTTCGGCACTTTGATGTCGAAATCGGTCGACACGACGTTGTCGCGACCCGTCCACGACCAATCGTGATGGTTGGCCTCGATGACGACCGTCGACCCTTGCGTCCGGATGTCGAGCGTGACGCGATTGAGCCGCTCGCGCGGCGCGTGCCTGACGGCGTCGATGGCGATGTCCGATCGATCGCTGCCAGTGATGGTGACGTGGCCGGAGAAGCTCTTGAGCTGGAGCGTGCCGCCCGGCTCCAGCTTGACGACCCGGTTGATGTGCTCGGTTTCGTCCTGCGCCCACGCCGGGAACGCCAGCGCCAGAACCGCCAGGACGAGGGTCGCTCGAAGGAGGCTGTGTCGCATGCCTTCGTAGACGAGATGGCCCGCCCAAAGGTTGCCTAGCGCCGGCGGCGTGTCGCGGCGGCGGGGAAGGCCTCCCGCGCGATCATCACCTCGGTGGCCTTGACGATGGCGAGCGCCTCGTCGCCGCGGCGGAGCTTCAACTCCTCGACCGCGTCCCGCGTGATGACGGCGGTCAGGGTCTGATCGCCGATCCGCAGCCGGACCTGCGCGAGCAGCCCCGCGACGCGCACCTCGTCGACGAATCCGCGGAGCTGATTGCGTCCGCTGATGGCAATGATGGCCGCGCCGGTCGGCCGTCCTGCCGCGGGCGTCCGCCGCGCCGGCGCCGCCGGGGCGAGGAGACGGTCGACTTCCGCGTCGGCGATCCGATGGTGGCCGCCGGACGTGGTTCTCGTCCGGACGCGCCCCTGATAGATCCACTGTTTCAGCGTCGAGTAGCCGACGCCGAGGCGGGAGGCCGCCTGTCGCACCGTCAGCAACGTCATAATCGTCCTGAACCGTTTGGCAAATCAGCTTGAATCATACTAAATTGAGCGTCATGACGCGATTGGCGCCAGAGCCGGTGGTCGTCTTCGCGGCCTCGAGCCTGACCAACGTGCTCGACGCCGCCGCCCGCGCGTACGAGCAATCGACCGGCGTGAGCCTGCTGGTGAACGTGGGCGCGTCGAACAGCCAGGCGCGCCAAATCCTCGACGGGGCGCCGGCCGACGTCTTCTGCAGCGCGGATGAGGTCCAGATGGACGTGGTCGAGCGCGCGGGCAAGATCGTGCCCGGCACGCGCGTCGTCCTCGCCTTCAATCGTCTCGTCGTGGTCGTGCCGAAGGAGCGCGCGCGGCGGTTCAGCGCGATCACCGAGCTGTTCGATCCGTCCGTGCAGCGGATTGCGGTCGGGGATCCGGCGGCGGTGCCGGTGGGGGTCTATACGCGGCAGTATCTCGAGGGAGCGGGTCTCTGGGCGCGGATCCAGCCGCGCCTCGTGCCGACCCTGAACGTGCGCGCGGCGCTGGCGGCGGTGGAGGCGGGCAACGCGGACGCGGCGTTCGTGTATGCGACCGACGCGCCGCTGGCTTCGCGCGTCGCGGTCGCGTTCGAGGTGCCCGTCGATCAGATGCCGGCGATCGTCTATCCCGCGGCGGTCGCCACCGGCGGCCGCAACGCCGAGGGTGGGCGGCGGCTGCTGGCGTTCCTCGAACGCGAGCCGGGCCGCGCGATATTCGTCAGGTTCGGTTTTGGCGTGCCGACATGACGGGCGCGGCCTGGCAGATTACCGCGTTCACGCTGGCCGTCGCGCTCGTCGCGACGCTGCTCATGCTGCCGATCGGCGTATGGCTGGCGTGGCTCCTGGCGCGCCGCCGTTTTCCCGGACGCGCGCTCGTCGAGACGCTCGTGTCGCTGCCGCTCGTCATGCCGCCGGTCGCGACGGGACTCATTCTTCTGAAGATTCTCGGACGGCGCGGGCCGATCGGATCGCTGCTCGCGCGGTCCGGCCTCGACGTCGTCTTCACCTGGAAGGCGGTCGTCATCGCGATGATGGTGATGGGGCTGCCGCTGCTCGTCCGCACGGCGCGGACCGGCTTCGAGCAGGTGAGCCGCCGCTATGAGGACATCGCGGAGACGCTCGGCGCCACGCCGTCGCGCGTGTTCTTCACGATCAGCCTGCCGCTCGCGTTTCGGAGTATCGTCGCGGGAGCGCTCCTCGCGTTTTCGCGCGCCATCGGCGAGTTCGGCGCGACGATCATGGTGGCGGGAGCGATTCCCGGGCGCACGCGGACGCTGGCCGTTGCAATTTTCACGATGACCGAAGCCGGCGACGACCACGAGGCGATGGTGCTGCTCGCGATCGCGGTCGCCATCGGTTTTGCGGCAGTGATCTTCACCAATCGTCTCATCCGGCATGATCACGCTGCAATTTGAACTCGTGCAGGACGGGTTCACCCTGCGCATCGACGAGCGCGTGGACGGGCGCGTCGTGGCGATCGTCGGGCCGTCGGGATCCGGAAAGACGACCGTGCTCGAGGCGATCGCGGGCTTGAGGACGCCGCGCGCCGGGCGCATCGCGATCGGCGATCGCACGCTCTTCTCGTCTGCGGACGGCATCGACCTCCCGGCGCGCGATCGTCGCGTCGGGTACGTCCCGCAGGACGCGCTGCTCTTTCCGCACATGAGCGTGCGGGGTAACATTCTTTATGGCTTTCGCGGCGCCGGCGGCGCCGCGCCGGGCAATCGCCCTCCCGTCGAGACGGTCCTCGCGATGCTCGAGATCGAGGCGCTGGGCGATCGGCCCGTGACGGCGTTGTCGGGCGGCGAGCGCCAGCGTGTCGCCGTCGCGCGTGCGATCATGTCGGGGCCGTTGCTGCTGCTCCTGGATGAACCGCTCGCGGCCGTCGACGTGCCGCTGAGGCGGCGGATCGTGCCCTCGCTCGAGCGCGTGCGCGACGAGCTGCAGGTGCCGATGATCTACGTCACGCACGATCGCGGCGAGGCCGCCGCGATCGCCGATTGGACGCTCGCGCTCGACGCCGGGCGCGTCGTCGCGTCCGGAGAGATCGATTCTCAATGACTCGAGTACTGTTCGCCATCATCGTGATCGGGGCGGCCCCCTTCGTCGTGGCGGCCGAGACGCCCGGCATCGCGCCCGATCTGCGCGCGGTGCTGCTCCACGACTTCAGGTTCTCGCCTGCGGATCTCACCGATCTCGAGCGCGGACGCATCGTCAAACGCGGCCTTGGCGCGACAACGCCTGGGGAAATCGCCGTGGTGGCCGCGACGCGTGTGGACGTGGAGAAGAACGTGTTCGTCGAACGCTTTCGCGACATCGCACGCTTCAAGGCCGGCCCCGACGTTCGGCAGATCGGCCGCTTCAGCAGTCCGCCCGCGATCGGGGATCTCGCGCTGCTGACGATCGACGACGCCGATTTCGACGGACGGGCGTGCCGCGTGGGCGACTGCGACGTGCGCCTGCCGGCCGATTCGATCCGGCGCTTTCAGAAAGAGATCGACTGGACGGCGCCCGATGCCGACAGCCGCGCGGCCGCGCTCTTCAAGCACATGATCTTCGACAATGTGCAGGCGTACCTGGCCGGCGCATCCGCTCGGTTCGCCGAGTACAACGACGACAAACGCCCGATCCATCCGACCCAGGAATTCGTCGGCCTGCTCAGAAACTTTCCGGCGATCGGCAAGCTCGTGCCGGATCTGCCCGCGCACCTCGAGCATTTCCCGTCGGCCGCGCTCGCGGGAGCCGAAGACTTTCTGTACTGGTCGAAGGAAGTGGTCGCCGGCCTCCCGTTCATCACGATCACGCACGTGACGATCGTGACGCGCGCCTCCGAGGTCGTGATCACGTCGAAGGACGTGTATTCGAGCCGCTATTTCGACACGTCGCTCGGCGTCACCGTCGCGAGTGACGTCGCCGGCGGCCCCGGCGCGTTCTATCTGGTCTACGCGAACCGGGCGCGCGCGAGCGCCCTCAAAGGCATGCTGGGCGGACTGCGCCGGGCGCTCGTCGAGCGCCGCGTGAAAAGCGGCCTCGACGACAACCTCAAGAATGTGAAGCTCCGGCTGGAAAAGCGTCCCTGAAAGGGCTATTCTCCACGACGATCTCCAGACAATTCTGAGCGGGAGGCTGCCTCCGTGATTGGGTCGTCGGTGGGACCGTATCAGGTCCTCGACAAGCTCGGCGCCGGCGGCATGGGCGAGGTGTTCCTCGGCCTCGATACGCGGCTGCACCGCAAAGTCGCGCTGAAATGCCTCGCCGCCGTGCCGGGCGCTGACGCCGATCTCGGCGCGCACCTGCTCCGCGAAGCGCGCGCGGCGGCGCGGCTCAATCATCCCAATATCGCCGCCGTCTACGACGTGCTCGAGCACGAGGGCCGCACCATCATCGTGATGGAGTACGTGCAGGGCGAGAGCCTGCGCGCCCGTCTCATGCGGGGGCGCATTCCGATCGAGCAGGTCATCGCGATCGGACGCCAGCTCGCCTCGGCACTGGCGGCGGCTCACGCGCACGGCGTCATTCACCGCGATTTGAAGCCGGCCAACGTGCAGCTCACGCCGGATGGATCGGTCAAGGTCCTCGACTTCGGCGTCGCCCGGCTGATCGCGCCTGTCGATCCAACCACGGACATCGTGACGACAACGCGGCAACCAAGCGTCATGAGCGTGGGCGGCACGCCGGGCACGCCGGTGTACATGGCGCCGGAGCAACTGGTCGCCGGCCAGGCGGATGCGCGCTCCGATGTCTACAGCCTCGGCGTCGTTCTGTTCGAGATGGCGACGGGCCGACGCCCGTACGGGGACGCCGGTTCGATGGCGCTCGTCGCGGCCATGTCGGCGGGAGGCGCGCCGCCGGCCGACGCGGTCGATTCGCGCGTGCCGCACGGCCTCAGCGAGGCGATCGCCTCGGCACTCGAGCGCGAGCCGGAGAAGCGGTGTCAGACGGCGCGGGAGCTGGAAGACGCGCTCGGCCGTCTCGGCGACCCGGCGAGCACGACCGGGATCCATCCGCCAGGCGCGTTCGTGCTGTCGGCCGAGACGACCTGGAGGCTGGCGACGGCGGCGGCGATCCTGCTGACGATCGGCGTCGTCGGGTGGCGGCCGCTGCTGATGCGCTGGCGCGCGCACGGCGCGCCAGCGCATCCGATGGTGCTGGCGATTCTCCCCGTCGACAATCCGAGCGGCGATCCGCAAGGGGAGTATCTCGGCGCCGGCATCGCATCCCTGGTGGCCGACAATTTCGCGTCGATTCCGGGGCTGACGATCGTCTCGCGCGCGGCGACGACGCCGTATGGGGCGAAGCGAACCGACCTCGAGGCGCTGCAGCGTGATCTGGGCGCCGGCTACGTGCTCGATCTCAGCGTCGAAGCGGCGTCGCCCAAGCTGCAGCTGGCGTCGCGCCTTCGACGCCCCGGCTCGACCGCGCCCGACTGGAGCGAGGTGATCGAGGGCGACGCGCTCTCGGTCGAGAAGATGCTGCTCGAACGGCTCGGCCGCGCGCTCGAACAGAGCGGCGCGCTGGCCCGCAGCCTGACCCGCGCCGAATGGGACCGGCTGCGAACGCTGCCGACGACGAGCAGCGACGCGTTGATGGCCTACGCCCAAGCGCGCGAGCTGCTCGACAAGTCCGGCAACGTCGATCGCGCGATCGCGCTGCTGCAACAGGCGACGACGACCGATCCGCGCTTCGTGACGGCGTGGGCGCTCCTCGGCGGCGCCCGCCTCGAGAAATATCAAACCGAAAAGCTGCCGTCGCTCGCGATTCAAGCGACCGCCGCGGTGCAGCAGGCGCTCGCGCTCGATCCGAACCAGGCTTCCGTGCGCTATCAGCTCGGCAACGTCCAATATCGAACCGGGCACCTGCCCGACGCCGCCGAGTCGTTGCGGCGGGCGCTCGAGTTGCAGCCCGACAGCGACGACACGCACCGGCTGCTCGGCCAGGTGCTGGCCGACTCCGGCAACATCGACGGCGCCGTCGCGGAGCTGAAGAAGGCGGTCGCGATCCGCCGGTATTGGGGCAATCCATTCACGCTCGGGTTCGTCGAGTTCAACGCCGGCCGATACCAGGACGCGCTCGACGCCTTCCGCGCGGCGGCCGAGCTCGCGTCCTCGAATCCGGGGCCCTTGCAGATGCTGGGCACGACCTATTACCTTCTGGGCGACACACAGCAGGCGATCGGCAACCTCGAGCACGCGCTCAGGCTCGGAAAGAGCGCGCCGGCGTACGCGAACATGGCGATGGCCTACTACGAGGCCGGCCGGTACGAGGATGCGCTGGCGGCGTACCAGGAATCGCTGAACCGCGATCCGAGATCCGCGGTGAATCATCGAAACATCGGCGACGTCTATCAGCGGCTCGGACGGACGAGCGACGCGCGGCAGGAGTACGAGCGGGCGATCGCGCTGGGCGACGAGCTGCTCGTCGTCAATCCGAACGACGTCAGAACGATCGCGCTCGTCGCGTTGTGCGAAGCCAAGCTCGGACAGAAAGACGCAGCGGAGCGCCACGCCGCCGAAGCCGTCGCGCTGGCGCGGGCGCCGAACAACCGCGAAGCCCTGCAGCGCAGCGCCGAAGTCCACGCCTTGCTCAACGAGCCCGAGGCGGCGCTGAAAGATCTGGAGGGAGCGGTGGCGAGCGGATTTCTGCCGCGGATGGCGCGAACCGAAGACGAGCTCGCGTCGCTACGCAAGCTGCCGAGATTCGAGGAGATTCTCAGGCGCCAGGCCGGCAATCCAGCCGCCGCGCAAGGAGCACACAAATGAGCTCACCAATACGACAACGCAGGGCCCCGAAGCCGGCCGGCACCATCATCGTGATTGAAGCCGGAAATAAGATCGTCAATCCGCGTAAGATCGCCTGCAATCCGGGCAGTCCCATTGCCTTCGTGGTCTTCAACCTGGACACCGTCGCTCACACGGTCTGGATCGATCCTGAGACCACCGTCCTGAAGCGACAGAGGAAATCGCGTGCGAATCCGTTTGTGAAGGGCGCGAAGAAGGTGAAGGTCGGCGCCGGCGACTTCGGGGTGATGCGTCAGCGCATCCGTCCGGCCCACGCGTTTGCGGGCGACACG
>ODAK010003352.1_pt1 | contig 16651 bp, 20 predicted proteins | sample 1539591 | NCBI WGS metagenome assembly ODAK01 (sample SAMEA3539303, study PRJEB22396) | soil metagenome | biome: tundra; feature: field; material: soil | place: USA | collected 2010-05 | depth 0.15 m
CGCCGTGGATCGCACATCCACCTCCTGATGCACCAGCGCGTGCGGCACGCTGTAGGAATGCCGCTCCACTTCGACGTGATAGTTGAGATCGACGCGGATTGTCTGCCACCGGCCAAACTCGAAACGCGTGGCCGGTAACGGCTTCAGCGCGAGGCGATCCAGTTGCGCGAACAGACTGGCGCGACTGCCCTCGCGTTTGCGGAATGGTTTCTGGTTCAGCTTCGTCAGCAACCCGGCGATTGCCTGGTTGACCTCGTCGAGAGAGAAGAACTTCTGTTTACTGACCATTGGCGCAGATTAATGCAGACCTTATCCAGGATAAGACTGACCATTGCGTCTTCGCCTCTGGTCAGCGGCGACGATCCAGCGTTGCACTACCTGTACGCCCACTTCCGCCTTCGCTTTATCTTTGGGCCGATAAGGCCGCGCCGGGATGATGGCCACGCCGTAGTGCTCGCCCAGATCGCGATAAGTGGGGTTCAGATCCGGTTCGTAGTAGCTGGGATGGGTAACGGCGGATTTCAGGTTATCCGGCACCACGATCTCCGTCACGCCGCCGAAATACTCAAACGCCCGGATATGGGAGCCGCTCCAGTTCCGCAGATCCTGTCCCGCCGTGGCTTCGGCAAATGTATAGCTGCTGGCTCCCAGCACGGCAACGAACACGGCTGCAGGATGGATTTCGCCGGTCGCGGAATCGTGTATCGGAATCGTCGCGCCGGCGTAATCGACGAACATCTTCTCGCCCGCGCGGTGTGTCTGTCGCAGTACCAGATCGAGCTTCTTCAGCCATTGCCGATAGAGATCGCAGAATCGGCTATAGCCATAGCCTTCGGGGTTGCTCTCACGCCTTTCCTGCCAGACCAGTTGCAGTGTCAGGTTCTTGTGGGTCTTGAGTTCATGGTGGATACCGGCCCAGTCCGGCTCCGGATGCTTGCGCCAGACCTCTGGCGCGGGCCGCTGTGGAAACAGCGTTTGTCCGATCTGCCGGTCATCCCAGGAGTCTGGCAGCGGCCACGTTACGCCAGCGGCCTGGGCGGCGGAAACGTAATCGTGAACCGTGCTTTGCGAGACCGAACAACTGCGGGCGATCTGATGCTGGCTCATCCCGAGGGAATGGAGCCGCAGTACTTCCTTCAACTTGCGCATGGTCAGCCTTTTCTGTGGCAGCGGGGATTCTCCACTTACCAGTGGAGTCCGCCGCCACGACTGCCTTGCGCCGCCGTTCCAATCCCATGCCGATCAGTGTTCCGAACTACCGCCGTAATACCGATCGGTTTCAGTTCGGAATGCTGATCGACATCACTTCGGAATCGTGATCGCCATCACTTCGGAACGCTGATCGCCATCCCCCGGAACCCGCAAAGTGTTCGTACCCGGGAGACGCAGCCGTCAAAGCACTCATCTAAGAGGCCGCCATGCAGATATTGGCTTCAAACTTTTCTTTCAGAGGATTTTGGCCGGTTCCTGATTGGGGTTTCGCTGTACTTTCTGAGGGGTATCGAGACCCGGCTTGAGCTGAAAGTGGGCACGAAGGTGCTTCCGCAGCGGCATGGACAAGAAGGAACCACGCGCAAGAGTTCAGGACATTCTAAAGAGTTTCTCGACCGCCATGTTCGTTACGATCGGCCCCGGCGGACGGCTGGAATCGCGGCCGATGCATGTAGCCAAAGTAGAGGATAACGGCGAAGTTTGGTTTTTCACCGGGAGGGGAGGGACGCTCACGGAAGAGATCCAAGAGGGCGCCATGGTCTTGCTCGCGTTCCAAAACGAGAACTCCGCGTATTTGTCGTTGCGCGGCAAGGCCCAGGTTGTCGAAGACGCTGCCCGAATTAAAGAATACTGGAAAGAGCCTTACCGAGTGTGGTTTCCGGACGGACCGGGCGACTCCGACATCGCGCTTGTCGAGGTGAAACCGCTGGATGCCGAATATTGGGATCAGCGCGGCACAAACAAACTCGAGTACATGTTCGAAGCGGCAAAAGCTTATCTTCACGGCGAAAGACCCAAAATTTTTGATCCGGACGAACATGGCAAGACAAGCCTGCAGTAGGCTTCCCGCTCGGTTTGTCACAAACGTCCGTATAAAACCTTGCTTTTTGCCCAAGTGCTTCTTACGGGGTCGGCAAGAAATATCACAAGGCGGGGACGCGTGCTGGAGAATACCGTCTCTAACCCAACATCCTGCCGGAAGGTGACTCAAAATGAACACGAAAGTTCTACCCGAATCGGTGCTCAATAAGATCAAGTCCAATCGCACCGTTTATCAGATCGCGAGAGGCGCACGCTCCTCAGTCGGCTCCCTGCTGGGGGGACGAAATATTCCCGGAGTACCCGGCAAAGTTCACTACAACGACTTCATGCTGGATTCCACCGATCCCAAAGATGTCGATCACTATCTTGGCGCAGCTCGCGCGACCGTCGCCCAGCTCGAGGAAAGCCTGGGAGCTGCCGGCAAGACTTGGCAGGACGTGCAATCAATGCTCGAATTCGGTTCCGGTTACGGGCGCATCACCCGCCTGCTTGTTCAGAAGATTGAGCCCTCGAAACTGACGGTTTGCGACGTCATCGACGAGAGCTCCAGATTCTGCGCAGAGGAGTTCAAGGTCAGGCGGGTTCCGTCAACCCCGGACATCCAGGCCTTCCGCGCCGAGCCTTCCGACCTCGTTTTTTTCCTGTCGGTCCAGACACACCTCTCGCTGAAGCGACTGGAACAGCTGCAAGTCAAGCTGTAGGACCTCCTGAAACCGGGGGGTGTCGTGCATTTCACGACCATGGGAATGACCAGCGCGAAGAACATTTCACGGTATGGTGACCGCTGGGTCAAAGAACAGCCCAGAATTCTGCGGGAACTGGCTGAACCGGGATTTTCTTTCAACGCATATGGCTATTACAATGACCCGGACTACGGTATGACATGGGAAACCTACGAACACGCCACCGCGATGATGGAACGTCTGCACGGAAATTCCATGAAGCTCCTGCGGTTTTCGCCCGGCGCTGAAGACAGCCACCAGGACATATACGTGTACCAGCGCACCGACTGATTATTGCCACCTGGTCAAGTCCTGCGCCTTCCCACGAGAACCGGCCACGATGCCGCCCCGCGCGGTGATGGCCGGTTTCCTGAATGCCGCCCCGCACTGGGCACCCAAAGCCTCAAATCTCCGCGAACTGAAAGCCGAAACCGCGTCTGCTACAATTTTTCATATGCCCGCACGTTAACCCAAGTCCGCATTTCCGTTTCGGCCGCTCCAAAGAGGCCGTTCCACCTGAAATTCATCCCAAGGAGAACGACATTATATGAAGCGCTTTTTGCCCACGGGTATTATGATTTTCGCGGGAGTTCTGGGAATCGCCGCTGCGGCGGTCCACACCGACCAGGACGTTACGAAGAATCGCAAAAAGTTCGATCTGCGGGAATCTATCCTCCGCAAGTTTTTAAAAGAAAGAAATTGCCCCGACCAGGAGTTTGCAGAGGTGTTCGTGGCTGAAGCCGATGCCCACAACCTCGACTGGCGCCTCCTTCCTTCCCTCGCCATGGTGGAATCCGGCGGCGGGCGGCATCTCAAAGGCAATAACCTTTTTGGCTGGGCCAACGGGAAGATCTCGTTCAACAGCATTGGGGACGCAATTCATACCGTTGCGTCGGCACTGGCACACGGACGTGCCTATCGTGGTAAGGATCTAACCGCCAAACTGGCGACGTACAACCAAGGCACGGACTATCCAGCCATGGTCATGGACGTCATGCGCCAGATATCGCCGCGGGTGCAGGTCGCCAGCGCTGATTGAAGCGCCCGCCGCGCGAATATTTCTACTTAGGTAGTACGATTCGCCGATCAATCAGGTTTGACAAGCTTCTCCGGCCTCTCTATAGTTGATACCATCCGGGGTTATCGCAGCCAGGCACTTGCTTAGGCTGGCGGCATTCCCGGCGGGCTTTTTAGCGGCAGACCGGGGAGTTTAGAAGTGGCTGACGGAGCATACGCGGTGCCTGATCACGATACGGCCGGACCCGTGGATCCCGTGGTTACGACGGTAGACCCGGAAGAATACCAACACCTCCTCGAAGACTATAGCCACCTCGCGCCTCCTTCGCGCCACGAGGTCCTCGAGGGCCGCGTTCTGAAAATCTCGGGCAGCGACGTGTTTATTGACGTTGGCTACAAGTCCGACGGTGTCGCGCCTCTGTCCCAGTTCACCGACGCCAACGGCGCCGTCACGGTTCATGCGGGCGACGTGGTCGAAGTCATGGTCGAGAGCGGCCATACGTCCGAAGGTTACGTTCTGCTGTCCCACGAAAAGGCCGCGCGGCTCAAAGTCTGGGACAACCTCGAAAACGCGCTCCAACAGCAACTCACGATCTCCGGCCTTGTGGTCGGGCGAGTGAAGGGCGGTCTTTCCGTCGACGTTGGCGTCCGGGCATTCATGCCGGGTTCTCAGGTAGACGTTCGCCCTATGCGCAACGTCGAACAGTTCACTGGCCAGAACATCCCCGTCAAAGTCGTAAAACTGAACCGCAAGCGCGGCAACGTGGTGGTTTCACGGAAACTGGCCGTGCTCGAAGAAGTTGAGGCACGCAAGCACATCACCCTGGAAGCTTTGCACGAAGGCGCGGTCCTGACCGGCATCGTCAAGAATCTGACCGAATACGGGGCGTTTATCGATCTCGGTGGTATCGACGGCCTGCTGCACGTCACGGACATTTCATATGGCCGCGTGACCCATCCTTCTGAAGTACTCCATCTGGGAGACGAGATCACCGTCCAGGTTCTAAAATACGATCCCACCAAGGAGCGCGTGTCGCTCGGCATTAAGCAACTGTTGCCTGACCCGTGGGAAGGCGTGCTGGAGCGTTTCCCGGCCCATACCCGGATTGTCGGCCGTGTAGTTTCTGTAACCGATTACGGGGCATTTATCGAAATCGATAACGGGGTGGAGGGCCTGATCCACATCAGCGAGATGACGTGGTCGCGCCGCATGAAGCATCCGTCAAAGGTAGTGAAGCCGGGTGATCAGGTCGAAAGCGTTGTCCTTGAAGTGAACATCAAGGATAGACGCATCTCACTTGGTCTCAAACAGTTAGAAGCAAACCCCTGGACAACGGTTGAACAGCGCTACAGCGTCGGGTCGGTGGTTGAGGGGCGGGTTCGCAACATGACCGACTTCGGAGCCTTCATCGAAATCGAAGAAGGCATCGACGGTCTGGTGCACATTTCCGATCTTTCCTGGACCAAACGGGTCAAGCACCCGAGCGAGATTTTGCGGAAAGGTTCGATGGTCCAAGCTGTGATCCTGGCCATCGACGCCAACCATAAGCGTCTGTCTCTGGGCGTCAAGCAGTTACAACCGGATGCCTGGGAGACGTTTTTCCAGCAGCACAACGTCAACGACACTGTTCATGGAAAAGTGCTTCGGCTGGCTGGCTTCGGCGCTTTCATTGAGATTGCCGAGGGCGTTGAAGGGCTTTGCCACTTCTCCGAGGTGCCCGGCTGGTCCGGCCGGAAGTCCGACCCTGCACCCCTGACTCCCGGGCAGGAGATGGATTTCAAGATCATCAAGATGAACGAAGCCGAACGCAAGATCGGCTTGAGCCTGAAAGCGTTCGCGGAGGCCGAAGAACGCGGGCGTCTCGATGAGTACCAGAAGCGGGCTGCCCCCGCGAGGGCCAGCCTCGAAGATTACCTGCCGCGCCGCGATCCCCGTTGATTCGCAGCCCAGCCTGCAGCCTGCAGTTTCGGAAATATGCCAGTGCGCTTGCATTTTCCAGTGTTTCGGGCGATATTCTTATTTCCGCTAATTGCTTTATCTTGTGCTGTTTGGCAAAATCTAGAGAGGTGGAGAATGACGAAAGCCGATCTGATTGAAGAGGTTTCGCGGGTTGTAGAAATGACGCGGAAGGAATCCGAGGTCATTGTGGAAGCAATCTTCGACAGTATCGTCCGTTCACTTCGCGGGGACGACAAGATTGAAATCCGCGGTTTCGGCAGCTTTCGAACCCGCCAGCGCCAGTCCCGGGTGGGGCGGAATCCAAAAACAGGTACCCGCGTAGAAGTTCCGGCCAAGAAAATCCCTTATTTTAAGCCCAGCAAAGAATTGAAAGATGTGGTCAACGTCGGCCATAAAGCGCCCGAATCCGAGGCTGATCCTTCCGACGCTTCCCCTGCGTAAGAGAACTTGGACTATATTTGGAGCCCGTGGCGTTACCGGTACCTCACCAGCCCTAAAGATTCCGTATCTGGCTGTATCTTTTGCGCTTTGGCCGCTACCGGCGCTGACCGGGAAACCCTGATCGTTCATCGCGCCCGCCATAATTTTGTGGTTTTGAATCGTTTCCCGTACACTTCCGGACATCTCATGATCGTCCCGTACGTACATGTGTCGGACCTGGTAAGCCTCGATGAGGAAACCGCGAGCGAAATGATGACGCTGACGCGCGCCTCGGAGCGCCACATCCGGGCAATCTACAAACCCGATGGGCTTAACCTCGGGATGAATATTGGTGAGAGCGCCGGGGCCGGCATCGCCGCCCATATCCATATGCATGTGCTTCCGCGCTGGACTGGCGATGCCAACTTCCTTTCGACGATTGGCGAAACGCGCGTTTTGCCGGAAGAGCTTGACCTGACATGGTGCCGGCTTTCGGAGGCATTCGCCGCCGCCTGATTCATTTGGCGCGGCCTTGATTACTTTGGCGCGGCTTTGATTACTTTGGCGCACCGCTGCGCCTCAGCACCCAGTTCTTCGGTCCGTCCGCAGCCCAAAAGCCACAAAACAAACCCAATTTCGCTGGTTCCTCAGATGCACTCCCAGGTAACGGGAGGAAATCGAGCATGAGAACCGTAGTAGGTGTTTTCCCGTCGAGAGAGGCAGCGGAATCCGTGGCGCGCGAACTGAACACCGTCGGCATTCCTTTTGACGAGGTCGCGATCGCCGACAGCACATCGAAGGATCATGAGAAAGAATGGTCTCGGCGTAACCTGGCCGCGGCCGCAGGGTCCGGTTTCGGATGGTTCCTTGCCGGTCTCATCCCGCAGGTTGCCGAGCGGAGTCGCGCCGGTGCGGAGATCTTCGGCTTTTCGGTCGGCGGCGGCGCCGGTCTCGTCGCGGGTCTGGGCTTCGCCGCTCTCCAGAGTTCAACCACAGGCCTGCCGCCTCACACCTTGGCGGGAGCCGTCATAGGCTTGCTGATCGGGGGTGCCGCCGGCGGCTCTGCCGCCACGCTGTACAACATGGGAGTCAGCCACGAACGTCTCGCCCTGGCGCGAGAAGCGGAGATGGACCACGGAGTGGTTGTCTCCGCGCATGTTTCGCACACCCGCGAAGAGGAAACGATCGGGATCATGAAAAGCCATGGAGCCATCAAGACCGATGCCGACGCCGATGCCTGGGCCGCCACTCACTGGGTGGGGCCGCATCATAAAGAAGAGCCCTATCCTTCCGACAGCACCTTCCGGTCCCACCCGGCCTGAGACTGCCTTCGGCCGGAAATAAATTTGCGGAACTATTTCCTTGACCGAATCAATAGAACCCAGATGACGCCCGCAGTCGATCTCGACACGCAGTTGATGCTTCTGGTTCAGAAGGACGATGGGTCGAGTTTCGGTGAACTGCTGAGCCGGAACCGGAATCTAGTGGTCAATTATCTGTCCCGTATGGTGGTGAACCGGGCGATTGCCGAAGAACTTGCGCAGGACGTTTTCATTCGCGTGTATCGCTCCCGTCAGACCTGGGAACCGACGGCGAAGTTTTCCACGTGGCTTTATCGCATCATGACGAATGTCGCGCTGAATCACTTTCGCGACGAAAAACGGACGCGGCGGGAGGTGAGCCTGGATACTCCGGATTTACTCCAGGTTCGCCGGGAAGCGCAGGATCGCGCAGAGCTGGTCGAGGATCGGCTCGTTCGCGAGGTAGCCGCACGCCGCGTCAGGCAGGCCATCCGCACTTTGCCTCCGAAACAACGCGCGGCCGTAATCATGCACAAGTACGATGAACTGGATTACGCGCGCATTGCCCAAATTCTCGGTTGCTCACCTTCCGCCGTGAAGGCCCTGATGTTCCGCGCCTATGAAACGCTGCGCCTTCGCCTGCAGTGTCTGAACGCAGGCGTTTAGCAAAGTCGCGTTTGCTTACTTCCACCGGGCCGTCCTGATTTCGTTCAGCCCAAAACCGGTCGCGGCAGGGAAGGCCATTTCTGGCCGCCTCCCTGCACAGATCCGTACGTGCGCTGCTGACGCGTGCGGCTCTTATATCGGATGCATGGCGTCGAAGCAAATGCCTGGATAGGTATGCACGACGCGTGAATACGGAACAAGCGGCGGAATATCTCGGGATGATTAAAGCGCGAAGGAACGACGAGGTTGGCCTCACCTCCACAGAACCACTGACAAACGAAACTTTTCAGAGGCTTGCGGAAGCTGAATAGCTACCTGCGAACGCGGTAGTCAGTGGTTTCATACGTGCCCGCGCATTTAGTGGGAGAATTTAGGGGGACAGGAGTGGATTTATGTTATCGAGCATGAAGTGGTTAATGGCACTCGGCGTCGGACTTGCCGGCGGCTGGGCTGCCAGAAGTCTCTCCGACTCGCCTGAAGGCGCCGGCGTGAAGCTTCTGGAGTTTGGTATAAAAGCCAAGGACCAGGTGGACCGCTGGGCGGCAGTCGAGCGCGAACGTCTGGACGACATGATGGCCGAGGCTCGCTCGAATATCTCTCGCGAGAACGAGGCCGCGAACAAGTCCGGACACAAAACACAGTCCGGGAGCAAGCGCGAAACCCGTCTGGTGAAGCTGGAAGAGCGAGCGTAGTTATTCACGGGCGAGCCCTCTGTACAAGCTCAGACGCCTAAGTGAGGAACCTTGAATCACGCCGAACAGGAAAGCACGATCCCAGGCTCGCGCTCTCAGAGCCAGGACCGTTCCACGCGTATCGATGAACCATTACGCCTGGTGCACCATCATCCCGGTTATTTGCGAATTCGAGCGGCCGCATTCCTCCGGCCGAAAGACGACGATCCGGTAGTGACTGCGGCCCAGACCGCGGCCCAGACTGTTCCCGGCTTTCGCTCCTGGTTTCTCAACCCAAAGACCGGAAGCGTCGTACTCCAATATGATCCCGGCTCGATCGAGCCCGACGATCTCCTCAGGCACATCGCGAAGAGCGCGGGATTGCGCGGCGTCGAGATCGCGACCAGCAGCAAGGCGAATCGCCAGGAACTGGTGAGTTCGTTCCTTGACACAGCGCAGGGAGTCAACCAGGTCGTTGGTCAGCTGACGGGCGAAAGAGCAGATCTAAGAGAGTTGGTGCCGCTCGCCCTGGCCATAACTTCCGTCGTGTCCTTCGTGATCAATGACGATCGCGGACGCCTGCCGCACTGGAGCAGTGCTCTCTACCGCAGCTACAGGATCTTCATGCAATGGCATCGGCCGGAAGTTCGAACCCGCGAACGAGCGGCCCGCCAGAAGGAAGAGGGTGGTGGCGCTGGCAATACCAGCGCCACTCCCCGATAAAGTTCATCGCGCCAGCCACTTCAATCCTCACAACTTAATCACGTTTAGCGTAAGCGTTTCATTCGAGTGAATTGGCGCAAGCTCTGCGCCCGTGGACTCAATGTCCGGGTACCCTTCCAGCCCTTCAGTTCCTTCCAGTCATTTTGCTGGCGGCCCGCAAGCTTTTTCAGTGAAGCCGAGTGGTTAATGGGGATCGGCACTCTGATTGCGTGCCTTAGGTATAAAGTGGCAGCGACAAACACGTCGATGCCAAAGGAACCTGCAGGAGGCAGAGACATGATCAAAGAAACAACGAGGAAGAGAATCACGAAGACCGGCAAGGTTCACAAGCAGGAGAGCGTGAGTGCAGTAGACGGGCTCCCGACAATCGAATCCTTCTTGCCCGCTGGTTCGGCGCAGAGGGCCGTAGCCGGCATCGCGGCGGCAGCTGGGGGCGCCCTGGTGGCTGCCGCAGTGCTCGGTGTTGGCCCGGCAGCACTCGCGGGGGCAGCCGGTTACCTGGTGTACCGCGAGACTAATCGAGCGTGAAAAGCGACTTCGCCGCCCGGTGAAGCGCAGCATCATTGGGTGAACGCCGGCGCGGCGGAGCAGTAGACGATGCGACGCGGGCGTCATCGAGCAGCACTGGCTCGCGGAAAGGAGAGGCATGTCCGATATCAACCTTGTCAAACCCCATTCATTACCGATCGCGAAGGCAAGAGCGCTGGCGCAGAAAGCGGCCGAGGGGCTTGCCGATGAACACAACCTCAGCAGCGAATGGCATGGCAATACGCTGCACTTTCATCGCAGTGGCGTCAATGGTCAGATGGACGTGACCGATAAAGAAATCCGGCTCCACATAACCCTCGGCTTCCTGCTGAAGCCGTTTCGAGGAACGTTGCTCGGTCACATCGAGGACACCTTCAGGAATTTGCTGGGCGAACGAGCGGCCGGAGTTCGGGCCAGGAAGCCGGTACAAAAATCCGCTCATCCCGCGGGATGAGTGGAGTTATCTCAACCCATGGCCAGCGTGTCTTCACTAACCGGTATCGAAGAAAAGTTCCCACCAGCGAACGTATCGCCGAGCTTCAGGACGAAAGCGGCGGCGGGTACGGCTAGGAGTCGGTATTCGGCAAGTGCGCAGTTGGAGGCCTTTAACAAGGGTCGGGGCCGCGCCTGTATCGTGGGTGCGCGCAGAAATTCAGTCGAGGCAGCCGCGCTCGAAGCATGGCTGGCCGAGCGGATAGACGTGGTTCGTTTCGAGTACCGGCCCGGCAGTGGGGAATTTCATGTCAATTACGACGATGGAGTTGCTCTTCCCGGCCGATTCATTCGCAGTCTGCGCGACAGGATACACACGCTCAACCGCGTCAAGTCAGAGCCATTCGATGTCACACCGGTGCACTCGATGAAGGGACGCGTTCGTATCGGCGTGACTGGCGTCGGAGAGCGGGAACTTGCCACTCTGACCATGCTCGCGGGCGGGTTGTCCGGAGTGAGGAGTACCCGGCACTTTCGCGGCGGCCGCACCATGCTGGTAGAGTATGACCCGAAAAAGGTAAGCGAGCGGTTCATTCTGGCAGCGCTGTTGAAAAGCGATCCGGCCGAATGGGCGCGCGAATGGCACGAGCCAAAGCCGGCACGATGGATTGCCGCTTTGTCCGGCACCTCCACTCTCATCGCTTGTCTCACGCACGCCGCGCCTTTCCCGTTGCTGGCCATGGCGGTTTTGCTGAATACCGTTCGCCCGCTGGGTCGCAGCATCGCAGCCCTCAGCGAAGGACAGATGAGCGTCGATCTTCTCGATGTAGCGGCAACTTTCGCGGCGCTTGCCACTGGGCGCCCCATCACCGCCGCCTTCGTCATCTGGATGGTGGGCATCGGCGATCTCCTGCTTGACATCTCCGCCAACAACGCCCGCTCCGCGCTTTCAATGCTGATGCGGCACAAGGAACCGGAAACGCTCCGGGTTCTTCCGGATGGCCGTGTGGAAACAGTACAAATCAGCGAACTGCAGGCCGGGGACCAGTTCATAGTCCACACCGGGCACAGCATCGTGGCTGACGGCACGGTGGTTTCGGGCGTGGCGGAAGTGGATACGAAGGCACTCACGGGCGAGTCTCGCCTGCTTCCGAAAAAGGCTGGTGATCCGGTGTTCGCTTCGACGCTCGTGGTCGCGGGCCAGCTTGTTGTCCAGGTGGAAAGTGCCGGCAGAAACACCGAAGCCGCAAAGATCGAGAAAATCCTGAACACGGTCGGATCGAAACCGCTCACGCTGCAGCGGGACGCGCTCGACATCGCCGGCAAGCTCGTCCTGCCGACGTTCGGGGTTGCCGGGCTTGCTGCCGTTTTGTCATCCGATGTGACCCGCGGAGTGTGCGTACTCATTACAGACTTTGGAACCGGCTTTCGCATCGCCGTACCGACGAGTGCACTGACCGCCATGACGCTGGCTGCGCGCGAAGGCGTGCTGGTCAAAGGAGCGCAGTACCTCGAGCGGCTTGCGAAGACCGATGTCATCATTTTCGACAAGACCGGCACCCTCACGAGCGGGGTACCGGAAGTGGTCGAAGTGGTTACCGCGAGAGGCATCAGGAAAGCCGCTCTCATCAGATGGTGCGCCTCCGCGGAGGCCACCCACGATCATCCGGTCGCGAAAGCGCTTAAGTCTTACGCAAACGATCAAGGCATCCCGCTGGTCGAGCCGGAGCCCGGCAGTGAAGAGTATGCGGTGGGACTGGGACTGTCCGCACGGGTCGAGGGGCATCGCGTGCGGGTCGGCCGGGCGATCTGGATGGAGAACCAGAAGCTCAGGATCTCTCCTGCGTTCAAGCGACACCTTGCTCGTTTTCAAAAGCAATCGAGGTCGAGCCTCTGCGTTGCCGTCGACGACAAGGTAGTCGGGCTGGTGAGTTACTCCGACGGCACTCGCCGCGACAGCGCGGCCATCGTGGGAAGGCTCCAGGACAATGGCCGGCGAAAGATAGTGCTGCTGTCTGGCGACAGCCCCGAAGTCGCGAAGAACCTCGCGCGCACGGTAGGAATCGACGAAGCTCTGGGCGGTCTGCTTCCGCACCAGAAAGCGGACTACGTCAGAAAAATGCAGGCAGATGGCCGCGTTGTGGCTATGGTTGGGGACGGCATCAACGATGCTCCCGCCCTCGCGGCGGCAGACGTGGGAATTTCGATCGCCGGCAGCACTGACGTGGCGCTGGAGACCGCCGACGTTGTCCTGCTCCACGGCGGCCTGGCCCGACTTGAAATGGCGTTTGAGATCAGCGACCAGGCTATGCGTAGTGTCCGGCAGAATCTGGGCATCATCATCGTCCCAAACGCTATTGCGATCGCATTGGGTGCTTTTGGACTGATTGGCCCGGCCATGGCCGCAATTATCAACAACGGGGCCACCTTCTTCGCAGTGCTGGTGGGAATGCTGCCGCTGCTCAGGATGCCGGCGGGTGATCCGTTGCGTGGCATTGACGTCTCCGGGAGCGAGCCTCCGCCGCCCATTGCTCATTTGCCCAATTCGGGAATTCACCGCGGCTTCTGCTTGCAGGCGCGCGCCCAAAGGTGAGAGCCGAATGACGCCGATGCTCACTACGTTTCGCGTCTTCCTGCTCCTGACGTCCTTCCCAGGCGTCGGGGAGCATCTGATGCGTCTCGTGCAAGGGGCTCTCGACTGGTGGTCCGGAAAGAAGATCGCGGTGATCGGTCCGACCGCCAGCGGCAAAGACAGCTTTCTCGCCCGGCTGCAGAACGTGGAGATCCCGCGAGTCCATACCAATTCGACGATCGGCGAGAAGATCAAATCTTTCGACGTGAAGCTGGCTCTCTCGAATCGCAAGATCATTGACATCACCTGCAAGGGCGTGATCAACATCGGAGGCGAGACCGACTATCGCGACGCCCCTTCCGGATGGCTTTCGGTATGTAAGGACGCCGACGTGATCTTCTATATGATGACCGTCAACGACCTGTCCGGGAAGAGGTATCTCAAAGGCAGGCGAGTTCGACAGGATCTCGATTGGCTGCAGACTGCACTGCCGCATCTCAAGGCGGGCGCGCTCATTCACATCCTGATCAACAAGATCGACGAAAAGATCGAAAGTCATACGGACTATCTGGCCCTGGCCGGGGAGCTGGCGCAGGAGCTTGGCGCGCTCGACAGATCAGTCAGAAGCGTTCTGCACCCGTATGAGGCGCGATATACCGGCGCGACCTTGATCTCGATGAAGGACAAGCAGATTTACACGCGCGCGATTAACATTGTTCTTCGTGCTGTCTATTCCGCGTTCCACGAGAACGTGAAGCGCAGGATGGCGGGGTGATCGCGATGCAAGCCTGGTGGATTCTCCCCAATCGCGATCAAAAAGACGACACTCTGGCGAGCGACGGCAAGGCGATCCTGCCGCTGAGACAGATTCTCGACCCGAAACTCCGCCCTGAAGGATTCTCGCATGGCATACCGACGGAATTGCTGGAGAAATGCGCACCAAACGCCTTTGCGTCGATTCTCTTTGCGCAACGGTTTTCCGGCTGGAATGGAGGCAAAGAGCTCTTTTCGGTATCGACGGTTGCCGGTAAAGACTCTTCGGGGCGAGAGGTTCACCTTGGACTTCTGTTCATCCTCGAACCGCACGAGCGCCTGCGATTCGAACTGCCGTTTGCCGGCTTATCTGAGGAAGACCGTCCATATGCGCGCGCGTTGATTCATCGAATGACATCATCCGGGCGTGACGATTTGTGGGCGCAGAGTGTGCGCGAGCTGAGCGAACTTCCAGCCGGCGGCGGATCGGCAACGAATGTAGGGCTCGATCGTTCCGTTGTCCGTTTTCATTCGCTCTATGTGGCAGGACCCGGCGGATCGATCCGAAAAGGAGCCCTGAGCAGGTTCCACGTGACGGCGATTGCCTTGCTGATTCTCTTCGCAGTCGTGAGTGGGTGGCTTGCTGTACACGCCTGCGAGAGGTCTTTTCGGCCCGCAATCGGAACTGGAGTGGTGACATGGCGTTTGAGCTGAAGGCGAACGAGGCAGTGTGCGATGGCATCACGCGCAACGTGAGGAGCCAGATCGAAAAGGCGCTCAGCTATCTGGGCACGGAAGGGCCTCCCGCGAAACGGAAGCCACACACGCGGACCCCGTCAGATAACGACGCTGTCTCCGAAGTCCGCAAGTGCTTCAAACGGATACGGGCCGCTCTCCGTCTGGTGCGTGAGGATCTGGGCGACGATCTCTACCACGAAGAGAACCTTTGCTTTCGCGACGCTGGCCGGCCGCTCACCCTGGTTCGCGATGCAGACGTTCTCGTCGAGACTGCGGAAAAGCTCGCTCAGCAGTACCCGGGGGCGATCGAGCCGGGAGCATTTGCGAAGCTTCGCGAGACATTGCTCGCAAACCGGCAGGAAGTGACGCGCCGCGTCCTCGGTGAAGACAACGCGTTTGCTGCCGTGGAAGAAGTCGCCACCCGCGCGCTCGTGCGACTTCCGGATTGGAGATTCGAACGCGACGATTGGGCCGCTGTTGAACAAGGACTCCGGCATGTCTACCGGGAAGGTCATCGCGCGCTCGCATTGGCAGCGGAAGTTCCGAACGTGGCTAATCTTCACGAGTGGCGCAAACAAGCCAAGTATCTTTGGCATGAGCTGCAACTGCTTGGAGGTGCATGGACCGGCAGCGAGAAAGAGCTGGTCGATCGGACTCACAGGCTTTCGACGCTGCTCGGCGAAGATCACGATCTGGCCGTTCTCCGCGAACGCTCGCCGCCGATCCGCTCACTTACGGCGGTCACCGCATCCTGAAAGGTGTTTTCGCTGTCGTCGATCGCCGGCGGGAGGAGCTTGAGCAGCAGGCTTTCAGTCTGGGCTACGAGATTTACAAAGACGCGCCAGGTGTTTTCACGAGTCGAATCGAGGCGCTGATGAATTGTCAGGAGGTCAGATGAAGAATGCCGGCCAATTCAAAAGCCTCCTGCGGGAATTGGGTCGAGACCCGCGGTTGAAGCCTGTCATTGCCAACGCCAAACGCAGAAAAGTCAGCAGGGGCGGAGCTGAAGTCGAACACGTGACCGGTATCTTTTTACTCCTCATGGCGGTGGTTTCGCGCTTTGTGAAGAAAAAGAAGGCTCGCGCCATCGATGAACTGATGGATATCATCTACATGCTGGTTCAGGTCAGTCTGGTGTTAAAGGAGAATATCTTTGACCGGCCCGAAGTAAAGGAATTCTTCAGTCAAAGCTACAAGCAGATTTATCTGATAGCGCAGGAATGCGTAGCGACGGTTTTGCCGAAGACCAAAGCACTCCGCCCGGTGCGCAGGCCGCGGTCAGCCTGAGAGTTGCAGAGTTCTCCGGAGAGTTCTGTATTGTGTACGAATTTTGAACAGGGAGTAACTTATGACAAAAACAAAGAAGAAAACAACAAAGGCAGTCACGCTGTTGACCAGGATAGAGACGTTACTATCCGATGTTATCAATGAGTGTTCAGGCTTTGAAAAGAGCGTGGAAAAGAACGTCAAAGAGATACTTGTCGGCGCGCAAAAATCAATCGGCAGCGCCATCGATTTTTTCAGCGCCGCGCCCGCTCCTGCGGTCCCGCCCCAGGCCGTCGCGAGGAAGAAGGCAAAACTTCCGATAAAAGCCAGGACGCGAGTCGCGCCCCCCGCTGCCAGGAAACGAGCGGTGAAGGTTTAGCGGGCTCACATCACAACATGCGGGGTAGCGAAACGCCAGTCTGTATCCAACCCTTTCCAGAGTCGGGCGACGCGCTCCCTCGCGCGAAAGGGATCGATCAGAGGCGGTGCGCGCCCCGCGGGTCGGATGGACGCGCGGCAAAGGCCGGGCTCACTGTTTCAATAGCAGCGTTCCGGGACATCTGGACTGTGCCCCCGCTATTAGGCCTGCCGCGTGATGTAGAATCTGCGCGGCGGTCTTCTGATCCGGCCGTTGACAATTGCACTCGGGTCGGGATACGCCGGGGCTTTTCTATCGCGGCTGGAGGAAATCGTGCCCGGGGCTGGAGACTGGGTACCGTACCGTTCGCCCTCTTTCCATCTCATGCCGACCTTCCGCCGGGACGACTCTTCTGATGCTCCCGAAGGGCCGTAACCTGATCCGCTTTACAACACGGGAACCCGCGCCGCATTCTTTCTACGATCTGCCA
>ODAK010003353.1_pt1 | contig 16645 bp, 16 predicted proteins | sample 1539591 | NCBI WGS metagenome assembly ODAK01 (sample SAMEA3539303, study PRJEB22396) | soil metagenome | biome: tundra; feature: field; material: soil | place: USA | collected 2010-05 | depth 0.15 m
GCTGCGAGCCGTTTGATGTCATCACCATGCTGGCCGTGCTGGAACATTTTCCGGATGACGCCTATGCCGGTCTGGGTGCCAACTGTGCGAAATTTCTGAAGCCCGGAGGCAAGATCGTCATCACCGTGCCCTCGCCGCTGGTGGATCACATTCTGGTCGTCTTGAAATGGCTCCGGCTGATTGACGGCATGTCCCTTGAAGAGCATCACGGCTACGACACCAAGCGCACGCAGACCATTTTCCAACCGCATTTCCGGCTCGTTCGCCACCAGCGGTTTCAACTCGGCCTGAACAACCTCTTCGTGTTCGAGAAAGTCTAGGACGCGTTTGCCAAACCGGATTGCTGGCGGAAGCGCTCGATGGTCGCGCTGCGTCTGGACTGCGGGGCTTCAGCCCCGCTTTTTTGTGCGCCAACACGGTTGATAGTTCGTGAGGTTTCATCCGGTCGAAAGCGCCGCTGAAGCGGACGCAGTCCAAACGCTCCGCGATTTGTGAGGCGGCCGGTTATTTTGGAGCTGCTGCCTGATCTTTCGCCGCCAGCGGACGGCAGGCCAAACCTGCCGCCGCGTTCGGCGAAAAATCCGGCGCGGGATTCTGATGCCGCAGGCTCACCAGGCTGTCGCTGCGGAAATTTAATTTCAATCCGCAGACTTCCGCGGATTTCAAACCGAGCCAGGCCAGCCGCCAGGGCAGCGGCACAAATTTTATTTTTTTCCCCTGCCGCCGCGCGATTTCCCGCAGCAAGTTTTTGAACGGCCACGGCTGGGGATTCGCCGCCGTCAAAATTTTCTGAGCCGGCGGGATTTTTCCCGCCGCGCATTTTTCGATGAACGCGCACAAGTCCTCCTGGTGAACCAGAAACTGGATTTGCGAACCGTCACCGATCAGCGGGATGACGGAGGATTGGCGGACTTGCGCAGTCAGTTTGCCGAACATGCCCCCGGAATCAGCGCCATAAACCAAACCCGGACGGATGGCGAGCGCGCCGTGGGCGAACGCGATTTTCTCAATCTCCAGTTTGGCCCGGCCATAAAGCGAGCGGCAGCCGTCGAAGGCGCTGATGCTCGAAATGAAAATAATTTTCGGAATGCCGGCGGCGTGCGCCGCCGCCAGAATTTTTCGAGAGCCTTCCACGTTCACCGAGCGGATTTCATCCTCGCGCAACGGTTTGAAATCGTAGGCGCAGTGGATCAGTGCGTCCACGCCCGCGAGCGACGCCGGCGAAACTTCTCCGCCAAGTTGAAATTTCACCGCGCCTGTTTCCGGCTTGGGCTGGCGCGTCAGCTCCAGAATTTCCCAGCCATTCGCGGTGAAATAATTTTTTACGCAGCCACCGACGTAGCCGTTGCTGCCGGTGATGGCACACACACGTTTCATGGATGGTCGGATGAAGGGATGGTTGGATTCATGGATAGATGGATTCTTGGGGTGAACGGTGTTTGCCTCAATCCAGCAATCCAAATATCCATAAAACCATTTTTTGGTTCACGCGGTTTCCCAGCCGATGCGGTGGGCGTTGGCCATGACGGAAAAGGTGATGGTCGTCGCCGGAATGCTCGGCAGCACGGAAGCGTCCACGACATGCACATTCGACCAGCCCTGTGGCCGGCCCAGCACATCACACTCGAATTTTCCCGGCTGCGCGCGCATCGGCAGCGAGCCTCCGGAATGATAGCCGCGCCCCGGTTTTTCAAATTGCAGCATGGGCGGCAGGACGATGCCGCCGAGTTTGCCCGCCTGTTCCAGCAGCTCGCGCATGACTTTTTTCACCACGCGGCGCGTTTGCGGATTGGGCGCCGCGTCCACGCCCAGCCGGTCCTTGGCGCCGTCGCGCTGCAGTTTCATCTCGATTTGCTGCGACTCGTCCGAGTGCAGGAAGCCTTGCACGATGAGCAGCCGGTCCTCCAGGTGCGGTGCGAGAAATTTGAGCACGCCCAGCTTCTTCCGCGCCGCCGCGCCAATGATGTCGCTGTAAGTGTAAATTTGCAGATGCACGGTGTGCCGGCTGATGTCCGGCTGGTTGAGTTCGATGAAAATCTGGCTCAACGTGTAGAGCGCCTCGCTCCGCACGTCGCGCGTGCGCCGTGCCAGTGCGAGCGGGAACAAAAAATACTGGCTGTCGCGCAACTTCAGCACTTGATCATAGGCTCCTTGCGAACGCAACAGAATTTGCGCCGTCGGTAGCACGCCCGCCGCGAGATAAGCGCGCTCGGTTGTAAACGAGAGCGGCACCCGGGTTTGGCGGTGAAAACCTTCGACCAAAACTTTTCCGGATTCCTCACGCAGCCGGGTGACGATGACATCGCGGTGATACGCGAAGTTTTTCCCCTTGCGCATTTCGCGGACGGTGTCGGCGGAATTGTAAATGCAGCTGTAAGGACAGCCGGACATGCACAGGCCGCAGCGGTTGCAGCCCGGGCCGCGCGCGGTGTTCGTCGCGCGCACCGCCACGCGGGCGCGGCCAAACCGCCAGCCGCGTTCGCGCAGCCCGGCGCGGTGCCGCTGGAGATTGCCCAAAAACAACTCCGCCTGGCGGCTCGGCGGAAGCGCTTGCACGTTCTCGCTGTGCAACGGAAACAATTCCTCCAGATCGTCGCGTTGCGCGGCGAGACCGGTGAAGGCCAGCACGGCGCGGTAATGTTGCGCCAGTTCCGCATTTTTCACCGGCCAGTCGGCGATGTCCACGTCGCGATACGGCAGCATGGCCGCCCCCCAGACCGTGCTCAAACCGCCAAGCGCCAGCGACGGCGAGAGGCCGACGCCATGTCCGGCCCACGGAATATTCTCCTCGGTTTCGGCGTAGGGATAATTGGAGCCGAACGCGAGTTTGGTCGGCAGTCCCGCCGCCCCGGCGGCGGCACCTTGCACGCTGGCGCGGTCCGCCGCAGCCCAATCGGCGGGCGGGCGCGCGGCGAGCCGGCGGACGATCTGCGCGCGTGCCGGTTCCAATTCCAGTCCGGCGTCCAGCATGACCACCCGCGCCCCGCGCGCGAGGAGCGCTTGGGCGCAGGCGACTCCCGCCGGACCGGAACCGATGACGTAATGCATGATTTGTTTCGCCACAATGAAAACAAAGCAACCCCGGACTGCAAGTGATATGATTTCGCGATGGCCGGATCGCTGGTGTCAGCGTCCCGCCATTCTGCGAGAATTTTTTATCCACCGTGACCAACTCGCATTGGAAATGGCATCACTGCGGCCGGACGAGGCGGGGCGATCCGTCGCCGCGTCCGGTGGTCCCCCGGCTGCTTTCCCAGGGCACCGCAATTGTCAAAGCACCCTTTCTTTCAAAAAAATCCGCCCGCGCAAGATTCCCCTTTCTTTAGCGCACCGGTTTGGCCAGCATGGGCGCATGAACATTGCGCAGATTCCCGTTTTTATCCTGTGCGGCGGCCTGGGCACGCGCATCAAGGAGGAGACGGAATTTCGCCCCAAGCCGATGGTGCCGATCGGCGAGCATCCGGTCCTCTGGCATGTCATGCAGATTTACGCCCGGCATGGGTTCCGCCGCTTCGTCCTGTGCCTCGGTTTCAAGGCCGATGTGGTGAAGGATTACTTCAACAGTTTTCATCTCCACAACGCCGACTCCACCATCAACCTGAAGACCAACGAGGTCACCATCCATGAACACCGCCAGCACCTCGATTGGGAAGTCACCCTGACTTATACCGGTGAAAAAAACCAGACCGGCAGCCGCATTGCCCAAGCCGCCCGCAAATACCTCGGCCCGGCGGAACATTTCGCCGTGACCTACGGCGACGGCCTGACCGACGCCGATCTGAAGGCGGAACTGGCCGGCCATCTCGCCGGGAAAAAAACCGGCACGCTGCTCGGCGTCAACCCGCCGTCGCGGTTTGGGGAAATCAAAATCAAAGGCAGTCGCGTGGTTGAATTTGCCGAGAAGCCCGACCGCGAAGGCCACTGGATCAACGGCGGCTTTTTCTTCTTTCACCGTAAATTCCTGTCCCGGCTATCCGAGAACGAGGATTGCGTGCTGGAGCGCGAACCGCTGGTGAACCTCGCGCACGACGGCCAGTTGAGCGTCCACAAGCATTCCGGGTTCTGGGGCTGCATGGACACGCAGCGCGACCGCGATCATCTCACCCAGCTCGTCGAGTCCGGCACCGCACCGTGGCTCAAATAAAATCCCCCAATGTTCGCCGATTCCTTCCAGGGCAAAACCGTCTGGCTCTCCGGTCACACCGGTTTCAAGGGCGCCTGGCTCGCCCGCTGGCTCGTGCAGCTCGGCGCCCGTGTCCACGGCTTCGCGCAGCCGCCCGCCACCACGCCATCGTTCTTTGAACAGCTTGGTCTGGCCGATAAAATCGGACACGAAATCGGCAACGTGCGCGATTCGGACGCGGTGAGAAAATCCCTGCTTCGCGTGCAGCCGGATTTTGTCTTCCACCTCGCCGCGCAGGCGCTGGTCCGTTATTCCTACGAACATCCGCTGGAAACTTACGCCACGAATGTCATGGGCACCGCGCATGTCTTGGAAGCGCTGCGCTCGCTGCAAAAAAAATGCGCCGCCGTCATCGTCACCACGGACAAGTGCTACGAAAACCGCGAACGGGATTACGCCTATGCCGAGGAGGATCATCTCGGCGGACACGATCCTTACAGCTCCAGCAAGGGCGCGGCCGAGATTGTCATCAGCGCGTATCGCCGCTCATTTTTCGGCCAGTCGCCGGTGCGCATCGCCAGCGCCCGCGCCGGCAACGTCATCGGCGGCGGCGACTGGGCGTTGGACCGCATCGTGCCCGACTGCATCCGCGCGCTGCAACGCGGTGCGGCCATTCCCGTTCGTAATCCGCACGCCACGCGCCCGTGGCAGCATGTATTGGAGCCGTTGAGCGGCTACCTCTGGCTCGCCGCGCAGCTCTCCCAACCGCCAGTTCCCAGCTCCCAGCTTTGCGCCGCTTTCAACTTCGGCCCGGAAAAGGAGGCCAACCGCAACGTGGGCGAGCTGGTGCGTGAAGTTTTGAAAGGCTGGCCCGGTCGCTGGGAGGACAAAAGCGATCCGCATGCGCACCACGAGGCGAAACTGCTCATGCTCTCGACGGCAAAAGCCAAAAGGGTTTTGCTCTGGCAGCCGGCGTGGAAATTTGAGACGGCCATCGCCCGCACGGTGGAGTGGTATCGCGGCGTGAATGAAGACGTCGCCGCCGCTGAAACCCTGACGCTGCGGCAAATCGCCGAATACGAATCCGCCGCCCGCGCCGCGAACCTTGCGTGGGCCGCGTCCTAAAGATTTACCATGAAGATCATGAAGCCCATGAAGCTGGGAAAAACTTTTTCTGAATTGTCTTGGATGTTTCTTCATGCCCTCCCTGTCGTTCATGGTTAAACCCGCTTTATGTTAAAAGATAGTCCACTGGTTTCCCATGTGATCGGTTGCGCCCTTGAAGTCCACAAGGCGCTTGGCCCCGGATTGCTGGAATCGGCTTACGAAGCCTGCCTGTGCCGGGAACTCGAGCTTCAGAACCTTTCCTTTCGCCGGCAGGCTCCGCTCACCTTTGAATACAAGGGGATGACGATGGATTGCGCCTATCGCATGGACATTGTCGTGGCGGACTTCCTCCTGTTGGAACTCAAGAGCGTGGATCAAATCCATCCCATCCATGAAGCCCAGATCATCAGCTACCTCAAGCTCTCCAAACTCAAGCAGGGACTGCTGATCAACTTCAACGTCCGGCTGCTCAAGGATGGATTGAAGAGTTTTCTGAATTAACCAGTTCCACCATGAAGGACATGAAGAGCATGGAGACCACACGTTTCAAGCTGAATTCAAAATGAAATCCTTCATGAACTTCGTGTTCTACAGGGTAAATATTTCCCTGAAAAAATTCTTCATGTCCTCCATGCCCTTCATGGTAAAATCTCCCGCGTCCAATGACACCCGCTGAAATCAAAGCTGAAATCCTGCGCCTCACGCGCGAATTTTCCGCCGCCACGCACCTTGCCAACCGCCCCGGCAACGACGCGCAGCACGCGCCGTTCGTTCCCGGCCAGACCACCGTGCCTTACGCCGGTCGCGTGTTCACTGAAGACGAAGTGGAGGCCGCCGTTTCCGCGACGCTGGATTTCTGGCTGACGCTCGGCCCGGAAGGCGAGGCCTTTGAAGCCGAATTGGCACAGATCCTTGGGGTCAAGCGCACCTTGCTCGTCAATTCCGGCTCCTCCGCCAACCTCGTCGCCATCGCCGCGCTGACCAGCCCCAAGCTGGGCGAGCGCCAGTTGCGCCCCGGCGATGAAGTCATCACCAGCGCCGCCGGTTTTCCAACGACCGTCGCGCCGATTTTGCAGCAGGGCTGCGTGCCGGTGTTCATTGACAACGACCCGGCCACGCTGAACGGCCGCGCCGACCAGCTGGAAGCCGCTTTCGTTCCCGGCAAGACCAAGGCCGTGATGATGGCGCACACGCTCGGCAATCCGTTTGACCTCGCGGCCACGGTTGACTTTTGCCAGCATCACAACCTCTGGCTGATCGAGGACAACTGCGACGCACTCGGCTGTCGCTACGATGGAAAATTCACCGGCACCTTTGGCGATTTGTCCACGCAGAGTTTTTATCCGCCGCATCATTTGACGATGGGCGAGGGCGGCGCGGTGAACATCGTGCGCGACATGAAATTGAAGGTGCTCGCCGAAAGTTTCCGCGACTGGGGCCGCGACTGCTGGTGCGCCAGCGGCAAGGACGACACCTGCCACAAGCGCTTCGGCTGGCAGCTTGGCGAGCTGCCCGAAGGCTACGACCACAAATACATTTACTCGCATTTGGGCTACAACTTGAAGCCGCTCGATCCGCAGGCCGCGATCGGCCGGCAGCAGTTGAAGAAACTGCTCGCGTTCATCCAGGCGCGCATGGACAACTGGAATTTTCTGCGCACCGCGCTGGCCCCCCTCGAAGAATTCATCCAATTCCAATTGCCCACGCACGCGACCGGCTGGGCGGGTAAATCGGAAATCGGAAATCGGAAATCGGAAATGTCTTCATGTTCTCCATGTGCTTCATGGTTTGATTGGGATGCCAGCGGCCATCAGACCGAATGTTCCTGGTTCGGCTTCATGATGCTCGTTAAAAAATCCGCGCCGTTCACGCGCCGCGAATTGGCCCAGCACCTCGACGCAGCGAAGATCGGCAACCGCATGCTGTTCGGCGGCAACCTCGTCCGCCAGCCGGCGTTTGTCAGTCTGCGGCAACAGCAGCCCGGCGCGTTCCGCGTGGTGGGCGATCTCGCCGGCGCCGACCGCATCATGAACGAGGCCGTGTTCATCGGCACCTATCCCGGCCTGACGCCGGCCATGCTGGATTACATGGCGGAAACGATTCGGAAGTTTGCCCTGAAGAAGTAAGCCATGAGCGCCGGCCATCGCCAACTGCTGGAGGAGTCCGTGCGGTTTTTTGCGCCGCAAGCCGGACGGTTGCGCGGCGCGACGATTTGCGTCACTGGCGCGTCTGGATTTCTGGCCGCCAGTCTCGTGGCGTTTCTTGACGAACTGAATCGTGTCGCTGGACTGAACCTGCAACTTCACGCCAGCGCCCGCCGCCCGCTGGCCGACGTGCCGCTGTTCCAGTTTTTGAAGGTTGCGCCGAAAGTCGTTTGGACCCGGGCGGCCGTCGAGGAAGTGCAGGTGCCGGCGGCGGAAAACCTCATTGTGATTCATGCGGCTTCGTATGGTTCGCCGCGTGATTATTTGCGCGAGCCGATGGCCACTTATGCCGCCAACACGCAGGGCTTGGTGCGGCTGATGAGCCAGCAACGGCAGCTCCGCCAGTTTGTCTATTTCAGTTCCGCCGAAATTTACGGGCAGCCGCCGGACGATCAGATTCCAACGCCGGAAACTTATGTCGGCGGACTGGACACGTTGTCCGTGCGTTCCATTTACGGCGAATCAAAGCGGATGACCGAGGTGCTGGGCGTTTGCCTGGGTGAACAGCAAAACACGCCGTTCACCGTCATCCGGCCATGGAATATTTATGGCCCCGGCCAGCGGCTGGACGACGGCCGCGTGCCGGTTGAATTCATCCGTCAGGCAAAGCAGGACAAGGCGATCAAGCTCGCCAGCAATGGCACGCCGCGGCGCGCTTTCTGCCACGTTTGGGACGCCATGATTCAACTGGCCGCCACCTTGGGGCATTCGGCAAAGACGGCGGCTTTCAACATCGGCAATGCCACCGAGGAGATTTCCATGCTTGAGCTGGCGCGTCGCTGTGCGGCGGCGGCGGGGTCGCCGGAAAAAGTCGCCTTTGACCCGCAGGCCCGCGCCGGAGGCTTGCAACGGTGCGCCCCGGATGTTTCGGCGGTTCTGGCGTTGCTGGCCCCGCCGCCGGCCTTCACGCCGTTGGATGTCGGCCTCGCCACGCTCGTTGAGTGGAACGATTTCCTTGCCAAATTATGACTGCGCTCGCTGCAACTTGTCGGCTGTCCGGTGAACCGCTGGCCGGGGCGGAACTGCTTTTTGAGATCGCGGATTGTCCACTGCCGGGAATTTATCCCGCCTCGGTGGCCGGGTCGCTGCCGCTCCGCTCACCGCTGCGGGTCGTTCAGTCCCGGCAAAGTGGATTCGTCCAACTCGCGCACGTTTTTGACAGTGCGTTGTATCAGCAATATTCCTTTGCCGGCGGCGGTTCCCAAGCTTACCGCCGCCATTTGGAGAGTTTTGCCGACGAGATCGCGCGCCGCTTCCCCAAAACCGCCGCGATTCTGGAAGTGGGCTGCGGTGATGGCTGGCTGTTGCGCCGGTTGCGGGAACTGGGATTCACGGACGTGCTGGGAATTGACCCCAGCCGGGCGGCGCGCGGACAAACGGAAAGTTATCTGGTTTCCGGCTACTTTCCCCAAGATATTCCCGCCAGCCATCGCCACCGCAGATTTGATTTGGTGATTTCGCGCCATGTGCTGGAGCATATCGAAAACCCGCGTCCGTTTGTCGTCGCGCTGGCCGCCGCGCTCGCCACGGACGGCCAGCTCTGGCTCGAAGTTCCAGATTTGGATTCCACCTTGGTCCGCGACTTGTGGAGCAACTTTTACCAGCTCCACTGCAATTATTTTTCCAGCGTGACCCTGGATCAGATGGCTGCCACCGCCGGGCTGCGCTGTGTGGCTGGAACGGTGGTCGAGGTGTTTGGCGGATCGCTGCTGCGAAAATATGTTCACGGTATCGCGCCTGCGCTTCCGGCGCCGGCTAGGTTGCGGGACGTGGGCGGGCGCGTTGAAGCATTTCGCGCGCATCTTTCGCAGTTGGCGCGGCAGATTCCCGCCGGGACCGTCGGCTACGGCGCCGCCGAACGCACCGCCGTCACGCTTGGTTTTGCCCCGGAACTGGCCGCCGCGCTGACCTGTCTTCACGATGGCAATCCCTTGCTCGCGGGGCGGTATCTGGCTGGAACCACGCTACCCATTCACGGCAAGGAGGCACTTTTCCAACAGCCGCCGCCTGTAATCCTGCTCTTTGCCATTTCTAACGTCACTGAAATTCTTGTTGAATGGCAGCAGCGCTTGCCTGCTGATGTAATAATTGGCATAGTCGGTGGCGAATTCGAATTCCAAACACTCGGAACTTTCAAATCACTTATATGAAACAACCTAAGAAAATCATTGGTATCGCAGGTCATGCTCATAAGCACACTTTGACGGAAGGAAAAGTGGTTGCTGCACTGGAAGAGGCATTCGAAAATTCGCCTTTGGAGCTTCCGAAACGCCTGCAATCGTTCGCGCGTCATGTGCGGCGTCAAGATTTGGCTCGTTTTTTGGTAAAATATGAAATATTCAAGAAGAACCTATCCACACATGGTAGCTTGGTGGAATGCGGAGTCATGACTGGCGCGGGGCTGCTGGCTTGGATGCACTTTTCCTCGATCCTCGAGCCTTATAATCATACCCGCAAAATCATTGGCTTCGATACCTTCAGCGGCTTTCCTTCCGTCCACAAAAAAGACAAACATTCAACGCCTTCAGAACATCTTCAAGTAGGTGGCCTCAAGATGACGACAAACATGCAGGAGGAACTGGAAAAACTTGTGGCAATTCACGATCAAAACCGGCCGTTGGGCCATTTGCCAAAAGTAGAATTGGTGATGGGTGATGCATGCGAAACCATTCCTAAATATGTCAAAGAACATCCGCACTTGCTGATCAGCCTGCTTTATCTGGATTTCGATATTTATGAGCCTACCAAGGCCGCTTTGGAAGCGTTTATGCCGCGCGTGGTAAAAGGAGGAATTGTGGCGTTTGACGAGTTGAATTGCGCGGAATTTCCGGGTGAGACAACGGCTTTGCTTGAAATGCTCGATTTGAAGCATGTGGAGCTTCAACGTTCGCCGATGGATCCTTACATTTCTTATTTTGTGAAATGACGGCAATTCTCAAGAACTTCGCCCGGCAGATTCGCGCCGAAGCCATCAAGATGGTCGCTGCCGCCAAGGCGTCGCACATCGGCGGCGCGCTTTCGATGGCGGATTTGCTGGCGGTGCTTTACGGCGGAATTTTGCGCGTCCAGCCGGAGCAGCCGGACTGGCCGGAACGCGACCGTTTCATCCTGAGCAAGGGTCACAGTTGCACCGGCGTCTATGCCACGCTGGCGTTGCGCGAATTTTTTCCGCTCGCGGAACTGGCCACCTACGGCCAGGACGGCTCGCGCCTGATGTCGCACATCAGCCACAAGGTGCCGGGCGTGGAGTTTTCCACCGGCTCGCTCGGCCACGGCCTGCCGTTCGGCTGCGGCAAGGCGCTCGCGGCGAAGCGGCAAAAAAAAAACTGGCGCACGTTTGTTATGTTGAGCGACGGCGAGCTGGACGAAGGTTCCAACTGGGAAGCCATTCTCTTTGCGCCGCAACACCGGCTGGACAACCTTGTGGCCATTGTGGACTACAACAAAATCCAGAGCCTTGGCAGCGTGAAAGAGGTGCTCGATCTGCACCCGCTCGCGGAAAAATTCCGCGCGTTCAACTGGGCGGTGCGGGAAATTGACGGGCATGACCACGCCGCCATTTCCGCCGTGCTACAAACACTGCCGTTTGAGCCGGGCAAGCCGAATTGTTTGATCGCCAACACGGTCAAGGGCAAGGGCGTGGATTTCATGGAAAACGAACTGCTCTGGCACTATCGCACGCCCAACGCGGAGCAGGTAAAGAATGCTTTGCACCAACTGGGAGGTGAACCATGAGAACCGCCTTCATCAACGAGCTGATGGTGCAGGCGCGGCGGCATCCGGAGATTTTCCTGGTGGTGGGCGATCTCGGCTTTTCCGTCATTGAACCGTTTGCGGCGGAATTTCCCGATCGCTATTTGAACGCGGGCGTGGCGGAACAAAACATGACCGGTGTGGCCGCCGGCCTCGCCTCGGAAGGCTATCACGTCTTCACCTATTCCATCGCCAATTTCCCCACGCTGCGCTGCCTCGAACAAATTCGCAACGACATCGCGTATCATCGCCTGCCGGTGACGGTGGTGTCCGTCGGCGCGGGCTTCGCCTACGGCAACCTTGGCTACTCGCATCACGCGGTGCAGGACCTCGGCATCCTGCGCACGCTGCCAGAGCTGACCGTGCTGTCGCCCGCCGACCCCGGGGAAACGCGCGAAAGTCTGCAATGGCTCGCGCAAAATCCGGGTCCGTCCTACCTGCGACTGGGCAAGGCCGGCGAGGCCGAACTGCATGCCACGCGCGGGCTGGTGCAAGGCCCGCTGAAAATTCTCGCCGGCACCAGCGACGTGGCGCTGGTCGCCACCGGTTCCATTCTCAAAGAAGCGCTGGCGGCCGCGCGCCAACTGGCGGAAGCGGGTGTTTCCATCAGCGTGTTTTCCTGTCCGCTGCTGCAGCCGGTGTCGGCGGATTTCTTTGACCCGTTGAAACAATATTCGCGTCTCGTGGCTGTGGAGGAACATCTGGCGGCGGGCGGGCTGGCCTCGCTGTTGCGCGAGCAGCTTGCCCAGCGCGTGCATTCGCTGGCCGTGCCTCCCAAGACTCTGGGTCTCGTCGGTTCGCAGGAATATTTGCGCCGGCACGCGGGACTGGATGCGGCGGGCCTCGTGGCGTTTGTCAAAGCTTTACCATGACGAGCATAAAGCACATGAAGGGAACAAGCCCAACCGCCCAATTACCCGGTTTTCAGAACAGAAACTTCATGCCCTCCATGTCCTTCATGGTTGATCTCGCTTCCCGGTGATGCTCCAGCGCTTCCACCAACTCCGCCGCTGGGCCGGTGTGGACCGGGCGATTTTCTTCACGCTGTTGAGCCGCGTGTGGGGCGTTTTTTCCGGGCCGGTGACCATCTACCTGATCGCGCGTTTTCTGACCCGCGATGAACAGGGGTATTTTTACACCTTCGGCAGCGTCCTGGGGCTGCGGGTGTTTTTTGAGCTGGGGCTGGGCTATGTGATCATGCAGAGCGTGAGCCACGAGATGGCGCACCTGCAATGGTCCGAGCAGGGCACGATTGTCGGCGACCCGGGGGCCAAGGCCCGGCTCGCGTCGCTGCTGCGGTTCGCGCTTAAATGTTACATCACGCTGGCGGTGATCGGGGCCGGCGTGCTGCTGCCGGCCGGCCTCTGGTTTTTCAACACGAGCCCGGCGGATGGCGCGGCCATCCTCTGGCGGATTCCCTGGCTGGTGGTCGTCATCATGACCAGCTTTGACCTGATCCTCACCCCGTTTTATGGATTGCTGGAAGGCTCCGGCAAGGTGGCCGAATACGCCAAGCGCAATGTCTGGATGGCCGTTGTTTCCAGCCTGTGCTTCTGGATTTGCCTGTCGCTCGGCGGCAAGCTTTACTCCGCGCCGATCCAGAACGCCACCTGCGCCGTCATTGGTGCGTTCTGGGTGTTCGTGAAATATGGCCGCTGTTTCAAGGATCTGCTCGCCACGCCGATTCCGCCAGGCGGGGCCATCAGTTGGAAGGACGACCTCTTTCATTTCCAATGGAAGATCGCCTTGACCTCCTTGAGCGGCTATTTCATTTTCCAGTTCATCAACCCGGTGCTGTTCCGTTACCGTGGCCCGGCGGAGGCGGGGCGCATGGGCATGAGCCTGAAAATCATTGATATCCTGTCGAACTTCGCCTACTCGTGGGTTTCCACCAAGGCCGCGCCGTTCGGCACCTACATCGCCCGCCGCGAATTCGACCGGCTCGACCGGGTTTTCCGGCAGGCCGCGCGTCAGTCCATCGCGGTGCATCTGGCCGGCGGGCTGGCGTTTTTTGCGGGCTATTATGCGCTGCGCCATTTCGGGGTGGCGGTGGCCTTCCGCTTTCTCGATCCGCTGCCGCTGGTTTTCCTCTACTTCAACGCGCTCATCACCTGCATGGTTTTCTGTCTGGCGATTTATCTGCGGGCGCACCGGCAGGAACCGCTGCTGGTCAATTCCCTCGTGGTCGCCGCCCTGATTTCTGTCGCTGTCCTGACCGTCGGGCCGCGCTTCGGGGCGGACGGCATCGCCGTCGCCCTGTTCGTCATCAATCTCGCCGTCAGCCTGCCGTGGGTCGCGTGGGTGTTTTACACCAAGCGCCGGCAATGGCACGCGCCCGACGGAATTTGACGATCAGCGGTGACAGCGGCGCGGGTTCCCGCCTATATTTTCCGCCATGCAAGACACCAGCATCCTCATCCCCACCTGCCGCCGGCCGCATTTTCTGGAAGCCGCTCTGGCCAGCGTCGCGCGGCAGACGGCGCTGAACCGCATCGGCGAGGTGCTGGTCATCGAGAATGGCGAGGACCGCCGATCCGAGGACGTCTGTCGGAAATTTCGCGGCCTGCCCATCAAATATGTTTTTCGCAACCCGGTCGTGCCCGTCCCCAAGCTGCTTGTGGCCACGATGCGCGAGGCAGGGCTGCCGTTCGTCGCGATGCTGCATGACGACGACTGGTGGTTTGATTTCCACCTTAAGCGCAGCCTGGAAAAACTGGCCGCCCGCCCCGATCTCTCCGCGACCTACTCCGGCCATTTTCTGGCCGAGTCGGAAAACCTCTGGTTCCAGGGCCTCCACGGCAACTTTGCCGCGTGGTTCGGCAACGACCAAAGCCTTGATGTCGAGACGCGGCTGTTGAATTACCGGCAGATGCTCATCACCAGCCTGCTCCAGAGCGGGTTTCATGTGTCCTCGGTCGTCTATCGCCGGGCCCTGGTGGAAAAGGCCTACACCATTTTGGACGACGGCAACGATTTTGACGTGGACCGGACGCTGGCCATCGAACTGGCGCGGCTGGGAGACGTGCTGTTCTTCGACACGCCCTCGTTGGTGGTGCGGATCCATGCCAGCCAGGACAGTCTGCTGGCCATCAAACAAAAACGCCACCTCCGGTTTCAGGTGAGCACGCGGCAATGGATCCAGCGGGCGCAGGCGGAGGGTATTGACATCTGCGCCGAGCTGGCGGCGCGGATTGCGCGGCCCGGTTTTGATGCGCAACGCGCGGTGCGGACGGTGGGGGCAACGGAATTTGCGGCTCTCGCGGAAGCGTCCGTGCTGCCGCCGCCGATGGTGCAGGCCCACCGCCGATTGAACAGACGGAGACAACTCATCAAATTGTTTTCTAAATTGAATCGCTGGGTGCAAGTTGCTACGTTCCGCAGGAAATAGAATTGATGTTTAAACGACCCCAACCAACAATCATCTGGTAATGTTAGAACTATGCCTTTCCTCCATCGCGTTCGTAATGTCGTGAATGAACTGCTTTCACCCGTCGGGGTCGCCATCAGCCGAACTGAGAAGACCCCATGGAAATGGTTGAGCTCTGCGACCACGGCCCGCATTGGTCAGTATGCGATTGAAGTTCCCACCCGCAATCCGGTCGCCTGGCAATATGGCTATGCGCCAGAATTGATAAGCCAGTTGGGTCGCCAGACGTCATTGGTGAGCAGCAAATACCCCAATCTCGCCGCCATTGACATCGGTGCGAACGTCGGGGATACGGCCTGCATCATCAAGTCGGCGGCGGACATTCCGCTGTTGTGCATCGAGGGGGATGAGTTCACGTTCGCTTATCTGCAAAGAAACGTCGCCCAGTTTCGCAACACGACGGCCCACCAGCTTTTTTTGGGTTAAAAGACGGGCGTTGTTTCCGCGGATATTGAGAAGGCCGGCTGGAATCTCACTTTGAAACCCGGAACGAATGCCTCCGCCCGTTCCATCAAACTCACGGCCCTGAATGATTTCATGGCCACCCAGCCGAACGCGGCGGCGTTCAAACTGCTGAAAATTGACCCGGAAGGTTTTGACTGCGGCATTCTCCATGGCGCGCTGAACCTCATTCAAAAGGCAACGCCGGTCATCACCTTCGAATACAACCGGGGAAACATGGACGCCATTGGCGAACCGGGCTTGCCCACGCTTTTCAAGCTGCAAGAACTCGGCTATTTGCAGCTTGTTTTCCATGACCAGAACGGCAGGTTATTGCTCCCCACCACACTGGCGCAAAGCGCCCTGATTAAGGATCTGCATGATTATCCCGACTGTGTGCGGGGGCGCATTGGCTACCTCGACATCACGGTTTTTCATGCCCAAGACACGGATCTGGCGGAGAAGTTCATAACCGCAGAGCGTTCCCATCGGGCCAGACCGGAGCCGTCATGAAGCCTGTTCGCAAATACTTTTCAGCCCAACGAGCGTGACTCCGGAAGTTTGGAAACGCGGGGCTCGTTGAAACAAAGGCGGTGATTTGATTCAGGGTGGCGACTCATTTTGCAGTTGGAGGCTTATCCTCCAGTCGGTTTCAGGATCGCGTCAACGCGGAAAATGAAGCTCGATTTTATTGTTGATTTGCCGAAGGCGGCGCTTTCCGTCATAATGTGCAGATGTCTGCGCCAGTGACAATCGCCGGTCGCCTCGTTTCGCCCTTTGCGGGCGTGGTGAACCGCGTGCGCCACGGATTCCCCAGCCGTTTTTTCCAGGGAGCCGGCCGCATTGGCGACGACCTGATGTGCACCACGGTTTTCCGTGAACTGCGCAAACGCAGCAAACGCAGCCTCGCCATGGTTACGCGCAATCCCAGCCTGTTTGAAAAAAATCCCGACGTGGAAAAAATCATCGTCCAGACGGACGCGCGCGCGAATCGCTGGGGCCGGGCCGGCCTGCCGCTGTTGACGCTGGCCCATTCCGGTTACGATGCCGCCCGCGACCTGGATTTGCCGCCGGATGAACATGTTCTCATCCGCATGTGCCGCCTGGCCGGCATCACCGGACCGGTGGAATTGCGGCCCTACATTTTCCTGACCCCGGCGGAACTGGCCGCCGGCCGGCTCGCCGAAAATCAAGTGGCGGTCCAGTCCACCGGCCTGGCCTCGCCACTGGCGATGCTGAACCGCGAATGGTATCCACAACGCTTCCAGGAACTCTGCGCCCAACTCCGTTCCGACGTGCGGGTCGTCCAGGTGGGCAGTTCCAGCGACATGAAACTGGAAGGCGCGATTGATTTGCGCGGCAAGACCAGCCTGCGCCAGACCGCCGCCGTTCTGGCGAATTCCCTGGTCTTCGTCGGCCTCGTGGGTTTTGTCATGCACCTAGCGCGTGCCGTGGACTGCCGTTCCGTGATCATCTACGGCGGCCGCGAAAAACCGGCGCTGACGGGCTATGTGGCCAACAAAAATCTTTACCATCAGGTCCGCTGCGCGCCGTGCTGGCTGCGCAATCCGTGCGAATTCAACCGCAAGT
>ODAK010003354.1_pt1 | contig 16641 bp, 19 predicted proteins | sample 1539591 | NCBI WGS metagenome assembly ODAK01 (sample SAMEA3539303, study PRJEB22396) | soil metagenome | biome: tundra; feature: field; material: soil | place: USA | collected 2010-05 | depth 0.15 m
GGTCAATCTCCCACATCCGATGCCAAAGCCATTCTCGCTGCAATGGATCGGCAACAATGAGTTCGGCACTGAGCACGTGCTCAAACACGTCGGCAATCACCGGTGCGCTTCCGCGACGAGGCGCAATCGCCACACCATCCACACCTTCATCGGTGCGCAAACGAATTACACCGACTTCACGGTCTGGTGGGCTGCCCCGCAAGCCGTCACGCCAAATAAATGGGGGGTTGGCTCCAGGTGCAAAGACCGTGAAGGTCTCGACTTTCGTAATTCGCATGTTCCCCCCTAAACATCATACGACTGTCGTATGTTATCATATGAATTCACGCGCCGCAACTAAAGGTAGCCTTTAATTGATGACATATGACGTATGAGGTTGGAGGTCGGCAGTTGGGACGAGAAGATGCATCGCTCAGACACAATTTTGTTGCGGCGATCGAATGCTCGCCCAGCTGCAAAGTCCGGAAGTTGTCCACTCAGCTTTCTCGTCTTGCCCGATTTTCGATGCAAGGGAACTGACGATGGCTACCGTCGACAGACACGAATCTCTCGTGCCAGAGGAACACGTAACCATTCCGCCATCCATGCAATCAAGGCCGACTCGGCTCAGCTATCTCGTTATTTCGTCTCTGATGGATCAGATCATCTCGGGGAGCCTGTCTACCGGATTTTCTCTTCCACCCGAGCCGGTACTTTGTCAAGAATTCAAAGTCAGCAGATCAGTGATTCGAGAATCGGTCAAGCTCCTAGAAGAAAAAGGCTTAGTTGTGGCCCGACAAGGCCAGGGGACGACCGTACAGCCAGTCGACCAGTGGAACCTGCTCGACCCGCTGCTTCTCGACGCATATATCCGAAATGACCGAAGTCTCACCATTTATGACGATTTGATGGAGGTTCGCGCGGCTCTCGAAGGCCAGATGGCGAGCAGAGCGGCATTGACGATGTCCGAGACCCAACTTGAGGAACTTCACTCGAGGCTTGAGAGCCTTGAATCTCTGTTGGGGGACCCGAATCGCTACACAGAAGCTGACATCGCTTACCACGATCTGATCAATCGCTACTCCGGACACTTGCTCGCCCGCTCCATATTGAGAACCGTGCAACCCATTGCCCTCGCCAACGCTTACTACGGCCGTACCCACCGAACGCTTGACGACAATCTACGTTCACATCATGGCCACGCGAAGATCTACGAGGAGATTTCGAAGCGCAATCCTGAAGGGGCCGCGCGAGCGGTAGAAGAACACATTCTCGGCTCTTGGGAAACCTATAAGCAGTCGCTTCGAGATTCAAAATCTGGACCTGATTGACGCCAGACCTTGACAATCGAATCTGCGAAGAATGAAACCCGTCTAGATACACCTCCTCATCCTGAAGAGAAGCCAAGACATTTCGACGTGTACTGTCCGGGAAATGGGTGTCGGCTGTATCGACGTCAAAATAGTCCCGTTGTTCAAGAAGCCTGACGTGAAGAGTCTCAAATCTCCATTGCGTCCATCACTGGGCTTCGCGGAGGCAGATTTTAGACACTCAACACGGTGCCAACATCCTTTCAAGACGGTCACTGATCACTTCACAATTTCTCGTCCGTCTCATTCCACACTTGCGAGGATTCAAAAATCGAGAATCCCTGAGATCAGAGGAGAAATGCGATGACGGAATTTGTGGGCTTGCGTACTCGGCTGAAGCCGGGAATGGAAGAGGCCTATGAGAAGGCCCACGCTGAAGTATGGCCCGAACTTCTGGCTGCACAACGCGAATTCGGCATCAGGCGATACCTGATTTTTCGTGACGGTGTCGATTTGTTCCATTCGATTGAGTGTGAGAACTTCGAGCAAGTGGTCGCTAAACTCGCCGGCCACCCCGTCGACGTACTTTGGCAAGCGGAAATGACGAAGTACGTGGTGACAGCTGAAAATAGTAAGGGGGCAGCCGTCGAGCGCCTTCGTCTGATTTACCACCGATGAACAATCGCCATTCGGAACCGCTGACCGATACAGAGAATAGACAAATGGTTCTCCCGAAACGGCATTTGCCGGGATCCCCCGTCCAATTCACCGAACTATCGCTCGGCTGCGCACAACTCGGCAATCTCTACCAAGCTATTTCCGATGATCAAGCGCGCGCCACCGTCGACGCCGCTTGGGGTTGTGGCATTCGATATTTTGACACGGCACCCCATTACGGACTCGGACTCTCCGAGCGTCGCCTTGGTGCCGCTCTTGCCGAGTACCCTCGAAATGAGTACGTTCTTTCGACGAAGGTCGGAAGAATCCTCGAGCCGCTCCATCAACCGGGAGACCACGATGATGGAGGGTTCGATGTGCCAGCGACCCATCGGCGCGTCTGGGACTTCAGTCGAGATGGCATCCTAAGGTCGCTCGAGGAGAGCCTGGGGAGACTCGATCTGGACTCAGTAGATATTGTGTATCTGCACGATCCGGACGAACATTGGCGCGAGGTACTTGACACCGCCTATCCGACTCTCGAGGAACTCAGATCGCAGGGTGTGATATCCGCAATCGGTGCGGGAATGAACCAAAGCGAGATGTTGGCAGATCTGGCCCGCAACACTGATATGGATTTATTCATGTTGGCGGGTCGTTACACCCTCCTTGAGCAAGTTGCTCTCGACGATCTTTTACCCGTCTGCCTTGATCGGGGCATCGGTATCGTGGCCGCTGGCGTGTTCAACAGCGGATTACTGTCGCGCAACGCGCCCGGCAGTAATGCGAAATACAACTACGGCGACGCCCCGGCGGAACTCATCGACCGAGCTCGACGTATCTCCGAAATCTGCGAGCGCAACGGCACTACGCTTCCCGCCGTTGCCCTGGCGTTTCCCTTGGCTCATCCTTCGATTGTCAGCGTTTGTGTTGGCGTACGTTCGCCGGAGCAGATCGAGCGCAATGTCGACCTATACAGGGCCGGCGTACCAAACGCGATTTGGGATGAGTTGAAAGAATCTGACCTCCTTCGCCCTGACGCTCCCGTACCAACTACGCGCACGTAGAGATTTGCGACCAGCGCAAGGTCAAGTTGTTGGTCAGATGAGGGAAAGGATTTTCATGCGGTTGCTACGAGTTGGAGAACAAGGGCCAGAAATCCCCGCGGTCTGGACCGAAGATGGGCGTTTGTGGGACTGCTTGAATCGCGACGGAAAACCTGGAGAGTATGACCTGCTGCAAGCCCGTCGCGATTCAAGCACTCATGGCCATTCATCCGGGCTTCCATTCGACACTCCGAGGAACCCGTCCAAGAACTTTCGTCGGTCTTTGGGCACGTCGAGCACAGCCCCAATACCACCGCGACACTGCGCTCAGAAGCCCTAGAACTCGCGGCTCGCGCTGTTGAATCACGCTGGAGAGGATGACCGGCTCAAGACCGATCATCTGAAGCGCAAGAGGCAGTTGATGAATTCCCATTCTGATTGGGTGGCACTCATTGCATCAGTAGGTATCGTCTGTTTGGCTGTTTTTCAGATGCTTCTCGCCGCTGGCCTCCCCTACGGCGCCGCCGCCTACGGAGGAACCAACACCGTGTTGCCGTCGAGATTGCGCTGGGGGAGCGGAATCTCTTCGGCGTTGTTTTGTGGGGCCTTCTATGTTGTTCTCGGTGAAGCTGATCTCTTCGGGGTCGCCGGAAGGGCAACTTTCATAAATGTCGCCATTTGGATATTCGTCGCCATATTTGGACTCAGTGCGACTGCGAACATCGCATCGCACAGCCGCTGGGAGAGACGTCTCATGGCCCCAATCGCGTTGGTGCTCACGGCCTGCTGCACTATATTGGCTCAGCTCCGGTAATTAGTGAGTCATTGCCGAGACCAGGTTGGTCACTCCTACCATGGAGTGCTGGCGCAGGTCAATGCGCATGGGTTCCATCTTGCAGTGGCTTTTGTTACATATCCACGCGACCAGGGGCTATTCAATGATTCGTCGCAGCGGGCAACGGTCTAACCCAAGATGCGGGATTTCAAGGAATCTTGCCCGATTTTTCTCTCCTGATTTGTTGGCTCGTCTGGTCCAGCCAATCCAGCACAGGGTTCTGACTTTTTATCGTGAGGGGTGCTCGATCGAGATGTCTCCCATCGGTTCGTCCAGGACTTGGGCTATTGGGAACATTCAACCGACGAAAACCTGGTCTCTCCCATTCGACTTGGCTTGATACAGTGCCTGATCAGCTCGATCCACTAGTGCTTCGGCATCCTCGCCCGCCTTGCGCGCGGCCACCCCGATGCTTACTTTCACTTCCGGGCCGCCGCCCGTCGACGCACTCAAATTCGTGCGGATCCTCTCAGCCGCCTCCACTGCCGTACTCGGCTCGACCTGTGAGAGCAGTACCAGAAACTCTTCACCGCCGTAGCGAAAGGCCATGTCGTTAGATCGGGTACTGGCCGCGATAGCCTTCGCCACGCGCTCGAGCACCCGGTCGCCGGCGGGGTGACCAAGGGTGTCGTTCACCCTCTTGAAGAAGTCAATATCCACCATCAGTGCGGCTAGATGTGGCGTGTCATTGAGATTATCCAATGCCACGAGTCGACGCTCCGAATCCTCTAACGAGGCGCGATTCAAGAGCCCGGTCAGGGGATCATGCACTGCTCTAGTGTGCCAGGAAGTGCGCTCCATCTCCATTGAGCGAAACTGCGATTCGCGTTCCATGCCCACCTCGACCAGACTGACAATCTGGGTAAGGATTCCCAACGTCGCCTCATCGAATTCGTGCGGCTCACCGAATCCCATCACCATCGCTCCGTTGATCTGGCCCGAGTTGGTGGATTTCAAAGCGAAGAAGATTCTCTTTTTTTGCGATGTAGGGCGACCGGAGATGAAGGCTTCAATGTCGGGTGGCGCCACTGCCAGGTGACCCGCGTACCCATCACTCTGATCGAATTGAAGAACGACTTCATCGATGGTCGACCAGAATTCCATGTAGTCGGCGCCCAACGACAACTTCGCCAGCCCTGCCAAATAGGTGGCGACGATGGAGAAGTGCTGCTCTTTCACCAAGGTGTCCATCACCCGATGCAAAGTCTCGCTCGCCGCGAGAAGAAAGGCCAGCCCGGGGTCTTCACGAGCAAGCAGGTAGATGCCACATTCCAGTTTCTCGAGTCGATCCATGATCGGCGCGACGAGATGCTCTGGAATGATCTGACCGTGTTGTGGCGCGATCTGGTGGATCGGCAATTTTCGCAGTTCCTGAATGACGTGGTCGAGGATTTCGCGATTGGGCATGTAGTGCTCGTGAAACGCTCTCATGGCGTCAAAATAGTCAACCGATGATGCGTAGAGTGACCCACCATCCGTGAAGCCACCGAAGAGATCCGACGAGAACAACGTGCCAGTAGCCGGATCGAAGGTTCCGAACGCCCCGGCGAAGTGCAGGTACGGGGTGAATACGAAATGGAGAGTACGATCCTCGAGCTCAAGTTGCCAGTCATGATCTTCGATGCGCCAATATTTCAGTGGCAGTCCGCTGTGAATCATGAGAGCTTCGTCTCGCCAGTGGGTCACAATAAGCGCTTGGGGGTGCAGTCCTCTCGCAATCATTTTGGGCAGAGCGCCGAGAATGTCAGGGTCCGCGTGAGAGCACACCAGCCACCTGACGTTTTTGAGACCTACGACGTCATCCACCTTCTTGATGATCTCGTCGTCAATCAGGGCGGAGCCCGGATCGATGATGACCGACTGGTCACCCTGCTCGATCAAATAAGTGTGGCACTGAAAGTTGTCGTTAGGCAACATCGAAGAAACCCACCACACTCGCGGCGCGATCTCCACGGCGCGGCTCATGTCCACCAAGGCATCATCCATCAAGACCCCCGTATCTGAAACATATACCTGTGCCCAGTCAAGATGGTGAACATGCCTCCCGATAGGGCCAAAGGTCGTTTGCCTCTTCTATTTCAACGCCTCGACGCTCAAGCGTCAGAAGGTACTTCGGGCGACCGACGCATGTGATCTGAAACAAGCAAAGATTTCACTGCCCTGAACCAGCGGGGCCCTCCCGTGGAACAAGCTGGGCCGGTCTAACGCGACTGTTCGGGAACTCATCGAATGTCATATCAATGACGAAATCGGCCGAATCCACTCCACAAGATGGTTCCATGAGGAAACCGTTAGGGGTGCGACGGAAATTCAACTAAAAGCCAATGATTACAAGGCTTATAGATTGACCACCAGTGACCGTGATTGTCCTTTGTTTCGTCCCCAATTGGTGCCCGCTAGTGCCCGCGGAGTGCCCGACGAGCATCGATCTGACGGCTCATTTCGAGCGACGTCACTTCATCTGACATCAGGAATGGACCGCGCGATTCCTTCTTCTTCTGCACTTGGCTGGAGACCACGGAGCAGACGCCGGAGAGATCGCCATGCGTGAAGCAACCATGACTCTGCCCGACGAACTCCGGCGATCGGTCACCTGGGATCAAGGATCAGACACAGCCAACCATCAGTCCTTCACGATAGAGACAAAAATTCCCATCTCCTTCCGTGACCCGCCCCCGCCGTGGCAGAGGGATCGAAGAATACACCAATGGCCTTCAACGCCAGTAGACGCCCAGGGGCACCGACCTGTCGAAGTTCACCGCCAGCGACTTCATAGAGATTCAGCGCAGCATAAACGGACGCCCGCGCAAGGCCCTGAGCTTTATGGTGCCCGACGAGACACTCGCCGAGTTCGTTGCGTTGACCGGTTGAATCCGCCTAGTGGATAACATATCCGTTACGTGGTACCGTCAAACGGATCGGTTATCCGTCTGTGGAATTTCATTAATTGTTTGGTGAAAGGCATCGACGATGAAGACACCTTCGAATGGCACGCCGGTAAGCCTGGTCACTGGCGCCAATAAGGGAATCGGCCTGGAAACCGTACGTCGACTCATTGGCGCCGGGCACATTGTCTATCTGGCAGCTCGCGATGCACAGCGTGGTCGCACTGCGGCGGAGGCGCTCGGGGCCCGCTTCGTCGAGCTCGACGTCACTTCCGATAGTTCAGTTTCGCACGCCGCTGATCTCGTACTACAAGAAGAGGGACGCCTCGACGTGTTGGTCAATAATGCCGGTATCACCGGGCCCTTTCGCGACGTTCACGAGTACACCGGCGACGATGCGGCGACGGTGCTAATGACAAACCTGGTTGGCTACGTCAGGGTGATGCACGCTTTTCTCCCGCTCCTCGAGCGCTCGTCGGATCCGCGCATTGTCAACGTGAGCAGCGGTCTTGGTTCCTTCGGACTGTTGCACGACCCAAGCCGGAAGGAGTCGAGTGCCGGACAGCCGCTCTATTCCGCGTCCAAGGCTGCGGTCAACATGTTGTCCGCTCGATACGCGAAACTACTGCCGGGAATCCGCATCAACGTTGCGGACCCCGGCTTAACGGACACCGACCTCAGCCGCGTACAAGGGCACCCGGGCGCCGGAAAAGGGCACTCGGTTGAAGTCGGTACTGACGCAATCATCGCCTTCGCCATAGGTGGTTCCGACACTCCGACCGGCGCCTATCGCGACCATGACGGCGATCTTCCTTGGTAATCACTAATTTCTGTCCCCTAGTTAACTCCCTTTCCGTACATCGGGCGAGGGATATCACACACCTCACTTGAGCGATGATTTTGTCCGGACTTGACTTAGTTAAGTTTCTCTGGCAAAGTAGTTTCTATGGCAAACAAAGGTCTACAGGTCCCAAATATTCTCGAATACGCCGACCGATTGCGCACTCGAACCCGAACTGCAAGGGATGGCAGTTGGTTCGCTCTCATTGTCTTTGGTCTCGTCATCTTGGGAGCAATGCCGTTCTATGACTCTCCCCATTCCCCTCCCAACGTGTCACAGTGTCATTCAACGATCAATGGCTTGGTATGTTCAGGCCTGACGTCATCAACGGGGCTTTTTGGAAGCGGCCTTGGAAGCCCGGCCGGTACGATTCTCAACGTGAGTCCGTGGGCGACCACCTATTGGGTCATCAGCATCTTCGTCGGAATATGTGCCGTGGTTCTCTCCTATTGGCGGCGCTCACGCTCGTCTGGAGTTGCCGGGCGGATTTGGCCATTCGCGACCATTGCCGTTGGCGCCTTGTTCCTCGCAGTTGTGAGTCAAGGATGGCAGACCCTTCATATCCCGGGTGATTTCTGGATTCGAGGAATGCAGGCACTCTTGGTAATGGCTCTCGGATTGATCACGCTCGCGATCATTGAACACAGCTGGCCATTTATGATCTTCATCGCGGGCTTCGTCGCACTCGCGTTGCTGTCGTGCCTGTACGACGTGAGCAACCTGTTCCTACGTTTCGGAATCGGTGCGACGTGGAATGGGAACGATCATCAACTGCCAAACCTGATATTGCCGGCCCTCTATCTTCTGGTCGGAGGCGTAGCGTTCCTCGCTATCCGACGAAGTGGTTACGTGCTCACCATTTCACTTCGGAGGACCAAAGATGGTGAATGAGCAATCGGATCCGGCACCAAAGGACGGCAGCCCGACCACTGGTCTCGACGAGACGGTTCACCAACGGGTGCGCCTTGGCATTTTGACAATTGCCAATGAGGCGCGCCGAGTTGAGTTTCGATTTCTTCAAGAGGTGATGGAGCTCACGGCCGGAAACCTCTCCCAGCACATCAGGGTGTTGGAAGAAGCAGGTTTCGTGAGGGTTGAGAAGGGAGTCGACGGCCGTCGTCCTCGTACATGGGTGGCAATATCGCGCGACGGCAAGACCGCATTACGTGAGGAGATTTCCGCGTTGAAAGTACTCGTGGAGCGATTTGACGGGACACTTGATCGCCGCTCGTAGCCAAGGGAATTTGTCACCAACGTTTTTTGGGAACGAGTTTCCGCCACCAATCGGGTTGCGAGTGGAGATGTCCAAAATTGACCCTTCGCGGAATCGAATACCTTCGGGCGTACGGACTCTGAACAGTAGCAAACTGTCCCGGGTTTAAACCCAGTCGGAGTCGTTAGATCACCCTTCATTTTGAGAAGTTGAGCGGACCTGGGCATTCTGGAAGCTGGCCTGCTGCGGATTTGTTACCCAACTCCGAAGCTTTAAACACCTCAAAGAAGCTTTGACAGGATCCGCATCCACTCCACCATTTGGTTCCATCAGAAAACCGCTGAGGGTGCAACGTTCTCGTGGCTCCGAGATAAGCCGACACTCGCGCGCGACCACCGCGTGTTCGGACGGCACCCCTTGTGATCGCTTCGATGTCCGATGCAATACGAGAGACTGCTGACATCCAACTCCCATACGCTGGTTCGTCCCGAGCACCTCATTGAGGAAGGTTGGTTATAATTTCATAATTATTATGAGAACACCACGAATCGAGACCGATACGCACGAGGCGGCGCCACTGAGTCGGCGGCGCCGTATCGGCGTCCTCCTCATCTGTTCGATGAGTCTGCTCATCGTAGGTCTGGATGTCACGATCGTGAACGTCGCGTTGCCCCAGATCGGACGGAGCTTCCACGCCCCGTTGTCGGGACTGCAGTGGACAGTGGACGCTTACACCCTCGTTCTCGCCAGTCTGCTGATGCTGTCGGGCTCCACCGCGGACCGACTGGGCCGACGCCGGACCTTTGTCCTGGGACTCCTCACCTTCAGTGCCGGTTCGCTGCTGTGCAGCTTGGCCCCCAACTTGACCACGCTGATCATCTTTCGCATGATGCAGGCGGTGGGCGGTTCAATGCTCAATCCCGTGGCGATGTCCATCATCACCAATACCTTCACCAATCCTCGAGAACGTGCTCAGGCGATCGGTGTCTGGGCCGCTGTCGTGGGTGTGTCAATGGCACTGGGGCCCGTGGTGGGCGGCCTCTTGGTCTCCGCAGTGGGTTGGCAGTCGGTCTTCTGGATCAATGTGCCGATCGGGCTTGTCGCCGTGGTTCTTGCCGTGCGCTACATCCCCGAATCCAAGGCTCTGGTGGCCAGAAAGATCGACGTCCCGGGTCAGGTATTGATCATCACTCTCCTCGCGTCATTGACTTATGGCATCATCGAAGCTCCCAATCGGGGGTGGAGCTCGCCGTGGATCGTGGGATCGTTGAGCGTGGCCGTCGTGTCACTTTTAGCGTTGCTGTACTGGGAGCGCCGGGTCCTCGAGCCCTTGATCGATTTGCGCTTCTTTCGATCGGTCCCCTTCTTCTCGGCGACGATCATCGCGGTGGCCGCCTTCGGCGCCCTCGGAGGATTTCTCTTTCTCAACACCATCTACCTCCAAGACGTGAAGGGGTTGTCCGCGTTACACGCGGGAATCGACACGTTGCCGATGGCGGTGATGGTCATGGCTCTGCCTCCACTTTCGGGGCGCCTGGTTGGACGCCGCGGCAGCCGGATCCCCCTTGTCATTGCGGGATTCGCGATGGCCGTGTCATGTCTCTTGCTGGTGGGACTCAATTCGACGACGTCCTTCGCGTGGTTGTTCGGCACGTACATCCTCTTTGGCATTGGTTTTGGCTTCGTGAACGCGCCGATCACCAACGCAGCCGTGTCGGGAATGCCGCGCGCTCAAGCGGGAGTCGCGGCGGCGATCGCCTCCACCTCTCGACAAGTGGGCTCGACGTTGGGCGTCGCGGTCGTCGGGGCGTTGGTGTCGGTGACCGTTGCGAAGGGAGGACATCAGAATTTTGCCGCAGCGAGTCGAGCGGGTTGGTGGGTCCTCTTCGGCTGCGCAATGGTCGTTCTGCTATTGGGACTCGTCGCCACAACGTCGTGGGCCAAGGGCACGGCCCGACGAACGGCAGAGGAACTCAACCCCGAGTTTCTCGAAGGGCACACACCGTGACGCGCGCGCCACGAGGTATGGACGTTGCCGGCGAGGTGTGGTCGATGATGGCGAATCTGGTGATCAACAACGAGCGAAAGCGTGAGGTTCGTGAGGAGACTGGCCTCAGTTTTGCAAAGACCAGAGCGCTCCGCCGAATCGCCGGCGACCCGATGTCCATGGGCGAATTGGCTTCCCTCCTGGCAATGGACCCTCCCAACGTCACGACATTGGTCGACGACTTGCAACGCGCTGGCTTGGCGCAACGTCAACCTCATCGCGCCGATCGGCGGATCATGCTCGTAATGACCACGGCGGCGGGCGCGAAATTGGCCCAACGGGTCGAAGACATTCTTGACCGGCCTCCCGAGGAACTCTTGAGTTTGCCCATCGGAGACCTGGAAGAGTTACGACGAATACTGTCACGAGTGCGGTGATGCCGTTGACTCGCGCCGTCCAGCGGTGCGCTTGTGCGCATCAACCAGACGAGTCCAAAGGAGCAGACAACAACACCGGCCACGACCAGCGGATTGGTTTCCATCACCCGGTCTTCGTCTACGCGTTGGGCCTCCGGTGAGGGGTGCGCTGTCGAGGCCAGTGTTGCAGACCAAGTGGGGATCTAGAATTGGCCCCCTCTTGTATCTCTCAAGCTTTCAATATTTCGTCATTCAATTTCTTGTCGCCATTCGTTGGTCGCCTTCCTATAGCCTGAGCCGCAACACGATCAGCGACCTAGGAAACACGGTGTGCGGTAGATTCGACGGACGTTTCGTGTGTTCGCAGTTTCACACACTCATGAATTTGTCCTTCGTTGGCCTCGGGGCATCGATGATCGCTGGCTCCGTCTTGATGGCACGCAGCGTTGCAACCAACCGGGCGCGCTCATGGGGGTTCACATTTATTGCCGTCGGTGGATTCGGAGTCGTGTTGGTCGGCACGTTTCCAGAGAACGCCAATCCCGCACTTCATGGAATTGGTGCGTTCCTGCCTTTCTTCGTCGGAAATCTGGGAGTGCTGATTTTTGGCCTTTCGCGGGGATTGCCTCGGAGATTTCGGCTCTTTTCCTTGACTTGTGGTACCGCATCACTTGTTGCCCTGCTCTTCTACGTCCTCGCCGATTATCTCGGACTCGGTGAAGGCGGCCTGGAACGAATTGTCGCGTATCCCCAAACGATCTGGCTCATCCTCTTCGGAGTGTTGGTATTAGCGCATCCGATCGGTGACGGTCCCATTAAAGATCCCATCAGCTCCTGAATCGATATCCCTTCAAGTCGAGAATCACCTGGCGCGACAACGATTCAACCTCAAAGAATCTGAGGGGAGAAATATTTGGCGACGTGCAGAGAGGAGATAGCGGCCGATTTCGTGACCCATATTGACGAGGAATCTCTGTTTTGCCGACCACCATCTCAAAGGTCGAAGCTGTCCAGTTCCGCATGGCCTCGGTTCGAACGATTCCGGCGAGGGACCTGCGAAATCCTCGAGATCGTCCGAAATAGACGGGGCTCGATGAACTCCAGAACGTCGGCCCCTGCAGGCTTGGCGCCTAGCGGCGTCCTAACTTGGGTGCAATGTTGTGCGCGTATCGGTCACAAATTGAGTGATTCACCGGCATTTCGGTGGTTTCGTCGAACGCTTATTGAGTGGAATCTCAGATTGGCCGGTTTTTGTGGCGTTTCGGCTAGTCGAAGATATTTCGCTGAAGTAACTTTTCCACAGGAGTATCTAAGAGATTCATGAGAATTTCGAGATCGAGGGAGACAACCGATGAAAAGGCGACCGTGGAAGGATGCGACGACCGTTCGCGCAATCTCCATGTACGTCGTTTCGATAGCGTTGACGTCGTCTGTTCTAACAGTCGGGTTCGCCAATGAGGCTTCGGCCGCGTCCGCAGTGTCAGTGTCGGCGACCTTTCCGGTCAACACCGAAGCTCTCGGGGGGACTTCGATAACGGTCAATCCTCAAAAGGTCGGCGACTTGGTCGTCTTCGATTCGCAGATTCACTCGCAAAGCATCACCGTGACCGCGGTGAGTTCGCCCAAGACCAGCACGTGGCACTTCGCTAAGCGATACCTCGACCCCGTGAACGGCGCCATTACTGAAGAGATGTGGTGGGCCGTCGCCACGTCCACGGGTTCCACCCAGATCACCGCAACGTATTCGGCCAGCATCGCTGCTCTCAGCCCGGAACTGGTGAGCGATTCATTCACCACGTCAAGCGCGGCCACCTGGAGCTTCGTGGCCGGCAACGGAGCTGCGGCAACGGCGACCACGTCAATAGCGTTTCCCAGCGTCACCAGCAGTGCGGCTGGTGCGCAGGTGTACTTCGGCTACGCGGAGTCGACGCAGACCGCCTTGGCGGGCAGCACCACGGGCTTCACCTATTCACCCACGGCCGAGGGCAATCTCACCACTTCCGATGTGAACCTCAGTCCCAATACGGTCTACGCCCCCACGGCCAAAGAGACTCCGGTGAGCGACAACACCTCCATCGGCGCCATCTTCGCGGCCACGCCCTAGCGGCTTGATTGAGCCCCACGGCGATCTTGACGAATCGTCACTCCCGTGGACATAGCTAACGTTGTGTCGCATTGGGTTGGCCACCTATTCAAAGAGTGGCATCGCTTCCATCTCAATGGCCGATTCCTCGGCGACGGGCAGGTGGTCGGGTCGACCCGGCCGGATGACAAGTGCGGCGATGGTCAATGCAATCAGTGCGATAGCGGTGCCAGTGAGAAGAGCGTCAGAGCGGCCATGAGCCAATTCGACGCTGGTCAGCGCTGCCACTCCGAGTGCACCGCCAGTTTGCTGCATCGTTTGTAACATCCCTGAGGCTGCACCTGCGTCTTCACGCGGCACTCCGCCAAGAATCGTGGCGCTGAGTGGGAGAAAGCACGTACCCGCACCCAATCCGAAGAGGAGCAGAGGGCCAAAGAGGCTCGCGAAGTACCCTTCAGATGCGTGCGCCCTTGAGACCCAGAAGGTCGCCACTGACAGGACGGTGAGGCCGAAAAGTAGCAGTGGCCGGGCACCGATTCGCGACACCAAGCGAGGTGTAATACGAGACAACGTGAAGATCATCACGGTCAATGGCAAGAAGGCGAACCCCGCACGAATCGCGCTGAAGTGCAGCGTGCCTTCGAGATACTGACTGACGAAAAAGAAGACTCCGTACATGACTGCGGGTACCAGCATCATGACGACGTAGGAGCTGGCTCGCGTTCGATTGGCGAGCAAACGGAGTGGGAACAGTGGTCGTTCGGTTCGCCGCTCGAGTCGTACGAAGGCGACCAGTAGTGCCACACCCACCACGAAGCTGACGATGGTGCCACCACGCGAGTTCTGCTCGGCGAGTCGAATGAACCCGTAGATCACCGCACCCAGCCCCGTGGTGACCAGAGCGCCACCGGGAATGTCCAACCGCCCGCCGTTGCGCGGGGGTTCAGGAACGAATCGAGGCGCCAAGGCGATGACCGCGATGCCAATGGGTACATTGATCATCAATACCCAGCGCCACGACACCCACGACGTCAAAGCGCCGCCCAGAATGAGACCAAGCGAGCCGCCGCCGGCCGAGACGGCAGTGAACACGCCGAGGGCCTTGTTGCGGGCCGGGCCCTCTTCGTAGATCGAACTAATCAGGCTCAGCGTGCTGGGAGCCGCCATCGCCGCACCGATACCCTGCACGGCACGCGCGATCAACAACATGGTCGCCGTCGAGGCCAGGGCCCCCACCAGGGATGCCACGGTGAAGAGGGCCAAGCCGCTCATAAGGAGTCGACGGCGCCCGAAGACGTCGCCGGCGCGACCACCCAATAGGAGAAGGCCGCCGAAGGTCAGGCTGTAGGCGTCGATGACCCAGGCGAGGTTCGCGCGGGAGAAGTGCAAGGTGTTCGCGATGGGCACCAGGGCGATATTGACGACCGTGACGTCGAGAACGAACATCAACTGACACGCCACGATGACCGCGAGGGCGAAGGTAGCGGGACGGGGACGACGATGTGAGAAGGGCATAAAACTCCTTTTCGGACGGTTAATCCAGGAAATAGTTTCCACGAGCTGGAAAGTTGGAACCTTCGGCGCTACAGTGAACGGAGATGTTCTCCGCTTACCAGTATACGGAGAGTATCTCCGTTTAGCAAGGGTTTTGTGATGCGAGCTGATGCCCAGAAGAATTACGACAAGATTGTTGCCGTCGCCGCTGAGGTCTTTACCGAAAAAGGTATGGATGCACCCCTTGACGAAATCGCCACTCGCGCCGACGTGGGACCAGGCACCCTGTATCGTCACTTCCCCTCCCGTGAAGATCTGATTGACGCCGTCATCAAGAGTTGGATGTCGCAGATTGAGTCGGCCGCCGCCGATGCCGTGTCCAGTACGGCCCCCGCCCGCGAAGTGCTCCTCGAGTGGTTCACCACGTACGTCTCTCGCATCAGTCGCAACAAGGGAAGCCCCGCCAAATTCACGACTGCGATGGGAAATCCTGGTTCACCAATCTTCTCAAAGTGTGAGGTACTTCGTCTCGCCAATGAACGAGTGCTGGATCGTTTCCGCAGTGACGGGGTCGTCCGCAGTGACGTGGACGCGCTAGAGGTCTGTCGCCTCATCGGTGGCGTCGCGGTCGTCGCCGATCAAGTGACTCTCCAGGAGGCCGACGTCACCTCCATGCTGGGCGTCGTCATCGACGGGCTCCTCACGTCATAGTCGTCGGCCACTCGACCCACGGTGCCAAGTCATTGCTCCGTGTGACGATCCACGCCCACGGTGGCCTACCCTGGCGCATCGCATTGGCGTGACGCGTGATCAAGCACCCGCGGTCAGTGAAGGTCGCAATTAACTCAGTCCGTCAAGAAGTCGACAGGGATACTGTGGCTCGCATGACATTGGTGATTCAACTCGACGATCCTCATGCCCCGACGTCGAGGCATCGATCAACACTCACGTGGAATTCGCTCGAAGCCACACCCCTTTTGTCACGTTTTCGCGATGCCCGCGGAGATGCTCGTCGCCATTGACGTCGACCTGTACTCGTGCCGTAGTGGCGACCACCTCCTTGCCATCGGCACATTGCGAAGAACCGGCGACCACCACTTCGAGATCAAATCGATGCACACCGCGCAGCACGCACGAGGTTGTGGTGTCGGGCGAATGATGCTCGACCACCTCATCTCCGTCGCGTGGATTCGTGGCGCAAATCACGTCAGTCTGGAAACAGGCACGTCGTCGGGCTTTCATGCGGCTCGTTCGCTGTACGAAAGGTCGGGCCTCACGAGCTGTGCACCCGTCGGCGACCATTCGCCTGGCGACGACAACGTCTGTTTGACTTTGGCCCTCTGGGGTGATTCACTCGCGTCGAGACGCCGTGGCGTTGACTTCACGGTCACCAGGGAGCAGTGCTCGATTACCGAGTTGACTCATCGGACATCGCTGGCCACGTCGTGCGTGGCCCGCGTCACCACAGCGTGGAGCGGCACGTCTCTGACGACCACGTCCAAGCGAGTCAAGGCGACCTTCAAATAGCCGTTTCACCCCGTGGGGTGCGCTACTTAGCCCTCATCGAGTTGTTGCGGGAATCGTGCGTGACGTCGGCGAGACCCAGCAGCTCAAGAAGGGGCGGCAGATAGAAACCAAATCTCCCGCGATAACCCTTGCGCAATCCGTACCAACCACCAACGGGATTCTCGGGTGAGCGACCCCACGCCTCGACGGTCCCCTCGGTGGCATCCTTGTTCTCGTCAGCGGCGCCGAGGGGGACCCATCCGCCTTGCTGGACCAGCCACGAGTGCAGATCATCGACAGCGCGATAGAGATACTTCAACGTGGTCGATCCCACTTGACAGACGAGTACTGGCGGTTCCGCCGCCCCGTCCTGGTACATCGTGTGACTC
>ODAK010003355.1_pt1 | contig 16639 bp, 16 predicted proteins | sample 1539591 | NCBI WGS metagenome assembly ODAK01 (sample SAMEA3539303, study PRJEB22396) | soil metagenome | biome: tundra; feature: field; material: soil | place: USA | collected 2010-05 | depth 0.15 m
CCCAGACAGTTATTGATCTTGTGCGCGCCGGTGTGCAGCAGGTCTTCGCGCTTGATGTAAATCCGCGCTCCGCCCAGGTGTTTCGTCAGTTGCTCGGCATAATAGAGCGGCGTGGGCCGGCCCGCGTAAGTGGTGAGAAGCTTGTCGAGCTCGGCGTGGAAGGCGGGATCCTGCTTGGCCGCTTCGTAGGCGAGTTCGAGTTCTTCCAGCGGGGACATGAGGACTTCGGGGACGTAGCGCCCCCCGTACGGTCCGAAATGCCCGCCTGAATCTGGCTGTGATGTCATGAGCGAAGTGCTGCCTCAATAAATTCTTTCATGCGTGCATGGTCCTTGCGGCCGGGCGCCGTCTCGATGCCGGAAGCCACGTCCACCGCCCAGGGTTCCGCATGACGGCGAACGCGCGCGATCGACTCAGCCACATTGTCCGGATTCAGGCCGCCCGCCAATATCAGCGGGTGCGAAAATTCCGCGGCGCGGCTCCAGTCAAAGGCCGGACCGTCGATGAGAATGGCCTCGGCGGGATAGTCCGGAATGTTGTCTTCAGCGGCCTGGATACGAAAGGCGCGCCACACGCGAATGTTGCGCGGATGCTGCGCCGGCGTCTCCGAGCCATGCAACTGCGCGATATCGAGATTGAGCCGCGCTGCGATCTCTTCAATCACTTCCGGCTTCTCGTCGACAAACACGCCGACTTTCCAGACATGCGCCGGGATGTCGGAAATCCAGTGCTCGAGGTGGGCCGGGTTAGCCGCGCGCGGGCTGAAATTCGCAAAAACGAAGCCAATCGCCCTCGCGCCTGCTTCCACCGCTGCCATAGCGTCTTCGCGATTGGTAATGCCGCAGATCTTGACGAACATCAGGCCGTCAGTTCCCGCAACTCACGCAAAGCCTGCGCCGGGTCGCCCGATTTCACCAGATGTTCGCCGACGAGGAAAGCATCGTAACCCGCGGCCATCAGTTGCTGCACATCGTTCGCGTGGAAAATCCCGCTCTCGCTCACCTTCACGACGCCCGCGGGTATCAGCGGCGCCAGACGCAGCGAGGTCTCGAGCGAAACCTGAAACGTCCGCAGATCGCGATTGTTCACGCCCACGATCCGGGCGCCCGAGCGCAGCGCTGTTTCCAACTCGGCGGCGTCGTGGACTTCTACCAGCGCAGCTATGCCGAACTCCGCCGCCAGTTCGCGAAAGGCCCGTAGTTGCGCCTCATCAAGGATGGCGACGATCAGCAGGATCGCGTCCGCCCCCGCCGCCGCGGCTTCCAGCACGTGATATTCGGAGATGGTGAAGTCTTTGCGGATGGCTGGCAGGTTGCACGACTCGCGCGCGGATTCGAGATCGGCCATGCAGCCCTGGAAGAAGTCATGATCAGTGAGAACGGAAATCGCCGCCGCTCCGCCAGCTTCATATTGCCGCGCCAGTTCCACCGGATGAAAGTCTTCTATCAGGACGCCCCGGCTGGGCGAAGCCTTCTTGATTTCCGCGATGATGGCCGGGCTCTTCGCCCGCAGCGCGCCGGCGAAATCGCGCCGGTCCCCGCGGTGGAATTCGGCGAAGGCGCGCAGTTCCGCAGCTGGAAATTTGGCCTCGCTCAGCTCTACCTGCTTGCGGGACACAATACGCGCGAGGATGTCAGGCGTGGCCGGGGTCAAATTTCATCGTATCGCAGGGGCGGAAGGCTGCTGCGCACGAGAGTTTGTGCGCGTACATGTCGTCACCGCACGAATCCTGCCGAGCCGCGACCGCAAGGGAGCGTAACGAATCGCCGACTGCGTACTAACTGCGCGGCGAGGATCCGGAACCACCGCCTGATTTCGCTAAACTGATACCGTGCTCTCCGCGCCCAGCCGCACCGCCGCCTCAGTCGAGAACTTCTTCCAGTTCTCCCTGCTGGGTCTCGTCGCCAGCGGCTACTTTGCCCTCGCCGGTTCCGGCGCGCTGGATCGGCCCACCCTCGTCCTCACCCTGCTCGGCCTCATCCTGCGTACCGCCCGGGTTGCCGGCCTCGTGAAGTTCGATCTCTCCCCGCGCTTTGCCAGCCTGGCCGCGCTCGCCTACATCGGCTTCTACCCCGTCGACTTCTACTTCCTCTCGCAGGATTTTCTCTCCGCTACCGTCCACACCGTTTGCTTCCTCGCGGTCATCAAGATCCTCACCGCGCGCAGCAATCGCGACTATGCCTATACCGGCGTGATCTCCTTTGTCGAACTGATCGCGGGCGCCCTGCTATCGGTAGAATCCAGCTTCTTCGCTTTTCTCGCGCTCTACATCGTTTTCGCCATCGCCACTTTCACCAGCGCGGAAATCCGCCGCAGCCTGCAGCAGCATGAGCCCTCTCCGTCGCAGGCCGCCCCGCGCATCGGCTGGAGACTGGCGGCAGTCGCAGCCGGCGCCACCGCGGGCATTCTGGTGATCACCGCCGGCCTCTTCCTTATGGTGCCGCGCACCGCCCGCATGGCCGCGTTTCTGTTCCCCAACGCGCCCCGCCTCACCGGTTTCTCCAATGTCATCGACCTCGGCGGCTTCGGAAAAATCGCCAAAGACAACCGCGCCGTCCTGCACATCCTGTCCTACTCCCGCACTCTGCCACGCAACATGAAATGGCGCGGAACCGCGCTCAGCGTCTTCGATGGACGGCGCTGGTTCGAACCCCCGCTGCCCGGCCGCGAAGTGGATACGGTGGCCGGCAGAGCCCTGGTCGCCGACGAGTACCAGCGTGCGCGCCGCGATGGCGGGCGTCTGGTGTATCGCGTCGACATGCAGAACGCCGATACCCGAACCTTATTCGTGGCCGGCATTCCCGAGTTTGTGAATATCGATCGCCCCCGCCTAGTGGTCACCCCGGAAGACGCCATCCGCGTAGGCGGCGCGCGTACCGAAACCCTGCGCTACGAAGTCTCTGCTCACACCGGCCCCCCCATCCCCTGGCTTCTCACGCGGGCCGAGCGCGCCCGCTACCTGCAGCTTCCGGCTATCGATGTGCGCATCTGGACCACCGCGCGCCAGTGGGCCGGGCAGGGCACCGAGCTCGAACGCGCCCTCCGCATCCAGCAGCGCCTGCAGCGCGGCTACAAGTACGTTCTGGAAGGCCCCGAGAGAACCTCCGCCGATCCGCTCTCCGAATTTCTCTTTGTCCGTAAAGCAGGCTACTGCGAGTACTTCGCCTCCGCCATGGCCGTGATGCTGCGCTCCGTCGGCATCCCCGCGCGCGTGGCCACCGGCTTTCAGAGCGGCTATTTCAACGAAATCTCGGGTCAGTATGTGATGCGGGCCTCCGACGCCCACGCCTGGGTGGAAGCCTGGATCGAGGGCCTCGGCTGGGCCACTTTCGACCCTACCCCCGCAGCACGCACCGCGACTGCTCCCGGCATCTTCGGGCGTATCACTATGTACCTCGATGCTGCCGATCAGGCATGGCAGCAGTGGGTGGTCTCCTATGACCTCGGGCGCCAGATCGCCGTGGCCGCACAGTTCGAAACGGCGCTGCGCAACTGGAGCCATCCCGTACCGGGGGCGGCCTCGGGCTGGAGCGCCATTCTCACAGGGACCGGAAGCCTGCGGGCTGCCTGGGCAGCGGGTTTGATTGCCTTGCTCGCGGCCCTGATCTGGGGCTGGAAGAAGTTCGGGCCGCAGTGGCGCCGGTCAGCGCGGATTCGCCGCATTGGCCGCGAGGGGTGCCAGCCGCGGGAAGCCGTCGTCCTCTATGAAGCGATGCTGGAACTGCTGGCCCGGCGCGGTTTTCAGAAGCCCGCGTGGTTCACGCCTCAGGAGTTCGCTACTCATCTCCCATACGACGAAAGGACGCGTATTCAGCCGTTTACCGACCTGTACCAGGCGGTGCGCTTCGGCGGCGAGGCGGACGGCCCCGTGAAGCTGGCGCAAATGCTGGAAGAAATGCGCCGCCCCGCCCGGGTATAGCTAAGCAAACTAAAGTGCCGGACAAACCCTGCCGATAGAGGTGCAGGAGTATGCAGGGTCGATGTCCCCCGTTGCGCATCGCAGTACTTTCCCGCGGTGGTGTGTGTCCGCGAGCAGGGGGTGCTGTTTTTTCGGATTCAGGAGGCCCCTGATTACCTCTGGAAGCCGCTAATGGGGAGAACTTCCGTCCGTCCGACGTTCCCGCTCGCCCTGCTCCTGATTGCCGTCATTCTGGCGACCGGCGCTGGTTCCGGTGCCGCGGCGTCGTCTTCCCGCGAGTATCAGGTGAAGGCGGCGTTTCTTTATAACTTCGCCCGGTTCACCGAATGGCCGGCCGGAACTTTTTCCTCGAGAAAAAATCCGCTCACCATCTGCATTTTCGGCCAGGACCCGTTCGGCTCAGACCTCGAGGACACAGTGAAAGGCAGGACGGCTTCCGACCGTGAAATACTGATCTGACACGTAAAAGATCCTTCCTCCGGCAACAGCGAATCCGGTCTGTGCCAGATGGCGTTTTTGAGTTCCAGCGAAAAGAAGCGCTTTCGCGGTCTGCTGGAGAATCTGGCGGCGGGGCCAGCCGTGCTTACGGTGGGCGATACCTCCGGTTTTGCTCAGGCGGGAGGTGTGATCGATCTTTATCTGGAGGGCGAAAACGTGCGCTTCGAAGTCAATCTGGATGCCACTGATCACTCTCACCTGAAGATCAGTTCTGCGCTGCTGGGCCTCGCCAGGATTGTGCATGACGGCGGAAACCCGAAATAGCCGGCTAAACCTGGACCACTGCTTGTCTGGCGCGTGCGGGGTGCCGTAAATGACCGTGGATGCGCGTCCCCAGCGCAACGAATAACTGCAGCAACCCGGCCGCACAAACTCCCTTCCACCGCCAGTGCGACCAGCCAAAGCCTCCCAGAGCCGAACCCACCGCGCCGCCGATGAAATAAGTCACCATGTAGACCGTGTTCAGACGGCTGCGGGCCTCGGGCACCAGCGTGTAGATACGCGTCAGATTGGCGACATGCCCGGCCTGAACGCCCAGGTCCATCAGGATCACGCCGCAGACGAGGCCCGCCAGAGTTTGCCCGGTAGCCAGAAAAATCAGGAACGAGGCGATGGTGATGCTGATCGCGGCCGCGACCGTGAAAGTCGCGCCACGGCGGTCCGCCAGGCGCCCGGCGCGTGGAGCGGCCAGCGCGCCCACGGCACCCACCAGTCCGAAAAGGCCGGCCACCCTGGGACCATAGTGATAGGGCGGGTAGCCCAGGAAGAACACCAGCGTCGCCCAAAACGAACTGAATGCGCCGAACAGCATTCCGCCTGTGATGGCCGCCTCGCGCAGGACCGGTTGCGTCAGCACCAAATGCTGAATCGAACGCAACAGCTCCCCGTATCCGATGCGGTTTTCCGGCCGGTCCGGTGGAAGCGCATGGCGCACGCTGACGGCCATGGCGACCGCCGCAGCGGCCGAGATCCAATAAACCGCCCGCCAACCGAACAGATCGCCCACATAGCCGCTCACCACGCGGGCCAGCAGAATTCCCAGCAGCAAGCCACCCATGATGGTCCCGAGGACGTGGCCGCGCCGCTCCGGTTCAGCCAGCTTCGCGGCGTAAGGAAGAATCAGGTGGGAAACGATCGACGTCAGGCCGGTAGCAAAACCGGCGGCGCTTACCAGCGACAGTCCCGGCGCCACAGCCATCAGGACTGCCGACAGAGCCCCCGCCATAGTCAGGGCGACAATCAGCGGCCGCCTTGGCAACAGATCGCCCAGCGGCACGAAGCAGAACATGCCGAGCGCCGTACCCGCCTGCGTCCACATGGGCAGATAGCCGATGGCGCGGTCCGGCACGCCGAGCGATTGGCCCATGGCGGAGAGCAACGGCTGGCAGTAATAGATGTTGGCGACGTTCACCGCGCACGCCAGCGACATCACGAAGACGGTACGCCGTTCGAGCGCCATTCACTCCATGATAGAAACCCGGTGCGCGCCGGGCGCTTTAACGCGCGTAGTAGCCTTCGCGGGTCTGGACCGTCATCCCTTTGGGCTTCACCGTCACGCTGATTTTCCGGAACGAGGTGCCGGCATCGGTACGGGAGGGCGTGAAGCCCAGACTGTACTGGTTGCGCAGTTCTTCCTGCAGGTGGTCGTAAATCTGGTCCACCGGGGTCTTTTTGGAAATTTCGTAGAACCCGCCGCCGGTCTCGCGCGAGATGCGCTGCAGGATGGGCTTGCCGTCAGGCCCCTGGTTTCGGCCAAAGCCGCCGCCATTGCCCTCTTCGCCCTTGAAATAGATGGAATAGACCAGGGTATCGGCCCGCTGCGCCGATTCGATGGCTTCGGAAAGCAGCGTTCGGCTGCCGTTATCCACGCCATCGGTGAGCAGGATGAGCGCCTTGCGGCCCTGCTGCGGGCGCATCAATTCGTTGCAGGCGAGCAGGATGGCATCGTACATGGTGGTGCCTCCGCGCACGGCCGCAGGAGCATTTCCCGGGTTACGTCTTCCGCCCCCACCGCCGCCGCCAGGAAAACGCCGCCCGCCGCCGGGAAAGCCAATGCCACCACCACCCGGATAACCAAAGACACCCCCGGGATAGCCGCCCCCCCCGCCGCCCGGATACCCGCCACCGCCACCGCCACCACCCGGATAGCCGCCGCCGTTTTGAGTGCGCGAATTCTGCGAGCGATCAACCTGCGCCAGCTGTACCTGATCGAGGGCGTGCTGCAGACGTTCGCGCGAGGCAGTGAAATCCTGCAAGAGCTCGGTTTCCCGGTCGAAATGCAGCAGAAACGCCAAATCGCGGTCCAGCCGCAGGACCCGATCGAGGAACCTGTAACTGGCATCCCGCTCGTTGTTGAGCACCGCTCTCTGGCTCAGACTGGTATCAATCAGCAGGCCCAGCCGCAGCGGCAGATCGGTTTCCCGCGAGAAATAACGGATGGTCTGCGGCGCGCCTTCCTCCGCCAGATCGAAGTCTTCTTTGGCAAGGCTGGAGACGATTTTGTGATCCTTATCGCGAACCGTCACGAGGACGCTGACCACCTTTACATCGGACGAAAACTTCGCATCCGGCTGCGGAGCCTGTGTTTCGGAGTTCTGTGCGCGCACCACGCCTGCCGCCGCCGCTGCCAGAAATGCGCGCCGCGAAATGTCTGTAAATCCGCTTTGCATGTTAACGTAACCCCAAACAGCTCAATCCGTCGCGCATCAGTTCTAAAACAACTATGATGCGCCTCACCTGGATTCAGTTACTTGCAGCCCGTACTCAGCGGCCGCCGTGAGGGTTGAGGCCGCTCCGCTCTGCCCACGCATCCAGCGTCTCCTCGCGCAGACCCTTCCTTCTTCGCGCAGCGGGTTGCTCTAACCCACTGAAAAACCAACCGGATCTTCAGCTCCCCCGGTGGCTGTTCTTTTGCAGAGGAACTCGCTGCGGGAGGTTCTATATGAAAGTCAAAGAAGTCATGACAAGTAATCCGGGGTTCTGCCATCCGGAAAGCAATCTGGCCGAATTGGCCGCGTTGATGTGGGAAAACGCCTGCGGGGTTATCCCAATAGTGAATCGTTCGGGCGTGGTAACCGGTATGATTACCGACCGCGATATCTGCATTGCCCTTGGCACCCGGAACGTCTGCGCTTCCGAACTCAAGGCCGGTGATGTGGCGCTGCCGCGCTACTTTGCCTGCGGTCCCGAAGATGACGTCCGGGACGCCCTCAGTACTATGGCTACCCAGGAGGTGCGCCGCTTGCCTGTTACCGATAAGGAGGGCAAACTCGCCGGAATACTCTCCATCGACGATCTGATTCTGTGCGCCGGCAACAGCGCCGGTTTGACCTTCAAGGATGTGGTCACAGCCCTGAAGGCCATCCGCGGGGTGCGCACGCATGAGCCCATTGTCGTTCGGCCAACCACCGCCGTCGCCGCCTCTACTGTTTAGGCGAGTTCGCTTCCAGCAGTTCTAAAAGCCCGCAATAGCCGGTGCCTTTGGGGAAGGGAAAGCTCAGCGTTCCCGCCTCGGCCCGCAGGTGGATGCGCGTTGACATCCCCGGCGGGATGAGCGGCACATGATCCTCCACGCCGTGGTAACGGCCGCGAATCACCAGCCCTCCGCCGGTTGAATCCGGCGCGGGATTCGGATACACATCGATGCTGGCCACCCCGCGAAAGTGGCGGCTCATCAGCAGCGGCAACCGGATGCCGCCGGTGCCGGGCAGATCGCGGCGGGAAAACACCTGCACGCCCACGCGCGTGAAATTCCACCAGACCGGCGACAGCATCTGGCTGGTGGAACCATCCGGGTTCAGATGAAAATCAGCGGAGCGCCCGTGATGCCACCACTCCCATGCTCCGCGCAAAAGCCGCACCGCATCTTCCATACTGCCGCGCGTCGCCAGAATCGTTTCGCAGTATATGAGTTTGCGATGAGGGATGTAGCGCTGCACCATCCGCGGGTTCTGGTCGAAGCGCACCCAGCCGGCAGGATCGTCAAAACGGGCGTCTTCATATTTGAACTGCGTCATTGCTATTGCCCGCCGGCGGTCAGCACGCGAAACGACACCCGGCGGTTGGTGATCCGGGCCCATTCCGTGGTTCCCTGGCGCAGCGGCTGCGTGTTACCTGCACCCTCCGGCATCAGCATTTCCCTGGCCACCCCTTCCACCACCAGCGCGTCGGCCACATGGTTGGCGCGGTCGAGCGACAGCGAACTGTTGGTCTGCTCGCTGCCGGTATCGTCGGCATGGCCCGTGACGGCAATGCGTGTGGCCGGTTCTCCGCGCGCGAGTCGGAGCATGGCACCGGCCAATTCGCCGATTCGGTCCACTTCGCTGACAGGCACCTTCGAGCTCCCCGGATCGAAGCGGATGGCGGATTTCCCGATCGTCTCCCGGTCCGCATCCAGCGCGCGCCGCGCCGCGAAAGGCGTATTCAGCGACAGATAAGGCTGCAGCCGAAACTGCACTTTTTTCGGATCCAGCTCGCGCGGTCCCAGCAGAACTGCCGGGTCCGGCGCCGCCGGATCTTTCAGCCCTTCCACCACGTAATTCGATCCGTGCCGCTCCACATTCGTGACAACAATGCCGGGTTGCTGCTTCAGTTCCCCGAAATACTGATTCCAGCGTGCTTGCTGCCGCATGCGGAATCCAACCAGCACCAGCAGAATCGTCGCTACCGCGGCAACATACGGCCACAGCCGCGCCTTCCTCGTCTTCCCGGTGGCCGATTGACCCAGCAGACACGCCTCCAGCATCGGCCTGGCTGGTTCGAACACGCTCACGTCGTCCTGTTTGAACTGGTTGATCTCATTTTGCAGCGCGCTGTCGATCTGGTCCAGCGTGCGCCGGAACACCTGGCGCAGTTCCGCCGGCGCCGTGCCCGAAACTGCCGCCACCAGCAGCACCTTCGGGCTGTAAGTCAGCCAGAGCCGGAAGCGCCCCGTATCCACCGTGTCCAGTTCCTGCCCGCCCTCTGTAAAGGAATCGGAAAGAAAATCCTGGATCGCCGTGAGCATGCCCGAAATCATGTCGGCGTCTTTCAGCACAGATCCCTGCGCCGCTGCATGCTGCAGCAGCAGGCCGCTCTTGCGATGGATCAGAAACACCTGTTCCACCGAGTACAGCAGACTGCGCGCCAGCAGGATCTGGCTGAACGGCTTCCCCGTGATCAGCGCTTCCACCCGCCACTTAATGGCGCGAAAAGAAACGCTCTTTTCCACGATCTGATTCAGGGCCTCAGCGAACTCGCGTATGGCGGCAGCAATAGATGTTCGAATCGCCGGGCCGATGATGGGATAAATCGCATCCGCCAGTTCCCGCGGATTTTTGCGCACCGAACTGGAAAAGGCCTTCTCGAAGATAGGTTCCAGCGCATCGCGCAGCGCTCTGGCTTTGGCGCCTTTTACCGCCGCAGGCAGCACCTGCGCCAGGTCGGCGGCACGCCGCGCGGGATCGTCGAGACGCGCCTGTACCGTGGCCAACTGGTCCAGTTGGTCGCCGATAATCAACTGGCGAAGTTCGTTGAGTTCCCCTGAGCCGGCACCATTCGCACCGGCGCCGTTCGCACCGGCCGGATCGTCCATGGCTTACTCTTCCGAGCCCGGTATCTGGAACTGATCGCTCAAGCGAAGTGCCACTTCGTTGAACAGGGAAGCCAGCGCCGCCCGGTCCGTCTTGCCGTCGCGCAGCTCGTGGACGCGCTTGTCCAGAATCGAAGCCATTTCATCGTGCCGCGCGCGGATTTCGTCGCCCAGCGTGCGTGCCTGCTCCAGCAGATCGTTGCGCAGCGTGCGTTCCGAGGCCGACTCGCGGTCGTCCAGATCGCGCAGCCGCCGGCTCAGGGTGTCGCCCATGTCTTTTAATTCCCGCGACTGCTGGCTCACCCCGTCCAGCCGCTCGTCGCGTTCCGATTTCAGACGCGCCTGCAGGCTCTCCAGTTCTCGCTTAATGAAGCTCTCCAGCTGTTCAAACCGCCGCCGGTTGGATTCGCGGATCTCCAGCGTCTCCTTCACCAGCGTTTCCTCGAGGCGCGCGAACCGCGTCTCGTAATCGCGCATCTGGGAGCCGAAGAGGATGTCGCGGATCTTGTCCACGTTACCCGCGCCGCCGCGCAATACCTGCGTCTGGGCCGGCTGGGAATTCTGGTCTGCCTGCGCTTCAGGGCTCATGTCGTTTTCTCCGATGACGATTGTGCTGGGTGTTACTCGGTTCCATTCTAATGTAGTGGAATCCGGTACATCTGCCGTACTCCCGAATTCAGTCGCGTTCGTTGGTGCAATCGTTTTGTTCAACGCGTCCTGATCGGGCCGCATTCTCGCCGGCCGCTCCCACAGTTCAGCGTTTCAACGATCCCCTCGATCGCGCGCTTGAGACTACATCACCACGGGAGCGTTCCGAGTTTTGCGTGCGTGAACGTACCTGTCGGGCCTTCCGGGCCGAGCAGCGCAACGCGCACCGCCTCGGCGGCTCCCTCCTCGACAGGCTCCGTGCCCTCATAGCCATTGAGCGCCGTTTTGGTGAAGCCCGGGGAAACGGCGTTGACCTTGATCCGGACGGCTCCAGTTCGATCGCCATGGCGAGCGTAATAGCGTTGAGAGCCGTCCTGGACGCAGGGTAGACGGGGCCGAAGAACGAGCGGCAGGGGAAGGCCGGATCCGAGTTCATCGTCAGCGAGCCAACGCCGCTCGACACGTTGACGATGCGGGCTGAGGGCGCCTCGCGCAGGAGCGGCAGCATCGCCTGAGTAACGGCGAGGACGCCGAACACGTTGGTCTCCCACACCGCGCGCACTTCATCGAGGGACACGTTGCTCGGGCGGGTCAACTCAGCGTACTCCCCGATGGATATGCCGGGCAGCTTACCTGTATTCGAGATAGCCGCGTTGTTGACGAGCACGTCGAGGCGGCCAGGCTCCCTGCGGATGCGCTCCGCCGCGGCGGCGATCGAAGCCGGATCGGTCACGTCGAGCTGGAGCGCGCGTGCGTCCGGACCAATTTCTCTCGCCGCAGCCTCGCCGCGCGCGGGATTGCGCGACCCGACCAGCACAGTGAAGCCGCGTGCCACCAGATCCTTCGCGATCTGAAGACCGATTCCCCGATTAGCGCCGGTCACCAGGGCTACGGGTTTGTCCTGCATAAGTCACCTCGATATTCACATTGTTCCGGACAACTACGGAACCACGCGCATGAAGCGGTACGGCACTGGCTGGAGGCCAGGTCACGCTTTGAACTCCATTTCACGCCATAAAGGCATCGGCGATACGCAGGAAGACTCGCCGCGTCGATAACAGCAACTTCAGAAGCGGGACCCTAGCGCTCCACCACCGGCTCAGCCTCCCTGGGCGCGTGTGCGAAACAGGCTCTCACTCTGGCATCCAGTTGCGGCGGAGTAAATGGCTTGGCCAGAAAATCGGTGGCGCCTAACTGGAAACTGGTATGCGCGCTGGCCTCGTCTCCGAGGGCCGTGAGCACCACCACCGGCAACTGGCGAAACTGATCATGCGCGCGCACGCGGCGCAGCACTTCGAAGCCATCCATGCCCGGCATATTGAGGTCCAGCACTAACAGATCCGGGCGTTCACTTTCCAGGATGCGCAGGCCTTCTTCGCCGTCGCTTGCCTCCATCACCAGATGCCCGCCCCGCTCCAGCGCCTTGCGCGCCAGCAGCCGCAGATCTTCATCGTCGTCGATCACCAGTACGCGCAGGGAGGCACTCTGCTCCGCCGTGCGCACGTCCTGGAGCGGCATCGCGCCTTCATTCTGAAACCGACCGTGATAGCCCTCGCGCGCGCAGGAGACCTGCAGCGGAGACTTCAGCGCCGTCACGATTTCCCGCGCGCGGCTTTCAATGTCGTCGATGAAAAAATCGTTGTGGACCGGGTCGTGATGCGTCAGAAACAGCCGCTTCACGTTGGCCGCTACTGCCATCTGCGTCACGTAAGAGTAAGTGCTGTGTCCCCAGTTTTTTTTGGATGGATACTCTTCCGGCGTATACTGCGCATCGTGAATCACCACGTCCGCATTCTGCATGAACGCCGCGTGCCGGCGGTCCCCGTCGTGCAGGATGGAAGAAAGCTTGCCCGGCTCCGCACCGCTGTGCCAGAGAGGTTCCCAGTACGGTTCGTGATCGCAGAGGTAGAGCAGGGAAGCCCCGTCGGCCTCAATCCGGTAACCCAGCGTAATGGCCGGATGATTCAGAAACTGTGTGCTGATGCGAACGCCGCCGCCAATGTCGTGCGTACCCTCCGTAAGGTCGCGAATCTCAATGTCAGCGCCCAGCTGCGCCAGTTCCACCGGAAAGTAAGTGTATTCCATCTGACCCGCCAGCACCTCGGGCAGTGAGTTCTGCGCGCCATTCGGACCGCACACGATGATGCGGTTTCCCGGCACAAACAGCGGGGTGAAAAACGGAAATCCCTGGATATGGTCCCAGTGCGTATGACTCAGCAAAATGGCAGCTTCGATGGGCTTGGGCGCATTCGCCATCAGCCACGCCCCCAGCGGCCGCGCGCCTGTCCCGCAGTCGAAAATAAAACGCCGCCCCGCCCCCGTCACCACTTCCACGCACGACGTGTTCCCGCCATACCGGATGGTAGAGGGGCCGGGCGTCGCGATCGAACCTCTGGTGCCCCAAAAACGAAGTTCCACGTCTTCTCCTCCGTGCGTTTTGACAACTTTGAGCTATCGTTTACTGTACTGTAGCTCAATATTCCCAATGTAAAGGGCGTATTCGGACAATTTGTCCGCAATGGTGGCGCTGTCGCCCCGCATGGCCGCTTGCTCCAGGACCGCGCCCAGTTCGGTCAGCGCGGGAAACCCGTATCCAGTCCCGGTGCCTTTCGTCTTGTGCGCCATCCTGCGAATGGCCTCGAAATCGCCGGCTTCCAGCGCCTGCCGATACACCGGTAACTCCGCGCGTCGCTTTTCCAGATAGCCCGGCACCACGTCCTCCATGCCCTCTTCCACCAGGATTTGGATGCGGCCGCCGGCTTGTGGAACGGCCGCTTCCACCGGTTCCGGCGCCGGCTCATGCGTCGGCATGGTGTTCATCGCGTGCCCCTCCGCACCTCCCTTCGTGCACCGCGCCAGTGCCTCCAGCAGCGTCACCTTGCGGATCGGTTTGGTCAGGATATCGGTAAAGCCGGACTCGAGACCCCGCTTGATGATTTCGGTGAACGCATGCGCCGTGAGCGCGTAGATCGGCGTCGCCTCTAAGCCGCGCTCCTGCTCCCACCGCCGGATCTCGCGTGTTGCCGTCGGCCCATCCATCACCGGCATCTCCACATCCATCAGCACCACGTCATAGTGGCCCGCCTGGAACATCTGCAGCCCGATCTGGCCGTTTTCCGCGATCTCGACTGTCGGTTTGGCATCCCGCAGATAAGCCAGTATCAGGAAGCGATTGTAATCGGTGTCGTCCACCAGCAGGATGTGCAGACCGCCGATAGCCGTCTCCAGATCCGCCAGCGGCGTGGTCGCCACCTGCTCAGCGGCCTTGCGCTCGGATTGGTCCGCATCCACGTCAAAGCGGGCCGTGAAGAAAAACGTGCTGCCCTCGCCCACCTTGCTCTCTACCCAAATCCGCCCTTCCATCAGTTCCACCAGGTGTTTGGAAATGGTGGGCCCAGCCCGGTCCCGCCGTACTTGCGCGTAGTGGAAGCATCGGCCTGCGAGAAACTCTCGAAAATCGTGCCCAGCTTGTTCTGCGGAATGCCAATCCCGGTATCGACGATGGCGAAACGCAGCCGGCCCGGTTCACTGCCCGCCGGATCCGTCTCCACGCGCACTTCAAGGCCGCCCTGTTCGGTGAACTTGATGGAGTTTCCCAGCAGGTTGATGATTACCTGGCGCAGCCGGTTAGGGTCGCCAATCAGACGCACCGGCACGCCCGGGGCAATCGACTGGCGCAGATACAGCCCTTTGGCGCTGGCCCTCACCTCCACCACTTCCATGGCGCGCGTGATTACTTCAGCCAGGTCGAAGCCGATGCGCTCCAGTTCCACGTGGCCGGCTTCCACTTTGGAAAGGTCCAGAATTTCGTTGATCAGGTTCAGCAGCGCCACGCCGTTGTGCTGCGAAATATCCACGCACTTTTTCTGTTCCGCCGTCAGCGTAGTGCCGGACAGCACGTCCGCCATGCCGATAATGGCGTTCAGCGGCGTGCGGATCTCATGGCTCATGGTCGCAAGAAATGTGCTCTTGGCCTCCGTCGCGCGCTCCGCTTCGGCGCGTTTACGCTCCAGTTCGCGCGTTAGCCGCTCGACTTTTTCCTTCTCCAGTTCGAAATCGTGCGCCAGTTGCTGATAAGTGAAAAGCGCCTGGGGCAGGGAACGCAATATCAGAAAACGTCCGCCCCCGGCGCGGGACGCCACCCCCTGCAAATACAACTCGCCACCCCTCGGATCGGGCTCGGTCCAGATGTCGGAGTGCACTTGCGCCGGCTCGCCAGTATCCCACGTGGCCTCGCATTCGGGGAAGAAAACTTCCAGCAGCGGAAAGCGGTCGGTCAGATCGATCAGCTCGTTCTGCGCCGGATGGAGATCCTGCCACGCAGGAAGGTGTCCCACCAGACGGAACAGGTTCCCGTCCGCCTGTTCGAAGACCGCGAGGTCCAGCGCCGCGAACAGATCTTCAGTCGTCGTCTTCGGATTCGGAGCCGTCATTTTGTGCCGCCAGCATACGCGTCGACAACGTCAAAAAAGCCTCTTCCACGCGTTCGCCGGATTTCGCGCTGGTCTCCATCACCGTCCATCCGGCGCCCGCCAGTTCGGCCCACGCCGTCTCCGGAATCTCCCAGGTATCGCGCAAATCCGCCTTATTCACCAGCAGCAAAAAAGGCCGCGCGCCAATCTCTTTCTCTACCCGCCCCTGAATGCTGCGTGCGATGTCGAGCGTCTTCCCGCGCGTGCCGTCCGCTACCAGCAGATAGCCGGATGCGTCTTTCACCTGATTGAGCTTTACCGGCGCGCCATCCTCTTCGCCCGCCATGTCCCACAACATGAGTGTGACTTCCTCACCGTTAACCGGGAGGACTTTCTTATCAATCTTGACCCCCACCGTAGTGTGGTACTTATCGGCAAACATACTATGGACGAAGCGCCCCACCAGACTCGTCTTGCCCACGCCATACGACCCCAGCAGGCATATTTTCTTCTTCAGCATTCCGGACTCCCAGTGTAGCCCGTAAACACAAAAACGCCCGCGGCCTTTTCGGGCCCACGGGCGTTTCGGTCAATCGAATTGGTGCTTACTTCTGCGCCGTCTTGCGTCTGCCCCGGTTTCAGGATCAGCTTCTGCGCGCGCCAGTTCAGCAGTTCGCCTACGATCAGCGTATTTTCCGACGGGCAGGCCATCTCGTGAATCCAGCCGAATTCCTTCAGCTGCCTTCCCGTTGACCCCAGATATCCCAGCACCTTCCCGTCCAGCGTCATCTTATAAACTCTGCCCGGGAATGCATCGGAGCTGTAAAGATACTGCGTCCCGCTCGCATTCGGCGGCGTGATGCAAAGCGCCCACGGCGCGCCGTTCTGCATGGTGCCCGCCTGGTTCTCTCCCTGTGGCGGCTTGGCTCCCATCCACGGCATGGCGTCGGCCGGCGCCGGCACGTCGATCTTCATCTGGCGCAGGAAATTGCCGTCATGATCGAAAACCTGAATCCGGCGATTGCCGCGGTCGGCCACGAAAATGTTGCCCTTGGCGTCGGCCGCGATGCTGTGCGGCGTGTTGAACTGGCCTTCGCCCTTGCCCGGCGTGCCCCACGACTTCACCCAGCGCCCGTTCTTGTCGTACTTCGCCACCCGCGAATTGATGTAACCGTCGCTGAAGAAGATGTTGCCTTCCGGATCCCACGTCACGTCGGTCGGTTGGCGGAACTGGCCATCCACGGCCGGCAGCGGCGGATTCGGATGCTTCCACGCTTCCGCGCCCTCGTCCGACGCTTCCTTCTTGCGCCCGAATACCATCGTCACCTGGCCCGCCGGATTGAACCGGACCATCATGTCCGTGCCCTTGTCCACCACCCAGATGTTGTCGTCTTTATCGATCCGCACCGTATGCGCGAACGACCATGCGTAGAGATTATGGCCAATCTCCCGGATAAACTTGCCGTTGCCGTCGAACTCATAGAGTTGTGCGGCAGTAGCGGCATAGGCGGGACCGGGAACGCCGCCGCGCGAGAACACGAAAACGTGCCCTTTCGAGTTGGTCGCCACGCCGGTGCCTTCGCCCATGTAGAG
>ODAK010003356.1_pt1 | contig 16632 bp, 8 predicted proteins | sample 1539591 | NCBI WGS metagenome assembly ODAK01 (sample SAMEA3539303, study PRJEB22396) | soil metagenome | biome: tundra; feature: field; material: soil | place: USA | collected 2010-05 | depth 0.15 m
ACCATGCGAAGGATCAACTCGCGCAATTCCCTGCTCACACACTTTCTTCCCACGGGGGTCCGATGCCGCGAGAGCCACCTCCAATACAACTTGAAACCCGCTCGGTGCCAGCGAACAACAGTCTCAGGTTGGATGAGGATCAGCGCCCGATTCCATCCCGGCCAAAGCCGTCGCAAGATCACCCAGAAGAATTTGTCAGAAATACCAAACCGCGGTTGAGGACGCCTTCGTTGCAGAACTCCAAGCTGTTGCCGCAGTGCCAGGTTTTCCAAGAGCAGATCGCGGCGTGAGTGAAAGAATCGAGAATAGAGAACAAGAATGAGTCTCAGTGGGCGGAGCATAAGGCCAGTTTTACATGTGAAAGAGCCGAATTGGATACCCGGTTTATGTACTTGATTCGACAGCCGATCGTAATTTTGGCGAGGAACAGGTCAACTCTCCCAACAAAGTTGCAGGCGCGTCTCTGTCAGCGTCTCGGCACGGCGCGAGGGTAGAAAGGTACAGTCGACACGCAACCACAATAGCGACACGTCTCTGCTTATTTTTGGCGTGTGCTCGCAAGCGCTCGCTTGGCGGAAAGCGAATCCGGCTCAGAGCGGGAGCGATACACCCGTTCGCCGCCCAAGAGTACGGCCTCTACGCGCAAGGCATGCGCCGCCGCACGAAAGACGGTCAGGTTCGCCGGTTGGCCGAGCGCAATGGCAGAGCAGATTTGCGGCCGCCCGAGCAGCTTTGCGGGATTCAGGGTGGCAGCCTGAAGCGCTTCCCCGAGCGAGGCTCCGGCATACCTGCGAAACACGGCGATAGCACGGCTCATGGATACGGACGAGCCGGCCATGCTGTGGCCGTCGGCTGTAATCACCTTGCCGTTCGGCAACAACCGGATCCTGGTGCCGGCCAATTGATACTCTCCCGGCGGCATGGTGGCAACCTGAACCGCGTCCGTGATGAGGATGCAGCGATCGATGCCTTTGGCCCGATAAACAGCGCGGACAAAATCCGGCGGAAGATGAAAACCATCGCAGATGAGACTGGCCGACAACTCACTGCCGGCGATCTGCGCCCAGATCGGGTTCAGGTGCCTGTGCATCTGTGTGGCGCATCCGTTGCCCAGGTGCGTGCTCAAGCTCGCTCCCGCACGAACGGCCTTGTGAATCTGCGCGGGCTTGGCGTCGGTGTGGCCGATGGCCGCCACAATGCCGGCCTTGTACGCGCGGCGAATGAACTCCGGTGCGCCGGGCAGTTCCGGGGCCAGAGTGACAATCGCGATGTTACCGCCCGCGGCTTCCTGCAAACGCAGAAACTCCTTCCAGTCCGGGAATCGCATCAATGTTGGATCGTGGGCTCCGCACGCGCCGCCCGGCGAGAGATAAGGACCTTCAAGGTGATAACAGGGCACGGTGGCGGCAAAGCGCGCATCGCACCGCCGCGCTTTTTCAAGGACCTGGAAGTTGCGCGCAAGAGCCTCGAGATTGTTGGTCACCAGCGTTGCGCAGATACTGGTGACGCCCGTTTGCCAAATCTTCTCGAGAATGCCGGTCGCCTGTTCGACGGTGAGGTTTGGAGCCGAGAAGTCCACTCCCGCAATGCCGTTGATCTGAATATCCACAAAGCCGGGGCCGACAAAAGGATATTTTCGATCGATACCGCCGATCGCCTTTACGGACTGAATGAAGCCGTCCTGAATTGAAATGCGGGCGAGCCCCGAGTCAACGATGTTGGCCGTAATTTCCATCTTCCCCATGTACCTCGATCGGTCTTGACGTCAAACGTGCAGCAACATCCACAGGCCGGAAACCAATCCCGCGCAGAGCGCAACGCCGATCATCAGCCCGCGCAGGTCCTGCGCATATGCGCGCGTAAAGCCCACGCCGCAGGCTCCGCGCCGTGGTTGCAGCAGATTCACGATCAGCAACTGGCGCCCATGCTCGGCATCCCACCGTGACGGGCCGGCAAGCACGCTCGCGTCGCTACCCGCACGGCGTGCGTCTTCCGCGGCCATGGCACTGCGCGCCGCGTCTTCTTCCGCAGTAAGGTCCGAGGGAGTCGCAAGCTGCTGGAAGAACGGTTGCACACGGTCGTTCGGCTCCGCGGGCGTCGCCAGACTGACGAAGATCATACACGCCGTACCCGTCAACAAAGATACGAGAAAGACGTTCGGGTCCCAGTAGTCCAGCCGCTCGTGCTTAAGAGAATACAAGAGGAAGTTTGCGGTCAGCGCGCCGGCAACACTGCTCAACGCCCCCCAACGGTTTGCACGCTTCCAGATCAGACCGGAGACCACAGCGATTCCGATGTAGGCCGCCATCGTTTCGGTAAGCAGAAACGAGTAGAGGACCTTCTGCACAAAAAGTAGCGAATACACAACCGCAACCGCGACTACAGCGAGCCCGCTCCAACGCCCAACCCATAAGTAATGACGATCGGGCAGAGCCTGACTGCGGATGCGCCTGTAGACTCCCTGTGTAAACAGCGCGCCGCTGTCGATCATGAGGGCGGAACAACTGGCCAGCCCAGCGCCCATGACGCCTGCAACCAGAAGGCCGCGAAGACCGCTCGTGAGCAAGTGTCCGCAGGCAAAACCAAACGCATCCTCAGAATCGCCGAGCGAGCTTACGCCGAACAGCGCGCGCTTGATCATTACCGCGACCATCAAGCCGATGAACGCCCAGCCGACCGTGCAGATGCGCTTGATGAAATTGCCGTACAGCAGTCCGGTCCGACACGCATATTCGTTCTTGCCCGTACCCACCGACGCCATGACGTGCGGCTGCGCCATGATGCCAACCATGCCATTGATCGTGAGTAGGGTAATGAACCAGACACTGATCTCCTTCGGTGTGGCAAGCGATAACTTGGCTGCCGGAAGAGTCTCCCGGAGGCCGGCCATGCCACCAACCATGCCCCAGCCCAGAGGGATCAGCAAGAAAGAAAGCACAATGATGAGCACGCCCTGCACGCAATCGCTCCAGGCCGAGGCAGTCAGTCCGCCGATGAAGCTATAGAAGATAAAGATGGCCGCCAGCGCCAACACGATTGCATTCACGCCCATCTGGCCGCCAAGAATCATATTCAGAATCTTCGCGGCACCTTTGAGAATGCTGGCAATGTTGATGATGAAAAACGCGAACGAAAACACGACATAGAGCCAGGCCATCGCGCTGCCATAACGATCGGCCATGACCTCTGCCGTGGTGGCGCGGCGAACGCGGCGGAAGACCGGCGCCATAATCCAGTAAAACGGCATGGCGAACAGGTTCTTCCACTGAAACCACACGGCGGAGATACCGTTGCTGTACACGGCTCCCGTCAAGCTCACGGGCATATCGGCGTGTGTACCGACGCCGAAGCTCTGGGCAATCATCAAGAGCTTTCCGAAGTGCCGGCCACCCAGAAAATAGTGGCCGGTTCCCTTCACTCTCATGCTGGCGACAACGCCGATGAGAGCCAGCGCGACGAGATACGCACCGATGACCAGCCAATCTAAAACGGAGATTTGCATTGAGACGTTCTCACGGGAAGATCGATTGAGGTTCGCGCCATAAGTCTTCGGCCCGGATCGTTGCCTTGATATGCGCTGCCGCGAGCATACTCCAGAGCAGGCGCCGGTCAGTCCAGGCGCGCTATCCACAGATAACTGGAGCGATGATGATTGTCGTTCTCTCCCATATAAATACGATGTTCTTCGTCCACTGCCATCTCGTGGATGCGCGCCGGGCGCGTCCGGACCTTTTGGTCTTCTAGGTCGGCGAAACACTCTACGCGATCGCCGCTGATGTTCCAGCGAATCAACTGCGTCTTGCCCTGCAGGCCTCCGGCGCCGTAGAGCACGCCATCCTTGATGGCGAGGGCAGGAAATCGTCCGGCTGGAATTACATTGACCAATTTTTCTACCTCGCCCGAAACAATATCGATGCGGCACAACACGCCGGCCACAGTACCGGCGTAAATATAGCGGCCGCCATCGTACGTCATCGAATCACAAAATCCAAAGTCGTCCTTGTGGCGGGTCTCCTGCATCGGGCCAGACACGTGCGAGATGCGCGGCGTGCAGGTGAGCAGTTCTTTCCCGGTGTCTTTGCGGGAAAGTCCATGACCGAACCAGACGAACCTGTCTCCTTCGGGATGATATTTGAACAGGCGGATGGGGTCCTGGCCGACCTGCTCTTCCCACGCGCGCGTCTCCGCCCACGTTCCCCACAGCCATCCATCGCGATCGACCACGCTATTGTGGGGCTGTGCGAACATGATCGCGTTGCCTATGTAGCCAAGGATGCGCGATGTGCCCGTTGCAATGTCGAAGCGAAACACAGCTTCGGCGGGATAGGTAAATCCATAAAGAATATTTCTCTCCCAATCGGCTGCAATCGACTGGATATAGAGAGAGGGTACCGGCACGGAAAGCACCTGGTAGGCCCCGGTTACAGGATCGACCTTGACGAGCTTTCCACCCTTCGCCTCCTGCTGACGGTCCAGGTCGTGCAGAAGCGACGTGGCCATGTACAGGCATCGGTCCGCCGGGTTCAGCAGAAGCGTGCGATGGATCTTGACGTCGTATTTTTCGGTCCATTGTCTACTGTTCAGGCTCTCGAACCGAGAGAATTGTGGATCGAAGGCAAAAAGCAAGTCGCCGTCCAGCGAATTCAATCCGCAATAGAGCTTCTTCGTATATGGATTCCATCGCAGCGCATCGAAGCTGATCCAGCCATTGAACCACGCGGGATCGGCCACAAGGTCAGAGTAAGTCCATCGCCCGGTGATCGTCTCCTCCCAGCCTTTGAGCTTCTCGTTGCGCAGCGGGTACGCCTTGACCGACCTCGGACGACTTAGTAACTCCATTCTCTTCTCCATCGTGCTCTTGCTATCTTTTTATAGCTCTGCTGCGGACGGATCGACCGCAAGAGATCCCGCAGCTATGCCAGATCGAGGGCAACGACCGTGTAAATGCGCAGCGACGGCACCGTGAATGTTACTCCATCCGGCGAAGATCTCGCCGCCTTCCAGTGAACTTCCTGCTCAGGAGCACCGGCATCCGGCGACAACACACGAACGCGAGTTATGCGCTTGCCGGCCGGCCTCCGAACGGTAACTTCCAAATCCTTCAACTGCGACGTGCGCTTGTAGTCATAGTTCAGCAGATGCAGAACCATGCGGTCTTTTTGACTGACTAACTCCACGGTCACATATTTCGAGGCAATCGAAGGTATCTCGACAGTGCAATTGTTCCCAAGCACCTTGCGCACCGCGTCGCACAGAACCTGATGATTGTTGGGCAGCGGCCATACGCGCTGTGGCCTGACGCGGCCGGGAACCGATACATCGGAGTAGGATGCGGCGATCTGGGGAACATAAACGGCGTTGCCGCGCCCGAACGCGGTCTCCACAGGGCCGCCCGAAACGACAGTTTCAGGCGATGCGGATCCGTTCCACTCAGGAGCCGAAACGCCCATGCACTCGCGCAGGCCGAAGTCACGGCGGCGCTCGCGGTGTTCGGTATAAAGCGACGTGTCCCCGGTGGCTACCAACCCTCCACCGTGCGAAACGAAGTTGCGGATCAACTCGACTTGGCGGTCGCTCAAGCACTCCTGGCCGGCAAGCATCAAGGCGCGATATTGCGACAGATCCTCCAGGTGCCGGTCGAAGATAATGTCGAACGGCACGCGCTCCTGGATCAGCGTCTGCGCCGCAAACATGAAGCTCGCCGGCGGACCGTCCTCGTTGAAGCCCATGCTCGGCAAGGAGTAGAGCAGCGCGACGTCGGCGACGCTTGTTACATCGCGGTACAACTCGAAGTGCTCGTGGAAGAACCGGATGTAGTTGCGCGGCTCGGCGGGAAGATCGGGGATTGCGTTGAAGATGCCCACCATCCCGAGGCATTGACGGTTGTAGGCCATCGACTCGGCCATCTGCAACAGACTACCGGTGTTCCTCTGATACCCCCAGTTGCCGTCGGCGCCCCAGGTGTAACAGAAGATGCGCCGATTCACTTTAGCCGCTGCTTTCAGCGTGCGGATCTTCGAAACCAGGACGCCATCATCGGTCACGCCCGCGGCATTGCCTTCTTCGCTCCACGCCGCGTCCACCTGGGCGAGCAGGCGCGGGTAGTCGACGCCCTGTTCCCAGACAATGCGATCGCCCGAAATGCCGGAGGATGGATTGTTGTCCAGTGCAACGGTACTTTTGATGGAGCGGATGAACGACCCCATCTCCGCATAGAAACTCGTCAGCTGATGGCAGCGGAACTCGGTCCACGTTTGCAGCAGCGGATCGTTGAGCCGCACCGGAACAGCTTCCATGCGCGGCGCGGTAATGTAGCGCACGTCGGTGAGACCGAAGAGGAGTGTCAACTCCTGAGCCGTGTAGTGGGAGACGAGGTAGGAGCGGAAATCCTCAATAGCCATGGGATGTTGGAAGATGGAAGGATGGGCCCGCTGCGAGGTGTTGTCGAAGTGTATCAGGTCCGCATCCAGATTCTCGATTCCGTATCGGACGACGCGCTTGATATAGCTCCGGTAGCCCGGATGCATACAATAGACCCTCCGACGGAAAGTCTGGTCCGCATAGAAGATCGGCTTGCCGAGATAGTCGGGGACCAGCCACTGCTCAGCCTCCGGCTCCTCGAGAAGAAACGTCTCATAGGCCAGGGTGCTACCAACATATAGACCTACACGGATTCCGTTCTGGTGCAGTCGATGCGATAACTCCGCTGCATCGGCAATGTGCTCGCTCTCGGCCTTCAGTCCAAAACCCTTGAAGAAGTGAATTACCGCGAGCGTGACGCCTGCGTCCTTCAAGCTTTTGATGATGCGGTCGGAACTCTGCTCCCGATAAAGGTCGTCGAGCCAGACAGGAGTTCCGCCCAGCCTTCTCTGGAAGAGCGGAAAATCGTCCCAGCATCCGGCCATCACCAGAGGCTCATCGGAGAGCCATTCGGGCGTTTTGCTCAACCCGGCGGCGCTCTCAGCCTCGCTCGGCGGCGGCTCAACGAAAGGAGAGATGAGGTCACCACTGGTTGAATAAATCCCGGCGGCCAGGCTCGAGCCCAGAAATTCTCTGCGGTTCATCGCATTCATCGCGCTCTCGCTCCTGATTCAATTCGGCAAGCACAACCCTGATCACATCCCGCCTGGCCATGGCGCACGGTCGCGGAGACAAAGACACTTCCAGGCGCTTACCAATACGATATTCCCCGTTTGCCGCGCATCCTGAGGCCGCGGCGATGCGGGACTGTGTAGTCCTGCACTCTACCGATAGAAAGCCCCCCGATCTTATGGATAGCCCGAATCCGGGGGTGCTGTTGGGCGTTGGCGCGTGGCCGGTGGCCAGGCGCATATCGCGATCCGATCAGAAGCTGATCTTCATCGCCAACTGCCCGATGCGCGGATCGTTCGCGCTGGTGATGCTGCCGAACCCGGCGGTATTCACTGTTGTGACCGGATCCAGGAGGTTGGTGTGGTTGAAGATGTTGAAGAACTCGGCGCGGAATTGCAGCCTGGCCCGCTCCGTCAGGTCAAAGTTCTTGAAGATGCCCATGTCCCAATCGAGGAAGTGCGGCCCGGTGAACTGGCCCTTGCTGACGGAGCCGTAGGTTCCAACCGTGTTGGCCGTGAACGATGACGGATTGATGTAGTTGACGCACGACTTGGTCGGGTCGGTGCACGCGCCGCTGCCCAGTGGAGTGCCGGTGAGGACGGCGCGATCCTGGCCGATGCCGGTTCTGGAGTTATCGACTCCGGAAAGCACCGTCAACGGATCGCCGGAGTACATGGTAAGAATGCCGGTGAGCTCCCAGCTTCCAAGAACCGGCCGCAGTCCGCGGTTCAGACTCTTCAGCTCGGGCAGCCTGTATTCGTAGGAGATGGACGAGACGTGGGTGTGATTGAAGTCCGACGGTCCGTAATCGAATTTGTGACGTCCCGTGCCCCAATACGACACGGGGGAAACAGTCGTGTTTTCCACGCCGGCGAGATTCGGCATATCGTCCAGCACTTTCGAGAACGTGTAGTTGGCAAGCAACTTCAATCCACGCAGAAAACTCTGCTGGGCAAACCGCTTCTCGATCGATAGCTGTCCGCCGTGATAGGAGGAGACTTCGTCCATGGTCATCTGTGTGATCGACGAGTACTCAGGAAATACGCGCCGCGCCTGAGTGGTCGAGGTGGTCGCGCCGGTTGCATACACCGCCGGGTCCAACTGCGCCAGCTCGCGCAGATGCCATCCCCGGTTGCCGACGTAAGCAACCCTCAGCAGCCAATCGGCGCCCAGTTGCTGCTCGACGGTCAGGTTCCAGTTGCCCACGGCGGGAATCACCTCGTTCTTATGCGCAGTGTCCACAGTCTGGGCCGTCAGCGGTGAAACGAAGGTCGCGGTCGATCCAGGCACGGTGGGCTGTGGGAAAGGATCTGCGATTCCCGCGTAAGGATTGTCGAAGGTTCCGGCGGGCGTGGTCAAAGTCAGCGTGGGGTTGTAGGGAGAGTTGCCGATCACGACTGTATTCATCAAGGCTGCGCTCAGGCGCGTGTCGTAGAAGAGTCCAGCGCCGCCACGCAGGGAGGTTTTGCCATTCCCGAACAGGTCGTAGGCAAATCCCACGCGCGGCATGAATACCTTCATATTGCTGTCGTAGCCGATATAGCCCGGGACACCCGTGTCGCCGTGGAAAAGCAACCCCTTAGGAGCATTCGGATAGACCGTGGAGCGGACGCCGGCATAGTAGTTGCTGGGCATGAAGTAGTTCATGGCCAGCTGCACAGTATCCCAGGGAATGCCCGGCTCCCAGCGTAAGCCGTAGTTGAGGGTCAGGCGTTTGCTGGCGTGGAACGAGTCCTGCGCGTAGAAGCCGAGGAACGTGTCGCGCAGGTTGCCCGGCTCGCCCTGCTGCTGGGTGAACTTATAGATATTGCCCAGGAGAAAATTGGCGACAGCAAGGCCGGTGCCGTTGCTGGCGCTGAAGGTAAAGCCCGGCTGCGCCTGGCCCTGGTTGATAAGGTCGACGCGTACGCGCTCGGCTGTAAATCCGAACTGCAGATTGTGGCGCCCTTTCACCCAGCTCAGATCGTCCGCCCCTGCATAGCTCTGCCGCGCAAAGATTGCCAGCGGATAATCCGTGACGTTAAAGAACCCGCTCACGCTGAAGGAGTAAATTGCCTGCGGCGTGGGATCGTAATTCAGCTTGACGCCCAGAGAGGGGAAGCCCGGCGCGCCAGGCTCCGGCCCGCGGCTCACATACTCCCTTCCGTAAGCGAACCGCGCTTCATTGAGCAGATTGGAGCGGAAGATGTGCGTCTCATGGAGCAGATAATCCTGGGCCGTGAGATTGGAATAGCCAGCCAGGCTGGGGAGATTGGTGGAATTATAGTAGCCGTCGTTGTAGAGGTGATTCCACGTGCCGCGGAAAGTCAGGTGATCGGCGTTGTTGAACGCTTCGTCGACGCGGTACACAAACTCGTTCTGGTTGCGGTGCGTGCGGCTCGTATAGTAATCCACGCCGTTGCCGGTCGCCGTGGGAAGGTATTTGGCCATGTTCAAAGCCGCCGGGCTGTAGGAACTCGTCGGAATAATGTTGCCCGGATACGCCTTCCCGGTGGATGGGTTGATAAGAGTTACAACCTTCTGCAGCGGATTGTTCGGATCTTTGGCGTTCAGATATGCCGAAAAGTCGCCATTGTTAATCTCGGCCTGCGTGGGAACGTAGGCCGTCGTAGTGTTGCCTACGTCGCGCACCAGCGTCCCCTGATATCCAAAGAAGAAGAAGGTGCGGTCGCGGCCATTGTAGATCCGCGGCACCGTGACCGGGCCGCCGAACGTTCCGCCAAACTGATTCTGCTTGAGCTGATCACGATTCGAGGCGAAATGATTGCGCCCGTCGAATACTGCGTTGCGGTTGAACTCGAAGACATTCCCGTGGAACTGGTTGGTTCCGGACTTGGTGATCACGTTCACCACGCCGCCGGAGTTGTTGCCGTACTGCGCCGCATAGTTGCTGGTCTGGACGCTGAACTCCTCCAACGAGTCGGGGAACGGGAAGGGCATGTTCACCGAATACAGAATGTCAATATAGGTGGCTCCGTCGAGCAGATAGCTCACCTGGTCTTCCTGCGTGCCGCTGGTGGAGATCGCCACCTGGCTGGGAAATTCCTTCGTGATGCCCTGCAGTGCTCCGCCGCCATTGGCAGGCGCGGGAGCGGTTCCGGCGACAAGCGTCGTCAGGGCCGCCGCGTTTCTGCCGTTCAGCGGCAACTCCAGCACCTGGGTTTGATTGACGACCTGGTTCAGCGTCGCAGTCGTCGTATCCACCATGGCGGCGGCCGATTCAACGACCACCGTCTGCGTGGCCGATCCCACGCGCAGGGTCACGTTGTCGGTGATGCTCTGGTCGGCCTGCAGCACAATTCCCTTCTGCGTAAAGGGGCTGAACCCCTCGGCCTCAACCGTCAGCGTGTAATCGGCCGGGGCGAGTTGGGGAATGATGTAACTCCCCTTTTCGTCGGTCATGACGGATCGGCTCAATCCTGTTCCCACGCGCGTCGCCGTCACCTTGGCCGACGGAAGCACGCCGCCCGAAGAATCGGCTACCGTTCCCCGCAGCGTCGCCGCCCCCCCCTGAGCATGGCTGTAACCAGCGAAGATCAAACAACACATCAGACCCAGGAGAATTCGCTTTTTCAATTTCGTTCCTCCTCAATATTTGCTGCTATGGCCGCTCTTATGTGCTCCACGTTGAATCGATCGCCCACCGCTAGTTTGGCAACCGGTGTCTCCGCGCTTTGCCCTGCCCCGAAGACCGCTTTGCGCCGCTCTTAGTGCTTACTGCAACGCGCGGCTCGGAGCCTCAAGACCCGTAGTTGCGGATTGACGCTGATCTTAGTTGGGAAAATTGTCTCTGTCAAGAGAAAATTATCATGAATTTTAGCGAGAATATGCGAACAAGGGAGCCAATACATGCGGACATCCAAGAGATTCCGACTGTCTATGGGCGTAATTTGCACTATCTGAGTGGTTGAGAGGGTCTATATTCTCTCGAGGATCGCGAAATATGTATCCTATTTTAGTGCATCTTGACCAACAATGGCCCACAGAGCCTCCGGCTCGTAAGTATTTCGCGCATGAACAAGATAATTTGCTTGATATTGTTGAAATTTCTCTCTATATTGGTTCATGTACTTAGTTGATCCGGAAGCCTTTTAACACTTCCCCTCCCTGCCCGCTACGTACGATGGGCGGAGCGGGTTCTCGGTTGGTTTCTGTTGTGCAGGATGCTCTCGAGGCTGGGCTCGACGTTATGAAGAATGAACCTTCACTCAAAGCCAAGATCGGCCTCAGAGAAATTGCCCAGGCTGCGAACGTAAGCATCGCCACTGCCTCACGTGTTCTGAAAGGCAATACCAGGGTTGCTCCGGAGATTCGGAAAGCGGTGCTGGAGGCTGCGAAGAATCTCGGCATCGACCCCTCGCAGCGCAACAAGAGCAAGACCCTTGCCTTCGTCCTGAGCAACCGCGCCATGCTGCACGTCTTTCACTCCCGCATTTTGAGCGGAGCTGAAACCTACTGCGCCGCGCGCGGCTGGGACATCGTCTTTCTTTCTTTTCACTACTCTCCCCAGGCGCCCTGGACCGAGCTTCACCTGCCGCGCGTGATTCAACGCCAGGACGTGGTTCGCGGTGTGATTCTTTCGGGCACCAACTCGACGAACCTCACCCGCCTGCTCACCGAGCGCGGTATTCAGTTCGTCGTTTTCGGAAACAACCTGATTGGCGATCAGGACATCGACAAGTACGACACGGTTTTTGCCGACGACATGCAAGGCTCAGAGGACGCGACCCGCAATCTTATCGGCCTCGGCCATCGCAACATCTGGTTTGTTGGCAATACCGGCCTGCCGTGGTTTGCGCGCTGCTTTGAGGGCTACCGCCGCGCCATGGAAGCCAGTGGCCTAATTCCACGCGAAAGCAGCACCGAATCAGAAGACGAAACCGAAAGCGGTTATCTGGGCACCAAGTCGCTGCTGGCCAGGGACGAATCGGTCACCGCGATCGTGGCCGGCAACGACCAGTGTGCGCACGGCGTCTACAAGGCGCTGCGCGACCGCGGACTGAAGGTGCCCAATGACATCAGCGTAGTTGGCTGCGACGACACGGTCGGCAGTTGGCTGTCGCCGGCTCTCAGCACAACCCGCGAGTTTCCCGAGCTGATAGGGAAGCAAATGGTCGAACTAGCTCTCAACCGCATCGCCGATCCCGGCCATCCACCGCAGCGGGTCACAGTTCCCACCGAATTCATCAAACGAGACTCCTGCCGTCCTCTCACTTCATCGCCCGGAAAAAACCTTGAACCGGTTGCAATAACAGCATAAGTTGCAGTCCGGCAAGCTCCGCGCAAATCCCTTCAGGCCGCGCTTGGGCCTTCAACATGCTCCTCCGGAACGTTAAATTCGAACTTGATAAGGATGCTCAACAATGGAATTAAAGCAAGCCAAAGCAGGCGAAATGACGGTGCGGATTTTTGACACGGCGGAGGCCGCCGCACGCGCAGCGGCGCTCGACACGGCCGAGGTCCTCCGCAGCCTCAATCGCTCCGGAAAAGAGACTGGTGTCATCTTCGCCACCGGAGCTTCGCAACTGAAAACTCTCGAAGCATTGACTGGCTTCCCCGAACTTCACTGGGAACAGGTCTGCGGCTTTCATATGGACGAGTACGTCGGCATCGACAGCGATCATCCGGCTTCCTTTCGCCGCTATCTCCGCGAGCACCTAGTGCTGCGTGTGCCCATCGGCCGCTTCTTTCCGATAGACGGAAGCGCCTCCGACATCGAAAAGGTGCGCAGAGACTACGTCGATCACCTCAACGAGGTCAATCCGCAGCTCTGTCTGCTGGGCATCGGCGAAAACGGACACCTTGCCTTTAACGACCCTGGCGAAGCCAACTTCCACGATCCCGAAGCGATGAGGGTGGTCACGCTCGACCCCGTTTGCCGTGGCCAGCAACTGGCTGAAGGCTGGTTCAAATCGATCGACGAGGTCCCGCCTCAGGCTCTCACCCTCACCATTCCCACTCTGCTCAAAGTGCCTAGGCTGATCATTTCCGTTCCCGGCGCACGCAAGGCGCAGAGTGTGCGGCGCGCGATCGAAGATCCGATCTCCACTGCATGCCCCGCCACGATTCTCCGCACACACCCCGGCGCAACTGTGTATCTTGATCAGAATTCCGCAGCAGATCTGTCGTTGTCGTAAGCGATTTTTCGCATGGCGCGGGCAGCCCGGACTCCAACAGGAGGAGCAATGCACTCTCATCTCTTTCGAGCCTTCGTGATCACCGGTCTCACTGCCGCCGCTTGTGTCTGGGCCCAACAGGCTGCCCAGCCCAAGCCTGAAGACGCCGAGGTCTGGCAGCCGGTGCCACAGGTGGTTACGCCTGGCTCCGCCTATGGCGAGCCGCCTTCGATGCGACTGTTCTTTTCGACGGCAAGAATCTGGACCAGTGGGTCTCCGCGCAGGACAAGACACGGCCCAATGGACGGTAGCCGACGGCCTGCTCACCGTGAACAAGTCGCCGGGGCTCGGAAACATGGGTGCGATTAAACAAACGACATAAATGTCTCATAGTAAATTCCGTAGATCCCTGTCCAGCATGGCTTTAAGTCCATTCTTTCTCTCCCAACGTATGCGCGGGATGCAAGAATGCATTCCATGCGCAAGCCTACTCGGTGCCTCAGACGTGATTATTTTGTCCGTCGGCGTACTGTTCCGCCGTCAGGCTCAGGAATATCCCGCCGCGCCCTTTGGCGATCGCCTGGTCCAGCATTAGCCGGCTCTTCTGATCTGTGATCCCGCCACCGCGAGTTACCAGCTCGATCACCTTATCCGATGATGCGAAGTGCAGCCTCCGGGAAGGGAAGTCTTCAGGTCGGCCTCTAGGAATTGGCATGGCCATCCATCGCGGCACTGGAAGTACAGGTACACCCGGTGAAGATCACCATCGCGGAAGCAGGGTCGCTCTTGAGAAACTTCAATCGCTTCAACCGAATCGGAACTGTATCCAGCCCGTTGCGCTGGATGTAGTCCCCTAAGTCCTGCCTAGACTAAGAAGCGGTCTTTTTCGGTCTTGACCAAATCCTTGATTGGATTGCTGCCAGGCCGTAACGAGAGTGAACGCTATCCAGGCCTCGAAAAACTTAATGCGGAAGCCGACCCGCCGTGATATCGGGGAATGCTGCCATTGCAGGGGAAGAGAACGAAGGATGCACTTCGCGATTCCATCAGGTTAGGCGTCAGCATGCATACGAGAGGAAGATCGATTCAACACGGGAAGCCCCCTTGCGTGGTCAAGTCAACCGGAATCCGGTGACGGGTAGGCCCGGCGCGTCCGGGCGGCGTAAAGGCCAGTTGTTTTTGGATCCAGCCGTAGACGGCGGACTTCTCATCCCCAGTTCGCGCCGTTACTTCCGCGCTATCCTGAATAGAATTCCAAGAAATATTTTTGCATGATATTCGGACGGACGGGGGTGACGGGATGAGATCGAAAGTGGCTGAACCCAGCAGCTCTAGTGTGGGGGTATTATCGGGGGTATCGATTTTCTAGTTTGGGCTGAACCTCAATAAAGCCGCATGATATAGGCTAAATTCGAATCCCCCTCTCTCCGCCACTGAGTCAAGTTGCTTATAATAAATAACTTAGATGCCTATAATATGCCAGGTCCCGGGCTAGTTTCGCATAAATCATCCACCAGAGAATTTCTCTCCGAGTAGCTAATCTCCCGTTGAGCTACCCTTTTCTCTGTTCGACCAGAGAGCAGTGGAACTTTTGATCCATCCCTGTCCGCTCTATGGATCGACCGCTCTCGATGGTCCAGGTTGGGAAGAGGCGGCATGAAGTTCAAAACCTCGAGCGCAAGCGGGTCGATGCATCTTGGCTGCATAACATTCCCTACAATGCAAGTGGGATCCACTGGATCAGAGAGTGTCATGGGTTTGGGAGCTGTTAGCAGCGCGCTGAAATCGCCGGTCCTCTCAGGCCCCGTCACGATGGTATAGATTCCCGCCGTCTTGGCGATCTGACGCCGTCCCTGGTAATCGAACATGAAGAATGTCTTCTTTCTGCCGTTATAGAGCCACGGCAGGATCACCGGACCGTCGACTTCGCCACCAAACCGGTCTTGATTCAGCGGATGCTTTGCACTGCCCTGCTTATCGAACCGCCCATGTGCGGCAAAGTAGCCGTTCTGGTTGGCCTCAGTGAGAACTCCGTGAAAGTCATTTCCACCTGCCTTTGACACCGCGTTGACGTGAATGCCGAGATTGCCGCCATACTGCGTCGAGTACGTCGCGGTCTGGACACTGAACTCCTGCAACGCATCGGGCGAAGGTGGAAAATCCACCGTGACATGGATCGAGTTCATGAGCGTTACGCCGTCGAGAGAAACATCCTCCTGTTCACCACGCACGCCGGGCCCAGCAAAGGATTCGCCAGGAGGATCGCCTACCGTTACATCACCTGATTGCTGCACGCCTGCAGTCGTGAGCGCCAGTTTCAGAGCGTCGTCACCCACGACGGGCTGTGAGGCAATCGCTTGGGTAGACAATGTTTGAACCAGGGATGCATCGTCGGTAGCAATCGCGGGCTCGGCACTCGTAACGGTCACTTCGTTCGTGGCCGCGCCGATCTTGAGAGTGAAATCGGTGCGTACTGTGTGATTGACTTCAATCAGAATGTTGGTGTGTTTCTGCTTTTCAAAGCCGTCCGCTTCAACGGTGATGGTATAAGTGCCGACCGCAACATACGGTAATACATAGTCGCCAGTACCGCTCGTGACGCCTTTATAGGGCACCTTCGCAGCGTCCTGGACTGCCAAGATGCGGGCATTCGGAATGACAGCGCCCGAGTCGTCGGTTACCGCTCCCACCAAAGTGGTTGACGATGCAACCTGGCCAGACATAGCTCTGATGAGCGAAATACATAGACCAAGAGCGCACAAGATTAACTTGACCTTCATTGGAAACCTACTTAGATGTGTTTCACTTCACGTGACTGGAAAACCTTGCAGCTTCCTTCGGAATCAAATTCGTGGCGTGCATCCCTCGGTTATGCTTCCCTGCGTGCACCAGATGTAGTGGGGGCACACTTCCCGAGAATCCTGAATTCTTCGGAATCCGAAATGACCAAGATTTTGTTCGTTTGGGGAAAGAGCGAAAGCCGTGCTCAAAACGAGTCTGAATCAGGCGGGAAGGATTGACTAGGTTCCGTACAGATCGTAACGGATACTATTTGCGGCTCGTAACGTGCTCTTAATTTTGCGAATATATCTAGTTGTTTCTGTAATTTGGGGCAAACTTCAACAGTGAGAATGACGAGCACCACGCTGAAGGAATCATTTGCCCGCTGTGTCATTTATAAGAGTGAATCGAGGCCGCGCATTGCCAGTCCCTGGAGATCGACCGGAAAACTCCCCGGCCCCCTTGAGGCTCATGTTCGAGTCAGCCAACAAAATTGTTGAGCCGAGCCAATATGGCGACGGGTTTGCGGATCAAGCGAAACTGGATTCTTGCCTCAGCTGAGGTTGTAATTCGAGGTCGGCTCGTGCTCTAAACACGACGACTTAAGTAAGTGCGCATAATCTACGCAGTGTTTCGTTGTGAT
>ODAK010003357.1_pt1 | contig 16629 bp, 14 predicted proteins | sample 1539591 | NCBI WGS metagenome assembly ODAK01 (sample SAMEA3539303, study PRJEB22396) | soil metagenome | biome: tundra; feature: field; material: soil | place: USA | collected 2010-05 | depth 0.15 m
CAAAGGTTCAACGGTTTTCGAGACCGCCCGATTCAACCGCTCTCGCACCTCACCGTTCCCTCCAATCTACCTGATTTCCCCTGCCCGATGCAATCCGCCCCTGCGCGGCGTGTGATACGCTAATCGGCACCACGTAATAGAGGAGCACTCCCGATGATCGTCGGCGTTCCCAAAGAAGTCAAAGATCATGAAACGCGCGTAGGCCTCGTGCCCAGCGGCGTGATGGCGCTGCGCGAGGCGGGCCACGAGGTTCTGGTCCAGTCCACCGCGGGCGCCGGCAGCGCGCTCACCGACGGCGAGTACGTTGAGGCCGGCGCGGTCATCCTGCCCACCGCGGCGGAAGTCTGGCGGCGCGCGGACCTGGTGGTCAAGGTCAAAGAGCCGCAGCCGCAGGAATACGGTCATCTGCGCCCCGGCCTGATCCTGTTCACGTATCTGCACTTGGCGCCGCTGCCGGAGCTGACCAATCGCATGCTGGAGGCCAAGGTCAACGGCGTGGCGTACGAAACCATTCACGACGCCGACGGTTCGCTGCCGCTTCTCACGCCCATGAGCGAGGTGGCCGGCCGCATGTCCGTGCAGGTGGGCGCGCAGTATCTGGAAGCGCCCAATGGCGGGCGCGGCGTGCTGCTGGGCGGCGTGCCCGGAGTCGCTCCGGCCAACTGCGTGATCGTCGGAGGCGGCGTAGTCGGCACCAATGCGGCCAAAATCGCGCTGGGCATGGGCGCGCATGTCACCATGATCGACCGCAATCTGAACCGCCTACGCCAACTGGACGACATCTTCGGCGGCCAGATCGTGACGCTGGCTTCCAACTGGTGGACCATCCGCGAGACTCTGAAGAGCGCGGACCTGGTAGTAGGCGCCGTGCTGATTCCGGGCGCTTCCGCGCCCAAGCTGGTGCGGCGCGAAATGATCGCCAACATGAAGCGCGGCGCGGTGGTGGTGGATGTGGCCATCGACCAGGGCGGCTGCTTCGAAACGTCGCATGCCACCACCCACACGGAGCCTGTCTACTCTGTCGATGGCGTGCTGCACTACTGCGTCTCCAACATGCCCGCCGCGGTGCCGCACACTTCCACTTTCGCGCTGACCAACGCCACCTTCCCCTATCTCTTGGAACTGGCGAACAAGGGCCTGGAGCGCGCCTGCACCGAGCACCCGGGACTGCGGGAGGGTGTCAACACCTACAACGGCTACGTGACGCATGCGGGAGTGGCGGAGTCGCAAGGCCGCCAATGGCGCGAACTGGCAGGTGTAATATAGGAAGAAAGCTATGCAAGCCAGCGCGCAGCAAACCGAGATTCCACCACAGCCTCTCACCGCGTTGACGGAAGAAGAGAAGCTCTTTCAGACCACCGTGCGCCAGTTCGCGCGCGAGCAGATCGGCCCTTACGTCCGCGAAATGGACGAGGCCGGCGTCTTCCGCAAGGACATCATCCGCCAGTTCTTCGAGCTGGGCCTGATGGGCATCGAAATCCCCGAAGAATACGGCGGCAGCGGCGGCAGCTTCTTCCAGTGCATTCTGGCGGTGGAGGAATTGTCCGCGGTGGATCCTTCGGCCGGCGTGATCGCCGACGTGCAGAACACCATCGTGAACAACGCCATTCTGCGCTGGGCCAACCCTGCGCAGAAGAAGAAGTATCTGCCCCGCCTGGCCACCGATACTCTGGCTTCCTATGCGCTCTCTGAAGCCGGATCGGGATCGGACGCCTTCGCCCTGGCGACCCGCGCAGTGGACGCCGGGGACCATTTTTTGCTGACCGGCCGCAAGCTCTGGATCACCAACGCCGCCGAGGCGGGCCTGTTCCTGCTTTTCGCCAACGCCGATCCGGACGCGGGATACCGCGGCATCACGGCGTTTCTGATCGAGCGCGAGTTTCCGGGTTTTCAGGTTGGCAAGAAAGAAGACAAGCTGGGCATCCGCGCATCATCCACCTGCGAACTGGTTCTCGACAACTGCCGCGTGCCCAAGGAGAACGTGATCGGCGCCGTGGGCAAGGGCTACAAGATCGCCATCGAGACGCTGAACGAGGGGCGCATTGCCATCGGCTCGCAGATGATTGGCCTCGCGCGCGGCGCGCTGGATCACGCGATCGCGTATGCGCGGGAGCGCAAGCAGTTCGGCAAAACTATCGGCGAATTTCAAGGCGTACAGTTTCAGCTTGCGGTGATGGCCACGGAAGTCGAGGCCGCCCGCCTGCTGGTGTATAACGCCGCACGATTGCGCGACGCCGGGATGCCGTTCCAGACCGAAGCCGCCATGGCCAAGTACTACAGCTCGGAGATCGCCGAGAGGGTGGCCTCAAAAGCCATCGAGGTGCACGGCGGCGTGGGCATCACCAAGGATTACCCGGTGGAGAAGCTTTACCGGGACGCGAAAATCGGCAGGATTTACGAAGGTACCAGCAATATTCAGTTGCTGACCATCGCCAAGAAGCTGCTGGGCAAGTAGGGAAACCGGCGGGTTTTGGCGAACGTCTGTTTATAGAGGGGAAAAATGCATCGATTCGCCCAAATGGCAATGCTTTCGGCGCTGTGTCTGCCTGTCTGGTCCGCCGACGAGAACAAACCCGCGGCAACTCCGGCGGTCGCCACTGCGACTGCGCCCGATGTCAACGCGGATGAGATCATTCGCAAGTTCGCCGCCAAGGAGAAGGAGTTCGCCGAGGCGCTCCAGAACTACGTCTACCGGCAAACCTCCAAAATTCTGGAGCTGGACGACTCGGGCGACCCCGTTGGGAAATATGAGATGACGGCGGATATGACTTTTACGCCGGACGGCAAGCGCACCGAGCATGTGGTGCGCGCGCCTGTTTCCACGCTGCAGAACCTGATCCTGACAGGGGAAGACCTCGATGACCTAAAGAACACGCAACCCTTCGTCTTGACCACCGACCAGCTTCCCTTGTACGACATCCGTTACCTAGGCAAGCAGAATGCGGATGAAATCTCCTGTTATGTCTTCTCCGTGAAGCCCAAGAAGCTCACGCCCGGCAAACGCTTTTTCGAAGGACAGATTTGGGTGGACGACCGCGACTTCCAGATTGTGAAGACCTACGGCAAGGGCGTCGGCTACCAAAAGAAGAGCGACGACCAACAGTTCCCTAAGTTCGAAACACTGCGCGAGCAGATCGATGGTAAATACTGGTTCCCCACTTATACGCACGCCGACGATACGCTGCACTTCAAGGATCATCCGCAAAAAATCCGGATGCTGGTGACCTACAAAGACTATAAGAAATTCGAGGGCAAGTCTACGATTCACTTCGGCGATGTCGTGGATGATAAGTCGAAGGATCAGCCGAAGCCCAAGTAGGACAGGCCTCCTGGCCTGTCCTCAGCGCCGCTCAGCCTTCCATGTTGACCATCTGAATCAAAGCCTGGATATACCCGAACGCATATGCGAAGGCCTGCTTGCCTCCGGCGTCGCCGTCGATGACCGGCACGTGGTCCGGCATGAGCATGCCGTCGTAACCGATTTCCTTGTAGACGCGCATGGCGCGGATCATGTTCACGTCGCCATCGTCCGGAAAGGTCTCCTGAAAGTTCAGGAAGCCGCCTCTGATATTGCGGAAGTGCACGTTGAAGATCTTGCCGCGCGCGCCGAAGTACCGGATCGCATCGAAGATCTCGTCCGCGGGCCTGGCGAGCATCTCGGCGATCGTGCCCTGGCAGAAGTTCAGGCCGTGATACGAACTGGGCGCGATCTCGATGAAGCGCTTGAGCCCATCCACGCTGCCGAGTACGCGATCCACGCCGCGGAAGCCCTTACCGGGCGGCATGCCGGGATCGTGGGGGTGGCAAGCCATCCTGATTTTGTATTCCTCGGCGACCGGGACGACCCGCTTCAGGAAATACGCGATGCGCTCCCAGGCGGCTTCAGCGCTGACCAGCCCGGCTTCGGTGAGCGGCGAGTCCTGCGCCGCTTTCTCGTAGGCGAACGTGCTGTAATGCGCGCCGCCGCGGCCGCGCGAGGGCTCCGACCGCACCACGCCCAGGATGGTCAGATTGTATTTCAGCGCGGGGATGCCGGCGCGCGCGGCATTGCGAATCATCTGGCAGATTGTTTCGATTTCGCGGTCGCGCTCGGGGCTTTTGCCCAGCATGATATTGGGGTTTTCCGAGCGCGTGATGTAACTGGAACTTAGCGGCAGCGGGACCATCTCGAGGCGAATACCGAACGACTCGACGCGCTCGCGCAGGCGCGTAAGTCCTTCGACGGACCAGTTCGCATCCATGCGGGCGGAAGGCAAAGTGCTGCAGATGTGATTGACGCCGAATGCGGCCAGGACGCCAAGGGCCTGGTCGGATGAATCGTGCTGAGTACCCAGTTTCAACGCGTGGTGGGGCAGGCGGTTTCGCCTGCCTTCCTGACCTTCGATCGGTTGTCCCGCGGCCGCCAGGGCCGTGGCGGCGGCTTCCAGAAAATGCCGGCGGCGCATGGCGGTTCCCCAGTTCAACGGATCGGCGAGAAGTCCAGCGGACGCAGGATGGCGTTACTGATGTTGGAGACAATCTCGGCGTCCGAGTAACCCGGCTGAGCGCGCAGCTTCTGCCACTCGGCGTCCGCGCCGAACGCGCCCCACAGTTTGTCGCGCGCCGCCATGCTCTCGAAAGACAGCATGTAAGTCAGGTTGGGCAGGTTACGGCCGACCACCGTCTCGCCGAAGAAGACCGGCGCCATGCCGAGCCGCTGGAAAATGGCGGCCTCGCCTTCGTTGAACATGCGGATCTTGCGCTGCGCGGCCTTAGCGTTGTTGGATTCGTAAGTGCGCAGCTCGAAGATGCGGGGCGGGCGCTGGCCGGCGGGCGGAACGGAGATCGACGGCACACTGTCGAAGGCCCGCAGCAGGGAGTTCTCCATGCGGATGTAACTCAGCTCCGTCATGGAGTTGTGCTCGTCGAAAGCCCGCTGAAACTCCTGGTCGGCGGCCAAGCGCTCCGTGCTGTTCGCGAAAGCCGCGGCGGAAGGGTAACTGATCAGCGCCAGGATAAACGGGCTGCCTTCGGCGATGACGGCGCCGAAGAATCCCAGCGGGCCGATGCCCAGGCGCTGGGCGGCGGGCAGAAAGTGTTTGCTCAGGAAGTCCGAGGTGCGCTGCGTCTGGCTGCCATTACGCATGTGGTAATAGCGCAGCTCGAAGAAGGCGTTCTGTTGGGCAGCGGCAACAGGGGCCGCGGCGAGGCCGGCCGAAGCCGCAGCCCCTACGAATTGACGGCGTTGCATCACGCAATACTTATAACAGATTTTGCAGGTGGGGCAGGACTCCAGTCCTGCGGCCCGTCTTGCAGAAAGGTCCACGTCGGCCCCCCAAAAGCGGCGAGCTATGCTCGCCTAATGCTCGCCTTGGACAGGCTTTAGCCAGGCTTTAGCCTGTCGACGCACGCACTCGTGCGTGCCGTGTCGAGCGTAACAACCGGGGAAATCGCTAGCAGAAAAGACCGTCTACACCGCTCACATTTTTCCGCCGATATCCGAAAAGCGAAGTATGAGCTGGAAGGAGACATCGGTGGTGGACGAGCGGTTCCGATTTATACGCACCGACCGAAACGGCCACGCCTTGCTACCTCCGCAACGCGGACACCGAAAGCCCTCTGGCCAGCGTAGCCGGAACATGTATGCCCGGCAAGCCTCCTCACTACTGAAGCGGGCCTCCAGCTCATTGATATTACGAGGGTAATCGTCCATTAGCCCAAGACCTCGACCCTAATACTACATGTTGGGGCTACCTGCGTCAAGTGAATACCCCCTCTGGACCATTTCCTGAAGGGGACCGTCTTGAAGCGCATGATGAAGTGCGGCCAACCGCAGTGCGCCTGCCACCGCGATCCTGCCCGGCGTCACGGCCCTTACTTCGAATGGACCTACAAGGTCAAGGGCAAGACGGTCAACGTGAAGCTCAGCCCGCCAGCCGCCCCGCTCTATCAGGCCGCCACCAAACAGCACCGGAAACTCAAGGCCGTTCTGGCCAGGATGGAGTGCCTCTCGCGAACCGCCTTAGCTCGCCTGGCGAAGGAGGCGGAGAATACCGACTGAACGGAGGCGATATGATCGCACCACAGACTGTTTTCCCCCTCCAGTACCTCCCTGTCGCCTATCCCGCTTGTTATCTGCCACTTGCCCCTGACCGCCCTCGCTCGGAGAGCAGGTTCGATGAGAAATCCGGGTTAAGCGCGTTCGTGCCAGAATAGCTGAGTTGCTTCGCAATTGGGGGCCACGCCCCCAAACCCCGCTGCGCCACGGCTCCGCCGAAATCGGTGAGGGAGGCGGTAAACCTGCCTCCCTGCCATTCCGGCCTCCGAGTCGGCGCTCGGGTTGCTTCCCAGCATTGCCTATCCTCCGCTCGGCTCAATCAGCTTATCGGCACACCGTGCAGTTTCTTGCGCCATCAAGTTACCCATGCGATGACTGTCATCTCTGTGCTCGCTACAGACCGTTAGCGATCCGGCTGGTCAGATCTGCCAGCGATCTTCCGGGCACCTCACCCACTCGTTGAGGACGCCGCGCCGGGACTCGTCCCGGCGCTTGGCCGGCGCGAACACTCGCCACTTACGCCCGCGTAAGAAAGATCGGCAGCCCCAACTTATTCGCGTAATTCGGCCGGTACCGCCGCGTGTTGTACATCGTCTCCAGGTCCACCCGCCGCGGACCTAACTTTGGGTCCGGTATGGGCACCGCCTGATAGCAACCGCCGGAAATGGCCATCATCACGCCATGCTGGCCCTGCTGGACGCAGTCCATCGCCATGCTGGCGAACGTCGACGCCACCATCTTGTCCACGAAATCCGGACTGCCGCTACGCAGGTCGTAAGTCAGATCGCTGACGATGGTCTCTTCCCCGGTGGACTTCTTGATCTCCTCGGCCAGGTCCTCGCCCACATTCATCTTCTTCTTGTGGCCGAAGGCATCCGCCTCGCCGACCTCCCTTACCTGGTAGCCTTCCCACTCGGCGCCCTCCGAAAGAATGATCAGGGCGTAGTTACTCGGATTGTACTGCTTGTCGGTGATCAGCAGCTCAATCAGGTGCTGGAGATTGAACTTGTATTCCGGGATGCAGCACCGCATGGACGTGACGTAGGCCGTGTACAGCGCGGTGTATCCGGCGTCGCGTCCGAAGATGCGGAAGACGCCGATGCGCTCGTGCGATCCCACCGTGGTGCGCTGACGCTCGATGGCTTCCGTCGCGCGCGTGATCGCCGTCGAAAACCCGATGCAATACTCGGTGTTGCGCACGTCGTTATCCATCGTCTTCGGGATGGCGATGACCTTGAAGCCCTCCGTGTCCAGGCGCGCCGCGTAGCTCAACGTGTCGTCGCCGCCGATCGCGATCAGGTAATCGAGCCCCAGCGTCTCCACGTTCTTCAGCACCCGGCTGGTCATGTCGTAGACCACCGACGTCACGCCCTTCTTGGTGACTTCGGACTTGGGGAACTCCAGGCCCTTCACCACCGGCGGCAAGGCCTTCATCTTGGCCGGGTTGGTGCGGGAACTATGCAGGTAGGTGCCGCCCGTGCGGTCGATCGTGCGCGTGTTCTCGCGATTGAGCGGCAAAATGTAGCGCGCCCGGCTCGCCGGATCGTCCAGATTGACATGCGTCAGGCCCTCCCAGCCGCGGCGAATACCGATGACTTCGCAATCGATCTCGCTTCCTCTGTAAACAACGGTCTTGATGACGGAATTCAGGCCCGGCACGTCTCCGCCGCCGGTGAGTATACCGATCCGCTTCGCAGGCATTAATGCTCCTTCAAGTGGGGAATTTAACACCCTATTATAGAGTACGGCGGGTGCCTTCCGCCTCCCGAGTCTTGGGGACCGTCGATGGCGGCTGACGGTTGATCAACGAAGTGGAAGATAACGGACCTGGCCTTCCCATTCTCCTTCGTTACTGCACTCTGACACGAGCAGAATATCCTCGATAGCGACCGCAACCGGAACGGAGCGGCTCACTTCGAACACGCCGGGCATGTGTTCGCCCCCGGCCACTCGGCGATACGCATACGCGGTGACGGTGCTGACGTCGTGTGTGATCAATATGCGACCCTGCGCCGCTCCCCAAGCCAACAACGCCGGGTCGTCCACGCCCGACAGGCCGGCATCCTGCACTCTGACGATGTCGAGATCGGGCTTCCGGCGGATTAGACCACGCACAATGTCGTTATTCAGATTCTCGCCGGCGAGCCAGCGCACGATCGGCTTATGCCCCGTTTGGCCGTCGAGCCAACAAACGTTGGCGGACGCCGCCGGGGCTCCAGCGAGCCTCGTTCTGTTGCCGCAGTTCCTGCGAGTCGCGTGAACGCCTGCGAAGGTACTCTTCCATCTCCGCGGCGTGGCGGAGGTGGTAGCCGATCAGGTGGTAAATGGCGGCCAGCGGAACGGAAGGGTACTGTTGGGCGATTTCTTCCGGGGTTGCGCCGTCGTTAAACGCTAACAGAATCGAATCGAGCGTCACGCGCGTACCGCTTACACGGATCACGCCATCGGCCCCGGTCACCATGGGAATCGTCTCGATCGTCTCGCTGTTGGGCATTTTGTCATCTCTCAGAATAGCGCATCCGCGCTCCGCCGGCGTGGCGCTGGGCTGATCGCGCTGTCCATTTGACATCCACAACAATGGTGTGTACACTTCAAGTGTCGAAACAAGAAACACCACACCCATGAGCAAGCGCATCAACATCGTCCTGCCCGATAAGACCGTGGCAGTGCTTGACCGCGTGGCGGCCAAAGGCACCCCGTCGAAGCGCAGGGCGGGCGAACGCTGCGCGAGCAGCTCAAAGCCGGCTACCGCGCCAATGACGAGCGCGATCTCGCGATAGCAGCCGAGTGGTTCCCGCTGGAGGAAGAAGCTTGGCGCACGTTCGAGGCCGCCCGTGAGCCGAAGAAAACCACCAAAACCAAACGGACATGACGTTTCCTCAGAGAGGGGATCTCTACCTTGTCGAATTTGATCCAGCCCGCGGCCACGAGATCCAAAAGACGCGGTCGGCCCTCATCATCCAGAACGACATCGGCAACCAATACAGCCAGGTCACGATCGTCGCGGCCATCACGTCGAAATTGTCGCCTGCGCCATACCCCGTTGAGGTCATCGTAGCGGCCAGCAAGGGGAACGGCCTCTCTGTCCCATCGGCCATTCAGTTAAGCCAGATCCGTTCCGTGGACCGCGAGCGGCTCGTGAAACGTCTCGGCACGCTCGACGCGGCGGCGATGCGCAAAGTCGATCGGGCGCTGAAGATAAGCCTCGGACTCGTCGATCTCTAAACAGCCCTCAAACCTGTTTTTGCAAAGGGTTATTCCCTCCTTTTACTCAAAGCTGTTCCTCGCCTTTACGCGGAGAAGCGTCACGCGCGTGCCGCTTACACGGATCACGCCATCGGCCCCTGTTACCATGGGAATCGTTTCGATTGTCTCCGTGGTGGGCATTTGTCATCTTCCAGCGTAACGCAATCCGCGCCGCGAACTCCAGCAAGCCGCCACCCGCATGCTATCCTGAAACACATACGAGGGCCTCGTCCAAATGCGCCGCCGCTTGCTCATCCGCGGTAGTCTTGTGGCGATTTCGGTGACGGCGCTGTTTGCCCTCCAGGCCACTTTCCGCCAGTTTCCCGGAATGGAAGACGACCCTGTTCCCGTGCCGCCTGACGCCTACGAAAAAACCGAATGGGCCTTCACCCGCCTCATGTATCCGTCCGGCCGGCACGCCAGCGTGTTTGGCCAGATCGGCAGTTGGCCCACCGATTACCCCAAGGCCGACCGCCAGTTTGTGCAAGGCGTGCGCCGCCTCACCCGCATCCACACCCGTTCGTCTGAGCAGGTAGTGGACCTTGACGGCGACGAAGTTTTCAATTGGCCCTGGCTGTACGCGGTGGAGGTCGGGCACTGGAGCCTGACCGATGCCGAGTGCGCCAAAATGCGCGAATATCTGCTGCGCGGCGGCTTCTTCATGTGCGACGACTTCCACGGCAGCGGCGAATGGAACGTTTTCATCGAGAGCATCCACCGTGTGTTCCCGGACCGCCCCATCGTCGAAATCGATAACCAGGATCCCATATTCCACGTCTTATATGATTTGGGCGAGCGTGTTCAAGTGCCCGGCATTCAATACTGGTACACCGGCCGTATCTGGGAAAAGGACGGCAAGACGCCCCACTGGCGCGCCATCTACGACGACGCCGGCCGTGTCATGGTGGCCATCTGCTTCAACCAGGATAATGGCGACGCCTGGGAATGGGCCGACCATCCGCGCTACCCCGAGCGGTACACTTCGCAAGCCTACCGCATGGGGATCGACTACATCATTTACGCGATGACGCACTAAAATCCCAAGGGCCATCATGTTCGAGTTTCTCTTCAAGTATCCCGGCGCGGTTTTCCAAAAGGGGCAGTTTGTGCTGCTGGCGTCCTGGCCGGTGTGGATTCTCGCGTTGGGCGTCGTCGCGGCTAGCGGGTTGCTGCTCTGGCACGTGCGGCGCAACCGCGGATCGCTCACCGGCACGCGTCCGCTGGTGATCTGGATGCTAGAAACCGCAATGATCGCGCTGCTGCTGTTCCTGCTCTGGCACCCGGCCATCTCGATCGCCACGCTGCGGCCGCAGCAGAACGTGGTCGCCGTGCTGGTCGACGATTCGCGCAGCATGGCCATCCAGGAGGGATCCCAAACGCGCAGCGCGCAGGCCGCCGCCGTGCTCGATCGCAAACTGCTCGCGGCACTAGGGCAGAAGTTTCAGGTGCGCCTCTATCGCTTCGGTAAGGAAGCCGAGCGCATTCAGAAGACCAGCCAGCTCACGGCCTCGGAGCCAGCCACGCGTCTCGGCGATAGCTTGCAGCAGGTGCTCGCGGAATCGTCCACTTTGCCGTTGGGCGCCGTCGTGCTGCTCTCCGATGGCGCCGATAATTCCGGCGGTATCGATCTCGACACCATCTCGCAGATCCGCCAGCGGCGCATCCCCGTGCACACCATCGGCTTCGGCCGCGAGAAGGCCGAAAAAGATATCGAAATCACCGACGCCGTGCTGCCGGCCCACGCGCTGGCCGATTCGCGTTTGAGCGCGCTGGTCACCTTCCGCCAGTATGGTTATGCGGGCCAGAAGGCGCTCGTTTCGGTGCGCGACGCCGGCAAGGTTGTCGCCACGCGCGAAGTGCAGTTCAAAGCGGACGGCGCGCCGCAAAGCGAGCCGCTGCTGTTCAACGCCGGCTTGGCCGGACCCAAGACACTGGAGATTTCCATCGATCCGCTGCCCGGCGAAGAGAACCGCAACAACAACTCGCTGCGGCGGCTGGTGAACGTGGAAACGCGCAAGCCGCGCATCCTTTATATCGAAGGCGAGCCGCGCTGGGAATTCAAATTCATCCGCCGCGCCGCGGAAGACGACCGCAGCCTGCAGCTTGCCTCCATGCTCCGCACCACCCAGAACAAGATCTACCGTCAAGGCTTCTCCGATACGCATGAGCTCGAGGAAGGCTTCCCCGCCAAGCCCGAAGATCTGTTCGCCTTCGACGGCCTGATCGTCGGCAGCGTGGAAGCCAACTACTTCACGCAAACGCAACAGGACCTGATCCGCGAATTCGCCAACCGCCGCGGCGGCGGCATTCTGTTTTTGGGCGGTCGCTTCGCGCTGGCCGAGGGCGGCTACTCGCATTCGCCTCTGGCCGAGCTGCTGCCGGTGCAAATTCCGCAAACCAAGGGCACATTCCATCGCGATTTTTCAAGCCAGGAATTGACCGCCCAGGGCCGCGCCAGCCTGATCTGCCGCCTGGTCGAAGATCCCGAGCGCAACGCCGCGCGTTGGACCGGCATGCCGCAGCTCGCCAATTATAACGACGTCGGCGAAGCCAAGCCCGGCGCGGTGGTGCTGATGGACGTCCTGCCCGCCGGCCGCCACCGCATGCCGCTGTTGGTCACCGAGAACTATGGGCGCGGCCGCACCGCTGTCTTCGCCACGTCCGGAAGCTGGCGCTGGCGCATGTGGCAGGATCACACCGATGTCACCCACGCCACGTTCTGGCAGCAGTTGATGCGCTACCTGGTTTCCGACAGCCCCGGCCGGGTCGCCGCCTCCACGCCACGCGCCGTGCTGCCGGACGAAACCAAGGTCACGCTGCGCGCCGAGGTGCGCGATAAGGCGTTCAAGCCCGTACCGAATGCGGTGGTCGAGGCCCACATCGTGGCGCCGGACGGAGCCGCCACCAGCGTCGAGATGACGCCGCTACCCACCGAGGAGGGTGCTTACTCGGCCGATTGGAACGCGGAGAAACCAGGCTCGTATGTGGCCGAGATCGTGGCGGGGCGCGATAAGGAGGAACTCGGACGCGACGTCGCGATCTTCCGCCGGGAAGATGGCGTGGCCGAAAACTTCCACACCGCGCAGAATCGCGAGTTGCTGAAAAAGCTGGCCGATGAGACCGGCGGGCGATACTACAGCGCGTCGAACGCCGGCAAGCTGGCGGACGAAATCTCGTACTCCGAAGCCGGCATCACCACGCGCGAAACCAAGGACCTCTGGGACATGCCTGCGGTGTTTTTGCTGGCGCTGCTGTTGCGCGGCTCGGAGTGGGTGCTGCGGCGAAGATGGGGTGTGGTATGAGATTGCTGCTAGCCCTGCTGCCCCACAAAAGAACTGCTGGTCGCTCTTGTAGGGCGGCCAATCCTGGCCGCAGCCGCCTTTCAGGCAGCTCTCTCTTCCTCGGCCTACTAACCCTGCTCCTTACAGCATCCTCCCTCCCCGCCACCACTTACTATCTCACCGTAACCGGCCTGGGCGGCGAACCGGATTACGAACAGCACTTCGCCATGTGGGCCAAAGACATCGAGAAAGCTCTCAAGCCCACCTCCGATTCCAAAGTCGAAACCTTGGTGAACGCTACGCGCGAACAAGTCCGGGCCGCCCTGGATCGCATCGCCAAACAAGCCCAGCCGCAGGATGCCTTCGCGCTCATGCTCATCGGTCACGGCAGCTTCGATGGTTACGAATACAAGATCAATCTCCCCGGCCCCGACTTGACGGCGTCCGAGTTGGCCACGCTGCTCGACCGCATCCCCGCCACGCGGCAGCTCGTCGTCGACATGACCAGCTCCAGCGGAGGCGCCATCGAATTCCTGCGCAAGCCTAATCGCGTGGTCATCGCCGCCACCAAGAACGGCACGGAAAAGAATGCCACCGTCTTCGCGCGCTACTGGGTAGAGGCGCTGAGCGATCCCGCCGCCGACAGCGATAAGAACGAAGTCGTCTCCGCGCTCGAAGCCTTCCGCTTCGCCGACAAGAAGACGGTCGCTTTTTACGAATCGCAGAACCGTCTGGCCACCGAGCACGCCGTGCTGGAAGACACCGGGAAGGGCGAAGGCGTGCGCGCACCCTCGCCTGAAAACGGCGAAGGAATGCTGGCCGCTCAGTTTCCTTTGCTGCGCATTGGCTCCGCCGCCGCGGCCGCGAAGGACCCCGCCAAACTGCAGTTACTCGCCAAGAAAGAGCTGTTAGAACAGCAGATCGACAAGCTCAAATACGAGAAAGCCGCCATCCCGCCCGACGAGTATAAGAAGCAACTCGGCGTGCTCTTGCTCCAGTTGGCCCAGACCCAGGAGGCGCTCGACAAATGAGACTCCTGCTGGCCATCCTGTGCGCGGCCACCGCCCTCCCGGCGCAAACTCCGGCGCCAACTCTCGCTCAGGCCGAATCGCTTTGGAAACAACACCGCTATGAGGAATCGAAGGCTGCCTTTGAATCGCTCATTGCGAGGTATCCGCGCAACGCCGAATACCGCGTCCGCTTCGGGCGATTGTTTCTGGAACGCTTCAATCCTCCCGAGGCCGCCAAGCTCTTCCATGAAGCGCTGGAAATCGAGCCGAAGCAGGCCGACGCTCTCCTAGGCTTGGCCCAGGTAGCGGCGGACGGCTTCGAGGCGCAAGCCCTGGAGTTCGCACACCGCGCGCTGGAAGCCGATCCGCACATGTTGGAGGCGCAGGAACTTCTGGCACGCCTGGCTCTCGAAGACAACGACCCGGCCAAAGCCGCCGAAGAGGCCCACAAGGCCCTCGACATGTCGGCGCGCGCCACCCAAGCCAAGGCCATCCTCGCCACCATCGACTGGCTCAACGACAAGCCTGACACGCACTGGGATCCGCACTCGGGCGCCGCTTACGAAACCGCGGCTCGCATCTTCATCCTGAATCGCCGCTATGAAGAAGGTATCCGGCTGTTTCGCAAAGCGATCGCCCTGCAGCCGGACTTATGGAGCGCACACTCGCAATTAGGCGTCAACCTGATGCGGCTGGGTCTGGAAGGTGAAGCCCGCGCCGAGCTGGAGTTGTGTTTTGAGAACCACTACAGAGACGCCGCCACCGTCAACACGCTCCGGCTGATGGATAGCTACAAGAACTTTGTCACTTACAAGACAGACAGAACCGTCCTCCGCCTCCACAAGAAAGAAGCCGAGCTGTTGCATCCTTACTTCGAAGCCGAGATGCTGCGCGCGCTGAGCACTTACGACAAGAAATACGGCTTCCATCTGGATCGGCCCGTGCAAGTGGAAGTCTACCCCGATCACGAAGACTTCGCCGTGCGCACCATGGGCATGCCCGGCCTGGGCGCGCTGGGCGTGACCTTCGGCTACGTGGTGGCGATGGACAGCCCCTCGGGACGCCCGCCCGGGACGTTTCATTGGGCTAGCACCATGTGGCACGAACTCAGCCACGTCTATGTCCTGAACATGACCAATTTCCGCGTGCCGCGCTGGTTCACCGAAGGGCTGGCCGTGCACGAAGAAACGGCCGCTTCGCCCGAATGGGGCGACCGTCTCGATCCGCACGTCATCATGGCGATCAAGGATAAGAAGCTGCTGCCCGTGGCGGAATTGGACCGCGGCTTTGTGCGTCCCACTTATCCAACTCAGGTGGTCGTGTCTTACTTCGAAGCGGGACGTATGTGCGACTATATCGACCGCGAGTGGGGTTGGCCGAAGCTGCTGGCCATGATTCACGACTTCGCCGGCGGCGCCACCACCCCCGAAGCGATCGAAAAAGAGCTGGGCATTAAACCTGAAGAATTCGATAAGCGTTTCCTGGCTGCGTTAACTGCCGAAACGAAGAAGACCGTGGACGGTTTCGACGAGTGGCGCAAAGAATTGAAGAAGGTGGCGACCGAGTACAAAGCGCACGATTACGAAGAAATGATTCGCGACGCTTCGGGCATTCGCGACTCTTATCCGGACTATGTCGAAGCCGGCAACGTCTACCAGTTCCTGGCCGACGGCTACCTCGCTAAGGGCGACAAGAAGGCTGCCATCGCCGAACTGGAACGTTACGCCAAAGTGGGCGGGCGCAGCCCTGATACACTGAAACAATTGGCTACCCTCCTCGAAGAGGCCGGCAATCGGAAGGAAGCGGCCGAAGTGCTCGACCGGCTCAACTATATTCAGCCCATCGACGAAGACCTCCATCGCCGGCTGGGCGATTTGTGGCTCGGTCTGGGAAACACCGCCGCGGCCATCCGCGAGTATCGGGCTGTACTGGCCAAGTCGCCCACCGACCCCGCGGCGTCGCACTTCAACCTGGCGAAGGCTTACCGTACGGCGAATCGTCCGGACGCCGCCAAAGACGAATTGTTGCTCTCGCTGGAGGCCGCCCCCGGATTCCGGCCTGCGCAGAAAATGTTGCTGGAGTTATCCAAATGATTCTGCTATCCAGCGATTCCTGTGAGGCAGCAATCCTGGCTGTGGGGCAGACCTCCAGGTCTGCGCGGGTCCTCCAGGACCCGCTCCTACTAATGCACCACATCGCGAAAACTATATGTCCACCATCGTGACACCCCAGTTAGAACCTGACGCGTTGCGCAGCCGCATCGGCCGCTTCCGTGAAGTCCAAGCGGAAATTGTGCGGCAAGTCCGGCGCGTGATCGTCGGACAGGAAGAAGTGCTGGAGCAGGTGATGATCGCCCTGTTTGTCGGCGGCCATTGTCTCATTACCGGTCTGCCCGGCACCGCTAAGACGCTGCTCGTCCGCACCATGGCGCAAACCCTGGGCCTGCTATTCAAGCGCATCCAATTCACGCCCGACCTGATGCCGTCCGACATCACCGGCACCGACATCATCGAGGAAGATCCCACCACCGGCCATCGCACCTGGACCTTCGTCAAAGGCCCCATATTCGCCAATGTGCTGCTGGCGGACGAAATCAATCGCACACCGCCCAAGACGCAATCGGCGCTGTTGGAAGCCATGCAGGAGATGGCCTGCACGGTGCGCGGCAACAATTACAAACTGCCCGCGCCGTTCTTCGTGCTGGCCACCCAGAACCCCATCGAGTTGGAAGGCACCTACCCGCTGCCCGAAGCGCAGTTGGATCGCTTCCTCTTCAACACGGTGCTCGGCTATCTAACCGCGAACGAAGAGCTGCAAGTCGTCGATCTGACCACCACCACCCACATCGCGCAGGCCGACCCGGTGACCAACGCCGATGAGCTCCTGGACTTCCAGCAATTGGTGCGCATGGTGCCCATCGGCGAATCCATCGCGCGGTATGCCATCGACCTGGTGCGCGCCAGCCGCAGCAGTGACGAAAGCGCGCCGGACTTCGTCAAGAAGTATGTGAACTACGGCGCCAGCGTGCGCGCCGCGCAGTTCCTGGTGCTGGCCG
>ODAK010003358.1_pt1 | contig 16628 bp, 34 predicted proteins | sample 1539591 | NCBI WGS metagenome assembly ODAK01 (sample SAMEA3539303, study PRJEB22396) | soil metagenome | biome: tundra; feature: field; material: soil | place: USA | collected 2010-05 | depth 0.15 m
GTATAGCCACCAGAGCCGCCCATGGTGAGCAGGAGTACCGCCTGGGCGCTTGGCGCCAGGTTGGTAACGTTTACGACTAGATTGGCCGTGATAGTGCCAATCAGCCACGTCTCCGGGATGTTCAGGCTGAGCGTCTGCGACGCGCCAAGGCTTCCGGGAGCAACCTCCGCAGGCATGAGCGTCTGCACCCATGTTGTCGCGGTCGTACCAACGATCACCGTGCCGGCAGTCGTGAGCACCCATTCGGTAGCTGGCGGTGGATTGACAACAGCGACAGTGCGACCTGCAATGATCGACGCACCCGTCGCATACTCGTTAGGTCGCGTCCATGTTCCGGCTGCTGCAAGCCACGGACCGTTCTGTGAGGCTGTCGTCTGCCCGACGCAGAGCACAAGATCACCCGACAGTGTCGTATATGCGCCGATCGTCTGAAGGCCAGATAATGTAACGTTCGCCGTTGCGGCAACCTGGCAGACAGCGAGTGCCGAAACGTGGAGATTCAGCCGACTCGAACCAATATTCGCGACATCGGATAGGTTGTTCGCGGCAGCGAGTGCGCCTACCTGCGCAGGTGTGTAGTCGCCGGTCTGAGGAACAACTGCTCCCGTGCGTCTATTGAAGCTGTTCACGACGGGCTGGTTACTCCACGTCCCGGTCGCGGTGTTGTAAACGAGTGCTTGCAGGTTCATGGAGGCCGCCTCCGATACATCCGTTAACCCTTGCAGAGTCGACGACCCTCCGCTGCCACCGCCGCCGGTGTTGCTGGTTTGAGGGACACCGTAAATCTGGACCATCGACGTTGAAGCACTAATCAGCCAAATCTGTGCTGCGGTGATAGTCGTGGACTGCCCAACTGTCAGCACGCCCTGATTTTGGGCGGCTGAGCATTGTCGGTCACCCCAGTAGACAGTGTCGCCAGCAGTCACCGTCACCGTCACCGTTTCGCCGCCTTCACCGACGGCCAAATGATGGTCGGAGAAAACTTGGGCGAAAGCGAGATCAGACATTTAGCCTCCGACCGTCAGAACGGAACGGCCCGTGCTGTCGCGCACGACACCGCCAGACAATCCCTCACCCGCCGCGAATGATGCGCCGAGCGTATCGAACGCCGCCGCGAGCCTGCCGTGCGTGTCGACCACGCCACCACCGGAATACTGTTCGCCGGTAACCAGCGCACTGCCGGCCGTGTCAGACCCCACGACCATCCTGCCGTAGCTGTCCTGCAACTGACCTCCGGAGAACTGTTCGCCGGTGGTCAATGCTGCGTTGGTCGTGTCGATCGTGACGACGATTCGTCCGTCTACGTCTCGCACCTGACCGCCAGACAATACGTTGCCTGCGGTCAATGCCGTGCCGATCGTTTCGACAACCGTCACCCGGCGCCCTTGAGTGTCGCGGACCCAGCCGCCAGACCAGTATTCACCAGCGGACAGGGCCATCAGGATCCGACCGTCATCCTTGACCGCGGCGGCGCACCAGGCGGTCGGTCGGGCCGCTCCTGCAACGTTGCCTCGAGCCGGCGACTGTACGTACGCCAATGCTCAACCTGCTGCTCGAGCCGTTTGATCTCGCCGCGTTGACTGGCATGCAACTGCGGTTTGACGCCCAGGATTTCCATCCCCAACTGCATGCACGCCTCGCAGATATGCAGATCGTCGGAGCCCTCCACCAACACCTGATCCTCGCGGCCGATGAACGCACCCGCGTCGAACGCCGCATCGAAGTCAACATACCGCCCTGACGGCGTGCTGTTATGGCACGCGCTGCAATACGCCGGCCTCGGGTCTGAAAGACGAACAGTCATTGCGGGGAACCTCACTGGTAGATGCCGGGGCCCGAAGGATGATCAATCAGTTTCGGACGTCGCAGACGCTCGAGGCTGTGACGAAGCAGCCGGTCTTTCATCGTCAACGTCTGGGACACGAGCTCGCGGTCGGGAAGCATCGGACGTTGCATCACCACATACCTGAGCACGTCGAGAAGATGGTCGTCGCGTTTCACAGGCGCTTCTTTGCTTTCGTCCTCAGTGCGGCTGCTCTTAGACCACCGGTAGCGTCTGAACTCTCCCAGCAGTTCCTCACAGCCGGCGCAAACCACCAGCCGACCTTCGGTCTGTAGGCGTTCTTTGACCCGGTTGATGCCGGCGCTCACACTGTTCTGTCCCGCGATCGTCATCACCCCATGATCCGCATACTCCTGCTGGTCAGAACGTCCCGTCTGATGACTCTTGTTCCGGGACGCCGGGTCGATCACAGTCCATCTGGGCTGAACATTCCACTTAGTACGGACCTGGTGAATCCGCTTGCAGACATCAGCAACCGTCTTGCCTTGCATCGCGATCTCGTCGTAAACCGTCAGACGATCGTCTGCGTCGAGATAGCAGAACAGGACAGCCGCCATGTGGCGCTGCCCCGGGTCGATACCTTCGAAGCATTCGACACCCCGTGGAAGTTCTGCCAGATCGGGGAGAACATGCTTCAGTCTTGAGAACTCCGGGTAGATCAGGCCGGCGAAGCTGACGAAGCGTCCCGTCTTACGAGCCTCGCGTTCCAACGGCTTGTACTTCGCGAGCGCCCGGCGTTTACCCTCGGGATCCAGATGCGGGTTGTCGTCCATGTCGACCAGCACAACCCGACCGTCGGCAGGATCCAGCTTCCCTGACTGCCACGGATCGTAGATCTCGTCGAACGTAAACGACATTCCGTCCAGCGGCGTCATTCCGAACAGTTCCTCGCCGTTGAAATCGATCAGGCGAGTCATGCACTCGTTACGGATCCGCTCGGCTGGCTCCTCGTCGTACACCACCCGGTGCAGCGCAGCGCCGCCCATCTTGTTCGCGTCCTGATCATTCGAGCAGAACTGGAACCAGGAGCCGTTCTTGAAGCTCAGGAGCCGCAGCTGCTTGTTGAACGCGCGATCCCACGTTCCGCCGCGAAACGCCTCCTGCGGCGCGTGCTGACGCAGACGCTCCATCAACACGCCATCCAACGTCATCGACAGGTCCGGAGTCACGAACCGGCAATGAAACGGAGGCTCCCACCGTTTGAACCTCTTCAGATGGTCCGGAACCAGATCCCGGTCTATCGCCTGGATGATCGAATCGACGACCGTAGCCGTCGTCTTACCGGAACGGTTTCCTCCGAAGAACGCCCTTAGCGGAGGGAACGGCGGCGAATGAAACTCAATCTGCTTAGCGTGCGGCTCATATCCCAGCAGCGGGTTCGCGCGAAACGCCCGTTCGATCTCAAGCAGTTCCTGCTCCGCCAACTCCCGATCATGCTCAGATAGGGCTGCGAGCGCGTCAAGATCAATCCCAAGGCGACTCAGGCTCAACGACGACCACTTCTCCATCGGAACCCCCTAGGGTCGCCAGCGGGGCTTAGACGGCCGGTCTGATCCCCCGATACAAACGATTCGGATCGCGAACCATCCGCCCATGCTCCGGACAGTCCGGAATGTAGTCCTCGGTGTCTGAAGGATTCAAGAACACGCGGACCGTACACGGCAGCTTCGCGCCGGCGTTGCGGCAGATGAAGCAGCGCCGGACGCGATCGGATGAGGCTACGACGATGCTCATACCCGACCTTTCGGCGTGTCTGTAAGCACCCGGATCTCCCATCCCTCCGGGACAGGCCCAGTGACCACGCCGCCCGGCCGAAGCCAGATCGTTCTCGGGAAACGCCAGTCCAGATGGACGCCGTCGACCTTCGTGCCCGCGTCGCCCAACTCGGAGATCGAACTCATAGCACGTATTCGCAATAGCCCTTTTCGTCGCACGCGCTGCACCAGTAGACCGCGACCAGCGGCATCCCGCCAGCCCCGACCTTTCCGTCGGGAGGCTCCAAGGGCATCACGCGACGGTTCATCTGGTGGCCGCACGCAGCACAGACGGCCTTCTCCTGCTCGCTCATGACCCTCCGACCGTAGGACAATCCAGCTCATGCGAGCTCAACATCTCCGGACGCCCACAGCCGCAATGCGGGCAGGTAGGACCCGGCTCGGGCTCACCCTCGATCGCGTCAGGCCAGTCGTCCACGCCCTCGTTGTTCGGATAGTCGCCCGCGTCCTCGACGGGTTCCGCGGGCTGCTCAACAGGCGCCGGAAGGTCAGCAAAGTTGGGAAGGTAGCGCTCACAAGCCCGGGCAATCCAACGCGCCCGCGGCACATCACCCCTGGCCGCATCTATCCGAGCGAGAAGCTCCGCGTCAAGACGCAAACCAATGGGAACCTGCACCATACAGCAGACGCTAGCACACACTACACAACGCTGTCTATAGCAGGCGCTAGCGCATCACGAGGGTACCCAAAATGTCAGGGAGTCCCGGGGAAACTTTTGAAAACTTCGCCTCGATCTTGATGCGCCCCCCCGTGTGCTAGGGGTGCGTGTGCCGTGTGTCAGGCCGCAGCATGTCGGACGGTCAAAGGGTAGCCGGGTTGCCGGTGTCTTTGATCATGTGTGTGAGCACATATGTGTGCTCACTGTGCTGCTGTCGCGTGGCTGACCGGGTCAGTGTGTGCGCACAAGCTGCGTAAACCTAGCGATTAGCAGGGGTTTTGTCCTATCCGTTAGGTAGGAACAGCGTGGTACGCGAACGTACCATCGTGCCTCAAAACCCAGCGTGGAAGGCTTTGTTGGCTGCTTTTGAGCCCTTTCGACATACGGTTGTATGCGTCGTTGTATGCGTTAGCTGCCGAACGCGAACTCTTGGAGGCGTTTCACGGCCTCTTCGAGATAGTCGATGCGATCGGTGAGCGATGAAGTGTTGATCGTCAGACTGCCTGTTGCTGACGCGACGATGAACGCTGTTCTGGTCAGTTTTAGGGCTGCTGCTTGCTCGTCTATCTGCTGTAGGTCGTCTTGGGGGATTCTGATGGCTATTGGTCGGCTGGGGTTGAGGATGCTCATTTCGTCCAATACTCGATTCCGCTTGGCACGTCGCGCTTTCTCAGCAAGAATTCGGCTTTGAGCTCTTTCATCAGCTCTACGTAGCAGGCGCCTTCGCTGGCTGCAAGGTCAAAGCATGCGGCGAACTCGTCTAGCTGGCTGTCCGTGAACGCGCTAAATGGAGTCTTGGGGTTTAGGATGCTCATCAGCTTCTTCTGTTTAGCGTCGGAACGGGTGAGGGGGCGAGGTTTGGCGACTTCGCAGGCGGCGAATATCTCTTCGGCTGTGATGACTTCGTGTTCGATCATGATCGCGTTGGCTTGGGGTAGCTGGTCGATGATGCTCAGCAGTTCGGCTTGTAGCGCTCGTGGGTCTGCTTGTTCGATGAACTGGCGGGCGATGGTTGTCACTTGGCTTTCGCTCATCTGCCGTAATCCTCTTCAATGCAGGCAGCGATAGAGGCTGCTGCGAGCTTTCCGTCGAATAGGTGCGGTGCGGAAGCTCGTAGGCGTTTGAGGTAGAAGAATTCCAGCAGAATGCGGATCAAAACGCTCGTCCGGTCTGTATGTACTCGGCATGAACCAGCGTCAGCAGTCCGAGCGCTTCATCGACGAGCTCGGTGATCGCCTCGGTTTCTGGGTGAGCGCGACGATATTCGAGCGCCCACTGATAGAAGCTGGACGCACGAGCGAGTAGGACGTGGATCGGGACGGCTTCAGCGGCCATTTAGGCAGCCTCGGCCTGACGGAGCTTGTGGAGCTGCTCCTCGCACGTCTGCCGGTCCATACAAGCCTCGCAGTTGCAGCAATGCTGGAAGCCCCAGCAGCCGCGTACAACGTCGAGATCTCCTAAGCCGAGGAGTAGCCCAACCATCTGATCAGCCGGCGAAAGCGGTGACGGCAGTGTTTGCACACGACTCTCCTGTCTATCGCTCAGCCACGCCAGCGACGAGGACGATCCAGATGATTAGACCGAGCACCGCGCCAATAATCCGCCCACGCCACATGCAGAACAAGAAGCCGAAAGCCGAGGCGAAGATCCCAAAGGCCCATAAGTACGCGATCGCGGCCTCAAAGTTCATCAGTTTAGAAACTCTCGATGAGCATCAAGCGGCAATTCCTCACGCTGCGGGGCCTTGTAGGCATGTCCGTGCCAATGGCCCGCGCCGTGGTGGGTGCTGTCGCCCAAGCGGCTTGGCCGATGCACGGCAAGGATCGCGTCGAGCGGGACATGCCATCCCGCGATGTGAGCGCTGGCGTCGGTGGCGGCAACAGCGCTGACGTGACCTTCGAGGCGTGCCATCCGACAGCGTCCGTCGAGAGTGACGCTGATGCGCAGGCCGCGAGCCCACGCCGCACGCAGCTCCCAAGCGGTCGCCGAGATGGGGCGAATCAGCGCCAGACTCATAGCGCGCGCCGCATCACCTGGACGCGCTCTGGGCATTCTGGACCGGGAATGGGAACGGCCTATCCGCCGAATCTGTCATCTGCACCCCTTGATCGCGGGCGTCGAAGCCCAACGTAGTCAGAGTGGCCCCCGATTATACGGACCTAGAAGACGGACGATAGAATCGCGGAACCAGACCAAGCGCCCCGGCGCGGCTGTGAACCGCCCGGGGCTGACATAGGAGGTTCGACTCCGATGCCCCCAGAACCCTATCCCTATAAACCGGATCCCGCCACCGGAAAGCAGCGAGCGGAAATTCTGCGCCTGATAGGTGGCCGGTGGGACTTCCCTGATGGCTTCTCGGCGCGCGAAGCCCGAGAGCTGATCTATTCGCTGCGACAGGGAGCGAAACAGCCGAAGCCTGAGCAATGGGTCTACTTCATACAGGCAGGCTCCGAAGGGCCGATCAAGATCGGCATCGCAGACAGCCCCGCGCTCCGACTCAGAGAACTCCAAACCGGCAACCACTTGCCGCTTACGCTGCTGAAGGCGGTTCCCGGCGGGAAGGATCTGGAGACTGAACTGCATCGCGAGCTGGCGGCGTATCGGTTGTGCCGCGAGTGGTTCGAGGCTACGGCCGAAGTGCTCGCCACCGTACAAGTCTGGCGCGGGAAGCCGTTTGAGCCATTGCGACCTGGCTACGTCGAGCAATGCGCTAAGCAATGGAACCGCAAATGCAAGATCTGCCAGCACCCTTGGGACATCAATCGCGCCACGGGCCATTGTGTGGAGTGCGATCGCGCTCAAGCTGCGTCCACGCTGCCGAACTGACGACGCACGCCACGGTACTTCACGCGGTAGCGCTTCACGGTCCGGGAGCTGATGTTGTTCAGCCGCGCCGTGTCTGAGACCCTCTCGTTAGAGTCGGCGATCGCACAGCGCCATAGGAACGATCCCGGCTCAGGCTCCGTGCCAGCTGGCGGTGGAGGAGCTCGCAGCCACGCCTGCACGACCTCGAGGATCTGATCGCGCAGGACGTTTAGCCTCGCCTCGGTGTTGCAGCGCTCGGCCTGACGGTCGAACCAGTCCAGCGTCCTGCGCTGATAGCACAGCTCCCAGTCGGCGACCTCGAGATGCCAGACGTCCCAGTCGCCATCCGATGAGCCTGGTGGCGGCGGTGAAGGCCGGCGTTCCAGATCTGAGCCTCGCGGTATCTTCGTCTCGCTGCTGTGGACGTGATGAGAGCCTGCGTGCGCTACGGGAGGGCGCCGGACACTCGTTCGCCAACGAGAGGGCTTCGGAGCGTCTGAGAGCGCCGCGTCGTAGCCCGGCGTGGGTGCATGGCTGATGAGTGCGAGTCGTGCTCGTGCCTTGCGGTACTCGCTATAAGCCGGCAGGCTGCGAAGCTCGGCGGTCACCGTCTCGGCTCCGTCTCGTCGAACGCCTGGCGAGCACCCGCCCATGCGGCGGACCAAAGACCGCGCGTGCCCAAGATGGTGTGCAGCGCGCTGCGGAGGATGGTGATGTCCTCCGCCTGGCGAGCGACGAGGCCCTCCAGGTTCAGGATCTCTAGGTCCTGCTGGGGGGCAGCAGCAACCTCGGGCTCGTTTATCTCTCGCTCGGCCATCGTGCGATAGCGGGTTGCGGCTTCGCGTTGTAGCTGCTCGATGAGTATCGCTGAGGATGTCTGCTCGCACTTGCTGGCCCACTCACGCAGTTGGTCTGCACGGGTCATGGTTGACCGGCCTCCTTGGGTTGGTCTCGTGTGCATTTCGTGTGCAGCACCCTGATTTCGGAGCGTTCCGGGCGCCTCTGCGATGATGGGGCAGATGGACGCCAAAACCCCCGTAGCTGCTGACGATCTGACGCTTTGTGACGGCTTGGGACGGCTCCTGAGGACTATGGGGAATCTCCCCCGCAAGGAGGAAGGAACGCCCGTGGATGCTGACGATCCGGGGTTTTGTGTGTGATCTGTGTGCATCATCGGTCATGCTCGCGGATAAACTCGTCCAATCCGTCGCGCACCGCCTTGACCAGCTCAACCGACAGATACGCGCTAATACTCCCGGCTGCTAAGCCACCGGGAATGCCCACGAACGGGCGGGGCGCCTCGTCAAGGTGGGCTTCGCCCTTCACGTTCAGCCATACGAACGCGCCCTCGGCTGACGACGACTCGTACAGGCGAACATAGGCGCGACCGCTGGGGACCAAAGAGGTGGGCGAGTCGCCAACCGTCTTGTATTGCGCGAACCCACGCTCGAAATGCCGCTCAACCCCTTCACTGTTGCTCATGCGATTGCCAGTTCGTCAGACGCCGCCACGGCAGCCTTCACACGCTCCAACGCGCTCTCGTGCTCGAAGTGGCCGTAGAGCTTCCGGATTAGGTCGCCGCGGTCCCGATGACCCAAAGCCGCGGCCACATCCTCAGCGGGCAGGCGCAGCTTCGAGTACATGAACCAGCCCGCAAAATGGCGAGTTGCGAGGTACAGCGACTCCGACCATCCCGACTCGGCGCGAACGCGGTCCCACTGGTAGCTGCGCGCCGGCTTAGTCCAATGGTTCCCGTGGCTGTTGACGAACACGAACTCTGAGTCGCGCGGCAGATCGGCGAGCGCACGACGAGCCGCAGCGCACATTGGCACGATCCTCTGCTCGCCGTTCTTCGGCAGTTCGAACGTGAACGACTTGGAGCAGAACTCGCGGCGAACGTGGAACCAGCCGCCTGCGAGGTCAACGTCGGCCCACTTCAGCGCGTCCAGCTCGCACGGCCGCATCCCCGTCGAGCTTGCGACAGCCAGCCATGCCGCGAACCCCGGCGGGCAGACCGCAGCGGCGACGTTGAGGATTCGGGCCATCATCGCCTCAGATGGCGGCTCTCGGCGCGCGTTGCCGTGTCCGCGTGCCATCCCCAGCGCAGCGAACGGGTTGGAGTCGATCAGCTCCGCTCTGAGCGCGTCTGAGAACATGGTCCTCAAGAATTTGATGGTCTGCTCGTTGCGTCCCGCCTCGCGCCACTGCGTCACGACTCGCCGATCGACCTCAGTGAGGGCCAGCGCGCCGTAGCGAGCGGTAAAGCGGCTCGTACGCTCCGCGTTATTGATGTTCGTTGCGGGCTTGGGACGGCGGTAGAGAACGTTGTCGGTCCAAACATCCCACCAGGCCTGAACGGTCATCGTACGGCCGTGCACGCCTTCTGAGAGCGTCTGAGACGCCTGCTGCAACGCTCGCTCCGCAGCGCGGGCTGTGCGCCACGTCGACTCTGAGCGTGCCAAGCCGAGCACCTTCGCGACGCTGACGTATCTGTTGGTTGCTGGATCCTTGACCGTGGCTCTGAACTGCTGAGGCCGGAATTCCCACACGGGCATTAGACGCTCCCCTCTCGGTTGAAAGGCGGGATGCTCGCATGCGGACGGCTTCGTGCCCATGCCATCGAGACCGACGCCCTGAAGCGGCGCGTTCTTACGCCCCACGTAACGGACGGCATACCCTCAGCTACGAGCCGGTCGACCGTAGAGACGCTGACGCCCATCATCGCCGCCAACTCGAGGCGGGTGACGTAGCGCTCGGGCTCGCGGGTTTGGAGGCTGCCCACACTCATCGCTGGCGAAGCCGTCCCGCAAGATCAGTTCGCTGCCGGTTGGTCAACGATCCGACCGCCCGATGCTCGCCGATCTCAACCGAGCGCAGCAGCCTGCGGGCCTTGACCGCCCCCCACTGGCGTTGGGCTACCAGCACATCTACCACCGCCCAGCCGAGCGCTGCCGAAGGTGGGTCAAGGATTACCTGGGCGGCTGTGATCTCCCCAGCTTTGATCCGGCGCTTGAGCCGCGCGCGGTCGATGCGGACGGCGTTCGCCAGCTTCAACGCCTGGTGACGCTGCTCAGCGTAGACGCCGGTGCTCATGCCGCTTCGCACCAGCAACCGCACGCCGGCGTCAGGTCGTGTCCTAGACGTCCGTGCTGGCATTCCCAGGAGGCATCTTTCGACTCTTGGGAATCTTGATCCGCCAGCCCGACGCCGCGAGCAGAACCAATCAACAGTTGATGCTCCGAAAACCGGTACGTCCAATCGAACGGGCTGTATCGAACCTTGCCGGCCGCGATCTCGTCCGGAGCAAGGTATGCGCCAGTGGCGCCCGTGCGGATCGACTGGATGGTTTTGTCCGAAACGTGGTAGCGGCGGGCGATGGTCGGAGTCGCTTCGAGGCTCAGACGGATCTGGTGATGGTCAGCGGAGGGAACAATCTCCCTGCCGGGCTTAGCGCGGTAGAGACGGGGCCGGGCGTTCTGGAGGACGCTCACCAGTCTGCCCTCGCATCGGCAGGCTCCCGGCCACGCCGGCGGATCGTCGTCTCGAACCGACACGTCGAACACTGCACCGTTTCGTGGCTATCGGAGCGCTCCACGATCTGAAGCACACCCGAGCAAGGGAACTCCCGAGCCGGGCGATAACCGTCCAGCGAGCCACGAGAGGCGACAAAACGGTGGCGGCGCGTCTGCTCGTAAATTCCCTCTTGGGCCGCATCGTCCGGGTTGCGCTGCTCGTACTGGCCGTGGGTCATCAGCGGCTCCGGAGTGAACTCGTCGTCGGTCACGACTTGCCGCCCATCCCCAGCGCCGCCAACGGATCAAGCCGAGTCAGACGACCATCACCCGACCGGCCGGCGACCAACGAAGCGACCTCGCGGCCTTCGTTCGCTTCGGCAAACCGATCCCAATCTTCGCCCAGCTCACGGCGGCGAAGCTCGCCGTACTCCGGATCGTCAACCTCGAGCAGCCGCAGCCGCTTCAAGCCCTGCGAACGAATGAACGCACCGAGCAGCGGATGAAAGGCGAACGCCCGCTCCATCGCCAACTCGTCCTGAGCAACCTCCAGCTCGTTGCCGTTCCAGCCGCCCGGCGGATACGGCGGTCGGGCTCGCAGCACGCCCCGCGGGCCGTAGATCAGCTGATATGCCTCGGGCCACGTCGGACGCCCCGGATCGCGGCGAGTGAGCCCAGCAAGCTGCGGCGCCGACGGCGGGAACGCTTGGCCGGCGGGGCACAAGCGGATCGCAACGAGGGCAGCATCCGGGGTGACGCCGCGGGCCTGGAGCTCCTCGACGTAGGCTGCGATGCCGTTCTTGCCCCACGTCGTCACGCGCTCCGGCCATGAGCCCAGAAGAGCCCGTCCTACCGCCTGCCACGTTGCTTCGCTCATGCTGATGCCTCGCTGTCTCGGAGTCCTTGAATGAGGTTGTCGGTGGTGTCCTTGGATTGGCTGACGACGCGCAGCGGCTTGTCGGCCTTGAGCTTCAGGGCTGTGAAGCGCGAGCGCAGCTTGGCCGGCGAGAGCACGACGGCACGCTCGAAGTCGTCGTCGTGGGTCCAGTTGATGACGCGCAGCACCTCGAACCACGCCGCTCCGTTGTTGCCCCGGTCGGCGAGCAGCAGTCGCATGTCGTTCGCCCACCGCTCACTCTCCCAATTGGGATCGGCGTAAGGGTCGTTGCGGCGAATGCAGCCGGCGAGATGAGCGCAAAGCGCAGGCGCGTGATCTGGTCCTAACTCTGAAAGGTCTTCTGTACTACAAGAAAGGATCGGAACGCGCGCCTGCGCGTGAGAGAAGGAGTCATCCAGTAGGACTCCGTTATCATTACCGGACCGGGACCGCCTCTCCCCCGGCTTAGGCACGGAGTTCTCCCGTACTACTCCGGGATCAGGAGGGGGTGGAAGCTCTGACGGAACCGCCTTGTTGATCTTCTGGTGCTTCTTCCAATGCTTGAACGCACCGTAAGGAAGTCCATCGTGGAGGTAGAACAGAACCATGCCGCTGTCCTTGATCTCCGTGACCCATACCTTCAACTGCCTAGCTGCACCCGGATCGTTCGGGAACACATCACCGAGGATGGCGTTCGTCGGAGCTCGAAACCGCCCCTCGTCGTCCGCCATTGTCACCAGCCCGATGAACAGCAGCCGCGCGCTATGGGAGAGCGCAGCGATCTTCTCGTCGCGCCACGCCTCGGGTTTCACGGTGCGGATACGCGGTCGGCTCATCGCTTCCTCTCCAGATAGGCAGCCGCAGCACGCAGCCACGACGGCGAACACCACGACGGCAGCGCCCTGTTACAGCGCGAGCAGAGCAGCCCTCGAGCCGCGGCTGACGCATGGTCGTGGTCACGGTCCAAACGCCGACGAGCAGACGGCTTGCGCCCGCAGATCCCACAGTGCTCCCCGCCATTCAGCGCCACGTACTGCTCGTAAACGAGCTCCAGCGCGGCCATATGCTTCGGGCGGCGCTTCGCGGGGCGTGGCTTGCCGCAGGCGGGGCACTTGCGTTTCGTCTTGGAGTTGATGGCGTTGCATTTGACTCCGTCTGTGACGCGGCGGCAGATCCAGAAGGGATTGCGTTTCACGCCGCTGCCTTCGTCTTCTCGACGCATGGGCCAGCGTGACCGTTCAGCAGAGCACACGAGAGCGGCACGCCCGCCGGCTGCCAGCCCTTAGGACACGGCGCGGTCCGATCGTCGGCCAACATCGCTCGCTTGATCGGATGGTGCATCAAACGACAGCCTTGTGCGGCGGTCATCGTGCAGCCCTGCGGCTTCCAGCAGCAGCAGCCACCACGGCCGAACTGAAACTTACTCATCGTCCGTCCCTGGACAGGCGCCGAAGTGCGGCCTCGATTGCCGCCCGCGTGTCGTGAGCCCAAGCCGGGAACTCCTCAACCGGCCAAGGTTCAAGCAATAGCTCGCGCCACGCCTCGGGCGGTAGGGCGATCGACAGGTTGCCCATCTCGTCCAGACAGTCGCCGGCGGGGACTGGTGAAGGACGACGCGCGTGAGGGCTCACCGCGATGTCCGTCCCAGCAGATACGCGACCGCGAGACCTAGGCTGCAGATCAGCAGCGCGGTCAGGTTGTCAGCATCCTGCCGTGATTGATCCTTCATCGTGACCGCCACGCGTTGGACCTGATCGTCGCTCATGGCGCCTCCTCAGGGGCGTATCTCCTGGCGAAATAATCAGCGGCCCGCGCCTCGCCGAAAAGCTCCACGGCGAAAGCTCTCGCAGCTTCGGGGACCATCGCTACCGGCAGAACCCGTCCGCGTTGATGATGACTCGCATGGCATCGGTTACAGATCGTGAGCGCGTTGCGCGGATCCCAGATGTCCCCCCCTTCCCTACGCACGTGCTGCCGATACACGAGGTGGTGGAGGAATAGCGGCTGGATCGCGCCGTAGGGTGTCGTGCACCCCGGCGCAGCACAGACACTCCCAAGAGCTTCACGCCAGCGCCTCTCGCCCTCACGGTCGCGCACTCCAACGCGCCTACCCGACTTGAAGTTAGGATTCCCTGCGCCTTTGCGCCTCTCGCCTCCACGCGAGCGCTTCAATTCGGCCGCGCAGGCACGAGAGCACGTTTTACGCCTCGCAAGTTCGGCAGGCCGGATTGTGAACATGCCGCCACAGATCACGCACTCCCTGACATTGCCTGCTCGACCATTCTTGCCGTACGTGGGCAGGTTGGAGTCCACGCGACGATTCGGTCGTGGTCGGCTCGCAGCGCACGACATTGAGCAAAACCGCTGCGTCGTGCGCCAAGGGAAGAACTCGCCTCCGCAGTATGCACACGGCTTGGGCACATCCCGTCGTCGAGCGACGCTCATGAGCGCCCCTGGCTTTTGAGAATCGCCATTCCGATCGTGGCGCGCGTAGTCAACACCGTGATGACAGCCTTCAGCGACTCGTATTCCGCTCGGTGCTCCGAGCCGGTCACCACGTAGGCGGCGAGTTCGCCATCCGCCTTCTTCTCCGTAATACTCTCCCGGGCAGACGAGAGAAGCGCGGTGGCCTTCACCTTCTCGATGTCACGCTGAGCCCTGTACCAGCCGAACGCGGCGCGCTCGTAGGCGTTCTGGCGCTGAGCGAGCTCGGTGTCGATCTCCTCCAGGCGAGCCTGCACGCGCTCGGGGGTGCTCAGGTCGCTCATGAGCGCGTGAAACTGACATAGCGTCTTGGCGGGCTTTCCACACGCAGCGCCGCGATCAACTCAGCGATCGGACCGCCGCGCTTGCGCAATGCGTTGACGCCCGTCTTGTGAAGCTTGTAGGCGATCTCCTGCTCCACGGCCGCGTCGACCGCCTCGATCGTGAGAGAGCCAACATCGACGAACGCGAGCAGCCCCTCGCGCAACTCCGCTGCGGGCCACGACTCATCAGGAGCGCTGGACGGCGCGCTGATCTTCCCGACGCCCGGGATGTCACGGGACCATTTAGCCGCCAAATCGAGCCGCGCTATCAACTCTGCGCCGATCGCACTCTTCACGTCCCTCAACTGGCCCTCGAGGGTGCGGATGCTGTCGAGTGCGAGCGCCAGCTGGTCGTCAGGGGCGTCTAGTGAGAGTTGCTCGCCAGTGGCGGGCTGGATGACAAAGCGCGGGGCGAGTTCGGTGCTCATCAGTCCACCACGAGCGCTTCGAGGGTCTCGGGATGCTCAAGCCGGTGGACAGCCTCGGCCGCGTCTATCAACGCCAGCGCAGCAGCCTGCGGCATGACCCCGTCGCAGTCTTTCTTCACAGCCATGAACAGCGCCCGGCCCTTCTCGGCGTCATCGCCGCACAGTTGGCGGCACGCACCGCCGATCACGGTCTTGAGACTCACGTCCATCGGCTGGCCAAGAGGCGCCCCTGGAGTGCGATCCCCGGCCCGTTCGTCCGTTTTGCGGTCCGCTTCGGGATCATCGCCCTGCGGGATTAGAAACTGCGCTCGCACAAACGTTTTGATCGCGTTCGTGTACGCCTTCCCCAATCCCTTATCACCGGGGTCGTCACCCTCCCCCGCCCACTCCGACGTGTGAGACTCCCCGCTTTCGCCGTCCACGAACGTAAACGAGACGTGAGCGGTGGTAATGACGCTGGCTTTGCCTTTCGCGGTCGTGTACTCACGCTCGCTGAGCGCAGTGAGTGACGGCATCAACATGACCTTGCGCGCGCTGAGCGGGCCACGGATCGCGGCGAGCACCGCCTCAGCGCTCGTGTAGTCGTAGTTTTGGAAGTCGTTGTGGCCGTCCTTGGCGACGTAGCCGACCTCGGCCGTGACTTCTGCGAGCTTCGCGTAAAGCGTGGTGGGCTCCGTGGTGCTCATGACTCCTCCCCGGGCTCCGGCATCGCCTTGTCGATAGCGTCGAGTCGGTCACGCAGCGCGCGCAGATCGCAGCGCTTCAGGTACAGCGTGGTCTGGTGGCGAGTGCCGGCGGTGCCGATATACAGCGCGAACCAGTCCGAGGTCGATGCGCGAATGTCCACGGTCGTGTTGCCGACATTGATCGGCGCGTATCTGTCGGTAGTCTGTACTTCACTCATGGGGTTACGGCTCCTTGAGTCAGGCCCCGGGACGGTCGCTCGTCGCCGGGGTCGGTTTATGGATTGGGCGTCAGCTACGATCCGGGAGCAGGCGGTCCAGAGCTCGATCACACTGACGCCCAATCCGCCGCGTCGTACAGGCTCAGCGCGTCGATCTCCGCGAGCGTCACGACCGCGGCCATCGCCCGCTCGCAAGCCTCGAGCTCCTCCTCCGTCAGTGCGGGGAGAGCGTCATCCCAGACAGCGATGAGAGCGAGCATGCGTTGCTCGTCGCGTCGCCATCCCCGCGTGCGCCACCACTGCCGCACGTCACAGGCGAGGCCGAAGATGCAGCCGGCGACGACAGCGCCGAAGAACGCGATCGCAATAGGCGAGCCGTAGTTCATCGCACGCCGCCGTACATCGTCGGTCCCAACTCGTTGTGCCACTCGACGAGGACCTCCAAGGCAACGCGAAGGCGATCGTTCTCAGCGCGCAGCCGTGCAATCTCAGCGTCGGCCTTGCGGATCGTGATGCGCAAGCCTTCCGCGTACGCTGTCTCGTGCGCTGGGATGGTGCGTGCCTCACGGCTACCGCTGCGACGATCGAGCTGGCTCATTTCGCCGGCTCCCAGCCGCACGTCCAGCAAGACTCATCTTCAGGTTCACGGTCATACAGGGGCAAACTGCTGCAGCGAGGGCAGCGCGCATCGTGCTCCGCGTCTTCGGCTATCCGGCACCCCCAGCACAAGACCGGCAGACCCTTCGCATGCTGGCTGAGCCACACGGGCGTGCCGCAGGAGCCGCACGCGCCCCGCGGTTTGCCCATGTTGCCCGTCTGCATGTCGGGGCGCGTGCGATGCTCATCCACGCGCTCGGCGACATATCGGCGCCCAGGATTCACAGGCGCGACCGGCGCGCGACAGGCAACGCAAAGCGTGCCAGTGGTCATGTAATGCAAGCGCTGGCCGCACGCTTCGCAGCAAGAGGGCCCGACGTCCGAGGAGGGGAGAACGCCGGGCGGTTGCGTGGCCCTTGGCA
>ODAK010003359.1_pt1 | contig 16627 bp, 11 predicted proteins | sample 1539591 | NCBI WGS metagenome assembly ODAK01 (sample SAMEA3539303, study PRJEB22396) | soil metagenome | biome: tundra; feature: field; material: soil | place: USA | collected 2010-05 | depth 0.15 m
CTATGCGGAGTTCGTCGTCGGGCATTTCAAGGGCCGGGTCAAACTCTACGAGGTCCCAGGCACACTGGAATGCGCCCGCTGGTACAAGACGTTGCTGGAAAAACTGTACGGCGAAGTCCCGACAAAGTACTTCGAGTCCTACATATCTCTTTCAGTGGGTGGCACTGCTCGCGTGTGGATTACAAGGAGGAAAAACGACCGCGCATTTATCGAGATGAAGCATGGAGAGGAGAACTTCCAGGAGGCGGTAGACTACCTGAATAAGGAGGGGGTCTCGTTCGGCGTGCGAGGTGGAAAGTTCCTCACATTCAACGTGAATGCCAAACAGCTCAAGGACAGGGCACCGATACATGAATGGTTGGCGTTGAGGTTGTCACCAGAGAATCCCAAAAACTCCGGCTAGCGGCCGGAGCGTCAAGCGTCGAAATTGAGGGCGGGCTTTTGGAAGCGGAGCTCTCGCTGCGGTCACAGAAGTGTTGCAAATTCCCCTTCGATCCATGAAACGCCCCCGAAATCCGGTCGTGGGAAGCAGCCAACTCCGTTCCCGAGGCCAGGCCACGTTCGGTCCGCGCCATTCGTCCGCGAGCAGGCTTGACACAGCTTCCGATATTTGCGCATAACGCCCTCCAAAAAGGCGACTGCATGCGAACGTGTGGCCGCGCCGGCGCGGCTTGTTGACATTCGAAGCTGGCGAGAAGCGGGATCGGAACTGAACTGGGCCGGCAGAACTTTGATGGCGATATCGCGCCCAACGCTCGCATCCCGCGCACGACACATCGGCGTAGTAGTATAGGGCCGTAAGCACCCGGGGCGGGCGGTGGCCCGCCCCACATGAGGAGAGACCGCATGAAGGATGATACTGTTTCGCGGCGGCAGATGCTCGCCGGGATGGCGGCGTCCGCGCTGGCCGGCGGCGCGCACGCCGCTCCCGCCCCGGAGCGCTACAAGCTCGGGGTGATGGCTTCCATGTACAGCGCGGTGCCTCTCGATGACGCCATGGCGCGTATCAAGAAGGCCGGCTACCATTACATCTGCGCGGGGAACAGCCACGGCGGCGAGGTTGTGTTCGCGCCTACTCTGCCCAAACCCGAGCGCGCCCGCATGCTGCGCCGCATCAAAGACCTGGGAGTGCAGCCGTTTCTGAGTCTCGGCGGCTTCGGCTCCGACTTGCAGACCGATCAGAACCTGGACGCCTACTTCGCCCAGCTCGACTTGTGCGCCGATTACGAGATCCCCGTCATGGTGGGCGGCGGTCCCTGGTATTACACCAGGTTCCCCAACATACCCAAGCGGGACCGCGATTGGCAGCCGATCGTCAGCCTGTTCTGGGCCAACATGGAAAAGGCCGTCCGCCACGCCGAATCCGTGCGCGTCACCATTGCGCTCAAGCCCCACACCGGCATCACCGCCCGCGCCAAGGATTGCATCCAGGTGGCCGGCCGGATTGTCTCGCCCTACTTCAAGATCGCCTGGGACGCGGGCAACGTATCGTTCTACGAAGGCGTACACCCGGACCCCGATCTGCCCGACCTCGCACCCAAGGTCTGCGCGGTCTGCATCAAGGACCACCTGGGGTTGCGCGGCGACGAGAACTTCCCGGTCCCGGGACAGGGGCAGGTGGATCACGAACTCATGTTCCGCACCCTCTTCGTGGCTGGGTTTAATGGACCCATGGCCATCGAGCGTGTGGATGGCCGTGACAGCGGCAAGGTGCCGCCTGAGGTAGCGGACGAGCGGTTGGCCGCGGCGAACCGCTATCTTGTCCCCATCCTGGACCGGGTTACGGCGCCTGCCCCGGCCTAGCCGGCCCGTGGCAGAAGTCCCGGCAGGCTGAATGCCTGCCCACCCGGGGTAGATGACGAAGCGGGATTAAAGTCTAAGGGAGGCCACTCGGTCGAGATGCGAAAAAGGAGGATCGGAATGGAGCCAACAGCCGTGTCGCGAAGATCGTTCCTGGGAGCGCTGAGCGCGGGGGCGTCCCTTGCGGCGTTCAGCCGGCCGGGGCTGGGCGCCAAGGGCCCGAACGACCAGATTGTCATGGGCTGTATCGGGGTGGGCGGCCAGGGGCTCTACCGCTTGGACGAATTGGTCAAGCAGGGTGATGTTCGAATCGCCGCCATTTGCGATGTCGATCGGCGCCACCTCGACCGCGCGATCAGCATTGTGGAGAAGGCCAAGGGCTACCGGCCCCAGGGGCTGGGCGATTTCCGGAAGCTTCTCGAAATTAAGGAGATCGACGCCGTCACCGTGGTCACGCCCGACCATTGGCATGCCATTCCGACGGTGACCGCCTTCGAGGCCGGAAAAGATGTGTTCGTCGAAAAACCGCTGAGCTACAGTGTAGCCGAGGGCCGCGCGATGGCTGACGGGTCACTGAACCACCACCGGGTCACGCAGATGGGGAACCACATCCATAACGATCATCCGAACTACCGGCGGGTCGTGGAGATGGTGCGCTCCGGCAAGCTGGGTAAGATCACGCAGGTCCATGCCTGGAAAACATCGCCTACGCGAAATAGTCGAACCAATGAGCCGCCCACCTGCCCCCCTGAGTTGAATTACGATTTCTGGCTCGGGCCGGCGCCCAAACGGCCCTACGATCCGCTCCGGTCGCATGGGACTTTCCGCGAGTTCTGGGACTACTCGGGCGGGACCTTCATCGACTTCTGGTGTCATATCACGGATGTCGCTTTTTGGGCCATGGATTTTAAGGCGGCGAAGAACATCTCGTCGGTGGGCGGCCGCTTTTTCCTGACCGACGAAACGGAGTGCGCGGACACCCAGGAAGCGATCCTCGAGTTTCCCGGCGTGCTTTACATCTACAGCTTTCGCCCCACGCCGCTCACGGGCTTCGGACATATGGGAAGCATCGGATGCCTTTTCGAGGGCACAGAGGCCTCCCTGGTCACGAACTACGAGAAAAACGAGGTCTGGGTCAAGGGGAAGAGGATCGACGACTTTCCGCGGCCTGCCGAAACGATTCCCGATTCACCCGGCCACATGCGCGAGTTCCTCGATGCAGTGAAGAGCCGAAACCTGGAAACCACCTGCAATATTCGCTACGGGCATCAACTCTCGAAACACGGCTTGCTGGCCAACATTGCATATCGTACCGGCCACCGCCTGACGTGGGATGACGCGCGCGAACAGATCGTCGGCGATGCAGCCGCCAGCCGGTATTTGACGCGCAGTTTCCGCAAGCCATGGAACGTCAGAGTGCAGCGCCGCCCCACCGGGGCAGTGCAAGGCCTGCCGACCTGATCCGCAAACAAGACACCACAATGGGGTAAAACTATCGGAATTGGCCTATACACCCGGCTGCTTGCTGAGCCGAACGCTGCCTGAGCGGTCACGTGTCCCTGCACAGGGCAGCCGCACGCCTGATCGACCGGGATTGAAACAAAACATGCGCCCTGCTTCTTGTCTAGGCGTAATCTAGTGGAAGGAGAACGACCATGGCTGACGAGATTTCACGAGTTGCGTATTCCGTAGCAGCGATACCTCACAAGGCCGGGGAAGCCGCTCGGGTCTTGACGGCTTTCAAAGACGCAGGAATGAACCTGATGGGCTGCCTGGGCTACCGGAAAACGGCCCGGAACGCCGAAATCATCTTTGTTCTGGACGAGAAGACGCCGGGAGTCAGCGCCGCAGGCAAGAAAGCCGCCCTCACCCTGGGCAAGAAGCAGAAGGCGTTCCTGGTAAACGGCGAAGACCGTCCCGGCGCAGTGGCCGAGTTGATGTGCAAACTGGCGGAAGCGGGCATCAACGTAACCTCGCTGCATGCTCTCTGCGCCGGCGCGGGCCGCTTCGGCGCACTTATTGCCGTAGAGTCGCCCGACCTGCGCAAGGCGGCTAAGGCTCTGGGCGTGGCGTAGATTGCCGAGGACCTATTGAAAGGGAAGTGGGTAGATGCCGGTCGGTCTGCCTTTAGTCTGCAGCATCGTCGCATCCGGCGCGCTTGGGTGTGCCTTTTGCTTCTCCCGTTCCCCATCTCTATAGCCGCGGTCCCATCCGCCGCCGGACCGTGTTGGCTGATGCGGGTTGTACAAGGCATTGGGTGGCCGTGGAGATCCCCGGAGCCGGATCGGCGGAATTGCACTACTATTTTCAGCCACGGACTGAGGGGCACGGGACATGCCGAGTTCAGAGGAGCGTTTAGCTGCCGAGGTCACAATCCGGTGGGCGCCATTTCAGGATGCGCTGTGCGATAAGCGCAGGCCCCTTCGGCAATTTATGATGTTTGGAACGACCATCCGAACCATTCTCGCGTTATTCCTGCTGGCGACGGCGCCCGCCCAAGAGCCGGGGATCCTCACGCCTCCGGCGTCACCTAAGCCGGAGATCCGCGGCGCGAAGGTGTACGGCGCACGGCCGGGTCATCCGTTTCTTTACGCCATCCCGGCGACAGGCGCCCGGCCGGTGACGTTTTCCGCCCAGGGGCTGCCGAGAGGACTGAAGCTGGAGCCACGCACCGGGCAGATTACCGGTGTGACGCCGCAGAAGGGTGAATACGCGGTAACGCTGCGCGCGAGGAACGCGCAGGGTTCCACCGAGCGCAAATTTCGGATTATCGCTGGCGATCAACTCGCACTGACCCCTCCCATGGGCTGGAGCACTTGGTACAACGCGCTTACCGCAATCACCGACGCGGGGATTCGCGCCCAGGCTGACGCAATGGTTTCCAGCGGCCTGATCCAGCATGGGTACGCGTACGTCAATATCGATGATGGCTGGAACATCAGGCCGGGATCGACCGACCCGATCGTCGGCGGCCCGGCGCGCGACGAGAAGGGGAACTTGCGCTCGAACAAGAATTTCCCCGACATGAAGGCGCTGGCCGACTACGTTCACGTCAAGGGGCTCAAGATCGGCATCTATATTGGGCCGGGACCGCTTACTTGCGCCGGGTTCGAAGCCAGTTACCAACATGAGGAGCAGGACGCGCGCCAATTCGCCGCGTGGGGCTTTGACTTCCTGAAATACGACCTGTGCTCGTACCAGAAGTCTATCCAGGACGCCAAGGACCCGGAGGAATACAAGAAGCCGTATCGGCTCATGGGCGACATTCTGCGCAAATTGGACCGCGATTTCGTGTACAACCTGTGCGAGTATGGGCGCGGCAACGTCTGGGAATGGGGACGCGAAGTGGGCGGGAACTTCTGGCGCACCGGCGACGACGTGGGCGGCGGCTGGGCCAACGTAGAGAGATTCGGTTTCGGCCAAGCCGGCATGGAGAAGTGGGCCGGACCGGGCGGGTGGAACGACCCGGACAATATCAACATCGGGTATCTCGCAGGAAGGCGGGGACAGGCTCCCGCTCCTACCTCGCTCACCCACAACGAACAGTACTCCTGGATGAGCCTCTGGAGTCTGATGGCGGCGCCGTTGGTGTTCGGCGGCGACATGACCAAGCTGGACGATTTCACGTTGAACGTGCTGACCAACGACGAGGTCGTTGACGTGGACCAGGACACGCTGGGCAAACAGGCCGCGCCGGTTGCGAAGATGGGCGCCATCGAAATCTGGGCCAAGGACCTTGAGGGCGGCTCCAAGGCGGTTGGTTTGTTTAACCGCGGCGAGCAGGAAACCGACCTGACGGCACGCTGGTCCGACCTGGCGATTCGGGGTCCCCAAGTCGTGCGCGATTTATGGCGGCAGAAGGACATAGGCCGCTTTGATAATGAGTTCGCGGCGAAAGTAGGGCGCCACGGAGTGATGCTGGTCAAGATCACTCCGGCCCGATAGCCGCCGGTTCTCGTAGAGAGCGCCCGAGGCGTCGTCGCAGAGGTAGGTACCGGCAGCGGGGCGAAAATGCCCAGAAGAAGGTTCAAGCAACGGCAGTCGCAGCAGCGTCTCGTTGACGGCTCTCGCGAAAGAACGTCAGTCCGCAATTCGAATTTCGCCCAAGCGGTAGCGCCTTTGGCCGTCTTCGTTGTCCAGAGGCAGTGCAATCTTGGGCGTGCCCGTGCGAGAGCCGATCGAAATCCAAACCGTATACGTTCCCGGCTTCAGGATGGTCGCCGGCGGCAGGGTCCAGGCTGTGAACGGCCGGGATTCCTGCGATGTGGTCTTGGCCTCTCGCGTCACCGTCGCGGCCTTCCCCGGCGGCCCCACGGGGAGATTGCGGACATCGAGTTCCTCGTCCACAAACACCCCGGCGATCCCGTTCTTTGCGTCTTTCAGCGTGATCGCGGGATATCCGCCCGGCAGGCAGGGAGCCACGCCGGCATTGCGCCACTGGTAGCCGGCCGCCAGCGGCTGGTCGCGATGCATCTCGGCGGGCCAGGAGGCTTCCAGCAGTTGCAGCCGGTAGCCCAGCCGCAGGTTGATCTGATCGATCAGCGGCCGGCACTCCGCCAGAAACTCCCGCGGATACCAATGCACCGTGGCATAACTGGCGTGGTAGTCTTCGATGGCCTGCAAATACAGGCTGCCGTCGCCCCATGCGCCCCGGTTCTTCGACATTCCGTAGTGTTCCGACTCTAGAATCACGGGAACCGTGGTCCAGAACAGCAGGGCCAGAAAGGCATGGAAGTAGGCGCGCTCGCCGGCTTGGACCAGGATGCTGTCGTCGCGCAAGCTCAACCCCATCTGGTGCGCGTACTCGATGGTCTCCAGCCCGCGGCCCTGGCTGACAAAATCGTCATTGGCGACGAGCAGGGTGTGTTTGAAGTTCTTCTTGTACAGATCGATGTGCCGGCGGATCGTGGCCGCCGAGTAGGGCAGAAGCGAGGCGGAATACGTGTGCCCTTCTCCCCAAGTGCCGAACGAGCCGACGTCGATGAAGGCCACCTCGGGATTGCCGTCGTACCGGGCAGCTGCCGCGGCCAGAAAATGATCGAGCTTGTCGAGGAAAATGGGATCGTCGAAGTCCACTTCCCACATCCGGCCGTCGGGCGCCACGCCTCTTCCCGGATTGATGAGATAGCCCTTGGCGCCGGCTTTGCGCACCCATTCCGGCGTGGCGTAGGCCGAGCCTTCCGAGCAAGTGAACCGAAATGCGACCTGCTTTCCCTTGGCGATCCAGCGCGCTGCGGGAGTATCGACGATCGACCAGTTGAACTTGCCTTCCTCCGGTTCGATGTAGGACCACGCCAGCCGCAGATAGATCGAACTTAGCCCAGGGAACTCATCCACGGTGTCGGAAGGATCGAGGTTGACCCCATAGTTCCGGATGTTGTTGTCGTAGTGGTGAAACTGCCACCCCATGCCGGGGTTGACCAGCGCCCTTCCCGTGTCTTTCGGATGAACGACAACGCGCTCCGCCGGGGTTTGGGCGAACAGCGCGACGGAAGCTAGAATTACGATAGCCAGCTTAGCGCTCATGAAGGCTCCTTCCCATCAGACGATCCTCATTGGACCGCGAGCTCGTAGTACACGGTCTTGTGCTCCGGCGTCATGGCCAGCGCGACGGCGTCGCCTCGGAGGGCCAAAGCAACCGGGCCGCGGCGCTTGCCGGTGACGTCCAGAGTCCAGGCCTTCAGTTGCCGGGCATGGCTGGATTGGACATCCACCTCACCCGTTATGGCCTCCAGCAGAGCGGGGGCTTCGCCTTCCTTCGTGAGATGCCACAGCGCCCCCAGGCGCGAAGCCGCCGCGGTCTTCTCGTATTCCATACCGGTATTGCGAGCGGGGCCTACCGCTGTGATCAGCAGGCGCCGCGCCGAACGGATCGGCTGGCGCTCATCCATGGCGGTGACGTAGATCGCCCCGAACCGGTTGGGGCTTTGAATTTGCACCGACTGGAGCGTCCGCGGGCCGCTGGCGAGGAAGCCGATAACAGCCTCGGTGCGCGGCGTGTCGATCGTGACCACGCCATCGGAAGCGTTCCAGGTAAGCTCGCCAGTAATCGAACGGGCGGTCAGCTTACTCGGATCCCAGTACCTGCTTATGTCCTTCATCACGGGAGCACGCCGCTTGTCCACGAAGCGGTAGCCAACCTTGCCTACTAGCGCCGCCGCCACCGGTTTGCGGTCCTCCGTCGCCTCGTAAACGCTTTCGGAATCGTAAAGGGCCTCCGCCACCACGTCCGCTTCCTGGATGTCGCGCCGATGCCACATGGTCGCCACGGCCGGGAATTGCAGAATCTGCGGGGGATTGCCGAACATGTCGAAGGAGCCGGGGCCCAGCGCCGCACGCCAGTCCGGGCTGAAGTAGCCAAACTCCAGGGAGCCGTCCCAGCCTTGGAGCGAGCCATAAGCCGCCATCAGGCCTGTTCCCTCCAGCGAATACTCGTTGGGCAGACAGGTATTCCATTCGCTGATGGTCATGGGCATGCCCAGCACCTGCTCCCAGGCCTTCTCGGTTACCAGGTTTTCCACGCCTAGGTAGACCAGGTGGTCCTGGTCGGGCTTGACGTCCTTGATCATCGGCAGGTTATGGAACTGGGCCGTGGCGATCTGCCATCGCAGGTTGCCCTCGCCCTGCGGATGGTCCCAGTAACCGTGGCGGTCGATGTAATCGACTTTCGACTGCCCCAGCATGTGGACGCGCGTGGTGGGAGATCCGTGCCCCTGCCAATTGGTCCCCGCGATCGGAACCTTGACCCCCGCTTTGCGCATCGCCTCGCGGCTGCCTGTCCAGTACTCCTCTTCGAGCCCCTCCATAAAGCGCAGTTGGTCCTGGGCCAGAGCCCGCTTCTCGGGAGTCGCCTCCGCCTGCTGTTGGAAAAGAAGTTCGCGGTTGGGCAGCCACGACGCGCTAAGGGCCGCCTCTTCCCCGCGCCGGTTTCTCAGCCATGCCTTGAACATTCCGGTGATCTGGTCGTGGTAACGCTGCGGCACCTCGCCCCAGAAAAGGGAATCTTCGTTGAGGATCTCGACCAGCGCCACCGTGGGGTCGTCGCAGTAACGCTTCTTGGTGTAGGGGTTGAAGTGGGTCAAGACTTCCACCATCCGCTGGCGCAGCACGGAGGCCACCTTCTCTTCGAAGAACTCGGCATACGGTGCCGGGCCGCCTTCGGGCATGCCCGGGATGTTGTCGCCCGGCTTGAACCGGTAATTCAGCGGGTAGTCGGTGTCGAGGATGATGTAGATCCCGTTCTCGCCGAGTTTGGCGATGAGGTAGTCCATGCGGTCCCAGGCGCTGGCGCTGTAATCGGCGGACGTTTTGCCGTTGCGGTCGTTCAGCGATTCCAGGCCGTGTAGGCGGGTGATGTTGATCCCCTGGCGCCGCATGCGCTGGACCATGTAATCCACCTGCTCCTTGGCCACGGAGTTCACCTGGGCGCCCCAGAAGCGCGCCGGCGCGCCGTCCTGGAATACGAATTGTTCGCCTTTCACGGCCAGGAAGCCGTGCTTCCCCGTGGGCGCTTCGACCCAGCGGCTGCAATCGAGTACGTTTGGCTGGAAATCGTCGTGGGCCGGCTCGAAGGCGAACCACCCGCCGTCTTCCACAGCGCCCAGTGCACCGAACGCCAGCGCCGATGCGCCCGCCGCGAGGAGAGCCGAACGGAGTTTCATAAGCGAGAGGAATTCTAGCACCGCGCAACCCAGCCCGCGGGTGGAAGCGCCTCCGATCTACGTGCAACGCCCCCAAGCCTCTTAGCAGACACTCACCATCGAACTTCGTTGACAGTGACAGCAAGGTTGTCGGCCAAAGGGACTAACGATGGGCGCGCCGGCCCCGAACAACCCCGGCTAGAGCCTCAGCCACGAGCCCGCGAAGCTACCGATAATACGAAATATCGGGCCGCATGGGGCCGGGCACAGCGCCGACAGCAAGATTGCCACGCCGGCAATCCCGATCAGCAGTGAGATGTGGGCGTATCCGGGCAGCGGCGCCTTTCGATTTTTACAGGAAGGGTGCTTCAAGATAAGTGAGTGAGGATAGAATCGTAGTGGATTGGTGGACCTTCATGAAAGTCAAACAGGTCGTTGTCGGGATTTTTCTGGCGCTGGCAACGGTCCGCGGGATTCGCGCCGAGCAGGCGAGAACGGTCACCCAATACGGGATCACATGGACATTCGATAAACCCTATACGGTGGGCCAATTCCTCACCGGCGATTACTGGGTGCTCGGACCCATCACAGTGGTGAGCGTCTCCCCGGCCCCGCAGCCCGCACCCGCTAACGCCACGTCCTCAACGGTCAAGAGCATCTACGGCGTCGTGGCCATGACGGACGACAAGCGGATGCGCAACGGCTCGATGATCGTGCTCCAGTCTGCCCGGGGGCAGGGCTACGATTCGCGTCTCATCAACTATCGCTCGGAGCTCTCGGCTGCATTTCCACTCAAGCTCGATCCGAATCTGTCACTGGTCTCCAGCATTAGCAATGGGGACGATCCCGCTCCGGTGCTGTTGAACGCCATGATGTGGAAGCAGGAGGCCACCGACTACCTCGTACTGAAATCGGCCGCGGTTCTTACCTGCCTCCGCCAGGCCCCGCCTCGTGACGCCTTCCGCCCGCCTTATGCCGGGACCGACAAACCGATCTACCGCGCGAAGAGTCTTCGCTGGGAAATCCTGCCGAAGCTGGCGCCTGCGGGAGCCGTTCCGGACTGGGCCCAGTTCGAGCGCTACTTCGAGAGGCCGTGGCTCGACCACATCGACACCTGGCTGCTCCAGCACCTTGGTCCGAGCGAGAACCAGACGAACTACGGCCGCGAGTTTTCCCGCGCGACATCTATTGCCAGCCTCATGCTGATGCTCGACGTGCCGCCGGAACGCAAGCGCAAGCTCATGATCGGCTTGGTTCAACTGGGCATCGACCTGCATGGCCTGGCCATGAACGGCCGCCAATGGCCGGGCTGCGGCGGTCACTGGAACGGGCGCAAGTGGCCCATCCTGTTCGCCGGACTGATGCTTGGTGACAAGCGCCTGCTGACCTTTCCCACGGTCGCCTCCGTTTGGGACGACTTGGCGACCTTTGCCATCGACCCGGTTCCCGGCGTCCCTCCCGCCACCACTATATTTTCGGAAGACCAACAGACCTATTACGGCAAGGGCGGGGCCGGACAGAGCGTGCTCTACCAGATCATCCTCCACAGCATGATCCGGCCGTCCTACGAAGAGAAGCCGCCTGCCACCTACACTCCAACGGAGCGATGGATGGACGGCTATCGCGGCACCTGCTCGGTGGGCTGGCCCGGCACAGCCCTGGCAGCCCAGTTGATGAAGGCCAAGGCGCTGTGGGATCACGACGCCTTCTTCGACTATTGCGACCGCTGGATGGACCACGATGTAAACCCCACGAGGAGAAGCATTCCCATCGAGGGCAATGGCCGCTCGGATCCCTTCGTGCAAGCGATGTGGACGGCCTACCGGCAGCGCGTCCCGGATCAACCGGGAGGCAAGGACAACCTCAAGTGGGTCTGGAAGGACGAGAAAACCGGTCAGTTCGTCCTAAATCCCAAGGGCGGCGACTAAAGCCCGGGGAGGGGTCGAGATTATTCGCCGTTGACGGAGGCCGCCGCAGCGGAAATGGAACCGCGCGCCTAGCCACGAAACCCGGAAGGTCTCTGGAATTGGATCTACCGTGCGCGCGGTAACGATGTGAAAGTCCCAGTAGCGCCAATCGCGGATGGCTTGGATGATTGACTCGTCGGCGCCGGTTGGGTCCGTTTTGACGTGGGAACTGCCATGTTTCCCGATGAACGGCTCTAAAACGGGCCATTGGGACGAGGCGGGCCGCAGTGGCGCGGGCTGGTTGGCTTTGCTCTCATCGAGAATCTCTGTCATTATCTGACAAAAGGATGACGCATCCGAATATGGAACTCGAATTTCATACTGACGCGTTCAACAGTTCCTACTGGAACTTCGACCAGTGCCTTGAGTGGGGCCACGAGCGGGGGATCCCGTTCATCGAGTGCGGGACCATCGACGGCGTTTCCTGGATCCACGGCCTGGGTTACCAACCGCACGTAGCACTCTGGGAAGACCCCCTGCAAATGCGGCGGAAGATGGACCGCATGGGTATCCGGTTTTCGCAACTGGATGCCGCCTTCCCGCTCTCTCGGCCAGAAGGCGTCACCCTGGGCGTGGAGTACATTCTCCACACGCTGAGATGGGCGCACGTGGCCGCTTGCCCCCGGGTGGACACCACGGACGACCGGTTCCCTCCCAGTGGCATGACGGAAGGGCAATGCCTGGAACAGATGCGCAAGATCTACCGTTATGTCCTCAAATATGCGGAGCTTTATAAGATCGTCATTAACATCGAGCCCCACGGCTACTTCACGACCAAGCCGGACTTCATGGAGGAAATGCTGGCGTTTGCGGACTCACCCTACCTCGGCCTGAACATGGACACGGGCAACACCTTCATCGCCGGGCAGGATCCGGTTCGGTTCCTGGAGAAGTTCAGGGCCCGTGTCAACCACGTGCACATCAAGGATGTCAACCCCAGTCTGGCGGCCTCGGCGAGGGGTGAACTGACGGGGATCGCGGTCAGCCACTGCGCGATCGGCGAAGGAGTCAATGCGGAGAACATCCGGAAATGCGTCGACCTCCTGACCATGACCGGATACGCCGGCGTGTTGAGCCTGGAGTGTGAAGGCCAGGGCGGCCCGATGATCGAGCGCAGTCTGGCTTGGGTTCGGGGGCTCCTCGCGGCGGGCGGGGAAGGGAGTGCGCGCGCATGATCCGTCTTGGCATCAACACAATGATCTGGAGCGGGCGGTTTGAGCAGGCGGATTCCCCGCTGCTGGAGAAGATACGGGCGTGGGGTTATGAGGTCGTGGAAGTGCCCCTGTTCGATTTCAGGGCGGTGGATGTGAAGCCGCTGCGGCGCGCCGTCGCCAGTTCAGGCCTGGCGCTGACGGTCTCCTCCGCCCTGCCCGCAGGTTTCGGCCTGGTAAGCGCGGATGGAGCGATCCGGCGCGCTACACGGGAGTGGCTCTCCCAGGCGGTGGAGACTGTAGCCGCGATCGGCGGGACGCTGCTCGTTGGACCGATGTATGCCCCCGTAGGCGAACTGCCGGGGCATCGACGGACGGAAGCCGAATGGCGCTGGGCTATCGACGAGTACAGGCATTTGGGCGCGACGATCGCCGGCTGCGGCGTACGGATCGCGGTTGAGCCTTTGAACCGATTTGAGACCTGGTTTCTCAATACCGCGGAAGACGCGCGCCGGCTTGGGGACGAGATCGGCAGCGATTCGATCGGGACGCTGTTCGATACATTCCATGCCGGCATCGAGGAAAACAACATTTCGGCGGCGCTGGCCTCGCTGGAGGGCCGCCTTTTCCACGTTCACCTGAGCGAGAACAATCGCGGCATTCCGGGCTGCGGCCACGTACCGTTCGCGGCGGTGATGGAAACGCTGCGCACCATGCGCTATTCCGGGCATGCCGTGGTGGAGAGTTTCGCTTCCTCGATTCCCGAGATCGCGCGCGCCACGGCGATGTGGCGCGATTATGCGAGCTCTCCCGACGACTTTGCCATGCGGGCCATCGGAAACCTGCGGCCGTTGTTCACTGCGGACGCGTCGGAACCGTGCGGCGCGAACGAGCGCATAGGAGGCGCGACAGCATGAATGGGACCCAATCGACGGCGACCTCGCGTCGCCAGTTTCTGCGTGTTTCGGCTGGAGCCGTGCCTGCGGCGCTGGTCGTGAGCGGAGTGGGGAACGCCGCGGGGACCGACGCCATTCGGGTCGGCATGATCGGCTGCGGCGGCCGCTGCACGGAGGCGGCCACTCAGGCTATGACGGCCGATGCAGGAGTGCGGCTGGTAGCCATGGGCGACATTGTGATGAGCCGCTTGCAGGAGAAACGCAAGGAGCTCAAGGCGAAGTACCCCGAGCAGGTGGCGGTGGACGACGACCACTGCTTTGCGGGTTTCGACGCTTACAAACACGTGATTGAGTCCGCGGACGTTGTGCTGATCGCGAATGCCGCGAAGTTCCACCCCCTGCATGCGATGGCGGCGCTTCAGGCAGGCAAGCACGTCTTCCTGGAGAAACCGCACGCCATCGACCCCGCGGGCATCAAGGTCATCCAGGCTGCGGTCGAGCTGGCCAAACAGAAGAACCTCTGTCTGCTCTCTGGCCTGCAGAGCCGGTTTTCGCCGGGTTACCGCGAAACCATCCAGCGCGTGCATGACGGCGCGATCGGCGAGATCGTCGCCATCCAGGAGACCTGGTTACGCGCGCCTTATGTGTTGTATCCTCGCACGCCTGGGCTCACCGAAGTCGAATACCAGGCCAGCAACCAGTACCATTTTCATTGGCTTTCCGGCGACGATGTGCCGCAAACGCTGATCCACAATTTCGACCGCGCCAAATGGGCCATGAAAGAACAGACTCCCGTTCGCTGCTACGGTATGGGCGGCCGCTCGACGCTGCACGGGGAGATCTACGGCAGCGTCTTCGACCACAACGCCGTGGTCTACGAATTCGCCTCCGGCATCCGGCTGTACGCCTACTGCCGCACGATTCCCAATTGCTATGAGGAGAATTCAAGCGTGATTCTGGGGACCAAGGGCCGCGCTTTCGTCACCCAGACACGCATCGAGGGCGAGACCACCTGGCGGTATGCGGGCGCCAGGATGTACGCCAGCTCTTCGGAGAACCCGTACCAGATCGAGCACAATGAGTTGTTCAAGGCCATCCGCTCTGGCCAACCCATCAACAGCGGAAGCTATATGGTGGGCAGCACCATGATGGGCATCATGGGCCAGCTCGGCTCGTACACCGGTAAGGCGGTCGCCTGGGACCAGGCGATGGCGTCCGACTTCTTCTACCCGCCCAAACCGGAAGAGGTCCGGGCCGATATGACGCCGCCGGTGAAGCCCGGCGCCGACGGCATTTACCCGGTGTTCACTCCGGGAGAGACGCAGCTACTGTAGGCCGAGCCATGAAACGCATCCGAATCCTTCTCGCGATGGCCGCGCTGGCGGCACCATCTACGCCGGCGGCCTCGCCGGCCCGTGTCCTCATCATCACCGGCCAGAGCGATTATCCTTATCACGACTGGCGTTCCACCACCCCGTTTCTGGAGAAACTGCTGGCGGACACCGGGCGCTTCGAGGTGCGCGTCATCGAAGAGCCACGCGGCATTACGCGCGATGCGCTGGCGCAATTCGACGCCGTGCTGCTGAACTACAACGGCCCGCGTTGGGGCGCGCAGGCGGAAGAGGCGCTCGAAGAATTCCTCCGCTCAGGCAAGGGGATGGTGTCTTTCCACGGCGTCACTTACGGCCCGCTGATCGGAACGGCGCAGCGTCCCGGCGGCGGCTGGAACCTGGTCCCCGCATGGCCCGCCTATAGCGAGATGCTGGGCGTCTCCTGGGCGCCGGAAGCGATCGGCCATGCGGTGCGGCATGCTTTCACAGTTAAGCTCACCGGCGACGATCCCATCACGCGCGGCATGGATTCGTCCTTCACGGTGAACGACGAGTTGTATCACCGCATGACGCACCGCCCAGGTATTCACGTGAATGCGACGGCCTTCGACGACCCGGCGCGCGGCGGAACCGGCAAAGACGAGCCCATCGCGTGGACCGTTTCCTACGGCCAGGGCCGGACCTTCCACTGTACACTCGGCCACGATACCAACGCACTCTACGAGCCCTCCGTCATGGCGCTGCTGGCGCGCGCCACCGAGTGGGCCGCCACAGGAGCGGTCACGCTGCCTCCGCATTTCGATCAGAAGGCGAAACTGAAGGACGCTGTGCGCGTGCTCGTGGTCACGGGGGGTCACCCCTACGATCCGTCGTTCTATAACGTGTTCGCCAGCGCGCCGGGCATCCGCTGGACGCACGCCTTTTCACAGCGCGAGGCCTTCGGGAGCGACATGCGCGACCGGTTCGACGTGGTGGTCCTCTACGACATGTACAACGAGATCGGCGCGGCGGAGCAGAAGAATCTGCGCGAGTTCGTGGAAGCCGGGAAGGGCGTCGTTTCTCTGCACCACGCTATAGTCGATTACACATCCTGGCCCTGGTGGTACGAGGAGGTCATCGGCGGGAAGTATTTCGAGACGGCGGTGGGCGATCATCCTGCTTCGCATTACAAGGAGGGCTTACCGATGATAGTGCGGCCCGCCAAGGGCATGGAGAATCACCCGATCATCCGCGGGTTGGGCGAGCTGGTGACCATCGACGAGTGTTATAAGGGCATGTGGCACTCACCGGCCATCAAGGTCCTGATGGAGACGGAGAACGACAACAACGATGTCCCGGTCGTCTACCTTGGCCCGCATCCCAACGTGGTGTATATTCAGCTCGGCCACAGCGCTTACACCCACAACCATCCGGGCTACCAGAAGCTGGTTCAGAACGCGATCCAGTGGTCGGCGGGGCGGCTGAAGTAGAGGCGCGCCCGCGCTGTCTCGGCTGGCGCAGGCTGACGGACGGGGCATCGAGACGCTAGTTGAGGGAGAACAACAACTCCTGGCCGGTGGGCCAGTTTCTGTCCCGGCGTGTTCTGTCGTGAAGTACAACACAAACCGCTGAAGGTCGGCCGCGTTTATGGTTGCACTCCAGTCGTCAGGTTCCTTCGGATTCTTCCGATCCCAAAATCGGACTTCCGCCTCGGTCGCGGCGTATCGCCAAATCATCGCGGTCACGACCCAGAACGGCAGGGCGACCATGGCGACAGAAACGAACCTGCAATGGCTTCCGATATTTGTCCATAACGCCGCCGACGGGCCCGCGGACAACTAGGCGGCGCTGATCCTGAAATGC
>ODAK010003360.1_pt1 | contig 16625 bp, 19 predicted proteins | sample 1539591 | NCBI WGS metagenome assembly ODAK01 (sample SAMEA3539303, study PRJEB22396) | soil metagenome | biome: tundra; feature: field; material: soil | place: USA | collected 2010-05 | depth 0.15 m
TTCTTCCACCGTATAATCGCCCGTGGTGTATTTCTCTCCGGGCTCCTTGCCTTCAATCACCTCGCCCCGCTGCAGGTGTGGAATGATCTTGTTCGCTTTGTAGTACTTGTCGTTCGACTCTTCACTCGGGCCTGAAATGATCAGCGGTGTCCGCGCCTCATCGATGAGGATCGAATCCACTTCGTCGACGATCGCGAAATTATGCACGCGCTGCACGCAGTTCTGCAGGTTGAACTTCATGTTGTCGCGGAGATAGTCGAAACCGAACTCGTTGTTCGTGCCGTAGGTGATGTCCGCGTTGTAGTTTTCCTGCCGCTCGCGGTCATCCAGATCATGCACAATGGTTCCGACTGTGAGGCCAAGAAAGCGGTGTATCCGTCCCATCCACTCCGCATCGCGCTTTGCGAGGTAGTCGTTCACCGTGATGATGTGAACACCCTTGCCTTCGAGCGCATTCAGATAGGAAGGAGCCGTGGCCACCAGCGTCTTGCCTTCGCCGGTCTTCATTTCGGCGATGCGGCCCTTGTGAAGCACCAGGCCGCCGATGAGCTGCACATCGAAATGCCGCATGTTCAGCACACGCCGGCCGGTCTCCCGCACCACTGCGAAAGCTTCGATTAACAGATCGTCCAGTGAGCTTCCCCGCGCCAGACGTTCCTTGAATTCGATTGTTTTCGCCGCCAGATCGATATCGGACAGTTTCTGGATCGAGGGCTCCAGATCGTTCATTGCGGCAATAACCGGGCGCATCGCCTTCACATCGCGCTCGTTCTGGGTGCCGAAGATTTTCGCTAATACGACGTCGACCATAGATAAGATTCTTCTCTATTTTAACGCGTGGCGCTATTCAATATCGGTGAATGCTCCGAGGCTCCGGGTTGCGTGAAAGACTGCGAGTGAAAAGGATCGTCTTCCTGCCTCAGATCGTCCCCGTAAATGCCGATCATCTTACCGGCCAGTGCCACAGCGAGCCACAGGCCCAGCGACAGGCAGGCGACCACGCGCCGGCGAGTGGCAGTCGCCGGTGGCTCCGCCTCGCTGACCCGCTGGAAAAGCGTGAAATGGAACAGGATCGCGGCCGCCAACAGGCTCATTTTCAGCCAGAAGAACGAACTCTCATACGCTTTGAGCGTCTCCGACGAAAGGATCAGCGGACCGCTGATCAGCATCACAGCCAGTCCCCCCAACGTCCATGGCGCCAATTCCCTCGCGATCTGCGACGTCGGACTCCGGCGAAATCCCAACCCCATCAGATTCAGGTTGATCATAAGAAGGGTCCCGATCAGCATCGTCAGGCCCAGCAGATGGATCGACTGCGTGACCGCAATCAAGGCCGACGAACTTCGGATCGTCGCCCCCACTGCCGTCTGGCCCCACCAGCGAAACAGCGGCATCATCAGTTCGCGCATTCAGTTTTGGTCATAACCGGGCCCGTAAGCAATGGATCGGCCGGCCGCAATAATACTGATCCAAAGGATCAGGGAGACGAAACCCGCCAGCCGGGCTCGCACCGGCAGATCTTTCAGTTCGTCCCAGTCCGCCGCGCCGCGATAGACCGTGAGATGGAAGATCAGCGCGTTGAGACCAGCGAGCGTCAGCAAAACCAATTTGATCCGGAATGCCGGGCTGTGATAGAGCTTGCGCGCCTCCGATGCAAATAACCAGGCGCCGGTGAGGACCATGAAGGCGAACCCGGACAGCGTCCACGGCACGATCCGCTCCACGACTTCGGAGACCCGCTCTTTCTTAAGTCCCAGACCAAGCAGCCGCAAATCGACCAGCATGATCGTTCCCGCGACGAGGATGATCCCCAGCGTGTGCGTTGTCTCGGTGATGTCGAACAGCCAGCTCGAATCCCGCATCGCTGCCGCGAACGGCGTCTTTTCAAGCCACTGGCAAATACTAAGGAGGTCCACCCGTAGTCGACTCTATAACAAATCCATCGCTTCGGCCTCTGCCGGTTTGATCCACCATCTGCCCGTAACCCCAAGCGTAAGCGCGGGGAACCCAAACAAAAACCGCGCAACCCTTGCGAGTTGCGCGGCCTACCAGATCCGGTATTAAGTAACAAAGGAGGAAAAAACGATACGCACCCGTTGAGATAACTTAGCGGCGCCGATAGCCTCCGTAGAAACCCCGGCCGTAGTAATAGCCGTAGCTCGGTCCGATGTACAAGCCGAAACCGCTGCCGTAATACGGATAGCCATACGCGTAAGGCACCGGATACGGAGCAACGGCATAACCCGGAGCGCCGGGGCCATAGGGGGCCCTCGACGTCATCACGGGAGCTCGATAGTCTCGGGTGTCGGCGTAACGGAAGGCCTGCGGAGCGTGATCCGTGGCAATCGTTACCGGCTGTTCGATCCGGAAGGTCAGCACTGACTCCGGATAAATTACCGTCGGCTTGCCGCGCGTCAGCAGCACGCCAATGATGCCAGCGGCAGCTCCCGCGCCCGCGCCGATCGCTGCGCCCCGGCCCCAATCGGCGCCAGCGCCGATAATCGCGCCAAGGGCAGTCGTGGTGCCGATCGCCGCCGCGTCACGCCCAACCGATGTTGGCCCCGTGCGATTAATCATCTGCGACCGAATCGAGGCTTGCTGCCCGTCGACGAATGTGAGATCGGTAAGTTCCACACCGAGCCGCGAAGTACCTTCCACGCGACCCGCCTTCTGCGCTTCCATAACCCTGCCCGAAACTGTCTGGCCGCGCTGCGCTACAACGAAACCGTCCACCACAATCGGCTGTTCCAGAGTCGCGGAAAAAGTATCGCCCGCCTGGTTCCGGTCCGACGATAACCACTGATTCACCCGTACCGTCACGAACGTGCCCGGTTTCAGCGTCAACTGGGCCGGCACATTCGGAGGCGGCTGATAGTTATTCTGCTGATAATTGCCTTGGGGGTAGTTACCGGCCGGGGGATAGCCCTGCGGCGGATAGTTACTCTGCTGTGGAGTGTTCTGTTGAGAGTAGTTTGGTGGAGGGTAGTTCGGTGGAGGATAATTTCCCTGATTGGCAGGCCCCTGCCCGGGGTTTCCCTGCTGCGCATAATCTGGTTGTGCGTTGAGGTTAGGTGGCGGTCCCTGCGGTTCAGGACCCTGGTCGCCCACGGGAGGAGGATCATTCACGCTGCGCCAGCCGTGAGGCGTCTGGTCCTGCGCTGCCGCGAGTCCGGCCAGCGCAAGGAAGCTGATGGATATGCCCGCGTAATTGCTGAGTTTTTTGATGTTCGGTGTGTGGGTGGATTTCATGTGTAGGACTCCCGGCATTTCTCAACGCTAAGCAGGCACGTGCCCGGCCAAAATTAAACTGTGTTAAATATCTGAAAACAAAGCAAGCGAATAGACCCGTTCGGGAACCACTAGCCACCAGCCCTGGTGGATTTCAGCCATCAGGGTGGGGAGTTGCAAGACGCGGGAACAAATTCCCCGCGTGCTGCTTTATGCACAGAGATTCCACCGCTGTGCCACTCTAAACAACTGAAAACAAATCAATAAAAAACTGAGGAAAGCGGCCGATTCAGGCACAATTTTCAATTGACGACTTCCTCTTTTCGGTTCATCATCGACTCAGTTCCAGGGTTTACGGAACGATAGCAGCGCTGGACGCACACGGTGTTCTGAACATCGATCCGAAGCGAAATTGAAAAAAATCGCTGCGGGGAGCCAAGGACAACCAGGCGTCAGGCAAAGCGGGCTTCCTGTGAGGATGCCGGTTGAACGCTTAGATCCAGAGGGTTGAAATACCCGAAGGGGAGTGGAGACCGGGGGAATCTCAGGAGCGGCGGGGCAACCTGCGGATAACGGGTCGGAATGTTGAGATTCGCCCGATTTCGGCGTCGAAACCGAATCGAGCGGAAGAGTTTCGATCGAACGGATTCGTGGAGAGCTCTGGCGAGGAAGCGAAGGAACAGGGCGGGAGCTTTGACCTCGTAATGGTGCGAAAGCGTCGTTACGGGCGAGCGAAAGGCCGTTCCGAGTCTCCGGTTCCGGCTGGATGCGGATACATTGAGGACGGGTTTCCGGCATTGACCCGGCATGCGCTGAAAAGCGCGGTCGGCGAGCAGGCAGCCATGGATTCATAGTGCATTGAGCCGCGGATCGAACACCGAGCATGCCGGTGGTTCGCTCAATCGTGCCGTGAACCCTGGACGTATTTGAACGCCGCTATTGTCGCTGCCTTTGGGCTCCCGCGCCGCCACCGCTATTTCCACCGGCGCTCGCGCTGCGGCTGCTCTGCTGAAACTCTTCCTGGTCCAGCCGGTCTTGCGACCGGCGATCGGCCGTGACCCTTGGCAGATACGGCTCTTCCGCCTGCTGCACAAATCTCTTCCAGCGCTTGAACGTGAAGACTTCTTTGCGCTGTCGGAAGCTTGCAAAGTTGAGGCGGCAGTATTCGCATCGCCACTTCCGCGCACCCAGCATTACTTTGAACGCGACCCAGGCGGGTGGGTTCGTAAACGTCTTTCCTGTCCATCCGTTGAGATCCATGCGCCGGCAAACCGGACATCTGGCATAGAAGAGATCTGCCCAAACGAACGTGAGAGCGACGAAACGGGCTTTGCAGTCGAGACATCGCAGCGGCAAGTGCAGGCGGTAACACCCCAGTCGCTCGGAAGAGTTACGCGGTCGCGATGGCCGCAGATAACGGCTGCCGCACTTAGGACAGGCGGCAGACACTCAGGCGGACACCGGCGCGTGCCTGCGTCGCGCAATATCAGCAGCTACGTAAGAATTGAAAGCCCCTGTAAGTCGTTCGCAAATTGGATTCGTACCGGTTTTCTTTCTGCCAGCAAATTCCAGCACCGGTAACAACCCGCGCGTGGTCGACGTGATGAAAACTTCATCGGCCTGATGTAACTCATCCACAGTCATGTTGCGCTCAATGATCCGCAACCCCGGCACGTGGAGTTCGCTCACCACGACCTCCCGCGTTACACCCGGAAGACAACCTTCGCTCAGCGGCGGTGTCACCACATCCTGCCCAAAAACCGCAAACACGTTGGCCGACGTGCACTCGGTCACCCGGCCGAATTCATTCAGCAGAATTACCTCATCGAGACCCTGTTCCTGCGCCCGCTCAGCCCATCGCAGGTTGTGCGCCCATGACAGAACTTTGGCGCGGGTAAAATCGCTCGCGGCGTATCTTGCGTCCGGCTGGATACCGAGCCTGACGCTTGCTCCCCACTTCTTTGAATCAGCGGTGAGCGCAATCGTGTCACTCGCATTTCCGCTGGCAGGGCCTTCCCACATGCCGCCGCCATTTCGAACCACCACCAGACGCATCGTACAGTCCGGTGCCCGATTCACTTCGACCAGCCGAATCAGGTCGCGTTCCACCGCGTCGGCGTCCGGAGGCATTGCCACGTTCAGCAGCCGGGCGTCCCGGGACATACGCGCCCAGTGGCGCTCCCATGCGAACAGCGCACCTTCCACGACTCGCAGGGTGGAAAAAATACCCCAGCCCGACAAAAGCCCAAGCTGACCAGCGGACAGCGTAGACTCGCTCGATTCTCTTAGCTTTCCGTTGTGAAGAAAATTACAGTGGATGGACATCTGGAATTAATATTATTTCATCATTTCGTCTCGTTTGGCTTTAAATTCGGTACCGGGTTTCCATTCGGGATATTTCGGGTCTTCCGCGACCTTGTAGCCGACCTCGAAAAGCACCCGCAGATCCTCCATAGCACCGGAGAGATCCCAGTCCGCCTTCACCTCGTCCGAGGGTTTGTGATAGTCGTTTTCCGTATAGTTATCGCGCTTTTGCTTCGAGTAGCCTGGCGGCTTGCCGATATAGTACACGCCCGCATCCGTATCGAGGGCCGGCACGCCCTGTTTGGCGAATTCGAAATGATCCGACCGGTAGAAACTGCCTTTCCCCGGATCCGGATCGGGGCCCACCGTGCGTCCATGCGCCTTCAAAATTTCCGTAGCCATATCGTCAAGCGTCGAATTCCCGAGGCCGATGATCGTCAAGTCTTTGGTCTTCCCCCATGTGTTGAGGATGTCCATGTTGATATCGGCGAGCGTGTTCTTCAGGGGATACAACGGATTCTCGGCGTAGTACTTCGAACCCAGCAGGCCCTGCTCCTCGCTTGTCACCGACAGGAACAGGATCGAGCGTTTCGGCGCCGGCGAAAGCTTCGTATATGCGCGCGCAATTTCCAGCAGCCCAGCCGTGCCTGACGCGTTGTCCGCTGCGCCATTGAAGATCTGATCGCCTTTCAGTTGAGGATCGCGCCCGAAGTGGTCCCAGTGAGCCGTGTAGATGACGTACTGGTCTTTTAGTTTCGGATCGCTGCCATCCAGCTTCGCCACCACATTGTGCGAATCGATCTTCCGCAGAGTGTTTTCAATTTTGAAACTCGCCGCGGTGCCGGGCATCGTCACTGGCTTGAAGTCTTTCGAAATAGCCGATTTTTTCAGAGCAGCCAGATCGAGTCCCGCCATTTTGCAAAGTTCGCTCGCTTTGTTATAGGTGATCCAGCCTTCCACCGGCACGCGGCTCATATTGTTATCGGGTTTCTGAATCCCGAAATTCTCGTTGCCCCAGCTTCCTGACACCACCTCGAACGGATAACCCGCGGGCCCGTTCTCGTGGATGATGATCGCCGCAGCCGCCCCTTTCTGCGACGCGATTTCATACTTGTAAGTCCAGCGCCCGTAGTAAGTCATCGCCGAACCATGAAACATCTTTTCGTCCAGTTTCGAAGGATCGTTCGGATCCGGTACCGGCGGGTCGTTGATCAGCATCAGGATCGTTTTGCCCTTCACGTCGACGCCCTTGTAATCGTCCCAGCCATACTCCGGAGCTACCACGCCATAGCCGACAAACACCACGTCCGAATTCTTGACGTTCGTCTCCGGAACATAGCGCGCGGAGATCGCGATGAAATCCTTCTTGTGGGCCAGCGCGAGTTTCCTGCCCTTGACCTCTATATCGACCACAGGCTTCGAAAGAATTCCCGCCAGCGGCACGTTCTGCATATAAGTCCCGTCCGGATTCCCCGGCTTCAGCCCCATCTGCTGGAACTGCTGCTGCAGATAAGCTATGGTCTTCTGCTCGCCGGGCGACGCTGGTTTGCGCCCTTCGAAATCGTCCGACGAAAGGGTCTTGATCTCACCCAGCAGCGAATCGGCCGTGATCGTATCCATCGCCGGTTGCAAATTCGCCTGCGGAGCATTCGTTGACTGATTTTGGGAGCACGCACCGAGAAAAACAAGAAGAGCGGGAAGGTTTCGCTTCATAGTCTGCCTGCAGTGTAACCGAAACGCCGTTTTCCCCGACGACCTGCCCGAGGCTGTTTATAATTGTCTATGACCACGTTGGACATTCAGATCAATTCCCCACTCGCTTCGCAGGCAGTCGGAATCGATCTTGATCCCGCCAGACTGGAATTCGGCAAGACTTTCGCTCCGGATTGGTTCGTTTCCGAGTATCACAATGGCGCCTGGCAAAACGCCCGCATCGAGCCTTCCCATAACATCTCGCTGCATCCCGCAGCCATCGTTCTGCACTACGGCCAGTCGATCTTCGAAGGCATGAAGGCCTACCGCTGGGCCGACGGCAAGGTTGCGCTCTTTCGTCCGAAAGACAATGCCCGCCGCTTCAATCGCTCGGCCGAACGCATGGCAATGCCGCAGGTGGATGTCGATTTTTTCGTCGAGGCCGTGAAATCTCTGGTACGCACGGACGCTGAATGGACTCCGCGCGAACCCGGCAGCCTCTACATCCGCCCCACCATGATGGGCACTGAAGCCTGCATCGGCGTACGTGCGTCGCATGATTTTCTCTTCTTCGTCATTGCCCTGCCCTCCGGCGCTTACTTCAAGGGTACGGACGCCACCACCGTCAGCTGCGTCACCGTTTATGTGGCCGAAACCAGCTCGCGTGCGGCCCATGGCGGCACCGGCGGCGTGAAGGCCTCCGCCAACTACGCCATCAGTCTGCACACCATCGAAGAGGGAAAAAAGAAGGGCTGCTCGCAGGTCCTGTTTCTCGACTCCAACGGCAAACGCCTGGTAGAGGAACTGGGCGGCATGAACGTGTTCTTCGTGGAAAGCGAAACGCTTTACACACCGAACCTGCACGACACGATCCTGCCCGGCATCACGCGTGATTCAGTCATTCAGGTCGCCCGCGATCTCGGCCTGGAGGTTCACGAAGGTCCGGTGCAGATCGATGAAGCCTCGGAAAAAATTCAGTCCGGCAAAATCACGGAAGTCTTTGCCTGCGGGACCGCTGCGGTCGTCATCGGCATCGACCATCTGATCTTCGAAACCGGCCGCAAGCTCACGATTGGCAACGGCGTGGCTGGCAAGATCACAACGAAGCTGAATTACGAACTGCAGGGCATCCAGTTCGGCCGCCTGCCCGATCGGCACGGCTGGACCGAAATCGTCGCCTAGTCGGTGTGTGGCGAACGCACTCCTGCGTGCCGCGTCGAGACTCATCTCGACGCGTTCGTTCGGTGTTAGTTCAGCACTTCGTCCAATCGCCGCCGCATTTCCGTTACTTCTTCGCGAAGTCGCGACACCTCGGCCTCAAGCGAAGAAACGCGGTCACTAATACCACCGGTGACCGCTGAAGACGCAGTCACTGCGGCGGCCGATACATCAATCGCTCCACCCAGCGTCTGAGCGTACCGAGGCTCTTTCGTGCCCGGCGCATGCGGCAACTTCTGCGCCAGCGCGCCTTCCGCCCGGTCCATCATTTTCTGCAGCACAGTCTCGGTCTCATCCAGGTCGGCGAACGCATAAATGCGCTCCGTGCGGCCCTTGATCTCACCCACCGTCTGCGGCCCGCGCAGCATCAGCACGCACAGAATCGCCGTCTCCCGCCGACCCAGATTCAGCTTCTCGGTAAACCGCTGCGCAAACTTCACTACGCGCCCACTGCCTGAGATTGACGCGGCGTACCCGCGCGCCTTCAACGCATCGATTCCGTCCGACACATCGTCTTCCGTGTATTCCGTAACCGGCCAGCGATTCGTCTTCTGATTGCACGCCGCAACAAGGCTGTTCAGCGTCATCGGATAATACTCGGGCGTCGTGCTCTCTTTTTCGATTAACGCGCCGAGCACGCGCAACTCGACCGGATGCAGAACACTATTCATTGACGGTAGATCCAGTGATCGGAGGCAACACCCTTTCAGCCAGAGCGAATTTCAGCGCTTCAATGCCCTGCCCCGTCGTGCTCGAAATCTCGAAGAACGGCAACCCTCGCGACTTTGCCAGTTTCTTCAGCTCCATCACTTTTTCGGGCTCCTGCAGGACATCCATTTTGCTCGCCGCCACCATCATCGGACGAGTCGCCAGACTCTCGTCGAAGCTCGCCAACTCGACCAGCAGCGTCTCGAAATCATGGATCGGATCGCGCCCGGTTTCCGACATATCCACCAGATGGACCAGCACCTTGGTGCGTTCCACGTGCTTCAGGAACTGAATCCCGAGCCCTCTGCCCTCGTGCGCACCTTCGATAATACCGGGAATGTCCGCCACCACGAAGCTCCGGTAATCAGGCAACTGCACCACGCCCAGATTGGGTTCGAGAGTAGTAAAGGGGTAATCCGCAATCTTAGGCCTCGCCGCGGAGATGCGTGAGATCAGCGTCGACTTGCCCGCGTTCGGATAACCCACCAGACCCACGTCCGCCAGCAACTTCAGCTTTAACTGGAGCTTCTTAAATTCACCGGGCTTGCCATCTTCGTGTTCGGTCGGCGCCTGATGCGTCGAAGTTGCGAAGTGCTGGTTACCTCGGCCGCCGCGCCCGCCCCGGGCCGCTACCCAGGTCTGCCCGTCTTCGGTGAAATCGAACAGCGTGTCGCCAGTCTCGTCGTCGATGACGGTAGTCCCGACCGGCACCTGTACCAGCATGCTTTCGCCTTCTTTGCCCGAGCAGTTACTGCCTTCGCCGTGCCGCCCGCGCTGCGCGGTGTATTCGGGATTGAAACGGAAGTGCAGCAGAGTGTTTCGGTGGATAGTCGCGACCATCGTGATGTCACCGCCACGCCCGCCATCGCCGCCGCTCGGACCGCCTCGCGGGACGTACTTCTCGCGCCGGAACGCCATGCAGCCGTTCCCGCCGTCGCCGGCTTTGACCGTGATTCTTACTTCATCTACTAACATAAAAGCCGCAACGTAAAAAAGGCCGCTGTCTCCAGCGGCCGTACTCTTTCTGTTTGAAAAACTCTGAAAACCGGTTATTGAAGGATGGGCGCGGCAACTTCGACTGCTTTGACGTTGACGTACTTGCCCATGCTGCCCCGATCGCGAAATTCAACGATGCCTGTGACTTTCGCAAAGAGGGTGTCGTCCTTGCCCCAACCCACGTTAATGCCGGGCTTCAGACGTGTGCCGCGCTGGCGGACAATGATGGAACCGCCGGGAATCAGTTGACCGCCGAAAACTTTGATACCCAGCCGCTGCGCGTTCGAATCGCGCCCGTTCTTGGAACTGCCTAAACCTTTTTTATGCGCCATGACTTTCCTTCGCTCTCACTAATCGCTGCACTTATGCAACGATGTCGCGGATGCGGACCTCCGTATAATCCTGCCGGTGGCCCTGCGTGCGCTTGTACTGCTTTTTGCGCTTGAACTTGAACACCAGAATTTTCTCGCCGCGATCCTGCGCGGCAACCGTCGCATTGACCGTCACGCCGCCGGCCTGCTCGCCGAGCAGCAGATCGCCCGAATCCCTGAACAGCGCGACGACTCTACCGAGCGCGACTTCCGCGCCCACTTCGCCGGCCAATTTCGGAACGCGAATCACATCGCCGGGAGCGACGCGAAACTGCTTTCCACCGGTCTCGATAATTGCATGCATTTGGAAATGAACCTCGATTGGAAGCTCATGCGCGCACTTCAACGCCTGAGCACGTTGCCAAAACTCTGATTCTAATACAAACCACTCTGGAATTACAACTCGACCCAAATATCGCGTGGAACTCCGGATATGCTAAGGTGGATAGCCACAATGACGGAAGAGGGCGACGCGACACGTACGAAGCAAAATTTGCAATCGGTGCCGTCCTGTTTCTTTCGGCTGAATTCTGGCGTGACTGGTTTCCGCCAACCACGTGGACCGAACGATCGCTTCGGTTACTGTTGGTTCTTGTATCGCTGGGCTTCTTAGGCGCCTCGCTCACAGATAAAGCAAAGTAATCCCAAACCCGATGTTGGTATTCTGAAAGTGCTGGCAGTACAACGAAAGGGCTTGAATGGATCCGGATCTGAAACAGCACCTCGAATCGATTGACAGTCGGTTAGGAGCGATGGACAGTCGGTTAGAAGCGATGGAAGGTCGATTCATGTCGGCGCTGAATAACCGAACCGATCAGCTTAAAACGCAGATCGACGATCTGCGAGTTGAGTTGAAGGCCCACGTCGCCGAAGAATGCGAAAAGGTCGAAACCAAACTCCTCACCGAATTCCACAAGTGGGGACGCACTTCCGACATGCGCACCCGCCAAGCCATCACCGACACCGGAATTCTGGGAGAACGAATGCTCGCAGTCGAAGACCGCGTCTCCGAGCTGGAACGTCAGCGACACACCTAACGATTCGAGAGTTCGTAGCAAATTATGTCCCGAGGTTGGGAATCCAAAGACGTCGAATCGCAGCAGGAAGAAGCAGCGGCTCGCCGCAGTCCTCCTCGTGAACCGGGACTCACCCCGGAACAGATCCGCCTCGAAACCGAACGCGACAGTCTGGAACTCCACCGCAAACGTGTCATCCGCGAACTCGACGCCACCATGAATCCGCGCCGCCAGGCCCAACTCCGCGCTGCGCTCGCGCACCTCAATGAAAAGCTTGCGGCCCTGAAATAGCTAAACGCCCTCAAGCACCATCGCGATCCCCTGCCCTACTCCGATGCACATCGTGCAGAGCGCATAGCGCCCACCCGTCTTTCTTAACTGTGAAATCGCCGTCGTGATCAACCGCGCCCCACTAGCTCCCAGCGGATGGCCGATTGCAATCGCCCCGCCATTCGGATTCACGTGCTCCGCATCGTCCGGCAATCCCAGATCACGGGTCACAGCCAGCGCCTGCGATGCGAACGCTTCGTTCAGTTCGATCACGTCCATCGCGGACAGTTGCAGCCCAGTCAGCGCCAGCACTTTTCTGGTCGCCGGCGCCGGCGCAAAACCCATAATCCTCGGCGCCACACCGGCCGTTGCCGTGCCGAGCACCCGTGCCCGCGGCGTCAATCCATACTTCTTCACGGCATCCCCAGAGGCCAGCAACAGCGCACACGACCCATCGTTTACGCCGGAAGCATTGCCCGCCGTCACCGACCCGTTCGGCCTGACTACCGGCTTCAGTTTCGCCAGCGCCTCCAGCGTCGTCTCCGGCCGCGGATGCTCATCCGCCTCGAACTTCTTCGGCTCACCCTTCTTCTGGGCGATCGATACGGGCGTCAACTCATAAGCGAAAAAACCAGCCGCATTTGCCTTCGCCCACCGCTGCTGTGTCCTGTAAGCCAGCGCGTCCTGATCCTCGCGCGAGATCTTGAAATCCTCGGCCACGTTTTCGCCTGTCTCCGGCATCGAATCCACACCGTACTTCGCCTTCATCAGCGGATTCACAAAACGCCAGCCAATCGTGGTATCGAAAATCTCGGCCGCACGACTGAATGCTGCGTCAGCCTTCCCCATCACGAAGGGCGCTCGGGACATACTCTCCACGCCGCCCGCGATCATCAGACTCGTTTCCCCCGACTTGATCGCCCGCGCCGCCGAACCGACCGCATCCATGCTCGAACCGCACAGCCGGTTGATCGTAGACCCGGTAACCTCCTTCGGCAGGCCCGCCAGCAACAACGCCATGCGTGCCACGTTGCGGTTATCCTCACCGGCCTGATTTGCGCAGCCGAAGATCACATCGTCTACGGCGCCCCAGTCGATGCCGGGGTTCCGCTCCATGAGCGCTTTGATCGGAATCGCCGCAAGATCGTCGGTCCTGACACTCGAAAGAGCCCCGCCGTAACGGCCAAAGGGCGTACGGATAGCGTCGCAAATAAAAACGTCTGTCATAAAAAGTTGAAGACCTATTCTAATCCCGGCCTTTACTCCGGCCGCACGCCTTCGTAAGCGTTCCGCAGCAGCGCTAGCACGCCTGCATAATCCACGGGCCGCGGATTCGCATAGGGATTCTGCGTGGCGAGTTCTGCCGCCCGCTCCAGCCCGTCCTCGGGCATTCCGATATCCCTCAACGAGATCGGCGCGCCTACCTTCACCGCCAGGTCGTACAGGCCCCGCCCGGCGGTCTCCGCCTCGAGCGCCTCTGCTGTAATCCGCATCGCAGCCGGAGCGGCTTTACTGTTGAAGACCACGGCGTGCGGCAGAATGACGGTGTGCACTTCGGCATGCGGCAGATTGAAGGTGCCCCCGAGGGTGTGGCAAAGCTTGTGATGGATCCCGACGCTGACCGCCCCGAGCACCGTCCCCGCCAGCCACGCGCCGTACAAAGCTTCGGAACGCGCCGACAGATCTCCTGGTGACTGCACAACCTTCGGCAGCGACCGCGCCAAAGCCCTTATTCCCTCCGCGCAGAACATGGAGATGATCGGATTGCCGTCCAGCGCGTACAACCCTTCCACGCAATGCGCGATGGCGTTCATCCCGGATGGCCCGGCGATACGCGGTGGCAGTGTCAGCGTGAGTTCCGGGTCGTAAATTACCGTCCGCGGCAGCACCTTCCGGTCCCGCCCCGTTTTCTTGATACCGTCCTCGGTGAGCCCGTAAATCGGAGTCATCTCCGAACCCGCGTAAGTCGTCGGTACCGCCAGAATCGGAAGCCCGCTCTCGAGTGCAATCGCCTTCCCTAACCCGATCGTCGACCCGCCCCCGATCGCCACGCAGCAGTCGGCGCCCAGCCGCTTTGCCGTCTCCCTGGCTTCCCGCGCAGTTTCGATGGGGACGTGCATGACGGCCCTGGAAAAGACGCCCACCGCTTCACTCCCCAGATGCCGCGCGGCCTCATCCGCTTCCTTCTCCTGCTCCGGAGTAGACAGCACCAGCACCCGCGAGGCCCCCAGTCGCTTTACCTCGTCCGCCAGACGAGCAAGGGCACCCGCTCCGAACACCACTCGCGCTGCCGGCTGATCGTAAGTAAAACTCTGCATGTCCGCCAATTATTTCAGAAGCGCGTAAACTTTGTTTGATGGTCGGGAACCACCGCCGGATTCGAGTGTACGTCGCTTCCCAATCGCACTTGACAACTACAAAAAGCGAGCGTACTTTGTAGTTATCACTGAAGAAGGAGGTGGTCCAGAATAATGAGTTCAAGTAGTAGACCGCGCGAGGTGGCCGACTGTTGAGTCGACCGTTCTAAAGCTGACGACGCCCGCTATCAGTGGCGGGGTCATGTTCCTGTGGACCGGTTGCCTCGTCGCGTTGTATTAGCTGCGTGGTATCAGTTCTACCTCAGAGCAATAAAGCAACAAAGCCCCCGCGAGCCGCATCAGGCTCACGGGGGTTTCGTCTGTTCAAAGCCGCTCGACCGCCTGATTTGACCCCTGTGTTAAGATGGAAATTCCCCGAAAGGTACAGAATGAAAGCTGGAATACACCCTGCCTATAACGAGGTCAACGTAATCTGCGCGTGCCAACACACGTTCAAGACGCGTTCCACCCATAAAGGCGACATCCGCGTCGAAATTTGCTCCAACTGCCACCCGTTCTTCACCGGCAAACAGAAGCTGGTCGATACGGCTGGTCGCGTCGATAAATTCGAAAAGAAGTATTCGAAACTGCGCGCCGAAAAAGCCGCCAGACTCGCACAGTAGGCCGCAAACCACCGATCAACAAAAAAGCGATAAACAGAAAAGGGCGATCCGTCAGGATCGCCCTTTTGTTTTGTTGGTGCTGAATGAACTATTTCTTTTTTTGCTGTTGCGCCAGTTTAGCGCGCTCGCGCTCCGCGCGCCAGTTATCGTACGCGGCAATCTGTTGGGGAGTCAGCAGCGCCTTCACCTCATCGATCTGCTCCTGCTGAATCCTGTCGTGCAGCGGCTGTTCCTGGGCGGCCAGAGCGTCGAACTTCCGCTTCGTCTCATCCAGCGTCTTTGTGATCTCGACGATCTGCTGCTCGTTGACCCCGACCTTGGTCCGCATACCGTCCAGATAGCGATTGCGGAATTCGCTCATGGTTCCGGGCGCCGTGGCGTTGGCGCTCGCGGTACTGGTCGAGTACAGCCGATTCGAAACTATCCCCACCAGAATTCCACTGCCGAAGACGAGGAACAGGTAAAGTGCGATGCTGATGCGTGAACGGGGCATGAGCTTTTATTCGGGCTCCAGTTGCGAAATCCGATCCAAATGCAGAGGTTCCAGTGATGATGCCTGATCTGCGCGCAATGCTTCTACAAATGTCGCATCGAAAAAGGCGCTGGACTGTTTATTCGAGGAAATCATCATTCCCAGAATGACGGATGCGGCCAGAGCCGCCGTTACCAAGGCTTTGGCAACGCTGCCAAACCAGCTTGTCGAATTCTCCCGCTCGATCTTCGCCCACATCGCGGGCATGAAATTCGGGCTTGCGTCTGGCTCCGGGCAGGCCGCGCGGTACGCCCTAAACATCTCGTTGAGCCGGGCGTCCTCACTCGAGTTTCCTGGTTCCATAGGGCTATTGGTGTTCATAATACCGCTTTTTAGCTTGCCTCTTCATCTTTGGCGCTAAAAGATGAAGGTCCGGTTACTTCCTTCATCTTTTTTAATACGCGTTGCCTCGCGCGGAACAGCCGAACTTTCAAAGCGTTCTCGTTTACGTCGTAGATTTTTTCCAGTTCTTTGAGAGAGAGACCTTCGACTTCCTTCAAAGTCAGCAGGATACGATCATCTTCGGAGACGGTGCCCAGCACTTCCTGGACCGTATCGCGCACCCGGCGCTTTTCGGTCTCCTCGTTTTGTATCCGAGACCCGGCAACTGCGTCCGCCATCATGACTTGTTGCTCGGAAAGGTCAGCCATCCGGGATTCGATCCGGCGCCGGCTCTTCCGCAGGTAGTCGTACGAAGCGTTCACTGTGAGACGGTAAAGCCACGGCTCGAACACTTCGGGAGTCCGCAGTTGCCCCAGCGAGAAATAGAGCCGGATGAAGACTTCCTGCGCTACGTCTTCAACATCTTCCGGGCGCCCGATCAGCCGCGAAATCGTTCCCAGAATACGCCGCCGGTAAGCCGTGACCACGTGATTGAACGCTGGGGCGTCACCCTGCTGAGCCTTCTGGATCAGATCGAATTCGACCAGCATCCGGTTACTTTGCCAGCTTTCCGGCGCACGGGTGCTGCAGTCGATTGCACATGGTCAGAGCCACTATAGCTTAAGCTTACCTGCCACCCACGTTTTCGCCTCCCGCTGGTTACTTCGCGCATTAAATGATTATCAATATTGAGTTCCAGATGTTTTTTGTGTTTATAATCACTGGTACCACAGATAAAATGGTACCTATAGTACCCACCATGCGCCCCGTTGAGAGTTCCCGCTCCCGTGTAGTTCTCCAGTCGCGATTGCACTACGGCTCGCCCGTTTTCGGTTATTTACTCGCGCTCGCCTTGGTGTCTGTAATGACGGTAGTGGGGCTAACCTTGGTAAACGCGACCGGCTTCCCTTACCCGTTTATTTTCTATT
>ODAK010003361.1_pt1 | contig 16615 bp, 10 predicted proteins | sample 1539591 | NCBI WGS metagenome assembly ODAK01 (sample SAMEA3539303, study PRJEB22396) | soil metagenome | biome: tundra; feature: field; material: soil | place: USA | collected 2010-05 | depth 0.15 m
CGCGGCCTTCATCTATGAGCGGGTAGCCCTCCATATCGAAGTAGATGTCGCCGTCGGATGCGTGCGGCAGCAGCGCAAGGCCAAGCGGCCCCTTTGTGTCTTCCGCCGGGAGCAGCTCAAAATCCGGCCTCTCTCTTCCCCGCGAGGATATTTGGAGCTTGGCCTGCCGCCGCAACCGGTCCAGCGTGGCGTCATTGAAGCGAGGCACGTGGATTCCATCGGCGGCGGCCAGTGCCGCGACTGTTTGTATGCCGGTCTCCAACAACTTCCGCCTTTGGGACGAACGCATGTTGGCGACCAGCGCCAAATCATCCCGCTCTTCCAGAATGCGCTCCGCATATCCGGACCACCGCCCAAGATCCGCGAACGGGTCGATTTCGGGCTGCTGCGCCCGGTCAAACGCCCGCTGCTGCTCCAGAAACGCCTCTTTGAGCGCCCGGTAGTAGAAAAAGAAGTCGTCTGTCCTGAAGGGGGCGGTCTCCGGCCCGGCATCGGTCTTCGCTCCAAGCACGATACTGAGGTGGCGCGGTCGCACACCTTGGACGGCCTCCATCATTTCGGCGTAGCAACAGAGCTGAACCAGGAAATAGGGCTTTGGATGCCGCGCCAGCTTGGTGTCCCACGGCTCGTAGGACCAGGCCCCCAGCGAAGACGGCACCTCCACCCGGAACAGAAAATCGGGATAGCCTGCAAATTCGTCTCGCGCCAGGTAGCCCTGGTAGATGATCTCGTCGCCCCGGCGCATCGCGGCAAGGGTCGCCTGGAAATGCTCCTTCTGGCCGGTAAAGTCCGTCACGCCACGCCCGGCGGCCTTTAGGCCAGCCAAGAAATCGCGCTCGTGCTCGATGCCTTTGTTTTGCACGATTTGCATCTCTTCGGTGTCGGGATCGGGTTCAGCCTCGCCGGGGTGGTCGAGGTTGAACCGGTCCATCCAGGTGATGAATTCGGATCGGACGTACTGGATGAGGTCGCTCGGGGAAAATCGGTAACTGCTGGTTGTGCGCTTCACTCCGTCACCTCTTGGGCTGGGCCGTCGCAAGGGAGTATTCGGCGAAACTCGAACCGTTGGTGGCCGGACGGCACCGGAAGCAGCGGAAGCGATCTACTAACGAACCCTTGATTTTAGCCCGTTGCGACATTCCACAGGGTACTGACAAAAGTTAGCCGTGGTGCCTATCGGTAGACGACGACAGACGGCAACGGAGGCACGCAGAGTTGGAGTTCCGTCCGTAACGTTGGATGTGGCTTCCCTTTCGCCGACCTCCAGTTGAACGACAGAGGAATACCGCTTTCGGAACGGCCGACCATCCTTGCCATCTCCGCACTCGCCATCCATGTATGAACTGCGCGCTGACAAGTACGGTCCCCCGTTACAGTTAGCTTATTTTTCATAGACTTAGGGCCGCCGTGTGACAACGGGTGTTATCACCAGGCGCGCGTGTGGGCGTCATTGCCGTCAGACTGCCCGTGGATCCACAGTCGTGCGTCTCCGGGAATTCGTGCTATAAGCGGTGAGAAGCGCTACAATTCTGGATGCCAACGGCGTTGTAATTCAATAACACATGCCATCGCAGCGAAGCAAACAATGCCCATATCCTGGGTAAAACGCGATGCAGTCCATAAGGGTGCGTCACTATGACACGCCCGGGGGCGGCCCACAGCCCATCACCGCCATACGCACCATTTCTAAAGGATCAGTTTGATCAAACCGGCTCATAATGATAACAACATGCTCAACTTAACATTGCGCGATGAGTTCAAAGGGGAACGCCTCAAAGGGACAACAATCGACTTTTCTAGCGACAAGCCGACCAGCGCCCTCCAAAGAACCACTGCAGACTTTCTGAGTATCACCTATCCATCCATTGACCTCTTGCGCGTGTTCGAGGCGACACAACCGGACAAAGCTCGTCCCGTTGTGTTGCTGGGCGGTCGCGGTCAGGGTAAATCGCATTTGCTCGCCGCGCTTTGGCATGCCCTGAAATCCCCAACGGGAGCATCTCAATGGCTCGGGGACTGGGCCGATACACTGAAACGTCCGGAGTTGAAAACGATCAAATTCGGCTCCGATTTTCATGTGATTGCCGAGAGTCTTTTTCAGCAGCGCTTCAAATACCTTTGGGACATACTCTTCGAGAGGCACCCCAAAGGAGAGTTCATCAAGGGCAAATGGGAAGGAATGGGCGAGCCAAGACGAATGTGCCGAGTATCGATCTGCTCCTGGAGATGTTTCAGGCGAATCCGACGGCACTCCTGCTCGACGAGTTCCAAACCTGGTTCGATGGCTTAAGTGACAGCCCAAAGGCGAAGGTCCAAACATGGGCGTTCAACTTCATCCAAATCCTCTCTGAAATCGCTAACGACTACCCACACCTCCTGATCTTTGTTGTCTCCATCCGCGACAGTCAATCGCAGGCATGTCAGCAAATTCACCGCATCAACCCCGTAGTAGTCGATTTTCAGGGGACGCAGGCCAGACAGGACCGTCAACGTCTCCTGCTTCACCGCATCTTCGAGAATCGCCTGAACATTCACTCCGCCGACATCGGCTTTCTTACCAGGCAGTCCCTTGAAGAATACCTCCGCTTAGCCCAAATCCCTCCCTCTCAGCACGAAGCCAAAAAGGCCGAGTTTATCGAGGCCTGGCCGTATTCGCCCGTGCTGACGCACTTGCTCGAAGATCAAGTGCTCGTCGCGACCGAGGCGCAGGAAACTCGCGACCTCATCCGCATCCTCGTTGACCTTTTTAAGACGCGGGGTGACAAGTCGCCCGTCATCACGGCAGCAGACTTCGACATTACGAATGACAAGGGCAGCGTAACATCGCTGCTGAGTTCGGTCTCCAATCCGGTTCATCGGACCCTCCTGGAAAAGGCACGGCGCAACCTTGAAGCCGTCCGTACCGCGGTTCCAGAGCCAGATATTAACGTTCCACATGCGGCGGAAATTATCAGCGCCCTCTGGTTCCGCTCGTTGAGCGTTGACAGGGTGAATGGAGCAGAACCTGCCGAATTGCAGTCCGACATCACCCGTAGCCAGGCAGTTGACGACAATACGTTCGCAGCGGAGATGGCGCTAATCCGCGAGAATAGCTTCAATATCCACCCGGCCGGAAATCGGCTTGTTTTTAAGGAGGAGGAAAACGCCGAGGGCAAGTTGCTCGCAAATGCCAAAAACAACAAGCTGTTCGAGAGCGGTCAGGACATTGAACACCTCGCGGCGGAAGTCCGCTACGTCATCGGCGGTAGCGAAGAAGTTTCGCGCCAGTTCCGGGTGATCGCGCTGCGGAAGAATTGGCAGACCGCCCCTTGGACGGAAATCCCTGAGAACGAGCGGCCAGACCGCTGGGATGGCCGTCTCACGTTGATAGTTCTGCCCGAATACCCGGACAATGTGGAGGCAATCCTCGGCAAGTGGCTCAAACAGCAACTTCCGCAACGCCGCAACACCCTTCGTTTCCTGTTGCCGAGGAAGACTTCGGGCAACATCTACTTCGACCGCAACTTGATTGTTTATTCGCGAGCTGTCTATCTGGCCAATGAATGGAAGGAGACGGACGATGCGTATCGTCCGCTTCACTCGACTTACCAGAACACTCATCTCCGCCCACGGCTAAGAGATTTGTTCGGCACTTTCACCATCCTCGACACCTGGAATTTCGCGGAGCCGGAGCAGTGCAAATTCCTTTTCGAAAAGCACAATGCCACAGGCGACAAGATCCCGAAGGCTATTCAAACCAAGATCGAAAGTGAGTTGTTCGTCGCAGAGGAGTTCGAGGCGGTCGCGCTCACTCACGCCACAGCTAGTTCATCACTCGCGAAGTTCATCAGCGAACTCCAAGAGCCAAGCATCGATGGGAAGCATTGTATTCCGTGGCTCGGTGAAGTGGCCGTGAAGGAGAGCGTCCTTCGCCTGTGTGCAGCGGGAAGACTCGCCATCAACCTTCGAGGTTTGGAACTCCTGCAAGCGGAACCCGGTGAATCTGAAGACGCCGCGTGGACACGCATCAAAGGCTGCAAGCTGGGCTCTGGCAGAGACCTGGAACAAACAATCCTACTCATGCCCGGTGCGACGCCGCACAGCGGAGGTGCCTCTCCGCCTTCGGTACCGGTGCCTGTTGTATCGCCGACGGGTCCTGCGCCTGTGGTGACTGGTGGGATGCCAGTTAATCCGTTTGGTCCCATCGCACCAGTGCCCCCTCCCCAACCGAAGTCTCAGCCCTACGGCACTCCACCGAAAACACCCGTAAACCTACTAGGTGAGGTTGAGAAGTGGGGCATTGGCACCGCGACCACGATAACCAACTTGAACATCAATGTGTCCCAAATGACTGGAGCGCAACTAATGGAGCTGCTCACGAAGCTGCCGGATGGTGTGACATATTCCTTGAATCTGGACAAGGAGACGCCTTAACCGTGGGCTGCGATCCGACCTTTCATTCCATTCTCACTGCCCCGCCCAAGGTTGCGTGGCAGATGATTTTCGAGAGTCTATGGGATGTGTTTTCAGCTCCACTGACGCCCCAGAAAGTCGAAAATGAAGTTTCTGAGCGTGAGGGTAGAATCAGCAACCTCGAACTCCTGTTGTCGAGCTCGGCCTGGGAACTCTGGCGCGATTTCGGGGACTCCGTCCCGCGCACTGCGCAATCGCTGATGGAGTTTTGGAGCCGTACTTCTTCCGGTAGGGCGGTGCTGATTCTCGATGGGTTATCGTTGCGCGAATCGCCCTGGCTGCTTCAGGAAGCGAAGCGACGCGGTTATCAGATTCACCACGCTGGCGTACGCGGCTCCGAAATCCCAAGCGAGACCACGCTATTCGCAAAGGCGCTTGGCTTCGGCCAGCGCTCATCGCTCGACAACAATGGCGGAGGTTCGGCGCACCATCTTCCGGGAGCGCGCACCGAGAGCCTGAACGCTGCGTGGGATTATTGTCTCGATTGGATCGCTTCTGCGCCCGACATTGTTCTTTGGCATCACTGGCCAGATAAGCGGATTCACGACCTCGCAGAGCCGGGCGATGGCTTCCACCAACTCTGCCGCGAAGTCGGAGCGGTGCTAACCTCGGACTCCTTCTGGAACATGGTGGAGCGCATGTGTACTGGACGTCGCTTGGTTGTCACCAGCGACCATGGATACGCAGCGTCCGGGATGTTCGCAGACGTGGGCGACAAGGAGCAATCGGGCTGGCTCAAAACGAACTTTGGCAGCAGTCGGTTCGCATACGGGCCAGGCCCCGGGCAGCACTGGGTCCCACCTATCTCGCTTTGTCTGGAGAACGCCCATGGCGTAAATCACTTCGCACTCGGTAGGCGCAAGTGGCGGAGCTCGGGAGGCTATCCCACCTTGGCTCACGGTGGATTGTCGCTCCTTGAGGTGGCCGTACCCTTCTTCGAGCTTTCCAAAACGTAAGATCTCATGGCAAGAATCAAAGGCAAATCGAAAAAGGAAGCTCTCAACGAGCAAATCGCCCATGCTGTCGGCGCAGGGCGCGAGGTCGCGGTTGAGACCGTGGACTTCTCCGACCCGAACCGACCCAAGACCTGTCTCGAAGTTGATTTCCCCATACTCCCCATCAATCAGATTGCCGTAATTGAAGGCAATGCGGGCAAGCCCATCTACCAAGTGTCCAAGTGGTGGGCTCGGCGGCGATCTAGCGTCTTCCGCTCCATGCTGATGGCGGCGGCGATGAAAGCACCTGAAGACGAGAGCAAGACGGCCAAAGCCGCGTGGGATGTCTATTACGCCGATCACCAGAAACGGGGTGCCCTTCGCCACCTCAAGGTAGCCGATCCATTCATGGGAGGGGGGACGACTATAGTCGAAGGTGCCCGGTTGGGGATGCAGATGTTCGGTTGCGATCTCAATCCTGTAGCGTGGCTCGTTACAAAAAACGAAATGGCGCAAGTTGACATAGCCGAAGTGAAGCGCCTGCTCGCCGAGATCGAAACCGAAGTGAGGCCGCTGATCACGCCATACTTTGCGTGCGACGGCCCCGACGGCGAGAAGGGCCAATGGTTCATGCGCAGGGACGCAGGATGGGAGGAACTCCCTACCACCTTCGATATTTTCTCCGTGTCTTGGCAGGACCGGGAGAGCTACCGATATGAAGGGCCGGAGATCATTTATACATTCTGGGCCAAACACGGGCCATGCCAACGCCAAGGCTGCGGCCACCGCACGCCGATCATCGCCACTCCAGTCGTCGCCACGAAAACGCTTACCGTCGGTGCGTGGGCGGACCACGAATGCCCCGACTGTCGGAAGTGTTTCGACCTGGAGCGACACGCGGCGCGGATGGCCCCGGATGCAGCTTGGTTGGTCGTGCCAGGGGAGAAGCCGTTTGCCGTGATGGAAGACCACGGGCGCTTCACCTGTCCGCATTGCGGGACTACGAAGCAAGATGAACGAGCGTTCGTGAGTGGGGAGTCCGTAGACCTCGGCACAGCAAAGAACAAGAAGGTAGAGTTGACGTTGCTCCTTCATCCACAATGGCTGAAAGGATGTCCCAAGCAAGACGAAAAAGGCCACGAACACGGCGGTAGTGCGAACGATTCCGTAGAAGCGACGGTCCGCTGGAACAACGCTCGCGCGGCCCAGCTCCGTTTGCTCGAAGTACGCGGGCTGGTTGCCGTAGAAAGGGTCAATAAGAAAGGTGAGCGTAAGACCGTGATGGTGGTACCGACTGAGGTGACCTGTCCAGAAACCAAGGTTACCTTCTTCACCGACGAGCGCGGTGGAACGGTGCCAAAACAATCGACATTCGCCTGCGCCGCTGATGGCTCCCCCAACGATGTGCTGACTGCGATCAAAGCGACGAACAAGATCGGGCCACAGGCGGCATATGTCATACAAGGCTTCAGCCCAAAGAGGGCGAGACTGGGCTGGCCCTACTCAGGTCGGTTCTTCGCGTCAGCGGCCGACCCACGCCGCTACAACGCTTCGGTCCGGGAATGGGAATTACGAAAGGACGTTGATTTAGCCGGATTCTGGCCGACTAGTGAGTTGCCGTTTGGTTTCATGACCCACATGAATAACGGTGGGCTTCCGAACCATGGCTATTCCCACTGGTGGAAAATGTTCAACCCGTTGCAACTGCTGATTCATAGCCAGATCCTCAAAGCGATAATGTCGTCGTCGGCCAGTTGGGAAGCGAAGGAGTGTGTCCTCGGGGGCTTCCAGCAGTACCTACGCAATCAGGTGATGTTTACGATTTGGAACTCCGCGGCGGACAAACTGGAGCCTATGTTTTCCAATAGCAACTACCACCCAAAGGCTACCACCGTGGAGAATGGCGTGTTCTCTACACTGGGAAGAGGGAACTGGACAGCTTGCGCGGAAGGCGTAATTGAAGGAGTGGAATGGGGCAGAGATCCTTGGGAAGTCGTCTCAACGGCAATGTTGCAGCAAGTTGCTCCCCAGCTTGCGAGCAGCGTATCCGGCAAAAGCGCCAAAGTCGGAATACCCGACAGGATTTGCGGTGATCATCAGCTGATGTGCTGCTCTGCTACCGACCTTCATGGACTTGAACCTGAGTCTATCGACGCAGTTATCACTGATCCGCCATTCGGTGGGTTGCTCCACTATTCAGAGCTCTCAGATTTCTTTTACGTTTGGTTGCGTCTCGCCTTGAGAAAACGCTACCCGGACTTATTTGAGCCTGAGTACGTTCCAAAAGCTCTTGAGGCGGTGGCCAATCGGGCGCGACATCCGGAAGATGCGGACGCATTTTACCAGCGCATCCTTACTGATTGCTGGCGCGAGGCGCGCCGCATCTTGAAGCCAGGCGGCATTTTGGCGTTCACGTTCCACCATAGCGAAGATGAGCCTTGGGTAGGTGTCCTGGAGAGCTTGTTCGATGCCGATTTCTACCTTGAGGCAACGTATCCGATCCGCAGCGACGAAACCAAGGGCGAAGGTGCGGCTCCCGGTACTTTTGGGTCGCAGACTATCGAGTACGACATCATCCACGTCTGTCGGAAGCGAATAACAGAGTCGCAGCCCATCAGTTGGGCACGCCTAAGGCGAATGATCGTGGATGACGTACGCCACTTGAAGCGACTGCTTGAACAGCATAGGAGCGATGGACTCCCAGCTGCTGATCTGGACATCATCAAGCGCGGAAAGGCTTTGGAATACTTTTCGAAGCACTATGGCAAAGTCTTCATAGAACAAGGGCGACAATTCACAATCAAAGATGCGCTACCGGCAATCAAGCTTTTGGTGGACGAGGAAGCCGACGCAACCTCCGGTGTTGAAGCTCCCCCTGCCAATGCGGAGCCGTTTACCCGCCAATTCTTCCGCCTTTTTTATGAGACGACGAAGGTACCCCGTGACCAGATGCAGAAATTCCTGCGCGGTACTGGCATTGCACCTAGTGACTTTCAGGAACGTGGGTGGTGCTCAGAGAAAAGCAAGGTCTTCACCCTTACGCCGCCTGTCGAACTGGCGAAGTCGTGGAAGGGCGCATCGCGCAAAGGAATGGCGCGAGACTTCGACCAGACCACGTTTCTCGTAGGGGGATGTATCGAAGGCAGCAATATTCGCGTGACGGACACGCTGAACAGTCCGAACTTTGCGCCACATCCCGCGACAGTGGATTTGGTGGACTGGCTAACGCGCCACGGAGGCTCGCAGGAAATCAGATATGCCGCCCAACGCGCTGGGACGATCTATCGCGACTGGCTCTCCCAGAACAAAGCCAAGGTGGAAGAGCAGCTGAAGTTGTTTGATATCGAATTTCCGCCAGAAAGTAACTAGTTATGAACTCCGAATTGCATGACAGCACGTGGCTTCAGTCTGGCACGTCGCTGCTGTGGGACGCCGAGGCGTTGAACACTTTATGTTCTGCCGACTGTGTTCGCAGCCTGCGCGATCTGCTCTGTCTGCACAAAGCCGAATGGCCAAACAACGCCCTTAAGCTCATCGATAACCGCACTCTAGTTATCGCCGGACTGGAAGCAGCGATGGACACACTGGTTCCTGACGAAGCAAGCGAATGGCTGGAGCAAAACGTCTATCCAGCCGTGCTGGACTTTCAAGAAAACGTCGCTGATGGCGGACGCGAAGCGGCGCTGATCTTCTGGTTTGCAGACCAGAAACGAGTGTTCCACCGTCCGTCAGAAAACACCTACCACTGGCACTGCTCCGGGGTGCACCGGCAACAGTCGATCCCCCTAGGTCGCTGCATATGGAACGGGGCGGAAAGCAGCGTCCGTCGAATAATCACGTCGAACTCAAAGGGGAGAAAGATCTGGGCGGGACTGTTTCTACCGAGAATCTCTTAAGGGAGAAGCGAAGGTGAGCGCAGTAAGCAGCGGCGGCGAAACCGTCCACGACTTCAGTCCGGGTGAGCGTGTACGTCACGCCGAGTTCGGCGAGGGCGTCGTCATCAGCCCGGCGGTTGACGGTTTCGTTAAAGTATTCTTCTCAAGTGGCGAGAGGCAATTGCCGGTTGGGGGAGTGACTTCGGTTCTCAGTCGCAGTGAGCTTGTGGTTCGAAACGCGAAAGGCGATGAGAAGCGGGCGTTGCGGGCGTGGCTCTGCTATCAAGCACATGCCCTACCGCTGATGGACAACGTGAGCGCCCTAACCTCTGCGAACATTGACTTGCTCCCTCACCAGGTTGTGCTGACCCATCGCATTGCTACAGCATCGCCACGGCGTTTCTTGATTGCGGACGAAGTCGGCCTTGGCAAGACGATTGAGGCAGCGCTCATTTTACGAGAACTGATCAGCCGGGGAGAACTACGGCGGGCTCTGATGGTTGTACCTGCGGGTCTTGTGAATAACTGGCACCGTGAACTGAACGAGGTGTTTCATCTCAATTTCGAAGTCTTCGGCAGTGAAGGCGATGTAACAGATCGTAAATCGAATGCTTTCGAGAAGCACAATCTACTCATTGCCAGCATAGATACCTTGAAGTTGCGTACACGGATGGCACGTTTGAAGGCGGCTCCGCCCTGGGACTTGGTGGTTTTCGATGAGGCGCATCACCTGACCGCTTACCGTCAAAACGGCAAGCTGGTGAAAACGCAAAACTTCAAGCTCGCAGAAATGCTCAAAGAGCACACTCGCGATTTGGTTCTGCTGTCGGCCACGCCTCATCAGGGAGATCACTTCCGCTTTTGGATGCTGATTCAGACGCTTGATCCCACGCTATTTGACTCCCCCGGTGAAATGGTCGAGCATCGGCACCGGTTGAACTCGGTTGTGATCCGTCGCACGAAGGCGGAGGCTTGCCGTGCGGACGGCTCTACTTTGTTTGCACGTAGGCAGGTGAATACTGAGGCATTCACAATGTCTGAGCCCGAAAAGGCTTTCTACGAAGCCTTAGTCCGCTACTTGCAGGAAGGCTTCGCCCTCGCGAAAAGACAGGGTAAACGCGGACGGGGCTTAGCTTTCGTGATGACAATCTTCCAGAAGATTGCCGCGTCTAGCTTTGCGGCCGTTCAACGTACTCTCCGACGCAGGCTCATCGCTCTAACGATACAGGAGGCGTTGCTACATGACCAGAACCTCGATATCGACCAACGCAACGCTGCGCTCGACGAAGCGCGGGAACGCATTCGTGAGTTGCACGCCGTCGCTGAGGGGCGGCTGGGTGATGCGGAAATTGAGAGGCTGTTGGCAGACTATCGCTACAAGATTTTACAGCTTCAGCGGGAAGAAGAGGCGCTAGAATCCGGTGCCGACGAGTTTGGCTTCGAGTCCGGTGCGGCTACTGCCGAAGAAGCCGCCGTTAACAGTGTTTTAGTGGCATTACCCGAGGAGCGCCGACGCATCAAGGAGCTGCTTGCCCAGTATCCGCCTCAGCGTGAGACAAAAGTGGACAAGCTCCTCAGTGCCTTGGGCGTGTTGTGGCGGCAAAATCCCAAAGAGCGGATGGTTGTTTTCGCGACCTATCTTGGCAGCGTTGAAATGTTGGGGCTAGAGATTGAAAAGCAGTATCCTGGCCAGGGCGTGACGGTGCTCAAAGGCGGCGACCACGGAGCGAAGGCAGCGGCGGAGAAGCGGTTCAAAGCGCCGGACGGACCTAGGGTTTTAATTTGTACGGCGGCGGGCCGCGAAGGCATCAATCTTCAGCACGCTCGCGTGCTATTCAATTTTGATCTACCGTGGAACCCGATGGATTTAGAGCAGCGTATCGGACGCATCCACCGCTACGGCCAACAGAATACAGCCCAGATCTACAATCTTGTTTTGTCAGACACAATTGAGGGTTCGATCTTTCTACTGCTCGATGAAAAGCTCACGGAGATTGGCCGGGCGCTTGGCAAGGTGGATGAGCGAGGTCAAATTGCTGAGGACCTCCGGAGTCAGATCCTCGGGCAGCTTTCCATGCAAGTCAATTACGCAAATCTCTATTCTGAAGCATTAAACGATCCGCTCTTGACACGCACGCGAGTCGAACTGGATAGCGCTATGTCCAATGCGGTCGAGGCCCGCAAAGTAGTATTTGAGCTCTTCCAGGATCTCGAGGGCTTCCGGCTCGACGACTACAAAGCGATCGGTAATTCTGAAGAAGGCATGAATGCCTTGGTCCGGTTCATTGGTGGCGCTGCGAGTTCAGAAGGAGATACGTTCGCTGGGAGCGGTGACAAGCTATTTGCTTGGATCGGCAAAGTAACTCAGGCCGAGATGGTTTTGACAACGGAACGCGAGCTTTCGTTGCAAAAGGAGAGCGTTCAACTGCTGGGCCTCGACCATCCACTCGTCGCCGCTTATCTGAAACAATTTCGCGAACTGCCGCCGGAAGAAATTGGATTATGCGTTCAGTCGCCAGAAGGGACCGAAGGGGTCTTGGCTGCGTGGGCGGTCGAAGCTCGCGGAGACAAAGGACAAGTGAAGCGCTGTATTATCATGCTCGGTATCGATGGAGAGGGCAGGCGGAATGTGGCGTGGGAGCGCCAGCCGGAGAAGCTGTGGAGGTCGCAGGTCTCCAGGCAAGGCGGAAACCAGGCCGAAAAGTGGCTCAGTCATCTTCACAACAGTTTTGAGCCCATGCTCCAGCGGGAGCTGGAGCACCGCGGTCTGGACAAAGGAAATCTTGGTTTCGAGGCCAAGTTGGTCGCTTGGGTGGAGGCTGTGGTTTGAGACTTTCATGTCAGTACGTATCTGGGAACGTATTGTTATTCGCCAAGGCATTGAGATCGACGAAAACCGGCCCCGATCAGGCTGGTCGCCGCCGTCTCGGTGGCCGTCTGCAGGTTGACATCAGTCACGGCGGCAAGACCGGCGACCACATTCCCATCCTCGAAAGATTGTCTGGCGATAGATTGTGCTGACGCCGTTTGTGATTCCGTGCCGCCCTCTTCAGACCAGTTAACTCGTGATGTTACTGGTCCCTGACATCACACCATTTGCCTCGCGATGGCCATTTACCCAGGACGATTACGGATTTCAAGAGAGTGGGTGACATCGGCCCACTGGGGGGATCCCCGCTGACTCGCCAAACGCCAACCAAGACACTCCAGGAGCAGGGGCGTGTCTCCCGGTCGCCTCGTTAGCAGAGCCGCAAGCGCCGTCTGCGGCTGACGCTGACCCCGACTTATGTTTCTAATGCGCCTGAACGAACTGCTCCGCACTCATCGAACTCGATTAAGCGCTCTTGGCTCTGATCACGGTAAACGCGCGATAACTCCAAATAGCCCTATCGAAGATAGTACGATGCCCGCCACCGCCATCCCCTTACCTTTTCGTTGGCGGCAAAGGCTAACAATGCCCAGAGTGAGTCCGGCGATACAGAAGACAGCACCTCCGTTGATTGTGTCGGGATCCCATTTTGAATCATCGAACACGCTGAGCGCGAAGATGATACCGATGATCATTGCCGGGATCGGCAAACCGTAGGTACCCCTCATTTCGGGACCTGCGGTTACCTGGGTATGTGGAGTGGCTGCGTTTATTACAATTCGAACACCTGCAACTGAGGCTGTTGCAGAGCCAGTGACCTGAACAGGGACTGCTGGCGACGCCTTGACGGGCGAGCCGCAGTGCGTACAAAAAGGGGTTGCATCAGAAACAAATTGAATTCCACATCCAGAGCAGAACATAAGCGCCATCGGGGTCCTTCCGTTATCACTTCGCTCTACTGAATGTTCCATCCATTGTGATGCCCATGCCACAGCCGCATTCGCCGTCCTGTTTTACCGTGGCCTGATTCCCCGAGAATGTGATCTCCAGTTTGCACTGCCCTACTAAGTCACCGCTCCAACTCACCGTATTGCCGACACGCTTGGCGTTCCCTGTCTCTTTGTCAGTTTCAAACTCACACACGCTTGGACTCTGCCGAGCGATGTTAGCGGTCCCAATCTTCAGATAGACCGAGCCGTCTGGTTGTGAGCGTTCACTGAGTTCGCCCAAAGCGCCGTCACTCTTGAACACGTAGGTACCATCCAATGGTTCAACGGACGCAGCTGGGAGGGTGTTTACGGATGCAGAGTCCACCGTGGTAGAGGCAACCGGCACTGCAATGGCCTGCGGAGATGCTTCCGCAGCCTGTACCTGCGAATCCTTATGCTGCCAAATCCCCTTGACGCTTCCACCTGCTCCGACGAAGAGTGCAGCGGACACGAGTGCCACGAGGACCATGACACCACAGACCCAACCGATGACATTAATCGCACTTCCGGACTTACTCGGGCCTACGTGTTCGCGTTCTGGCATGACACCAGCTTTAATCTTGCTTCTCACGACGAGGTACCACGGGAAGGCTATAAACCACAGAATCCACATGGCAAAGAAGACCGAGATGGGACCCCGGGCAAGCCGAGCTTCATACTGTTTCAGCCCTATACGGGACGCATCTTGTGACGCCCATATCGCAGAAGCTAAGACCATCAGGGCCGTTACGCCTTCCGCATGGTCCTCACCAGGCATGGCCATGCTAATGGCGATACAGATCACAAAAACCGCCACTGTTATCAAGATGGCCACGAGGACCGACATAGGCCTTTTCACTGTCGAAGAAGCAAGGGCCGGGGCGACAGACGGCGCTGGCGTAGTACTCGGCAAGCCTGGTTCGCCAATCACCGCTCCACATTGGGCGCAAAACCGTGTACCCGGAACGGACGGCTTACCGCAACTCGGACAAAACATATGCTGGGCTCCTCAAAACTGCCACCTGCACTATATGAAGGCGAGAGGAGTTTAACAAGATCACCAAGGGTAATGGGATCATGTTATCTTGAAGTGTTATCGGTCACGGAAGACGGCGTCATCGTGGTCGCCACCGCCAACGACCCAACTTCGCTGGGTGCCGCCCTTTCCAAACGACCGGGCCGGTTTGATCGTGTCGCCCTGTTCGCAGCGCCCACGCCGGAGCTTCGCCAGGACTATTTGGGGCGGCTGAGCGCCGGAGGCTCGATGCACCGGCGGCGGCTTCGGCAGCGGCGGCGATGGAACGCTTCTCGTTCGCCCAGGTTCGGGAGGCATACATCCTGGCTGGCCAATTTGCGCAAAGCTGGAAGAGGCACTTGGCGACTCGGAGTGAGAGTCTCACCCCGTCGGGGAGGTCGGCGGTCGCCGGTGGACTCGGAACAGCCAAGACCGTTGTACTCCTTACCGGTCTGTGACAGGTGTCGGTTAAAAAGTCTATATACTTTTCTTTCTTTAGCTTTTTACCCTCGACCTGTCACAACCAGCCCAGGCGCGGCACCGCGCATCCTGAAAGAGGAAACGCGCGAAGCTCCGTGAGGAAAAGGAACGAGAGCGGCAGCAACAACACTAGCGGACGCGCAAGTGATGCTCGATCTGTGATAGGTAGCTCAGTATTTTGCCGATGGCTAAAAAGATAATACCAAAAAATATGCTCGCCCACATAGCGGGTATCGTCAGATCCCGTGGAGTGAATGGCATCGTGAAGCATGCCACATTGGCGATGGTGATGGTCCAACCGAGCACATAAACCGCCGTCGAGACCTTCGGCCTCTTCCAGGCCGTTTCAGTTTGTGGTTCCATAACCCTCATTTTGCCAGGTAAGACAGGTCGTCCACAAGTTATCGCTTTCTATTATCCCCACCGGATAACTGGAAGCATCGCCGACTAGAGCACTAACGCGGGCCAGTGTAGACGTAGAGCCCGAAAAGCATGTATCCGTTGGCATTGCATGCCTGGAGCCACTGCAAATCATTGGCGGTCATGAAGATCATCGGCTTCCGGTATACGTCCGGACACACCTGGGAGAGCGTATACTGCACGCCGACTCCTAGAGCGACGTTACCAACTTTTTCCATGGCCGCGCCAAACCGTGACCACCGGCTTGGCCCTTTACTAGGCGATCCAGTCTCACCGCTACCAGTAACATTAGTGGTCGTGTCGTGTTGCCAGGGGTTCGGATCAAAGTGCTTGGTCCAGGCCACTTTACCGCCGTCGAATCGCACACTCAGGGCATCATGCCGCGAAATGTCCCACGTCTCCGTGTGAGACGCCGCCCATTGTTCTGGATGGGATGCCGCCAACTGTTCGGAATGGGCCGTGGGCGTGCCCAGGAGTGCATGTACTTCGGCCAGGGTCTGACCGAGTTGCACCGATTGGACGGCAGCGGGCGAGGGAAGCCCCGCGATCACCAGTGTTTTGGGCTCAGACATCGGCGTCGGCGTCACCTGAATCGGGACTGCAACAAATTTGGAAAACGTCGTGGGAGCCAGCGGGGCGACTTGCGGGGTGCCCAGCGCTAATTGCTTGCGCAACTCATCGATTTGCCTCTGTAGATCCCGGATCTGAGTCTGCTCCGAATTTTGCTGGCTGGGCTGTTCAGGCGGATGCGGGTTTGGCGGACGGTCAATCCATCCCACCTTCCCATCGTCGAACCGCACATGGATGATGTTGCTTGGGGAGATGGTCCATCGCTCTGTCACGTGGTCGCTCATGAGTGTGACCGTCAAGTCCGGCATGCCCAGGAGCGCATGCACTTCGGCCACCGTTTGGCCTATTTTCACTTCCTCAGGGTGCTTCTCGACCTGTGCCAGTGAGGACCAGGACGTGACCACCATAAGCGCTAACAGCTTGGCGGCGAATGTTGTACGGGTTGCGCTCATACCTCCGATTGAAGCACCGCACCACTTTGGCCACAAGGAGTATCCAGTACTTCCCGTACTCCCCTCCTCCAAAGTTAACCTTGCGATGGCGGCGCGGCATAGTCCAGTTCTTTTGGATTTCTTGGGCGGAAAGGACCACGAAGCGTAGCGAAGTGGTCCGCGCCCCTGGAAACGAAGTTTTTGCGCTTCTGGACAGGACAGGAACGGGACAGTGTCCTGTCGGTGCCGCCTTCGACTGGCTTCTTCCGCCCTGCCGGTTTTGGCGGCGTGGCCGTCATTTCCTCCGCCTGGTGTCCTTTGCGTTTCTGGCGGCTTCGGCGCGGGGGGCTGCGGCCCCAACGTCGCCCAGTCCGGAACCAGCGGCAACACGGGTGGTTTCTGGAGGCCAGCACACGGGACGTGGGCAAAGCCCCGGCAACCCCCGCCAGGCCGCGTGTGGTGGCGCTCCGCGCTGGCCTCGCGCATCGCGCAATCGCCCTCCGGACGTTCGCGGGCGGCGCGGCGGGCGGCGGCGAGAGAATGCTGCGGCAGCAATGGATAGGGCGGCTTGGACCTAGTGATGCTCGAGATGTGGCGTGA
>ODAK010003362.1_pt1 | contig 16611 bp, 17 predicted proteins | sample 1539591 | NCBI WGS metagenome assembly ODAK01 (sample SAMEA3539303, study PRJEB22396) | soil metagenome | biome: tundra; feature: field; material: soil | place: USA | collected 2010-05 | depth 0.15 m
CATCGAAGCCCGGGCAACCAGGGTCTGACGTGACCTCGCCGGCGAAACGATGAAGGAGACAGCGCGCCCTTTTGCGGCCGAGCACTAGCCCTGGCCATTCATGGGGACTTGTGGCTGGACCGGTGTGCCGACAGTAGAAAGTGCTCCTGATGCCATGTAGGAGCGGGGCCTCCCGCTCCCCGTAGCTGTCCCGGGCGTTCATGCTCGGGGTGTCTACGTCCTCTACGACGATGGGAGGCCCCTGTGGAATCAGCGTATGACGGCCCGCAGATCGTGGGCCGTATGACGGCCCGCAGATCGTGGGCATGGACCTGCACCGCAAGAGGTCGGTGCTGGTCCGGATGACCCCGGACGGGCGGAAGCTGGCAACAGCCCGGATCGACAACATCCCGGCGAGCCTCGCGGCGGAGGTCGCGAAGGCCGGACCGGCGCCAAAGGTAGTGCTGGAGGCAACGTACGGGTGGTACTGGGCGGCGGATGCACTGGAGGCAGCCGGCGCCGAGGTGCACCTGACGCACCCGCTGGGAGTGAAGGCCTTCAGCTGCCGGCGGGTCAAGAATGACGAGAAAGACGCTGCTGATCTTGCCGATCTGCTGCGGATGGGCCGACTGCCCGAAGGCGTGGATCGCCCCGGCCGAGATCCGCGAGCTGCGGGAGCTGACGGGACTGACACCTCCGTCACCGTGAGTCCGACGTTATCTTGAGTCGCCGCGGGCCGGACAGCGCTGTGACCTGGGAAGTCGCGTCGAGGACGCCTCCTCGACGCGACCGCGGGTCGGGTGTGATCGTCCTTTCTCAGCGTCTTACCGAAGAGTGACGTGCTGGGGGTCAGAACGGCGGCTGGCGGCTGGGATTGCCGGCGTGCCGCTGGTCGCCGAGGCACGGGCGATCTGGCGGCGGAGGCGGGCGTTTTCCTCGCGGAGCCGTGCGCGCTCTTCCAGGAGCTGGTTCCGTTCGGCGTGGGCGGCTGGCAGGCGGCGGAGCAGCAAGTCGCCGGAGGCGCGCTGGCTGGCCGAGATGGGCGGGGCGGGCGCCCGGCTGGCGGCGTCGCGGAGCCGCCGGATCTGCTCGCGGATGTCGTCCTGGGCATACAGCCAGGAGCGGGACACTCGGGCATGCTCGGCGACGCCGGCGAAGGTGACGAGGGTTCCTGCGTGGTCGAGTTCGCGGATCGCCCGGATCGCCCTGGCGCGGGTCAGCTCGCGGCGGCGGCGGGCTGCGGCGATAATCGGCGCGGTGTTGTCAGGACGCATCGGCTGCCGCCTCGCTGGCTTCGTGCGTGTCCCCCTGCAGGGCCGTGATGATCTTCTCGAGGCTGCTGGCGGCCTAACGGTTCATCTCCGCCATCCGGGTCTGGCCGTGCACCTCGGCCGCGGAGATGATCTGCAGCGTCTGCTGGTGCTGTGCCTGGTGCTGGGGCAGGAATTCGGCGGTGGTGATGAACATCGGGCAGGTCAGGCCCCGCGTTGGCGTGCTCGCACCTTCTGACCAGGGGCAGGCCGCAGTAGCCGTTGGGCAGTGCCTGGGCGGCCCGGCCGATCTGCTGCCTGGCCCAGGCGGCCTCGGCCAGCGGGCCCCCCAGGTCATGGGCGAGGGTCTCGCCATGGGCGTTGACCTTGCGCGCGGCTTCCCACTGCCGGCGGATCGTGGCGTCGGCCAGCCGAGCGTAGTGGGCCGTCATCGCAGGGGAGTCATGATCCAGGACTTTCTGGACCACGTGCTGGGGGACATCCCGGTTGATCAGCCCGGTTCCGAAGGCTATCTCCCGTGGCCGCGGAGAAACCCCTGGTGAGAGGCGGTTTCCGCGAGTGAGGCACGTGAGGCACGTGTGGGCAAGAAAAACGCATCGAAGGAGAAGACCCTTATCCGGGGCTGATCTGTCCGTCTCTGGCTTCCCTCGTCTGGGGAGATAATCCGCGAGGCACGAGTCGGCTGACACCCCATTTCCTCGTGCCTCAGCCGGTTCGGGAACTGGTAGAGAGCATTGTTCCAACCCTGCGGAATACCTCAGCTTTGAGAACGAGCCAAAGTCCATTTCTCCTCGGTGATGCTCTTGATCGTCGCACCAGGTGCATCATGCAGTCATCCGATGCAACCGCGCTGGGTGCCTCATCGTGGCATCTGATGCAACGTGTCGCCCGCCAGCAGCATGGGACCACCTTGAGCTGGGTTTCGCCAGCGGCATGGGACCACTTGTTCGCCAGTTATAGGACCACGGGAAGCCGATCAGCAGTGGTGCGCCGCTGCCGGTTCACTCGCTGCCAGACCGATCAGCGGATCTGGGAAGGCAGCGATGGCGTTCCGGGAGGTTCAGGTGCACGAGATCCGAGAGGTATTGCGGCTGTGGCTGCAGGGTGAGGGGATCCGCTCTGTGGAGCGGCTGGCCGGGCTGGACCGTGGCTGGACCGCAAGACCGTCCGCCGGTACGTGGCCGTGGCGCAGGCGTGCGGGCTGGATCGCTCTGGGGGTGAGGGGCAGCTGGGCGATGCGCTGATCAGCGCGGTGGCTGAGCGGGTCCGCCCGCACCGCACCAGCGGTCACGGGCAGAGCTGGACGGTGCTGGCGGCCCATCATGAGGAGATCAAGGGCTTCCTGGACCAGGGCCTGACGGTGGTGAAGATCGGTGAGCTGCTGGCCCGCCGGGGCGTGGTGGTTCCCGAGCGGACGCTGCACCGGTACGCGCTGGAGGTCCCGGGCCACGGGCGCGCCGCCAGGAAGACCACGGTGCGGGTCGCTGACGGCGAGCCAGGCGCGGAATGCCAGGTCGACTTCGGGAAGATGGGCCTGCTGGAGGACCGGGAAGCCGGGCGGCGGCGGGTGGTGCATGCCCTGATCTTCACCGCCTGCTACAGCCGCCACTGCTATGTGCACCTGAGCTTCCGCCAGGACCTGCCGGCGGTCATCGCCGGCTTCGACGCGGCGTGGGCGTTTTTCGGCGGGGTGTTCAAGGTCGTGATCCCCGGTCAACATGTCCCCGGTCGTGGACCGGGCGCACCCGACCGATCCCCGCTTCAACCAGGCCTTCGCCGAGTACGCGCAGGACCGGGGCTTCGTGATCGACCCGGCCCGGGTCCGCCGGCCAGCCGACAAGCCCCGCGTCGAGCGGATGGTGCCGTTCGTCCGCGGCAGCTTCTTCGCCGGCGAGCAGTTCACCGGCCTGGCCGATGCGCAGCGCAAGGCAGAGGCCTGGTGCGCCGGGCGGGCCGGGCAGCGGATCCACCGGACCACCCGGTGCCGCCCGGCCGAGCTGTTCGCCCTGGAAGAGGCACCCCGGCTGCTGCCCGCCCCGGTGTTCCCCTACGACCTGCCGCTGTATGCCAGCCCGAAAGTCCACCGCGACCACCACATCGAGGTCGCCAGGGCCCTGTACTCGGTGCCGGGCCACCTGATCGGCAAGCACGTGGAGGTCCGCGCGGACCGCCAGCTCGTGCGGGCCTGCCACCGCGGCGCGCTGGTCAAGGTCCATCCCCGCGCCCGCCCCGGCGGCCGGGTCACCGACCCCGCTGACCTGCCCGCCGACAAGACCGCCTACGCGATGCGGGACCTGGGCTACCTGCAGCGCCTCGCCGATGACGCCGGGCCGGCGATCGGCGCCTACGCCGCGGCGCTGCTGGACCATCCGCTGCCCTGGACCAGGATGCGGCAGGTCTACGCGCTGCTGGGCCTGGTCCGCAAGTGGGGCCCGCGCCGGGTCGACACCGCCTGCGCGCGGGCGCTGGAAGCCGAGGCCATCAGCGTCCCCCTGATCGGGCGGATGCTGCAGCGGGCCACCGAGGACCAGGACCTCCCGCACACCCCGCCGCTGCCGTTCCCCGGCGCGCCGCCCCGGTTCGCCCGGGACGCCAGCTACTGCATGACCTCGACCAAGCATGATGTAGGCGTCCCAAGAACCTTCGTTATTGACACAGTGGTCCGAGCGGGATGCAGCTCGGCCGACGCCCAGGTGGTACCGAGCTGCGCTGTCAACTTCCGGCGCTCGGCCAGGTGGACGAAACACCAGGCGGCAACGACCAGGCTCCGTAAGAGTCGAAGTCGAGCGGCCAAATCGCCGTCGAGGTCGGCGGGTGCCACGTCGGGCGGCAAGGATGACCAGTCCCACTCGACCGGGCCGAGGCAGGCAGCCTCGAAGTCGATCTCGTCTCAGCGCCTCACGGTGCCGTCTGTGCAGGTCATGGCTGCGATCGCCGGACGGCTCAGCGCAGCTCGTTGATGCGGACGAGGTTGCCCGCGGGATCGCGGAAGGCGCAGTCGCGAACCCCGTACGGCTGCTCGGTCGGCTCCTGGACGACCTCGGCGCCGCTGGCCTGCAGCCGCGCGAAGGCGCCGTCGAGGTCGGCGGTGGCCAGGATGATGCAGGCGTAGCTGCCCTTGGCCATCATCTCGACGATGGTGCGGCGCTCGTCGTCGGTGAGGCCGGGGTGGGCGGTCGGCGGCTCCAGGACGATGGATGTGCCGGGCTGGTCGGCGGGGCCGACGGTGATCCAGCGCATCCCGCCGTATGCGACGTCGTTGCGGACCTCGAAGCCGAGGGTGTCCCGATAGAAGGCCAGGGATGCGTCCGGGTCGTCATGCGGGAGGAAGGTCGAGTGAATGGTGATGTTCATGGCGGTCATGCTAGTTGCGGCTCGGTGACCGGCACTTCTCGATTCCTGATCGGTCTGGTCACCTGTTTCGCCACGCACGACGGCATCCCCGCTGTCGCGCGCGCCGCGTGGCGCCGGTAGGTGCTGGGCGGCATACCGACCAGTTCGGTGAAGCGAGTGCTGAAGGTACCCAGCGACGAGCAGCCGACCGCGAAACAGACCTCGGTGACGCTGAGGTCGCCACGACGCAGCAGCGCCATCGCGCGCTCGATCCGCCGCGTCATCAGGTAGCCGTACGGCGACTCGCCGTAGGCAAGCCGGAACTCGCGGCTGAGGTGCCCGGCCGACATGTGCGCGCCGCGGGCGAGCGCCTCGACGTCCAGCGGCTGCGCGTACTCCCGGTCGATCCGGTCTCGGACGCGGCGCAGCCCCGCGAGGTCGCGCAGGTGCTGCGCCGCGGCGGGTCTGCTGGTCACCTGCGAGATCGGGCCACATACGACTGTATGTGGAGCAGGATAAATGCCTACCCGACCCTCTTGAACACGCCCCTTTACCGGTCGGGACGAGTCGAAACAGATGAGAGAACTCGTCTCACGGTGTCCGCGAGGGCCTCGGTCAGGTGCCGACGTAGGCCGCGAGGTGCTCGCCGGTGAGGGTGGAGCGGGCGGCGACGAGGTCGGCGGGTGTGCCCTCGAAGACGATCCGGCCGCCGTCGTGGCCGGCGCCGGGGCCGAGGTCGATGATCCAGTCGGCGTGCGCCATGACCGCCTGGTGGTGCTCGATGACGATGACCGACTTGCCGGAGTCGACGAGCCGGTCGAGCAGGCCGAGCAGCTGCTCGACGTCGGCGAGGTGGAGGCCGGTGGTCGGCTCGTCGAGGACGTAGACGCCGCCCTTCTCGGCCATGCGGGTGGCCAGCTTGAGCCGCTGCCGCTCGCCGCCGGACAGCGTAGTGAGCGGCTGGCCGAGGCTGAGGTAGCCGAGCCCGACGTCGGCGAGCCGGTCGAGGATGGCGTGCGCGGCCGGCGTGCGCGCCTCGCCGGCGCCGAAGAACTCCTCGGCCTCGGTCACCGGCATCGCGAGCACCTCGCTGATGTCGCGGCCGCCGAGGTGGTAGTCCAGCACCGATGCCTGGAACCGCTTCCCCTCGCACTCCTCGCAGATCGAGGTGACGCCGGCCATCATCGCCAGGTCAGTGTAGATCACCCCGGCGCCGTTGCAAGTCGGGCAGGCGCCCTCGGAGTTGGCGCTGAACAGCGCCGGCTTCACGCCGTTGGCCTTCGCGAACGCCTTGCGGATCGGGTCGAGCAGTCCGGTGTACGTCGCCGGGTTGCTCCGCCGCGAGCCACGGATCGGGGTCTGGTCGACCGACACCACTCCGTCCCGCCCCGACACCGAGCCGTGGATCAGTGAGCTCTTTCCCGACCCGGCCACGCCGGTCACCACCACCAGCACGCCGAGCGGTATGTCGACATCGACGTCCTGCAGGTTGTGGGCGCTGGCGCCGCGCACCTCCAGCACTCCTGACGGCGTCCGCACCGACGGCTTCAATGAGGCGCGGTCGTCCAGGTGCCGCCCGGTGAGCGTGTCGCTGGCCCGCAGCCCCTCGACGGTGCCCTCGAACACCACCTCGCCACCTTCGGTGCCGGCGCCCGGGCCGAGGTCGACGACGTGCTCGGCGATCGCGATCGCCTCCGGCTTGTGCTCCACGACCAGCACGGTGTTGCCCTTGTCGCGCAGCTGCAGCAGCAGGTCGTTCATCCGCTGGATGTCATGGGGGTGCAGCCCGATCGTCGGCTCGTCGAAGACATAGGTGACGTCGGTGAGCGAGGATCCGAGGTGACGGATCATCTTGACGCGCTGCGCCTCGCCGCCCGACAGCGTGCCCGACGAGCGGTCGAGGCTGAGGTAGCCGAGCCCGATCTCGACGAACGAGTCGAGGGTCTGCTGCAGGGACGCCAGCAGCGGCCCGACGGACGGTTCGTCCAGACCCCGCACCCATTCAGCGAGGTCGCTGATCTGCATCGCGCAGGCGTCGGCGATGTTGATCCCCTTGATCTTCGACGACCGAGCCGCCTCGCTGAGCCGGGTGCCACCGCAGTCGGGGCAGGCGGTGAACGTCACCGCCCGCTCCACGAAGGCGCGGACGTGCGGCTGCAGCGCGTCGACGTCCTTGGACAGGAACGACTTCTGGATTCTCGGGATCAGACCCTCGTACGTCAGGTTGATGTTGTCGACCTTGATCTTGGTCGGCTCCTTGTGGAGCAAGTCGTGGAGCTCGGTCTTGGTGTACTTACGGATCGGCTTGTCCGGGTCGAGGAAGCCGGAGCCGCTGAAGATGCGGCCGTACCAGCCGTCGACGCTGTAGCCGGGGATCGTGAGCGCACCCTCGTTGAGCGACTTGCTGTCGTCGTACAGCTGAGACAGGTCGAAGTCGGTGACCGAGCCCCGCCCCTCGCATCGCGGACACATGCCGCCGGTGCGGATGAAGGTCTGTCTCACGGTCTTGCCGGCACCGCGTTCGATCGTGATCGCACCGCTCGCTCGGACCGAGGGGACGTTGAAGGAGAACGCGTTGGGCGAGCCGATGTGCGGCTGCCCGAGTCGGCTGAAGAGGATGCGCAGCATCGCGTTGGCGTCGGTGGCGGTGCCGACCGTGGAGCGGGCGTCGGCACCCATCCGCTGCTGGTCGACGATGATCGCGGTCGTCAGCCCTTCGAGTACGTCGACCTCGGGCCGCGCCAGCGTCGGCATGAAGCCCTGCACGAAGGCGCTGTACGTCTCGTTGATCATCCGCTGCGACTCCGCGGCGATCGTGCCGAACACCAGCGAGCTCTTGCCCGAGCCGGAGACGCCGGTGAACACCGTCAGCCGGCGCTTCGGGATCTCGACGCTGACGTCCTTGAGGTTGTTCACGCGCGCGCCGTGCACGCGGATCAAATCGTGGCTGTCGGCAACGTGCAGCGCAGGCGACTGCGTGTCCGTCCTCGTGGCCATGCTCATCGTGTCTCCATCTGTTAGACGGGGCCGCCTTCGCGGTCTTCGTCGGCCTCGCCTGGCTCGATCTGACCAGCTTCGAGCAGTACGTCTGGTTCTCCTTCGTCGGCGCGGTCGCGGCAACGGTCGGCTGTCTACCTGATCGGCGGTGTCGGCCGGGGTGGCGCGACGCCCGTCCGGCTGACGCTGGCCGGGGTCGCGCTCGGCGCAAGAACCAAGGCATCCACGCCGCTTCGGCCCATGGAGCCTCTGGGCCCCGGCCACGCGGCACGCCCGGCCGAGGCGTCAGACCAACCAGCGGCCGTCGCGCATCAGCTCGCGGTCGGGCAGCTCGTTCACCTCGCGCCAAGCCTGGATGCGGCGCGGCGAGATACGGAACCAGCGGTACGGCGTGGCCAGCGCACGCGGGTCGAAGCCGGTGCGCGCGGCGAACCGGTCACCCCGCTGCTGCGGCAGCGCGTCGATCTCGAGGACCTCGACTTCGCCCTCGATCATGGACACGTCGCGGGTGTGGCCCAGCCCCAGCCGAACGGCCCAGGTGGCGGCCAGGTTCCTGCCGGTCGGGCTGTCCGTCGGCGTGGCCATCAGCAGCGCCTCGCCGTCCCAGTCGAAGGACAGCGGCACCAGGTACGGCGCACCGTCCGCCGAGGCACTGGCCACCCAGACGTCTTTGCCGTGGGTGAGCCGATACTCGGTGTCGCGACGACGCTGAGCGCGGGAGCGGGGGTCGGCACTCATCGGTCCTGAAGCAGCCCGAGGACGTTGCCATCGGGGTCGGTGACGGTGGCCACCAGGCGGCCGCCACCGACGTCGTGCGCGGGCTCCTTCACGGTGGCACCCGCGGCGGTCACCTCGGCCAGCTTCGCCTCGATGTCCGGCACGTGCCAGTAGGCCACCGGTGAGGTCATGCCCTGCGGTCCACCGCCCGGCACCAGCCCGATGTGCTGGCCCTCGGCCTCGAAGCCGACGTAGTAGGACTCGTCGGTCTGCGGCGGGACGCCGAGCAGGGCGGCGTACACCGCCTTGGCCGTCGCCAGGTCGGACACGGGATGCAGCACGGTCTTGATTCCCTGGGTGGAAGAGCCGGTCATGGTCACTCCTGAAGTCGTGGGTCACATCGACCCGGTGTGTCTTGTCGAGCTTAAAGACGAACGGGAAGCCCGGAAATCGATATGCCGGGCTGGTCGGCGGGGCCGACGGTGATCCAGCGCATCCCGCCGTATGCGACGTCGTTGCGGACCTCGAAGCCGAGGGTGTCCCGATAGAAGGCCAGGGATGCGTCCGGGTCGTCATGCGGGAGGAAGGTCGAGTGAATGGTGATGTTCATGGCGGTCATGCTAGTTGCGGCTCGGTGACCGGCACTTCTCGATTCCTGATCGGTCTGGTCACCTGTTTCGCCACGCACGACGGCATCCCCGCTGTCGCGCGCGCCGCGTGGCGCCGGTAGGTGCTGAGCGGCGTCCCGGCGGCTCCCACCATCCGCAAGGTGCGGATGATGGTCACCCCCATCATCCGCAAACAGTCCCGGCCGGCCACCCCCACCATCCGCAAGCGGGTGCCGGCGAGGTCTCCGCGGAGCCGCGTTGTCTGGCTTCGGCCTACGGTGGTGCGGGCGACGCCGCACCTGACGTGCGGCAACCGGGCTGCACTCAGCATGGGTGCAGCCGACGAGCGCAGGCCGCCGCCCTGCCGGAGCCGGGGGACTTACGCCCGATGGCCCGGGCGCTGCTGTCGGTGGCGGATGAGGTGCAGGCCGCTCGGTGCGACCCGCTCGGTGCAGGCGGAGGCGGTTTCAGGGGTCCTTTCTCCCGCCACTCTTGAGCGGACCGGGTCTGGTGTCGCGTCGTCGCAGGTCAGGAACCCTGCACCCCCGCCAGTGGTAAACCCCGACTCTATGGGTGATTGTGCATGAGTGCGGTTCGGTCTTCGGGCCGGAGGCGGCCGGGGCGGACGACGGATCGGCTGTTCTTCGACGTGGCGTCCTCGCTCACCGAACGGGACCGGCAGATCCTTCGGCTCAACCGTTGGCATCGGGTGCTCACCATCAACCAGGTGCATCTCATGTTCTTCTCGGATCGCAACACCGCCCAGCACCGGATGACCCGGCTCTACCAGTTGCGCCTGGTCGAACGCTTCCGACCACCCCACGCCGGCAGGGAGGGCGAGTACCACTACGTGCTCGATCGCCTCGGTGCCTACGTCGTGGCCACGATGGCCAACCCCACCTCGACCGGGAGGTCAAGGTCGGTTGGCGGACCGACCAGGCGCTCTCGATCGCCACCAGCCAACGCCTGGCCCACACGGTCGGCGCCAACGACGTCTTCGTCCGCCTGGTCGCTGCCGCCCGGCGGGCGCCTGGTGCCGAGCTGGTGACGTGGTGGGGCGAGCGCTACTGCAAGGCGGTGCTGGGTGCAGTGGTCCGGCCCGATGGCGTGGGCGTCTGGCGAGAGGGCGAGGCCACGGTCACCTTCTGCCTCGAGTACGCCCGGGGCAGCGAGCAACTCCGTCGCCTGACCGAGAAGGCCGCCGACTATGCCCGATTAGATTAGAGCGGGCCTGGGGCGTGCCCTTCTGGCTGCTCGTGGTGGTGCCCGGCCCACGCCGCGAGCGCGGCGTCAGGGCGGCACTGTCCGGCCACGGGCTGGCGCTCGCCACCACCACCCAGCCCCACGCCGGCCGGCCGGACGGTGCCGTCTGGGCGCCCCTCGACGCCGAGGGTGTCCGGCTTCGCCTGGCCGAGCTGGCCGGCTGGCGGGATGTGCCCGTCTTGCCCGAGCCGACGAGCCGGCCGCCCATGCCGGGTGATGGCCCCGCTCACGGCGGGGACTTGCAATCTGGGGCCGATCGAGACCCGATGGATGGATTGGAACCGAAGGAGCGTGCTGCCGTGCGCTGTGTGATCTACATGCGGGTCTCGACCCGGCGCCTTACCGGCGCCTTCGAGCGCTACGCCACCGGGGAATGGACCCTGCAACGTCTGGCGGGCGAACTGGCCCACCAGGGCCTCACCAACCGGGGCCAGCGGGGAAAGCCCGCCGCACCCATCACCTGGCAGGGCCTCGCCAAGATCCTCGCCAACCCGGTCCACATCGGCGTCGTGGAGTGGAACGGGGTCCAGTACCCCGGCACCCACGAACCGTTGGTCACGCCCGAGGTGTTCCGCCGGGTCCAAGAACTGCTCGCCGCCCGTGCGGCCGGGGGACGCGTGAGCGCAAGCACCCCGACTACCTCAAGGGACTGCTGCACTGCGGGGTGTGCGGCCGGCGCCGCTCGATTCAGCACTCGAAGGGCCGCTACGTTTACTTCTTCTGCCTGGGCCAGAAGAACGATCCCGAAGGCACCTGCCGGGAGCCCTACGTGGCCGCCGACGACCTCGAAGCCCAAATCGAAGACCTCTACCGGCGCATCCAGCTCCCCGAGCTCTGGGCCGAGCGACTGCGGGAGGAGATGCCCGCCGAGGTCGAAGAGCGCCGGGCCGCCGACGTCGCCCAGCGCAAGCTGCTCACCGCTCGCCTCGCCAAGGCCGAGGGTGAGGGTGAGCGACGCAAGCTGCTCGACGCCTACTACGGCGAGGCCATCGACGTGCCCACCTTGAAGGTCGAGCAGGCCCGGATCGGCTCGGCCATTGACGCCGCCAAGGACCGACTGGCCGACCTGGATGCCAACCTCACCGAGCAGCAGGAGATCCCCGAACTGGCCGCCTCGCTCGCCACCCGGTGCGGCGACGCCTACCGCAAGGCCAACGACCGGACCCGCAAGCTGTTCAACGCCGCGGTGTTCGAACGGCTGGAGGCGGCGCGGCGCTGGGACCGCCCGGCGTCCGCGCTGTCGCCGTGGGAGCTGGCGTCGGCGGTCACCGCGGGCGGGCTGCTGGGCCCGGTGCCATTCGCTGCAGGACCGGGACGAAGGCCTGAGGCGGGCCGGGGCGGCAGGAGGCGAGCGAGATGCGGCGGGCGAGCTCGGGGACGGGCGGCTCGTCTTCCTCGGCGACCATCGTGGCGGCCTGCAGGTAGTAGCCGTAGAACAGCTCGTCTTTCTGGCCGGGGCTGTCTCCGCGCCGGTGTCCCCATGAGGCTTCCGGGTCGGCGCAGTGCTCGCCTTTGGCCGGCGGCGGGCAGCAGAAGGCTTCCAGGTCGCTCCAGCCGGCGGCCAGCGCGCTGGGTGCGTCCTTGTGCTCGGCTGGGACGCTGGCCTCCAGCAGCGCGCCGGGGAACCCGGTGAGGTCCGCGGACGGGCCGCCGTCGGGGTGGTCTTTGGCCAGGGCGGTGACCACGAGGCCGTAGGTGCGCTCAGTCTGCCGGCAGGTCAGCAGGTGCGGGCCGTGCTTCCAGGCGGCGACGACGCGCAGCCGGGCGCGGTCGGCCTCGGGAAGGCCGGTCAGGGCCTGGCGGGCCCTGGTCAGGTGCGCAGGGCGGTGATCGGCCAGAGTGAGCAGCATGCCCAGCAGCAAGGTGCGCACCCGCAGCTGGCGGGGTCGGACCCCGACGGGCAGGAGCGTCTCGATCCCGCCCGCGACCCGCGAGCGGTCGATGATCTCCTCCAGGCGCCGCAGCGGGAATGCCATGCTCTCCGTGTCCCGCCGGGCGGTGCCACGGCCCCGGCCTCGTCCGCGGCGTCCAGCCTTGCAACGAGGTCGCCCGGGCGCTGGGAGCAGGAGATCCCCGCGGCGGCCATGAACGTGGCCAGCCCGAGCCGCTCGGCGCAGTCGGTCAGCCAGCTGGCCCGCAGCCGGCTGGTGCCCGGGCGGGGCAGGCCGGTCCCGCCGGCCAGCGCGGAGACCCGTTACGCCGGGCAGGGTCGTGCCCGCCGGTGACCAGGCCCGTCCCGGCGAAGCCCGCCGAGGCCAGCAGCAGCTCGTGGTAACGGGACAGGACCGGGACCACCCGGGGCCGCCGCCCGTGTACCTGCACCACCAGCCCGCCGGACCGGCAGGCCACGTCGCTGCCCCCGACCTGGCGCAGGTCGCCGCGGATCAGCCCGGCGCCCGCGGCCAGGCAGATCAGCTCCCCTTCGGCCAGGTCAGGCCCAAACGTGAAGACCTCAAGGGGACTCGAACCCCTGACCCCCTGCCTGCAAATCAGCCCAGACCCAAGCCCGGGCGTGTCTGCAGGTGCCCCAGGCTGCCGTCTAGCTGGGCGAGTGACCCTGCAGACTCCTCCGGGCTCTCCGGGACTCTTCGCCGGATGGCTCCCCAACTTGGCTCCCAGGCACATCCAGATCTCGGCGTGTTCGGCTCTCGAACGCGCTTTTGAACAGCTGGATTCCAGCAGCAGAGCGCGGCCGGCAAGCGCGGAACCGCGCCCAGACGCAGATCGAGGTGATAGACGGGTGATCGCCAGCTCCTGACTCCCGGTCTACCGCGCCCGGGTTAATCAGTCTGGTTCGCCTGCTCCGGACGGCGTGCGGTGTGGCCCGAGTCATGACGATGAGCCTTGTTGCCGCTTGTTCGTGACCTGCACCGCATTTCCGCCGGCCGGTGGGTTGTCGGTCAGCGATCCGGACGGGGACCAGGCCTCCTGATGGCCAATCGTCATCGGACATGTGCGGGGCTGTCGCTGAGGGTTTCAGGTCGGATCGGCTGCGGAGGTGAGGGCGAGGAAGGCGTCTTGCAGGCCGCCACTGGTTATTGCGAGGTCGGTGATGGTGTCTCGGAGGTCGTAGAGGGCCCAGATGGTGGCGTCGGCGTCGGCGGTAAGGAGGGTGATGCGGTCTTCGTCGGCGTGGACTGTGGTTACGGCCGCGAGCTGGCGGAAGCGGTCGGCCGGCCCGGCGAGCGACCGGAACCGGACGGTTCGCGCGATCCCGGCCGCGGATTTGACCTGATCCGGTGAACCGTCGGCGATGATGCGGCCGGAGCGCAGCAGGATGATCCGGTCGGCGTGGGTGTCGGCTTCTTCCAGGTAGTGGGTGGAGAACAGGATTGTCTTGCCGCTGGCGGCGTAGCCGCGCAGGACGCCCCAGAGCGCTTCGCGGGCCCGGACGTCCATGGCCGCAGTTGGCTCGTCAAGCACGATCAGCTGGGGGTCTCCGGAGGCAGCGAGCGCGAAGCGGACGCGCTGGCTCTCTCCGGCGGAGAGCTGATCTGTCCGGCGCCGGAGCAGCCCTTCGATCCCGGCGACCTGGATCAGCCCGGGCAGGTCGGCCGGGTGCGGGTAGGCGCCGCGGATGACGCGCAGCAGCGCCCCGGCGCTCACCCCGCTCATCAGCTTGGTGTCCTGCAGCATCGCGCCGACCCGGCCTGCGGCGATGGCCTGTTCGGGGGAGGATCCGAACAGGAATGCCGAGCCGTGATCGGCATCGAGCAATCCGAGCAGCGACTCGATCGCGGTGGACTTGCCCGCGCCGTTGGGTCCCAGCAGCGCCACTGTGCTGCCCGGCCGGATCCGCAGTTCGATCCCGTCGAGGGCCCGCACTGGCCCGTAGCACTTGGACAGGTCGCTCAGGCTGACGACCTCGCCGGCGTGCGGGCCAGTGAGCTGATCGCCTCGGCTGCGGCGGGGCCGGTGCGCGCCGGCGGCCAGCGCGAGCGCGGTCAGCCCGACAGTCCAGCCGGCCAGGATGAGCCCGGCGCGAAGGGACGGCGCTGCCCCGCCAGCAACGCGCCAGCCGAGATCGGCAAGGTTATAGGAAGGCAAGGTGGCAGCGATGTGCCGCAGCGCTGGTGAGAACTGCGCCGGGGGAACCCAGAGGCCGCCCAGGGCGGCAAGGGCAAAGTACAGCGCCGTGGTGAGCGCATACGCAGTCGTGGAGCTGGTCAGCGATCCGATCGCGATGCCGAGCGCGACGAACGGCAGCGTCCCGGCCCACAGCAGGCCAAGGCCTGCTGCCCACTGCCAGGCGTCCAGCCGGACATGATGGGCCAGCACCGCAGTGACCGCCACGGCGACGATCGCGGGCAGGGCAACCGTGACACCGGCGGCGATGCGCGCGGCCAGTACCCGGCCCGCCGTCAGCGGGGTGACTTCGAGGGCGCGCAGCCAGCCGCTCTCCCGGTCCCGGGCCAGCCGGGGTGCCGTGGCCGACAGCGCCCCCCACATGGCCCCGAACGCCGCCATCGCGACCATGATCTCCACCTGGGCGGGCAGCTGACCCTCGCTCGTCCCGCGTCCGGTGAAGATGCCAGCGAACAGCAGGTAGAAGCTGACCGGGGCGGCAATGGCCAGGACGAGGTAGCGCGGGTCGCGGAAATTCCGCGCGAGCTCCAGCCGCAAGAATCCAGTCATCGCCCGGCCCGCCTGCCCGATCTCTGCCCGCGGGGCGCGACGGCAGCAGCCGCCGCCTCGGCAGCCTGCCCGGCAACCACGGACCTGACCGCCGCCACGAACCCGCCGAGCAGCCTCAGCTCCTCGGCCGAGTAGCGGCGCAGAAGCTGATCGGTGCCGCGCTGCAATCCGCTGAACGCCTGCCGCCCCCGTTCGCGCCCCATCTCGGTCACCTCCACCAGCACCCGCCTTCGATCCGTAGGGTCGCTGAGCCGGCGCAAGTCCCCCGACCGTTCCACCCGGTCGATCACGCTGGTCACCGCCGACGTGCTCAACCCGGTCAGCCCGGCCAGCGCGCCCGCCGACAACGGCCCGTCCCGGGCAACGATCTCCAGGCAGCGCAGATCGGTCCGGTGCAAGCCGAACCTGGCCGCCACCGCCTCATCCAGGGCATCCAGATCAGACCCCAGGGCACGCAACGACAGGCCCACCCGCCGACGCAACCCCACCGCAGAAGAGTCATTACGATTATCGGACATTCCTATCATCGTAACAAAGGCGCAATGGCTGCCGCGCAGGTCTCCGCGTTCCGCGCGCTAGCGGCAGCATCCACGCGGCGGTTGCCGTCGAACTTGTCCCGCCCGGCTGCCCTGGCATGGGTGACCCACCGACATGGTCCGAAGCCGGCGCATCATCCGTGGCCAGCGTTCGCTGCGACAAAACGCCGCAATCGCGGCTACTTGGCGAAGTCAAACCTCTGACCGCACGAGGAGCGCTTGACGGTGCACTGTGTACTCTCGGGCGGCTTTGAGGCCGAAGCCAGACTCGTTGCTGCGTTCCCGGCCGTGTGAGGGTGTTGGTCGCGCGTAGCGAGCCATTGCAAGGGTCAGGGCGCATTCAGGAGGCGGCCGCGGCGGCCGGTTCTGCCAGCGGGCGTGGGCGGTGCCGCGGTCCGATCTGCTCTGGAGCTGCTGGTTGCACGCGCCAGGCAAGTTGCTTACAGTAGAGACGGGTCAGAGAATACGATGCAGAGAAGAATAATCGGAGAATCCTATGCCCAGCATGACGGTCTCAGGCCACTCGTACGACCTCGACTCCAGGAACGTCCAGGAAGCACTTCAGGGTGCCCGCCAGAACCGATCTATGAGCACTTCGTGGTGATCAACGGGCGGCGCTGGCCCCCCCCCAAGCAAGTCCTAGCCCTGGTAACCGGGCTCGACCGGGCCCATTTCACGACTCATCAGGCGCGCCGGGCCCTGACCCGGCTGGGTTTCACTGCGGCTAGAGCGGCACGGCCAGGGAAGCGGCACGCAGGAGGTGCATCAGCGGCCGAGCCGTCACCGCCGGCGGCTGCCGAAGCTGCCACCGAGCGGCCGCAGCCTCTGGTCGAGGCACTACGACCGTTCATCGGCTTGTGGGTCGCCGTGCGCGGCGACGAGGTCCTGGTTGCTGCCCCGTCGCCCAAGGATGTTGTCGCCTGGCTGGCCCGCCACCGCCAGCGTGCCCAGTCCATGTTCCGCGTCCCTGACTCCGAGCAGGCCGCCACCGGCGCGGCCCCGCAGCAGCTGATCCGCCAGCAGCGCAGACCGGCGGATCAGGCTTGTCAGCAAACCCTCCATCATGACCACGGGGCGTGACATGGAGGCCGGCTGAAAGGCCAATGCCTGTAACGCCTCTCTGGAGCGAGCGGCCCCCATCGCGGGCAAGTCTGCGACCCAATGGCTCCCGACGGCGACCCCCAAGTGATCTTCATAAAGATCAGCATGGCCTCTGACCTGGTGGAGCTAAGGGGACTCGAACCCCTGACCCCCTGCTTGCAAAGCAGGTGC
>ODAK010003363.1_pt1 | contig 16609 bp, 19 predicted proteins | sample 1539591 | NCBI WGS metagenome assembly ODAK01 (sample SAMEA3539303, study PRJEB22396) | soil metagenome | biome: tundra; feature: field; material: soil | place: USA | collected 2010-05 | depth 0.15 m
AAGCAGACGTACAATCAAGGGTAAAATTACCTGCTTCATGATCCGCAGTGTGCCAGGAACGGAACGTCAGAGAGGCACTGCGACCTACCGGTTTTCGGCCATACCGGACGCTGGCGGTTTGCTGAAAAGGCTGTCAGCCTATCTTGCTGCAATGTCCGCTTCCAACTTTTTCGAACCGTCACTTTTGACACAAACCAGATACCCGATATTTTCGTAAAAAGAACTTCAACAAGAGGCAGGCCGCTTCTGTCCTCTTGAGCGGTTGGGCAAAATGCGTGATTGCAAGACAGCAACATCTGGAATAACTTTACTCCGTGCCTACTGTAGTGCTTTCACCAGTTTCTTGAGGCGGTGGCAACATCATCACGCCTCTCAACTTTTCGCCCACAACAGCATCTCCCAATAACGAGGCAAGGCCTTCTTCAAGGGCTTGACGATCATGACATGTGTGATCAATACCGGCCCATGATATTTTGCACGGGTAACCAGATCGTCCTTGTTCCCAAAGTGCAAGCTGCCGATGTTTTTTATCCCAAGGATCAAATGGATCTTAGAAGATTAAGGAAAACTAGCTTTTCAGATACCTGCTCTCTTGGCGCGGGGTTGTTTATTTTTAATGTTATAGTCGTTTGTGAATTTAACAAATCCAACTTTATTGTAAGCAAAAACCTATGGCAACTAATTTCTCTGAACTAGCTAATTTCATTTGGTCTGTAGCCGACATTCTCCGGGGTGATTACAAGCCTGCTGACTACGGCAAAGTAATATTACCTTTTACGCTAATTAGGCGTCTGGATTGCGTCCTGGAGAAAACAAAATCAGGTGTAGTAGCTGAATACACAAAACGGAAGGATGAAGGGGTTAACCTGGACGTATTTCTAAAAAGAAAGAGCAAGCAATCTTTTTATAATACAAGCCCTTTCACCGTTGCAAGCCTGTTGGCAGACCCGGCACATCTGCGACAAAACCTCACGGCCTACATTAGCGATTTTTCAGCTGATGCCAGGGATATTTTTGAGCGATTCAAATTCATTGAGCTGGTAACAGAACTGGATGATAAGGATTTATTGTTCATGCTGACGCAAAAGTTTGCCAGTATAAATCTTCACCCTGATGTAGTTCCCAACGAAACTATGGGTATGGTATTTGAGGAACTTATCCGTAAGTTTGCTGAATATTCCAATGAAACAGCTGGGGATCATTTTACCCCGAGAGAAGTTATTCAGCTTATCGTCCATTGTTTGTTTGCAGGTGACAATGATGCGCTGTCCAAGCCAGGTATAGTGCGATCGATGTACGACCCAACTGCTGGAACTGGAGGTATTTTATCTATTGGCGAAGCTGTAGCACGCTCAATTAACAATTCAGCAAAAATTGTGTTGTTTGGCCAGGAATTGAACGATGAGTCATACGCTATCTGCAAGGCGGACATGCTGATCAAGGGACAAGACCCCAAAAATATTATTCGTGGCAACACCCTGTCTGCAGATGGCTTCCCTAATGAGAAGTTTGACTACGGAGCCGCTAATCCACCATATGGAGTGGATTGGAAGAAGGTTCTTGACGTGGTTAAGGCTGAACATGAAAAGAAAGGCTTCGCTGGCCGCTTTGGCCCTGGACTACCACGCATATCAGACGGGGCACTACTTTTCTTGATGCACCTGATTTCCAAGATGAGGCCCGCTACAGAAGGTGGCGGGCGGGTCGGTATTGTTTTAAATGGATCACCACTGTTTACAGGTGATGCAGGTTCAGGTGAGTCGGAAATCAGGCGCTGGATACTTGAGAACGACTTGTTGGAGGCCATCATTGCGCTACCAAACGACTTGTTTTACAACACAGGCATCGCTACGTACATCTGGATTCTGGACAACAACAAGAAGACCAACCGTAAAGGCGAGGTGCAACTGATTGATGCCACTCGCATGTATGCCAAGATGAAGAAAAACTTGGGTAGCAAACGAGTTTTAATTACGGAAGATCAGATTTCGGAAATAGTGAATGTCTATTCTGCTGGGGTAAAGAACGCCATTTTCAAAAATGAGTTCAAAGAGTTCGTGAAATCTAACGCTTCCTGCTCTAGCGAGGGTGATGCACCACGCATTGTGTCCAAGATATTCGAAAACAAGTTCTTCGGATATCGCAAGGTTACGGTAGACAGGCCGTTAGCTCCGGGCAAGGAAGCAAAATTCAAGAAAGGTGAGAAGCCCTATGACAAAGACCTGCGTGACACTGAAAACGTACCTCTTACCGAATCTATTGAAGCGTACTTCAAACGTGAGGTATTGCCACATGTACCTGATGCCTGGGTGAACAAAGAGATCAAAGATGAAAAGGACGGGCAAACTGGAAAGGTTGGATATGAACTAAATTTCAATCGGTACTTTTATGTCTACAAGCCGCTGCGTAAGCCATCTGTGATTGCAGCAGAAATTCAGGAGATGGAGAAACGGTTCTTTGATCTAATGAAAGGAGTGGTGGCATGAGCCAAGGCAACTATCCTCGACTTCTTTCTGGTTGGCAGACCGTCCCGCTCAAACACGCTGTCAGCATTAATCCGGAAGTACTTCCAGACTACACCCCTCCTGATACGTTGCTTTCGTATGTCGATATTGCAGCATTGGAAAATGGTGTGGCTGATCTTAACCCAACCGAGGTAACGTTTGAGGCTGCGCCTAGCCGCGCACGCAGAGTTTTGCGTGATGGGGATACCATTTTGTCCACGGTACGTACATACCTCAAAGCAGTTGCTTCTTTCCCGAAAGTAGACGCGAACCTGATTGCATCAACTGGTTTTGCCGTTCTTCGGCCCAACGGAATGCTTCATTCTCGTTTTGCATACTGGGCAGCATTAGCGGAACCGTTTATTGAAAACGTTGTAGCTCACTCTGATGGAGTTAGTTATCCATCCATCAACCCCACGCTATTGGGCACGTTGCCAATTGTTGTACCCCCTGCTACCGACCAAAAACGCATCGCCATCTTCCTTGACGACAAAACAGCGCGGATTGATGCGTTGATTGCAGACAAAGAATTATTAGTTGAAAAACTTAGAGAATACTGGCGTTCAGTCTCAGCAGAAATTGTCGTACGAGGAATACGGAAATCATCTAGCGTGACTGAAACAGGGATTCCATGGCTTGGCAAAACTCCTAGCCACTGGGAATTGCGACCAATGAAGACATTGTTCAGATTGGTTACCGAACAATCCGAAGATGACCACGGACTAGAACTTCTTTCTCTCTACACTGATATAGGTGTTCGTCCTCGAAAAGATTTGGAGCAAAAGGGAAACAGAGCATCAAATACAGACGGGTATTGGCTAGTTCAAAAAGATGATCTTGTGGTTAACAAACTTCTTGCTTGGATGGGAGCAATTGCAGCATCCAACTACTCAGGAGTAACAAGCCCTGCTTACGACATTTTGCGGCCTACTGCGGATATCAACACTTGGTACTACGACGCGCTCTTTAGAAGCGGAATTTATTTAACCGAATTTAAAAGTAAGTCTCGCGGAATTATGGATATGCGTTTACGACTCTATTTTGAAGAGCTTGGAACAGTAAAAGTGCCGTTCCCCCCAAGAGAAGAGCAGGATGAAATTGTTAAGGCTTTACATGCCAAAAAAGCTCATATCGATGAACTTATAGATCATTGCGTGGCACACATTGACCGACTCCACGAATACCGTTCATCATTGATTTCAGCGGCAGTAACCGGACAAATTGATGTAAGTAAATACAAAGAAATGGAGACGGCATGAGTAAAATATTGGACGCTATTATTGATGGAGTGATTGGAATAATAAATTACTTTGAGCATATTAAACCAAGGAAGAGTGATGATGAATTTACTGCCGAATATAAACAACACATTCGAACTTGCACAGCATCAGTGACAATTTTTGTAATGGCTTTACTTTTTGTTTGGTTTGCTCGATCTCAATTTGAGAATCTCGCAAATTTAAAAACAATCGGAGCTATGTTTGAAGGTATGAGGTCAATCATTGACTTTACTTTACCAACAATATTGGGCATAAGTTTTCTATATTTCTTGTACGCTTTTATATCTTTCTTTCTCTTTTACAAAAAATATTTTCAAAACGATTAAATCCTTCCAATGGAGAAATACAAGAATGTCAAACCTAACAAACGTTCATACAGAGCACATATTCGAAAACGAACTCTGTGATCACCTATCCGCAAACGGATGGTCTGTTCGGACGCATTTGAAGGATGCAAAATCATACAACCGTGAATTAGCAATCTTTCCTGATGACCTGATTGCTTTCGTACAAGAAACACAGCCGAAGGAATGGGCAAAATTCAAACAGTGGCACAACGGGCAAACCGAAGCCATCTTCGTCAAGCGTGTCGCTGAACAACTTAATAAGCATGGTACGTTGTACACGCTGCGTCATGGATTCAAGGACTCTGGTAGTGGTGGCACGGTAAAGTTCTTTTTATGCCAGTTCCGCCCGGCCCATAAGAAAAACCCGCAGCTATGGGAGCAATATGAAAAGAATCGCCTGACAGCGATCAGGCAGCTTCACTTTTCCTTGTACAACGAAAAGTCCTTCGATCTGGTTTTGTTTGTAAACGGGTTGCCGGTGGCCACCACCGAACTCAAGACAGACATGACGCAAAATATCAAGGATGCCATCGACCAGTACAAAAAAGACCGACTGCCTCGCGATCCGCAATCAAGGGAACTGGAACAGTTACTGCAATTCAAGACGCGTGCGCTCGTGCATTTTGCTGTGTCCACTGATGAAGTATTCATGGCAACTAAGCTTGAAGGCGATAAAACGCAGTTTTTGCCGTTTAACCTAGGCAGGCCTGATGAGTTTGGTGGCGCTGGAGCGGGAAATCCGCCTGCATCTAAAGAACATGGTTACCCAACCTGGTATTTATGGAAGCTAGTTTGGTCCCGGGATGTGTTGCTCGACATCCTTGGAAACTTCCTACACCTTGAAGTAAAGGAAGAGGAAGACAATGCAGGCAAGAAGACGACCAAAGAATCATTGATCTTTCCACGGTTCCATCAGCTCGATGCTGTACTGCGACTGGTCAAGTCTGCCGGCGACGAAGGTGTTGGTCATGTCTATCTGGTTCAGCATTCTGCCGGCTCTGGGAAATCAAATACCATCGCTTGGACATCTCATCGGCTCGCAAATCTGCATAACGAACAAGACGAGAAGGTGTTTGACGGCGTTATTGTCATAACGGACCGCAGGGTTTTGGATCGCCAGCTGCAGGAAACAATATCTCAATTTGAGCACAAGTCTGGTGTCGTTCAAAAGATAGATCAAAACTCCGAACAACTGGCAAAAGCGCTCAACGATGGTGTGCCCATCATCATTACAACCTTACAGAAATTTCAGTTCATCCTGCAAAGGGTGCAGGGGCTAAAGAACAAGAAATTTGCTCTTATCGTAGACGAGGCCCATTCCAGCCAATCCGGGTCTTCAGCCCAGAACCTGAGAAGAGCCTTGACTACGGACAAGAAAAAAGTCGTAACCGTGGAAGTAGATGGTGAACAGGTTGTCGTTGATGTAGATGTGGAAATCGATCCTGAAGACGTAACGTCAGAGGACATCATAAACCAGGTAATGCTTTCAAGGCATCGCCCGCCTAATGTGAGTTATTTTGCGTTCACGGCTACTCCAAAGGCTAAGACATTGGAATTGTTCGGCCGCCCTGGACCAGACGGGTTGCCAGTTCCATTTCACGTTTACTCGATGCGCCAAGCGATTGAAGAAGGCTTTATTCTGGATGTGCTCAAGCGGTATATGTCCTACAAGACCTATTACAAGTTAGGTTCAAAAGCCGACGAAAAGCTTGTCCCGCAAATGAAGGCAAAAAAGACGCTGGCTCGCTTTGCGGTACTGCACTCATACAACATTGCCCAAAAGATTGTAGTGATCGTGGAGCATTTCCGTGAGTTTGTCGCGCCCAAGCTGGGTGGAAAAGCAAAGGCCATGGTCGTAACAGATAGCAGGGTAGCTGCCGTCCGCTACAAACTGGCCATGGATAAGTACCTCAAGGATATGGGCTACGACAAGAACTTGAAAGCGCTGGTGGCGTTTTCTGGTGACGTTGAAGACCCGCAGTCCGGGCCTGATTCATTCAATGAACGCAACATGAACCCTAGCATTAAGGGGATGGAGCCATCAGACGCTTTTAAAATAGATATGTATCGCGTGCTGCTCGTGGCGAACAAATACCAAACCGGTTTCGATCAGCCTTTGCTGCAGGCGATGTACGTCGATAAGAGGCTTTCCGGTGTGATGGCCGTTCAAACCCTGTCTCGCCTTAATCGCATGGCTCCGGGCAAGGAAGATCCATTCGTGTTGGATTTCGTGAACGAACCACAAGAAATACTGGACAGCTTCAAGCCTTACTACCGCACAGCCGAAGTAGAAGACGTAACTGACCCTAATATTGTCCACGAGCTTCAATTAAAACTGGATAAGGCAGGGGTATATACCACTAATGAAATTGAACAGTATGCAGAGGCTTTTTTCGACCCCAAGCGTAACCAGGCAAGTTTGATGTTTGTTTTGAAGCCAGCAAAAGACCGTTTTTATGACCTTGATGAAGAAGATGCCCATCAGTTTCAAAAAGACCTTGGAACGTTTCTTCGCATGTATGATTTCTTGTCTCAAATCATTCCATACGATGATGCTGACCTGGAAAAGCACTATGTCTTTGGCAAGGGATTGATGCCAATGATTCGCGTACGGGATGGCGGTTCCAGCATCCTTGAATTGGACTCGGATGTGCAACTCACGCACTACCGTATTCAAAAGCTTGGTGAGCAATCTCTCGATCTGAGTACTGGCGAGCTGATAAAACTTAAGTCGGCATCTGAAGCTGGAAGTGGAAGAACTTTGAGCGATGAGCAAAGGAAACTTGCTGAGGTTGTTGAGGCAATGAATGACCTCTTTTCAGGTAACTTGACCGAAGCCGACCTGGTTGGCTACTTCACGACTGCGAAAGGCAAGATGCTGGAGAATGAGACATTAAAAGAACAGGCCATGAACAATAATGAGCACCAGTTCGCGATGGGTGACTTCAAGGATATCATGATGGATATCATCATCGAAGGGCAGGAAAGCCACAACAAGATTGCCGAACAGCTGCTTAAGGATGAAAGGATTTTCACGGCCATGCAGGGAATACTTTCAAAAAGTGTGTATGAGGATTTTCGTAGGCAGAATAAAGCTTAGATAGGAACCAATTGTAATATTGGTGAATAACGAATAATCGCGATGAACCAAAATGAATAAGCCATTTCATGGAAGAACTCCCAAATACTTACGATCTGTCTGCTGAGCAACAGGATACGGCCACTCTACTTGAACGGCTGCTCGGGAAGACCGTTGCTGATCGTTATGTCGATTTTTGCCGCTTGGCTGCTGGTGCTTTTTCGCTTCGTGTATCCCATCCCATTGCTGCTCACGCGTTGCGCGAGCTGGAATCCACAATTCGGAGTGCGCTTGCAGTGCCGTTGGATGCAAATCCGCCGGAAGAAACTAATGTTGACAGGAAAAGGCAAGAGAAAGTCCGCCAGTCACTCATTGATCAGGGTTTTGACGCTGATGCAGTCAAACGAGCGTCAGACGCACTGAATATCGAGAAGCAGGCGAATCATGGTTATGCGGGATAATGAGGCTGAATAAGGTATTCTCGCCTCTGCATCGCATGAATAGGCTTGCCAGATCAGGCAGGTTTGCAATGGAAATATTTTAGAAAATCTGGAAGCCGAAAATGAAGACAACGGTTTGGTTTGAAAATAATCCACCCAAAGCTGAAATAGGATTTCAGAATGGGGTTTTTCTACAGCGTCGTTAGAGGTCATGGCGCCCATGGCTCCGTTCTCATTTCGCGCCGAATTTGAAGAAGGTCGGAGCATCGACGTCATTCCAACATTCATTCACCCGCTTGGAGCAGACGGAATCCGTAAGCTAGAGGAAGACGACACCGCAGCTCTCGAACTAACGCTTGAAGGCGAAAATGCAATCGTCGATGGGGTTGCATCGCCCGGCCGAGCCACCGTAAAGACAAAGGTGTCATTCAATAATCCGACCACGATCTTTGCACTTGTCCGTGGAGGTTGGCTGCCTTTGCCGTTTGCGATACCGGCGCGCTTCTTGGTGGATCGCAATGTTGTCATCTCATTACGCAAGATACGCGAAGGTAAGGTTGCCGCAAACGCTCAAGCACTACAGTGGTGGACCAAGTTCTTTGCCGAGGGCTCGGGAATGTTTAATCCGCTGCCGTATGCGTTTGAGGCCGGGTACCGCCGAAAGCCCACCCTGGACGAGTTTGTGTCGGCGTTCGACGAAGGAGCATCTGAACTACGTGACGCACTACCGAAATGTCACATCGTAGAGTTTGAAGACACTCACTACCGAGCCGCATATGCTCAACTGGAAGCTTTCGACGAACGCAACGAACGCGAAACTAAGTTTCTACAAGCAGTCTGTCCTCTAGTCGTTCAGCGAGTCCCACGCCGTACAGAGACCGAGGTGGCCGAGGCCATCGTTATAGCCGCCGACAAGTGCGAACTGAACCGCGCTTCGCTAGTTACTCTCGCGGTTCTCTCATGCCTATACGAGGATATGCACGGCACAACGCCTGCCATAGGTAGGCGGATACTCAAACCCAGATCGGCATATTCAGAGGCTGACGCATTCAACGCTCTCAGCGATCTACGCCACATTGAGTTGGCGGTTGCTGGTCAAGCCTGCTTTAAACAGGAGGCCTTCTCACTCTGTACGTGTGATAGACCGATGGCCCTTCTGTGGTCTGCGCTTTCCGCACGTGGGGAGCTTTCATCTGACGGGGCCATCGAATTCGAATTTGACCTGACCAACGATTTATTCTCACGCCTCAGTGAAGACGAGATACTAGACCTGAAGCAATTGCTATGCATATGACCTCTATACCTGATTGGGTCTGGGTTTTAATCGTGGGATTTATCATGGTGGTGTTATTGTGAAATTGGTGGAATAAATCATGAGCTCCATGAATCTAGTCGCTTTAACCCTTGGCCCACGTTCCGGAAAGATCAAATGGGATTCAACTTGGAACCTCGTTGCGTGGCTATTGAATCCGAGGGAAAGCCATGAACTGGCGCACACCGTATTGGCAGGTTTGACGAATCAGGTTTTTGGGCAAGCACTTGAAGATTGCGAAATATGGCCCGAGCTACCAATCGGATTAGATGAGAACGGCAAAAGTAAATGGCCAGACTTGACGCTATTCTTTCCAACTCGTAATAATCCAACTCACATCATCGTTATGGACGACGTTGATGTTCGCTCTCCAGGCAGCTCCCGCAAGCTAACGAATCTGCGTGAATACGGGAGAATCGCAAAAAAGGAATATCCCGGCGTAAGCATTCGAGTTGTGGCAGTAACTAACGCTACAAGTTCTGACAAAATTAACCGTGTAAGAGCAGTCCTAAAGAAGAGCCTTGGCGATAATTCAAGTGAGAATCTAGATGCTGTGCCATGGCATTTGGTACCGCTATGCACTATAGGTGAGTGGGCAAAATCTGCTCAATCTTCTAACCTCCCCCAGAGCAAGTTCTCAGCCTTCGTTAACGATGTTATCGAATGGACAGGTGCACTTGAAGGAGAAGAACATAAAACCTAAACCTCGACAATTCAAACTTGTACACGTTGAACCCTTCGATGCGAGACGGGGCTATAGAAGATGGAAATCTCCAGGAGTTGGCGTTCAATTAGCAGACATATCAAGCGCAGATGCCGATTTCTGGAGAGATAAATCCGGGAATGTTTTCGTTCGACTTACAAGCCAAGGATACGTTTATCATTGTCAGGCAATGCAAATTGACGGTAAGCAACTGTCCGTTCATGACAGAAAAGAATTTGACGAGTTCATCACGGGAGTACTCCACGATTGGATGATTCAAGGTGTTGATGATTCGCCGGAAGGATTGGATGAGGATTTTTGAAAAATGCTTTCAGAGGGCATTATGCAGGTATCCAAAGTTATGGTGGTGGCGTTTGTTGTGAAATAGGGCAAGCGGGAAACTCCCATACACTGCAATAGATGCTATCTCAGACTTGTTAAGCAAGACAGCAACGTGAATAACAACACTAAAACTCGAGGAGACATCTGTAATGCTGCCAATTTCTATTAAAACACCCTGGGATGATCGTGCGGTAGAAAAGCAAGTTGACGAGGCTATTGCTAGCGGCCGAACGAAAATTAAGCGTTCTCACATGAAGCTTGGCCCCTACAACGGTTACTCAGGCGATCTCAGAGATCTGGCCGACTGGAAGATCAAGATAGCAATTGAACTCGGTCTAATTCCAGAGGCTGAGCATTGCAGTGTTTGCGGAACAATTGAGGGCCGCATCGACTATCACAACGAAGACTATAGTCGTCCCCTCCAAACGATTGCGATTTGCATGAAGTGTCATATGTCTTTGCATAACAGGGCTCGTTCACCGGGATACGCTGCGAGCTGGGAAAAGCGGGTCAAAGAGTATGGGGATGGAACCAAGTGGTTCGAACACATATCACGAACTTGAAGATAAGGTATATTTCAAATGATACACGAGCAGTACTTTGATATGCGCAATCTGGCCCCGCCAAAAGACTACCTAGGTGGATGCCCTGTGTCCGGTTGCACGGCATCTCTTGGAAAAGTAGATAGCCCAAGACGTGATAAGACTAATGGCCAGTGGCGTCAAATGCCTTACTGTCCTGAGCATCGAATTAGGATTCACCATGCAAGCATGAAAAGTCGGACTTTCGCCTATTACAACGGTCCCGGTGAGGCCTTGCAGAATATATTATTCGAACGTAATTATTTCAAAAAACACATCCTGGGTAACAAAGCCAAAGCCGAGACAAGTCGATTTTGCTATGAAAATAGTGAAGATGCTCTGACATGGAATGTCTTTTCCAGTCTAGCGAAAGGTGGTTTACTGGCTAAGCTGTTATCTGATCTTACACACTTAGACATCAAGGACGAGCCCGAACTGTACCTGTGGGGTATTAGAATCCACCTAGATGATTCGTCTAGCCAGGCGAAAGTCACAGAGCTGCTAGATGACGCTCGTGAATTCTTTGAAGAGGGCATTGTAAGGTTCCGTACAGAGCCGGACATAATGCTGTATGCACCCAACCAGGTACTTCTCCTAATAGAGGCTAAATTCACTTCAGGCAATACCATCGCATTAGCCGATGTAATTCATGAGAATACCGACGAAAAACCTAAATCCCGTGAAGGAATCTTAAGACGTTATAAGCTCCCTGAACATCTGAGCGACCGGCTCCTTTCGCCACCACAGTCCGGACCATTTTATTCACAGTTGTACCGTAATTTGGTATTTGCAATCTATATGGCTGACAAGCTTGGGGTAGATTGGTCACTAGCTAATCTTGTTAGCGACGGGCAGTTTCACCAACGAGAATACAAAGTTGAATATCAAAATCCTACGCAATTTATTCACTCGTTCCTACCCGAGAAGTCCCACGACCCATTTCAATTTTATAGTTGGGAACGGCTTTATGCTGATCATGTTGCGAATGACAACAAGTTGAATGTCCTGGCCGAATATATAAAGAACAAGTCTGCAAACTGTGCTCAGGCATTTGCAATATAGAAGGAATCGGTATGCGAAAAATCGTTTTGGATACAGAAACCACGGGACTAAGCCCTGACGACGGTCATCGGATTGTTGAGCTGGCAGCAATTGAAATAATTGATTCTAAAATTACCTTTAGACGCTATCACCGCTACATTAATCCTGAAAGGGAAATTGATGCGGGGGCAGAGGCAGTACACGGGTTGTCGCTAGAACGTTTGCAGAATGAGTCAAAATTTGCCGAGGTAGCTCCTGACTTGATTGAATTCATTAGTGGTGCGGAACTCATCATCCACAATGCGCCATTCGATGTAGGCTTCTTGAATTCTGAGTTTGAGAAAGACGGTCTTCCTCCCGTTGAAAGTATCTGCAAGAAAGTCACAGATACTTTGTTAATGGCCAGGAAACAAAATCCAGGGGAAAAGAATAGTTTGGATGCACTTTGTAAAAGATACGGGATTGATTATTCGAATCGCACTTCGCACGGAGCATTATTGGATGCAGAATTGCTTGCAGAGGTTTATCTGGAAATGACTAAAATGGAGCAACAATGACAAATCACGACATGATTGCCAGCGCTGTAAAAAAATACCGGGGGAAAGTTCTTGAGACAAGCGAGATTAAGAAGATAGTGCTGGGTGCTTACCCTAAGTTTAATGAAGGCAGCCTCCTCCCAAATGACCATGCTTTCGGAAATAAAAGCTGTTGCGGTTGCGTTGGGACAGGGAGACAGATTTTTGACAGGATTGAACCAGGAAAATATCTTGTCAGATGATTAGATGACTATGCCAAACACGCAACAATTTATGCAGAGGAATCCTCAGTGGCGATAGATACAGCACAAAAGGAATTGAAGCCGGTCAACCTAAAAAAGGCATTTGTATGGGCAGGTGTGCTTGTAGCACTTGATGCTTTCCTCCTGAATCAAGGGGTTCTTTCAGCACTCGTGGGTGCATGGATGCTTCTAGTGTCTTTGCCTCGTTCAGCATTCAACAAAAGCCCCGAACAGAGGAATCGCCGATTTGCACGTATTGCTATCTTTCTCGGAGCAGTCATGCTTGTTTTCGGTTTGAATTCGGCCAACAATCAGATCGCACGGAAACGTGCCGAGACTCTTATTACTGCTATCAAGGCATTCAAACTAAAAAATCAACGATACCCTGAGAAGCTCAGTGAACTCGTGCCTGACTTTATCAAATATTTGCCCACTGCAAAGTACACGCTCAGCTTCAATTCTTTCCATTATGTCTCCGGCCCCGAATCTCACAGTCTGTTCTACGTCGAGATGCCGCCGTTTGGTCGCCCGACATACAGCTTTGAGAGAGGTAGTTGGGGGTATCTTGATTAACCAAGAGGCTGAATCAACGGGATGGGATAGAAGTGATAGCCACTCATATTACAGCGCAACCAAAAGGAGTTTGAAATGAAAGGTACTCTAATTGCTATTGCTATCATCATAATGGTTCCAAGCATCTTGACAGGTGGATTAGATCTTTCAATCAAGACATCACTTGCTGTTGTCACGGCAATTTTAGTAGTCGGCACAATCATGTCTGTTATGAACGGGAAGCAAACTGGGACACAAGCCCCTATGGAGGAAAATGACAAATTGGAATCGAGATCGCCTTTAAATCTAAATGATGCCGAGACTCAGTTCAAAATCGGACAAGCCCATCGCTTAGGCGCTGGCGTTCCACAGAATTATGAAGAAGCCTTTGCGTGGATTCAAAAATCTGCTGGAAAAGGTTTTGCAGAAGCACAAAATATGCTTGGCTTCATGTACGACAGAGGAGAAGGAACAACCCAAAACAGTACTGAGGCCTATCATTGGTATCTACTATCAGCACAACAAGAAAACTCAACGGGTCAAGCAAACCTCGGATACATCCTCTCTAATGAAGGCAGTGAATTCCATGATTATGCGGAAGCTGCAAAATGGCTATCAAAGGCCGCCGAACAAGGTGAAGAACTTGCCCAAGTGGTACTGGCGGAGCTTTATTACTGGGGACGCGGAGTTCAAAAGAACTATTCTTTGGCCGCCAAATGGTATCGGCTAGCCGCAGCACAAGGATCACAGGAGGCTGATCGCATGCTTGGTGGGATGAAGTATCGTGGGGAAGCCTGAAGATCCATCGCTGTAACCGGAGTCACTTTTACTTATGCTTGAATCAACGTCATCAGAAACGCAGGCGCTTCAACCAGTCATCTATGAGCTAGGCGTAGCCGTTTACTGTTGCCAGCAGTTCGAGACGACCCTATTATTTCTTGTGTCCATACTCACGGCCAATGAAGGGGTGGTCACTTCAGAATCGTTCAAGAATGAACTTGCTGTCCATTCCGCCAAGAAATCCACCTTAGGAAAGCTGGCCGGTGCCTTCAAAACGAAACTATCACTCCCAGCAAACTATGAACTTTACATTCAGCATGGTGTGGAAACGCGAAACAAGATCATGCATGGATTCGTAATGCGAAACGCACCGAAATTTTTGTCGGCTGATGGACGTTCCGAAATCATCGACGAATTGCGGGAGGCACAGTACATCATTAACGAGCGTCTCCAGTCGCTAAATGAAGTGCTTGATCGTGCTTTACGAGTCTTCGGCGGAAGCCTCGACCAACTCCGTCGCGAAGCAAGTTTCCGCTTTGATCCTGATATCGTCGATGAAATTTTTCAGCACTGAGGATTCTAGTCGCTTATGAATTTCACTCGGCCTATCGTAGCTTTCACCCTAGCTCTAACCCTTTTCACAACCCAAGCTCTTGCCTCTGACCTGCCCAACCCCTCACTCACTCCTGGTGCAATTAACCCAGAAATAACGCAGCAAAACATCCATCAAACAGTTTGCATCAAGGGCTACACTAAGACCATAAGGCCACCCGCTCACTACACCAATAAATTAAAAAAGCGGCAGCTGCGGGAATACGGCTATGACGACAGGAATCCTAGGCACTTTGAGGAAGATCATTTAATCCCACTAAGCATAGGCGGAAACCCGAGAGACCCGCATAATCTTTGGCCTGAGCCACGCCTTAGTGTGTGGAACGCAGCCAAGAAGGATGACTTGGAATTTACGCTGTACCGCATGGTGTGTCAGAATGAGATTTCACTTGCTGATGCTCAGGCTGAGATTGCATCAAACTGGATCGAGGCTTGGAAGAGGTATGTGCATGCTAAGGGGAAGAGGCATGGTCGTGGATTTGGGCGGTTTGACTAGGAGATTGCATGACGAAGAAGATTCTTTACGTGGACATGGATAATGTACTTGTGGACTTCCGATCTGCGTTTCCGAAAGTACCTGCAGATGTGTTTTTTAAATTTAAAGATCGCTTAGATGAGGTACCAGGAATTTTCTCTCTAATGGAACCTATGGAACATGCTATTTCGTCGTACATTGAACTTGCAACTAAATTCGACACATACATTTTGTCCACCTCACCTTGGAATAATCCGTCTGCTTGGTCGGATAAATTAGTTTGGGTCCAGAAGTATCTTGGACAGGCTGCTCACAAACGCCTCATTCTTTCTCATCACAAGGATCTGAACATCGGACACTTTTTAATTGATGACCGGACAAAGAACGGAACAGATCAATTTCAAGGTGAACATATTCCTTTTGGGGAGGATCCATTTTTAGACTGGCCTGCCGTTGTTTGTTATCTGAATGAGAGAACACAATAATTCAGGGCGAATTTTAGGATGAAGCGCATTTTTGAGTAACGCAGGTCAGGTGGGCAGGATGGAAGCATCCGTGCATTTTGACCGGCAAGTTAAGCGTTCAAATCTAGTTTGAGAAGCTGGACATGTTGACACCTTCTTCCGAAAGAGCATAATGCATCCATCGCCGATTTGTTTACCAGCTTGCGGGGCGATTAATAAATTCCAGCTAAAGCGGAAAAGAACCCGTTATAGCCATAAGCTGAACGGGTTTTTGCATTTCAGCTATACAGATTGTTCCTCTGCACCAAACGGTGGAAATGGAACTGGGGGATTTATTCCAGATTGCGGCCCCAGCCACTTGGCAATGCCGCTAAACAGGAGAAACAACATGAAAGAAATTCTCGCCAGACCTGACTACGAGTTGTATGGGGAACGCCAGGAAACTGGGGATTCAGTATCGGTCAATATCTATTCTGTATGGCCACAGGCTCGGACTGACCGGTCGCCACACAAAATCTTCAACATCAACTTACCCAAGTCAGAGATGGAGGCCCTTGCTGACTTCATCAAGGGAGACCTAGTCAATGTATGATAACTTTGATAATCGCATTACTACGATCTTGAGTGAGTCGCCTTTAGTTATTGGGGATAACGTGTGTATGGCCGCGGGGTGGCTTTGGACTTTAAAACGCAAAAAGGATTACGAGAAACAGTTTGGGCCAGTGCCGAATTGGGTTCTGAACTTACACATCCATTTACGGTGTGATCTCTGCCGGATTGCGCTGGAAGAAGGAAGGCCATTGCCATTATTGAACTAGAGCATTTAGTATGTAGAATAAAACCTGCATTGCTGTTAACAGATCCAAGAAATTATTTATTCAATAGCTCCGCCAGGACAGGACATCATGGTGGTTCCGTTTATAAATGTCGGCTTTCGGGTGTTATATTAGGATGCGTGAAATTCCGGTTCGTGTCGTAAGGAGATGGTCAACATTGAAAAATCACAGCCCGAATATAGTCCGTCACCAACGTCGGCATAGGGTTAAAAGTGAGAGTTCGAAATATTAATTAGCAGACCTTCCGGCAGGCTCAACCGAGGACCTTTTAAGAAAATCTCCACAGTCCGCTGTGGCCGAGTTGCGGAACTTCATGGCGATTCTCCGAACGGACGGCAGTGTGTCGACAGCGGATAGATGCCAATCTACCGACAATTCGTCTGCTATGAGATTCAACAGCAGTCGTTCGTATCACGACAATATTCGATCTTCCTGTTTTGTTAGTCCGTTTGCTACACCCAGTTCTCCAAGATCAGGGGCGCT
>ODAK010003364.1_pt1 | contig 16609 bp, 15 predicted proteins | sample 1539591 | NCBI WGS metagenome assembly ODAK01 (sample SAMEA3539303, study PRJEB22396) | soil metagenome | biome: tundra; feature: field; material: soil | place: USA | collected 2010-05 | depth 0.15 m
CAGCAGCGCGTCGGCAGCGTCGGCGCCAAGGTGTTTGCGGGCATCATGCTCGGCATCGGATTCGTGATGCTCGGGCGGCTTTTTACCTATCTCGGGTTGTTGCGCGACTGGTCACCGTTCTGGAGCGCTATCCTGCCGACGCTGCTGTTTTTGAGCCTGGCAATGGGGATGATGTGGTGGGGGGAGCGCCGTTAGGCGCGAGGGAAAGGCGAGAGGCGCGGTGGGCTGTTCGGTTTTACGCCTCTCTCCTCACGCCTCACGCCTCACACCTCACACCTCACACCTCACACCTCACGATTTTTGTCCTGGCGAGCCGGTCGTGCAGAAACTGGCGATCGCGATCGAATATCGCCCACGCCAGCCCCAGCCCACACAAGCCGACGCCCGCCAGCGCGAACACGTAGCGGTAAATTGCTGTCGGCAGCGTAATGGCGCCGCCATCGTGTGCCACCAGCCGGACACGCCAGGTCTTCATTGGCAGCGTCTGCCCACCGTGCGTCCAGCAGTAAACGAAATAGGTGGCGGTGACGCCGAGCAGATACAACTGCAGCAGCGGCCGCGACAGCGCAGGGTCGAGCGCGCGGGCAACGGCGAGGAACGCCCAGCCGCTGATGAAGATGATGGCGATCAGCAGCAGCAACTCGTAGCACATGCTGCCGAGCCGTCGTCCCAATCCGGCTACGGCCGGTGCTGTGGGCACCGGTTGATCGTTCAAACGGGTGATCTGAATCGGTGCTGCTACTGGGAGCTGCTGCCGCTGGTTGTTTCCTGGCTACCGGCTGCTTCCTGGCTGGCCGCTTCGGCCTTGACGGCGAGCGACTGCTGATACTGCTGCCACTGCTCTTTGACCTGCTCGCGTTTCGCGGGCGGCAGTTTCTTGAGGGTCTTGTATTTCTCGCGTGCGACCCGGCGTTGCTCCGGGGTAAGCTTGGCCCAATCCTTCATGCGCCTTTGCAGCCGCTGCTGCGCATCCGGCTTCATTTTCGGATGGCTGTCGGCGACCTTGACCCATTTTTTGCGGCGCGTGGTGTCGAGGCTGCTCCAGTCTTCCTTCAGCGGCGCCAGCACGATCTGCTGCGCCAGGGTCAACTCCGACCAGTCAGGTTTGGCCGGTTTGGTCTGAGATGCCGCTGCTTTGGGCTGGGCAGGCGCAGCAGCGGGTACCGGGGCGACAAAGCTCAGGCAAAGAATTATTGCGATGAGCGTTTTAGCCATGCTTCGAAGTCGCTGTCGAGATAAGCGTTGATGGGCAGATCGCCGGTAAGCAGGCTGGCGTCGATTTCAGCGATATCGTTGGACTGGATGACGACCAGCTGCCAGTAAGTGACGCCGATCAGGCTCAACAGCAGCAGGCCGAGCGCGAGCAGATTACGCGAGTTTAAGTAGCGGCCGTGGCTTGAGCGAAACGCAATCTCACCAGCCCACGCCAAGCCGAAGACTGGTTGCGGCGCTTCACGGTAACGGTCGAGCGCAGCCTTGCGCGCTGATTGCAATTGATACAGCGTACCTTGCTTGATGTGGCCCAGACCCTGATCCAGGTGCTGGACGATTTTTCCTGCCAGTTCCTGTTCGTTCATAGTGAAACTCCCTTATCTTTCAGTAGCACAGCAAGAGCGTGAGTCGCTCGCGAGCAGTGCGTTTTCACGCTCCCCTGCGAGCAACCCATGACGGCCGCTGCTGCTGCGACATCCATTTCCTCCCAATAACGCAGCAGGAAGGCCTGACGTTGACGCGCCGGCAATTGCCGGATGGCTTCTTCAATTATTTCAAGGGTTTGCGACTGCTGCAGCCGATCAAAAGGCGACTCCTCAGAGTTGGAGTCGCTTTTCGCCTGCAAAGTTTCCAGCGGATCGTGGTCGTCGTCGTCCTCGCCGCCCGCCAGTGAAGATACCTGCGTCGTCCACAGCGAGCGCACCTTCTGGCGCCGGAAATGGTCGCGGATCGTGTTCTGCAGGATGCGCTGGAACAGCATCGGAAGCTCTGCGCTCGGGCGCGCCGAGTACTTCTCGGAGAGCTTCATCATTGCGTCCTGCACCGCGTCGAGCGCGACCTGCTCGTCACGCGCCGCAAACAGCGCCTGCTTGTAGGCGCGGCGTTCGACCGCGGCGAGAAAATCCGAAAGTTCCTTGCGGGTAGCCAGTGGAATCCGCCTCGTGGTTGAGCCCGTTTGCGTCGGGCTTTGCGTTATCGTGGTGACACGGCGCTCAAGCAAATTCATGTATCGGCTATAACGCTGTGTCCGTTCCGGCGGTACCCCCTGACGCGCGCCGGATATGTTCTAAGCATCTTAACAAAACATGTCTGCGGCGCAAGTCGGGCTGCGCGTCATTGCCACAGGCCGCGGTTATCATCCTGTTTAATCAGACATTTATCTTGACCAAACTTTGCACAGAAGGTATCGTTACCCGTTCTGCCTTTTCCCCGGAAATCAGCAAGGTTCAACTATGGAATTAAGCGGCGCAGAGATCACGGTGCGTTGCCTGCAGGAAGAGGGAGTCGATTATGTGTTTGGCTACCCCGGCGGCGCGGTGCTGTTCATCTACGACGCGTTGTTCAAACAGGACAAGGTCAAGCACATCCTGGTGCGCCACGAGCAGGGTGCAATTCACGCCGCTGACGGCTATTCGCGCTCAACTGAGAAGATCGGCGTCGCGCTGGTGACCTCCGGTCCCGGTGTCACCAACGCGGTAACCGGCATCGCCACCGCGTACATGGATTCGATCCCGCTGGTGATCATCACCGGCCAGGTGCCGACGCATGCGATCGGCCTGGACGCGTTCCAGGAGTGCGATACGGTCGGCATCACGCGCCCGTGCGTCAAGCACAACTTTCTCGTCAAGGACGTAAAGGATCTCGCGGTCACGATCAAGAAGGCTTTCTACATCGCCGCGACCGGACGCCCCGGGCCGGTGGTGGTCGACATTCCGAAGGACGTGACCAGCGCGACGACCGAATTCGACTATCCGAAGTCGATCACGATGCGTTCCTACAATCCTGTGATCAAGGGTCACGCCGGTCAGATCAAGAAAGCGCTTCAGCTCTTGACCCGCGCCAAGCGTCCGATGGTCTACACCGGTGGCGGCGTGATCCTCGGCAATGCTTCCGGCGAGCTGGCGCAGCTCGTGCGCATGCTGGGCTTTCCGTGCACCAACACGCTGATGGGGCTCGGCGCGTATCCCGCCACCGACCGCCAGTTCCTCGGCATGCCCGGGATGCACGGCACGTATGAGGCGAACATGGCGATGCAGCACTGCGACGTGCTGCTCGCGATCGGCGCACGTTTCGACGACCGCGTGATCGGCAATCCCAAGCATTTCTTCGAAGAGCCGCGCACCATTATCCACATCGACATCGATCCGTCGTCGATCTCGAAACGCGTCAAGGTCGACGTGCCGATCGTCGGCAACGTGCGCGAAGTGCTGCAGGAACTGATCAGGCAGCTGCAGGCGTCGAAGGAAAAGCCCGATCAGGGAGCGCTCAAAAGCTGGTGGAAACAGATTGAGCTGTGGCGCGGCCGCGACTGCCTGAAATTCGACCGCACGGCCAAGATTATCAAGCCGCAATTGGTGGTGGAAAAGCTCTACGAGGTGACCAAAGGCGACGCGTTCGTGACTTCCGACGTCGGCCAGCACCAGATGTGGGCGGCGCAGTTCTACAAATTCATCAAGCCGCGGCGCTGGATCAATTCAGGCGGCCTCGGCACCATGGGTTTCGGGCTGCCGGCCGCGATGGGTGTGCAGCTCGCTCATCCCAAGGCGATGGTCGCGTGCGTGACCGGCGAAGCGAGCATCCAGATGTGCATCCAGGAGCTCTCGACCTGCAAGCAGTATCACCTGCCGATCAAGATTGTGAACCTTAACAATCGTTACATGGGCATGGTGCGGCAGTGGCAGGAGTTTTTCCACGGCAACCGCTATTCGGAATCGTACATGGACGCGCTGCCGGATTTCGTCAGGCTCGCCGAATCGTATGGCCATATTGGCATGCGTGTCGACAAGCCGGGTGATGTCGAGGGCGCGCTGAAGGAAGCGTTCGCGCGCAAGAAAGACCTCGTATTCATGGATTTCATCACCGACCAGACCGAAAACGTGTTCCCGATGGTACCGGGCGGCAAGGGTCTGTCGGAGATGATTCTAGTATAGCGAACAACAATAATGCGGCACATCATCTCAGTATTGCTGGAAAACGAAGCGGGCGCTTTGTCGCGCGTGGCGGGACTGTTCTCGGCGCGCGGCTACAACATCGAGTCGCTCACCGTAGCGCCAACCGAGGACGCGTCGCTGTCGCGCATGACCATCGTCACCACCGGCTCGGACGAGGTGATCGAGCAGATCACCAAGCAGCTCAACAAGCTAATCGAGGTGGTGAAGGTGGTCGACCTGTCCGATGGCGACCACATCGAGCGCGAGCTGATGCTGGTCAAGGTGCGCGCGGTCGGCAAGGACCGCGAAGAGATGAAGCGCATGGCCGACATCTTCCGCGGCCGCATCATCGGCGTCACCGACAAGGATTACACCATCGAATTGACCGGCACCGGCTCCAAGCTCGATGCATTCCTGAGCGCGATCGATCGTAGCGCGATCCTGGAAACAGTACGCACCGGCGCGTCCGGCATCGGCCGCGGGGACAGGGTGCTTAAAATCTAGTGAAGGGGGAAGGGTGAATGCGTGAAGGGTAAAACCGTTTTTTCCTTTACCCGTTCCGCCCTTCACCCTTCACCCTTCACGTACCGGAGAGGAAACCATGAAAGTTTATTATGATAAAGATGCCGACCTGTCGCTGATCAAGGGCAGGAAGGTCACCATCGTCGGCTATGGCTCGCAAGGGCACGCGCATGCGCTCAACCTCAGCGAATCCGGCGTCAAGGTGACAGTGGGCCTGCGCAAAGATGGTGCGTCGTGGGGCAAAGCGAAAAAAGCCGGCCTCAACGTCAAGGAAGTGGCGGAAGCGATCAAGGGCGCCGATTTCGTGATGATGCTGATGCCCGACGAACACATCGCGGCGGTCTACCGCAACGACGTGGCTGCCAATATCAAAAAGGGCGCCACGCTCGGGTTTGCGCATGGTTTCAACATTCATTACGGGCAGGTGGCGCCGCGCGGGGATCTCGACGTGGTGATGATCGCGCCCAAGGCGCCCGGCCATACTGTGCGTTCGACTTACGCGCAAGGCGGCGGCGTGCCGATGCTGATCGCCGTGCACCAGAATCCGTCGAAGAAAGCGCGCGACATGGCGTTGTCTTACGCCGCGGCGATCGGCGGCGGCAAGGCCGGCGTGATCGAAACCACGTTCCAGGAAGAAACCGAGACTGACCTGTTCGGCGAGCAGACCGTGCTGTGCGGCGGCTGTACCGCGCTGGTGCAGACCGGGTTCGAGGTGCTGGTCGAGGCCGGCTACGCGCCCGAAATGGCGTACTTCGAGTGCCTGCACGAGCTGAAGCTGATTGTTGACCTGATGTACGAGGGCGGTATTGCCAACATGCGTTATTCGATCTCGAACAACGCCGAATACGGTGACTTCACGCGCGGTCCGCGCATCATCACCGAAGAAACCAAGAACGAGATGCGCAGGATCCTCAAGGAAATCCAGACCGGCGCCTACGCCCAGGAATTCCTGCTCGAAAACCAGACCGGCGCGACCAAGTTGAACGCGCTGCGCCGCATCGGCCGCCAGCACCCGATCGAGATCGTCGGCGCCAAGCTGCGCGACATGATGCCGTGGATCAAGAAGAACAAGCTTGTCGACCAGTCCAAAAACTAGTGAGCACCTATCCCCATCCGATCATCGCGCGCGAAGGCTGGCCGTTTGTCGCGATGGCGGTCGCGATGGCGGTCGCGGTGACGGTGGCCGCCGGCTGGGGCTGGTCGGTGGCGTTCTGGCTGATTGCGCTGTTCATGTTGCAGTTCTTCCGCGATCCGCAGCGCACTATTCCGTCCGACCCGAAAGCGGTGTTGTCGCCCGCCGACGGCCGCATCGTCATGGTCGAGCGCGCCGAGGATCCCTATCTCAAGCGCGAGGCGCTCAAGTTCAGCGTGTTCATGAACGTGTTCAACGTGCATTCCAACCGCAGCCCGATCGACGGCGAAGTGCGCGAAGTCTGGTATCACGCGGGCAAGTTCATCAATGCCGCGCTGCCGAAAGCGTCGCTGCAAAACGAGCGCAATGCGCTGTGGATCAAAACGGAAAGCGGCGTCGATGTCACCTGCGTGCAGGTCGCCGGGCTGATCGCGCGCCGTATCCTATGCTACGTCAAGGCCGGCGACCGGCTCGCTCGCGGCCAGCGCTACGGTTTCATCCGCTTCGGCTCGCGTGTCGATCTGTATCTGCCGCTGTCGGCGGTGCCCAAAGCGAGTGTCGGCGACAAGGTTTATGCCACCGCCAGCGTGCTCGCCGAGCTCGCGTGACGAACCTAAACGGGAATCGGGGAAAAACAGTCTCCAGCGCGCCTGGAGTAAACTGTTTACCGTTCACTGCCTACCGTTAACTCATTAATGTACGAACCGCGCGACAAGTGGATGGGCAGGGGCGGCAGATTCCGCCGCCGCGGCATTTACTGGCTGCCGAACCTATTTACCACGATTGCGCTGTTCGCGGGATTTTTCTCGATCGTGCAGGCGATGAACGGGCGCTTCGAACAATCTGCGCTCGCGATCTTCATCGCGCTGGTGTTCGACGGCCTCGACGGCCGCGTCGCGCGCTTCACCCATACGCAAAGCGCGTTCGGCGCCGAATACGATAGCCTTGCCGACATGGTGTCATTCGGCGTGGCGCCCGCACTGGTCATCTACGTCTGGGCGCTCAAGGATTTCTCTTCCGCCCAGAACATCCCGCTGCTCGGGGCGTGGCTCACCACCAAGCTCGGTTGGATTGCGGCGTTCATTTACTGCGCGTGCGCCGCGCTGCGGCTCGCACGCTTCAACACCCAGCTCGAGATTGCCGACAAACGCTACTTCCAGGGGCTGCCGAGCCCGGCCGCAGCGTGCGTGGTCGCGGGCATGGTATGGGCGCTCAACGAATACCAGATCCGCGGCGCCGAAGTGACATGGCTGGCATGGTTGGTGACTATGTTCGCCGGCCTTACCATGGTGAGCAACCTCAAGTATTACAGCGGCAAGGATATCAACCTGCGCAAGAGCGTGTCGTTTCCGGTGGTTGTCGCGATCGCGCTGGCGGTGGTGGCGGTGGTGGCGGTGTCGAGCACGCTGCCCGAGATGCTGTTCATGCTGTTCTTGTGCTACGCGCTGTCCGGTTATGCGATCGCGGCGTGGGACGCCGTCAGGCGCAAGGGCGGCAATGGTCAGCCGCCCACCGCGACGCCGTCGTGAGCGCGGCATCCTAACCCAATCCTGCGCGCTACTTGCCAGCCGCGAAAAAACCCTTTATATTTTGATACTATGAGTTCCATGCATCAGGTCAATGTGCTTTCCCTCCTTGCCAGCCTTCTGCTGACCGGCCTGCTGCTGCGCGTTGCGCGCTAAATACTCCACACTTTTATATTCATTGTTTTTGGTTGCGGCCGGGTCAAATCAGATCCGGGATAGAGTTTGGATCGTGCGCGCCGGGTGCAGCGCGGCGCGCCGTAATTAAGCAGATCGGAGACAGCCATGAAGAAAGAGAAGTTGATCATATTCGATACCACCATGCGCGACGGCGAGCAAAGCCCGGGCGCGTCGATGACCGGGGACGAGAAGCTGCGCATCGCGCGCCAGCTCGAACGCATGCGCGTCGACGTGATCGAGGCCGGGTTTCCGGCGGCGAGCGACGGCGACTTCGAGGCGGTGAAAGCCGTCGCCGGCATCATCAAGGACAGCACGGTGTTCTGACTCGCCCGCGCCAATGAGCAGGACGTACGCCGCTGCGGCGAGGCGGTGCGGAACGCCAGGAGTCCGCGCGTGCACACCTTCATCGCGACCTCGCCGATCCACATGGAGAAAAAGCTGCGCATGGAGCCGTCGCAGGTGATCGACCAGGCGGTGAAAGCGGTGAAGTGGGCGCGCGAGTACACCGACAACGTCGAATTTTCGCCCGAAGACGCGGGACGCTCAGACATCGACTTCCTGTGCCGCATCCTCGAGCAGGTGATCAGGGCTGGCGCCACCACCATCAACGTTCCCGACACTGTCGGCTACACGCTGCCCGAGCATTTTGGCGGCATCATCCGCAGCTTGCGCGAGCGTATCCCGAATTCGGACAAAGTGGTGTGGTCGGTGCACTGCCACAACGACCTCGGGCTCGCGGTCGCCAATTCCCTGGCGGCGGTATTGAGCGGCGCGCGCCAGGTCGAATGCACGATCAACGGGCTCGGCGAACGCGCCGGCAACGCCTCGCTCGAGGAAATCGTGATGGCGGTGCGCACGCGCCAGGACGTGTTTCCATGCGACACCAATATCGACGCCACGCAGATCGTGCCGGCGTCACGACTGGTGTCGGGGATCACCGGCTTCACCGTGCAGCCCAACAAGGCTATCGTCGGCGCCAATGCGTTCGCGCACGAGGCGGGCATCCACCAGGACGGCGTGCTGAAAAGCCGCGACACCTACGAGATCATGCGCGCTCAGGATGTCGGCTGGAACGCGAACAAGCTGGTGTTGGGCAAGCACTCAGGGCGTAATGCGTTCAAGGCGAGGCTCACCGAGCTTGGCATCGAGCTGCCGTCGGATGAGGCGCTCAACGCCGCGTTCAAGCGTTTCAAGGACCTCGCTGACAAGAAGCACGAGATTTTCGATGAGGACCTGCAGGCGCTGATCAGCGAGGAGGCGAGCGAACACATCGCAAACGAGCATTATCACCTGGTGTCGCTGACCGCGCATTCGGAAACCGGCGCACAGCCGTTCGCGAAGATCGTGGTGTCCGAGGACGGCAAGGAGAAACCAGCGCAGGCGCATGGCAGCGGCCCCGTCGATGCCTCGTTCAAGGCGATCGAGAGCATCGTCCAGAGCGGCGCAGAGCTGCTGCTGTATTCGGTCAACAACATCACCAGTGGCACCGACTCCCAGGGCGAAGTGACGGTGCGGTTATCAAAAGGCGGACGCATCGTCAATGGCCTGGGCGCTGACACCGACATTGTGGTGGCCTCGGCCAAGGCTTACATCAGCGCGCTCAACAAGCTGCACTCGAAGCTCGAGCGGCTGAATCCGCAAGTGTGAATCCGCCGGTGGCAAACCGTCTTTGAAGAGGATCTTCAGCGCGGAACGTTGTCATGGAAATCGTCGACCCTCACCAGAGTGCCCTGCGACGGCTTGCTCTCGCGCTGCTGCTTGGAACGGCCCTCGGTACCCTCGACTGGTGGGCGGAAATCGAGCGGATAGACAAAAAGTGGTCGAACTAGCCGTCCAGCGGAGGTATTGCTGCGCGAATACGGTTTCAGCGTCGACAGCGTCTGCGCGCGAGCGAAGACGCTGCTGGCTCGCTGACGCCAGCGGGCAAGAGCATCGATTCCACCAGCATATCGACTCCGGCCTCCGGGTGGATGGCGCGTGCGGGAATGTCGGCGCCCATGCGGCCCAAACCGATCATGCCGAGTTTCATATCATCTCCTTGTTGGTGGTCACCACTTCAACCAGCGCCGCAGCAGCGATTGGATCGTCGGCGTCAGACGCGTGCGGCTGTAGGCGTCAGCCGCCTTCTTGATCGCTTCAGCCTGGGTCGGATAAGCGGGGATGACGCGGGAGAGGGTACGCAGACCGATCCCTGCGACCATCGCCAGGGTGATCTCGTTGATCATCTCGCCGGCATGGCTGGCAACGACCGTTGCGCCAAGAATCCGGTCGGTCCTTTCCTTGACGTGGATTTTTACGAAGCCTACTTCTTCACCGTCGGCGATCGCGCGATCCACGTCGTGCATCGGGATGGTGAAGGTCTTCACCGGGATGTCCCGCTCGCGCGCCTGCCGCACATAGAGGCCGACATGGGCGATCTCCGGATCGGTGTAGGTGCACCAGGGAATCGTCAATGCGCTCAGCCGCTGGCGACCGAGGAACAGCGCGTTCTGAACCACGATGCGCGCCGACGCGACGGCGGTATGCGCGAACTTATGCTCCAGGCAGGCGTCGCCGGCGGCGTAAATTCGCGGATTGCTGGTCTGCAGGAAATCGTTGACCCGCACGCCAGTGGTAGCGTCGCAATCAACACCCGCGGCTTCCAAATTGAGTCCTTCGACGTTCGGTAACCGGCCGGTGCCCGCGAGGATGGCATCGACCGCAACCGTGCTTTTGTAGTCGTCGCTGACCAGATCGACAAGCTTTTGACCGTCTTCCACGCGCACCCTGACGGCCTCGGTATTAAGCCGCACCTCGATGCCATCGCGCGCGAAAGCATCCGACAGGATCTGTGCGGCATCGCGTTCTTCCCCAACTAGAAACAGCGGCATGTCTTGCGCAATAGTGGTTTGCGCTCCGAAGCGGCAGAAGGCCTGCGCCAGTTCGCAGCCGAGCGGACCGCCGCCGATTACCAGCAGGCGGCGCGGCAACTCGGTCAGGTCGAAGACGTTCTCATTGGTCAGAAAGCCAGCCTCGACAAGGCCGGGAATCGAAGGTGTGTCCGGCCGCGCGCCGGTGGCGATCATTGCCTTCCTGAAGCGTAGTCTCGCCCCGTCCACCGTCAGGGCATCGGTCGCGGTGAAGCGTGCCTCGCCGAAGAACACATCCACCCCGGCCGCGCTCAGCCGGTCGATAGAAGCGACGCGGCTGATGCGGGCCCGAATACGGCGCATGCGCTGCATCACCGCAGCAAAATCAACGCGGATATCGGCAGGGATCTGTGCGCCATAATGTTCGGCATTGCGCATCTCGGCATACAGGCGCGAAGTCCGGAGGATCGCTTTTGACGGCACGCAGCCGATATTCATACAGTCGCCGCCGAGCAGCTCGCGCTCGATAAGCGCGACCTTCGCGCCGCGTGCCGCCGCGGCGTGCGCCGCGACCAATCCCGCCGGACCGGCCCCGATGACCACCAGATTGTAGCGGTCTGCGGGCTGCGGATTGCGCCATTCAGACGGATGCAAGTTTTCCAGCCGTTCGCGCTCGTGCACATCCTGCGGGACCGATACGAGGGAGGTGTTGTGCTGAAGCATGATATTTAATCCGTGAATAGAACGAGCCGCTACAGCCAGCCGCCGCGGAAGCCGGTGCGGCGCAAACCGGTGCTGATATAGGGACAGTCACGCATCAGCTTCCAGATCAGCTCTGTGCGATAGTTTTCGATCATCATCAACACGATGCCTTGATCGAGTCCAAATTTGCCGGACGAAACCCAAGCGCGCCGGTCGGTGCTTGCAAGGCTCGGGTTAAACCCGCTCGAGTACTGGTTTGCGGACAGCATCTCGGGAAAGCGCCGACCCATATTGCGCGCAGCACACAAAGCGATCTCGGGCGCAAACGGGAGCGACGCCAACGCGGCCGATCCGGCAAGAGTCCCATCATCTGGCCCGTACGGCACGCCACGAGCAGCGTACCCGAACAAGCGCCGCCGCTCGTTGGCTACTTCCGGCATCTCGTCGCTCGGACCATCACCAGCAGTGAGGCCCCAGCAGTTTTCGTCGTAACCGGCGAACTCGTGCGGGTTGCGCTGCGCGTACTCGCGCTGGATTTGCGATGCACGCCGGCTATTCTCGAAATAGTCGCAGCGCTTCTCGCGCATGAAAAGATCCTGAATGCCGCGAAAATCGATCCATGCATGTGAGAACTGGTGCACGAACAACGGACCCGCATATAGAAAATCGTAACCGTACAGATTTTCCCATTGATAGGTCGCCGTCCAGGCCTCGTAGCAGTCGTCCTTGAGCGGATGCGTCGGCGAGCCCATCGCGAGGACGTACAGGACGATAGCCTCGTTGTAACCATCCCACCCGTAATGCAGGAATCCGCATTCTGGTTTCCAGCCTTGCCTGATCGTTGCAGCCCCACCCTGCGACCATCGCCAGTCGACGCGAAGGTATAGCGTTTCGACGAGTTCGCGCAGCTCGGTTTCCTCGGGCGTATTCGCGGTAAAGTACATACCCGCGCTGAGCGCACCTGCGATCAAAAGCGCCGTGTCGATCATCGACAATTCGGAGCGCCAGACGCGGGCACCCGTTTGCAGATCGAGAAAGTGGTAGTAGAAACCCTTGTAACCGGTCGCCTCCGGGCTGCCGCTTTGATCGCTGTCACGGAAGAAACGCAGCACGGAAAGACTGCGTTTGACCGCGTCGGCCCGCGCCATCCAGCCGCGCTCCACCGCCACCGGATAGGCGGACAGGGCGAACCCGACGACGGCAATGCTGGATGGCGAATTCTCGCGCGAGGTGTCGGCGACCAGTCCGTTGGCCGGATTCACCGCTTCCAGAAAGTAACCGAACGCGGCGCGCTGAAGCCCATCGAGCAACGCCTCGTCTGTGGGCTCGCGGTAGAAGCCGGTGTGTCGCAGGGCTGGCACCGCTATGTCGGCAACCGTGGCGATGTGCTCGCCGTGGATCGCTTTGGCGCATTGACCCCCAGCGAGGTTGTGCTGTGCGAGTATGGCTTCACCGTCGACAACGTATGCAGGCGGGCCGTTGCCCTCATGAAAACTCTACCTTGATTCAGTGGCCTTCTCTACGCGACGGACGAGCCGCATCCAACGCTTCTCGAACTCTTGCATGAAGCGCTGCACCCAGCCAAGCAACCTGGTGCACGCGGGGTCGGGAGTCGCTCAGGAGACATGGACTAAAGCTACAGCGAAAATCTTTTGCTGTATGTACGGCATCGCACAGAGCGTCCGGGTTGCGAAGTGGAGAATAACTGTAACGCCCGGTCGCGTCCAGAACTGCTTGGAATCTAACGCTGGCGTGATGTCGGAGGCGCGGACCGGTCGTCACGATTCGCAATAACCATCCCGCGTTTGATCTTACGATCGAATTCGCCTCGGCATGGATAACGAGGCAGCCGATGGATGCTGCGTATTCTGCCGAACTTTTAGTTTCGTTTTCAGACTCATGTCTATGACCGCCAATAATCGGAAGGCCCCGCTACGCATTTTCGACAGTCCAAACTCGCCGATACCGGAAGTACAGTTGCTGTCGAATGGCAGATACCACGTGATGGTCACGAGCGCGGGCGGCGGCTACAGTCGCTGGAAAAACCTCGCGGTTACACGTTGGTGCGAAGATGCTGTCTGCGACAACTGGGGCGCCTTTTGTTACATTCGCGACGCTGCGAGCGGAGACTCCTGGTCAACCGCGTATCAGCCGACGCTACAGCGAGCGGACATCTACGAAGCAGTGTTTTCGGAGGGGCGCGCGGTATTCCGACGCCGCGACCACGGTATCGAAACGCATACCGAAATCGCCGTTTCGCCGGAAGATGACGTCGAGGTGCGCCGGACGCGCATTATCAACTGCTCTGGCGCACGCAGGATCATCGATATAACGAGCTACGCGGAAATCGTGCTCGCACCGCCTGCCACGGATTCGGCACACCCGGCGTTCAGCAAACTGTTTGTCGAAACCGAGATCGTCCGTGAGCGCCACGCGATCCTGTGCACTCGTCGGCCGCGTGCCCCCGATGAGCCGGCGCCATGGATGTTCCACCTGTTGGCCGCGCATAAGCGGGCAACGGGAGAAGTCTCTTACGAGACGGACCGCCTGCAGTTCATCGGTCGCGGCCGCACCACGGCTGATCCGCAAGCATTGCACGACAATGCGGCCTTGTCGGGGAGCGCAGGTCCCGTGCTCGATCCGGTGGCTGCGATTCGCTGTTGCATCGCGCTCGATCCGGGTGAAACCGCAACCGTCGATCTGATCAGCGGCATCAGCGAGACACGCGAAGCGTGCGTGGGGCTGGTCGGGAGATACCAGGAGAGGGAGTTCGCGGATCGCGCAATCGCCGCCGCACCGACGTGTAACCAGGCGATCCTGAGCGGGCTCCACGCCAGCGAAGCGGATGCGCGACTCTATGCACGCCTTGCCGGTTCTGTCATCTACGCCAACGCTGCGCTGCGCGCTGACCCAGGCATACTCGCCAAAAATCTCCGGGGTCAGTCCAGTCTATGGAGTTACGCTATCTCCGGCGATTTGCCGATCGTCCTGTTGAAAATGGCGGACCCGGCGAATATCGATCTCGTGCGCCAACTCGTACAGGCCCACGCGTATTGGCGCGTGCACGGACTGGTAGTTGATCTGGTGGTCCTCAGCGAGGACCACGACGGGCGCCAGCCGCCGCTGCACGAACAAATTATGAACCGGATCGCTGCAGGCAGCGGCGCCGACCGGATCGACCAGCCCGGTGGCATCTTCCTGCGCTCGGCCGACAAGGTCGACGATGGGGACCGTATCCTGCTGCAGGCGGTCGCCCGCGTCGTCATCAGCGATAGCGATGGGTCGCTGGCACAACAGCTCGAAAGGGTCCGTGCTGCACCGACCTCGATCCCGCCGCTGCCAGCCGCGCGCAGCCGTGGCCCCGAATCCCCGGTTGCGATCGAAATACCTGAGCGCGACCTGATTTTCCGCAACGGGCTGGGCGGGTTCACTCCGGATGGGCGGGAGTACGTCATCACCATCGTTCCCGGTCGGATGACGCCTGCACCGTGGGTGAATATCCTGGCGAATCCGTCGTTTGGAACCCTGATTTCCGAGAGCGGCAGCGCCAACACCTGGAGCGAAAACGCGCATGAGTTCCGTCTCACGCCGTGGTCGAATGACCCGGTCGGCGATGCAAACACCGAGGCGTATTACCTGCGCGACGAGGAAAGCGGCCGCTTCTGGTCCGCCACACTGCTGCCGATTGGCGGCGCGGCGCCGTATGTCACGCGTCATGGCTTCGGCTACAGCGTTTTCGAACACAGCGAGGACGGCGTCGACTCCGAGCTGTGCGTGTACGTGGCGATCGACGCGCCGGTCAAGTTCGCGGTGTTGACTTTGCGCAATCGTTCGGGTCGCATGCGCCGGCTTTCCGTCACCGGCTACCTGGAATGGGTGCTTGGCGACGAGCGCGCGAAAACACGGATGCACGTGATTACCGGGCTTGATTCCGACAGCGGCGCGCTGTTCGCGCGCAATGCTTACAACACGGACTTCGCAGGGCGTACGGCGTTCTTCGATGTCGACGACATTGCGGAGCGCAGCTTTTGTGGTGATCGTGGCGAGTTCCTCGGGCGCAACGGCACGCTGCGCAATCCGGCTGCGATGGCGCAGTCCCGGCTTTCCGGCACGGTGGGTGCCGCGCTGGATCCATGCGCCGCAATCCAGGTTCCATGCGAGTTGGCCGATGGGCAGGCGCGCGAGATCGTCTTCCGCCTCGGCGCCGAACACAACGCCGACGCGGCTCGTGATCTGGTGCGGCGTTCGCGCGGCTCCATGGCCGCGCACGATGCACTCGCAAAGGTGAAGCAGTATTGGCAGCACACGCTGGGCGCCGTGCAGGTAAAAACGCCGAACCGGTCGCTTGACGTACTGACCAACGGCTGGCTCGTGTACCAGATCCTGGCGTGCCGGGTGTGGGCGCGCAACGCGTTCTATCAATCGAGCGGCGCGTTCGGCTTCCGCGACCAATTGCAGGACGTGATGGCGCTGGTCCATGCCGCGCCGGAGTTGGTGCGCGAGCACCTGCTGCGCTGCGCGTCGCGCCAGTTTCCCGAAGGCGATGTCCAGCACTGGTGGCATCCGCCGTCGGGGCGCGGCGTGCGTACCCATTGTTCGGATGATTACCTGTGGCTGCCGTTGGCGACGTGTCGCTACGTGCTGACCACAGGCGACACCGGTGTGCTCGACGAACCCGTCCATTTCATAGACGGCCGCGCGCCGAAGGCCGGAGAGGAATCTTGCTACGACTTGCCCAGGCGGTCGACAGAAGCGGCCGGCCTGTACGACCACTGCGTGCGGGCGATTGAGCGGGGCCTGCGCTTCGGAGTGCACGGCTTGCCGCTGATGGGCTCATGTGATTGGAACGATGGCATGAACCTCGTCGGCGCCGGTGGCAAGGGCGAAAGCGTCTGGCTCGGTTTTTTCCTGTGCGCGGTACTAACGCAGTTCAGCGAACTCGCGCAGCGGCGTGATGACCCGTCCTTCGCCGCGCGCTGCTTGAGCGAGGCGGCTCGACTGCATGATGCTATCGAGCACAGCAGTTGGGATGGCGACTGGTACCGCCGCGCCTGGTTTGACGATGGCTCGCCGCTGGGCTCTGCGCAAAACTCCGAATGCCGAATCGATTCGATCGCGCAGAGCTGGTCGGTCCTGTCCGGAGCGGGCGACGCGCAGCGCGCCCGCAAGGCCATGGACGCGGTCGACAGGCACCTCGTTCGCCCGGATGGTGCGCTGATCCAGTTGCTGGATCCACCGTTCGACCGATCCGAACCCAATCCCGGCTATATCAAGGGGTATCTGCGGGGCGTGCGCGAGAATGGCGGTCAATACACCCATGCGGCAGTCTGGGCCGCAATGGCGTTCGCGGCATTGGGCGACGCCGAGCGTGTGTGGAAGCTGTTCACGATGATCGATCCGGTGAATCACGCGAACTCGGCGGATTCCATTGCGGTCTACAAGACAGAGCCCTACGTTCTCGCGTCGGACGTCTATGCGCTCGCGCCGCACACCGGCCGCGGCGGCTGGACGTGGTACACGGGCTCGGCTGGCTGGATGGACCAATTCATCCTGGAATCC
>ODAK010003365.1_pt1 | contig 16608 bp, 12 predicted proteins | sample 1539591 | NCBI WGS metagenome assembly ODAK01 (sample SAMEA3539303, study PRJEB22396) | soil metagenome | biome: tundra; feature: field; material: soil | place: USA | collected 2010-05 | depth 0.15 m
GGCGAATCGGCGCAAGAGAAAAATACGCCGTTGCCATGACTTTTGCCCCTCTTACGGACCTTTCAGGTTTATGTTCAGGCAGACTCGAAATATCGCCTGCGGCCCGAGGACATTGAAAAACTGTATGTGCGCAGCCAGAACGGCAACATGGTGCCGCTTGGTAGCCTGATACGAGTGCGCGAAATGGTTGGGCCGTCGCTGATCAGTCTCTACAATCTTTATCCGACGGCTACGATCGTTGGCACCTCGGGGCAGGGTTTCAGCTCCGGCGAGGCCATTGACGCGATGGAGCAGATCGCGCAGCGGACTTTGCCTCCGGGTGCGGGATACGAATGGACCGCCATGTCGTACCAGGAGAAACAGGTTGGTAACCAGATCCTTTATGTCTTCGGGTTCGCTCTCCTGCTGGTTTATCTGTGCCTTGCTGGCCAGTACGAGAGCTGGATCGCCCCGTTTAGCGTACTTCTGGCGGTTCCGCTTTCACTGATAGGTCCAGCCGCCGCTTTGGCTGGGCTTGGATTGGCCAACAACCTCTACACGCAGATCGGCCTCGTGCTGCTGATCGCGCTGAGCGCGAAGAACGCGATCTTGATCGTGGAGGTCGCCCGCGAGCGGCGCGTGATCCACGGAGAGCCGATCCTCGAGGCGGCCGCCGGTGCGGCCCGCGCCCGGTTTCGCCCGATCATCGTGACATCCTTCGCCTTCGTACTGGGCGTTGTCTCCTTGGTGACCGCCACCGGCGCTGGTGCCAACGCACGCGCCTCACTTGGCCTGAGCGTATTGACCGGGATGCTCGCGTCGACCTGCCTCGCGGTGCTGTTCGTTCCGTCGTTCTTCGTGGTGTCGCAGAGGTTCGAGGAATGGCGCGCGGCCCCAAAGTCAGTTCCCGCGCGGGATTCTGTGTAGGGCCCGAGATCCACCGGTTGCCAGCACGGAGCCAGGCATCTACCCTGTCAGCGAGTTCGGTTTACAATCCACGTCGAGGGAGTCCAGTCAAATGAAAGTCGGGGACGCGATCGCTGAAATCATGAAGCGGGAGGGGATCGAAATCCTCTGCGGCTATCCGGTCAACCATCTGCTGGAATATGCGGCGAAGGCTGACATTCGGCCGGTTATCGTGCGACAAGAGCGCATTGGCCTGCATATGGCCGACGCGATTTCTCGCGTGACGTCCGGCAGGAAGATCGGCGCGTTTTGCATGCAGCATGGTCCCGGCGCCGAAAACGCTTATGGCGGCGTAGCCCAATCCTATTCTGAGTCGGTGCCGTTGCTGGTGCTGCCTCAGGGTTATGCGCGCCGCATCGCGTATGTTGACCCGAATTTCAGCTCCGCGCGGAGAATGGCGGACGTTTCCAAGTTCGCTGAGCCGGTGATCATTCCGGCCGAGCTGTGCAATATCATGCGCCGTGCGTTCAGTAATCTGCGCAACGGGCGCTCGGGTCCGGCGATTGTCGAAATCCCGACGGATATCTGGAACGAGGAAATCGGCGACATTGATTATCAGCCGGTTGGCGTTCACAAATACGGGCCTGATATGGTTGATGTCCGTAAGGCGGCGGCCGCGATCCTGGCGGCCAAACGGCCAGTGATCTATGCCGGAACCGGCGTGCAATGGGCCGAGGCGTGGCCGCAACTTCGCACCTTAGCAGAGCTTCTGGGTGCACCGGTCACCACCAGCCTGGGTGGCAAGAGTTCGTTCCCGGAAAACCATCCGCTGTCGCTTGGTTCGGGCGGCAACGCCGTGCCGAAGCCGGTGCATCACTTCGTTGAGAAAGCCGATCTGATCATTGGCATCGGATGTTCTTTTACCGAAACGAATTTCGGCATTAAATTCCCCAAGGGGAAGAAGTTCATTCATGCCACGCTGGATCCGAACCACCTGAACAAAGACGTCGTAAGCGCGATCGGCCTCGTTGGTGACGCGGGCCTTACTCTGGATGCGCTGATCGGCGAACTGAAGCAGACAATCAAGTCCAACCGCGACGCGAGTGAGGTTGTTAAGGAAATCACCGCGGTCCGCGCCGAGTGGATGGCGCAATGGGAGCCGCTGTTGCGTTCCAACGAGGCGCCGTTGAGCCCGTATCGGGTGATTTACGAACTGATGCAGGGCGTGGACCCGAAAAATACCATCATCACGCATGATGCTGGCAGCCCGCGCGATCAGATTTCGCCGTTCTGGGTCTCGACTGAGCCGCTGTCCTATATTGGCTGGGGCAAAACCACGCAGCTCGGTATGGGCCTCGGCCTTGCCATGGGCGCCAAACTGGCGAAACCGGATAAGCTTTGCATCAACCTTTGGGGAGACGCGGCGATCGGCTTCACCGGAATGGACTTCGAGACGGCGGTGCGCGAGCGGATTCCGATTTTGTCGATCCTGCTGAACAACTTCTCGATGGCGATTGAACTCAAGGTCATGCCGATCTCGACCGAGAAGTACCGTTCCACCGATATCTCCGGTAACTACGCCGACATGGCGAAGGCGTTCGGCGGATATGGGGAGCGTGTGACGCAGCCTGACCAGATACAGGCGGCGATCCAGCGTGGCATCGAACAAACCAAAGCCGGTCATCCGGCTCTGCTTGAGTTCATCACGGCGAAGGAGACTCGCGTCTCCAAGTTTTGATCGCGACGATCCCTCTCCCCTTTATGGGGAGAGGGCCACCACAGGGGCGTCCAAATAAGTCATGGCGAACGTATCAATCCGCGACGTCCGCAAGACGTTCGGCACCACCGAAGTGCTTCACGGGGTCAGCGTCGAGATCGAGGATGGGGAATTCGTTATCCTTGTCGGGCCATCGGGTTGCGGAAAGTCCACATTGTTGCGCATGATCGCGGGCCTGGAGAACATTACGGTAGGTGAGATCGCGATCGGCGGCCGCGTGGTGAACAATGTCGCTCCCAAGGCCCGTGACATTGCCATGGTGTTTCAGAATTATGCGCTGTATCCGCACATGACGGTGCGCGACAACATGGCCTTTTCATTGCTTCTGGCGAAAATGCCAAAAGCGATGATCAACGAGCAGGTGCAGCGTGCGGCGCAGATTTTGGGCCTCATGCCATATCTTAATCGTTATCCGCGTCAGCTTTCCGGTGGGCAGCGCCAGCGCGTCGCGATGGGCCGCGCCATCGTGCGTGACCCGCAGGTGTTTTTGTTCGATGAGCCGCTGTCGAATCTGGATGCCAAGCTGCGAGTGGCGATGCGTGCGGAAATCAAGGAACTGCATCAGCGGCTTACTACCACAACGGTCTATGTCACCCACGATCAGATCGAGGCGATGACAATGGCCGACAAGATCGTGGTCATGAACGGCGGCAACGTTGAGCAGATCGGTGCTCCGTTGGAGCTGTACGATCACCCCCTCAATCTGTTCGTCGCCGGCTTCATCGGCTCGCCGGCGATGAATTTCCTGAAGGGAAAGATCGCTGGCGGCGCCTTCCAATCGGACGACGGCACAACCTTGCCGCTGCCGGCTGGACCGGATGGCTCTGACGGCAAGCCTGTCGTGTACGGAGTTCGACCCGAACATTTCATGCTGAGTCCTCAAGGACTGCCCGCCACGGTGCATGTCATCGAGCCGACAGGGTCCGAGACTCAGGTCATGGCTGAGTTCGCTGGTTCACCGGTGATTTGCGCATTTCGGGAGCGCGTGTCGGCCAGGCCGGGGGAGACAATCCGGATGGCGCCGGACCCGTCGCTCGTGCACGTGTTCGACGCCGCCACCGGTCTGCGCTACGCTGCCTGAGAGGCATCGTGAGGCATCAGAGCAGCTGCTTTACACGTTGTCCGTGGCGCCTGAATATCGTGGGGACAGGCGCTTCGCCTTCGGTTCCGAGGCGCCCTCGGGTCTGAGAAAAACGGGAGGAACAAAAGTATGACGATCGCGCGGCGTGATGCAATTGCCTTGGGGACGGCGGCGTTTGGAGCGGCTGCGATTCCGGTCATCGGCGCCAGAGCGGCGGTCGATGATGTTCCGACGGCAAACGTGAAGCAACCCGAGTATAAAATCGAGAGCGGCGCATCGCTGCACGTGCTGCGGCCAGCGAAATTCATCGACCCTGATGAGGTGTTCTGGAAGGTCAACACCAAGAAATTCATCGACGCCACTGGTGTCGACGTGAAAGTGGACTTCGTGAGCTGGGAGGATTTGCGGCCGCAGCTCGCCGTGGTCGCCAACACCGGTGCGGGCGCCGACATCGTCATAAGCTTCGGATCCGATCCACACATTTATTCGTCGAAACTGGTGGAACTCACCGACCTCGCCGACTATCTCGGGGCGAAGTACGGCGGCTGGTACGATCTGGCGTTGCTGTATGGCCGGAAGTGGAACACCAAGAACTGGATTGGCCTGCCGATCGGCGGCGGCACGGGGCCGGTATTATACCGCAAGTCGTGGGTCAATCAGGCGGGCTACGACAAGGTTCCCAACGACCATGACGGCTTCCTGGCCTTATGCCAGAAACTGCAGAAGAATGGCCATCCCTGTGGCATGTCGCTGGGTCACGCTCTGGGCGACGCCAATGGCTACTCCGAGTGGTTGCTCTGGACCCATAACGCCTTCGTGGTCGATGAAAAGGGCAAGGTCGCGATCGATTCAAACGAGACGATCGCGGCGTTGAAATACGCGACCGAGCTACAGAAGACGATGATACAGGGCACGCTGACCTGGAACGACGTAGGCAACAACCAAGCCTATACGGCGGAGCAAATCAGCCTGACGTTCAACGGCGTGTCGCTTTATTATACGCTGCTGAAGTCGCCGGACCCCAAACTGAACGCCGTCGCCGCCGACACATTTACACAGGACACGCCGTTCGGGCTGTCGAAGCGTAAGCCGCAATCGGCCGCACCGTTGAACGCGATGCTGTTCAAGCACAGCAAGTATCCGAACGCCGCCAAGGAATATCTGCGCTTCATGATGGAGGCGGACCAGTACGGAGTCTGGCTATCGAACTGCCTCGGCTACTGGTGCCAGTCGCTGAAGGCGTACAGCCAGATGAAGTTCTGGCAGTCGGATCCGAAACTGACGCCATTTGCCGGCGCGCTGGATTCGCCGTTCTACGACGGCTACAAAGGTCCGATCAGCGCTGCCTCCGCCGCCGTGATCGCCAATTACACCGTCGTCGACATGTTTGCTTCCGTCGTGTCTGGCAATGCCACTCCGGAAGCGGCGGCGAAGCAGGCGGCGAAGCAAGCCGAGCGGTACTATAAAAGCGCCTGACGTGTAACGCGCAATGGGTGTCGTCCATGGTCGGCGGCACCCCTGCCGAGGGGCGGGACAGCGATCCCGCGGAGAGCCATGGACGCAACGGTCGATGTCGGAATTCGGCACCTTGGTTTCACCCGCAAGCCGGACGGCTGGGTGACACGGCTGTTCGATAATAAGGCGTTTCTGGTTTTCCTCTGTTTGTTGCCAAGCATGGGCCTTCTGTTGGTGTTCCTGACCTACCCCCTTGGTCTCGGCATTTGGCTGTCGATGACCGACACCACGATCGGCCAGCCGGGCCAGTTCATCGGCCTCGATAATTTCATCGATCTGATGGATGACCCGGTGTTCTGGATGTCGGTGACCAATACGATCTTCTATACGACCGTCGCGACCGTGGGGAAATTCGCACTCGGGTTATGGCTGGCTCTGTTGCTGAACCATCACATTCCGTTCAAGGCGTTCATTCGGGCGATCGTGCTTTTGCCGTGGATCGTGCCGACCGTCCTGTCGGCGATCGCATGGTGGTGGATCTATTCGCCGCAATTCTCGATTGTGTCGTATGTGATCGTCGATGTCCTGCATTTGCGCAGTACCTACATCAATTTCCTCGGCTCGCCCTGGCCGGCGCGCTGGTCGCTGATCGTCGCCAACATCTGGCGCGGGATCCCGTTCGTGGCGATTACGCTGTTGGCGGGGCTGCAGACCATTTCACCGTCCCTGTATGAGGCGGCGCTGCTGGATGGCGCCAGCGGGTGGCAGAAATTCCGCCGTATCACCGTTCCCCTGCTGATGCCGATCCTGGCGGTCGCATTGACGCTGTCGGTGTTGTTCACGTTCTCCGACTTCCAGCTTGTCTATGCGATCACCCGCGGCGGACCGTTCAACACCACGCACCTGATGGCGACTCTGGCATTCCAGCGAGCGATCCCGGGCGCGCAACTCGGCGAAGGTGCGGCGATCGCCGTTTCCATGATCCCGTTCCTGATCGCCGCGACCTTGGTGTGTTTCTTCGGTGTCGGCCGGCGTAAGTGGCAGCAAGGCGAAGCGAATGACTGAACAACTCGTGCCGAATTCCCCTGCCGAGGTCGAGGCCATCGCCGGCCGCTCGATCGATGTACCGGAGTTGCTGGCCTGGGATTCTCGTCTGAGGCGAACCGTCACGGTCTATATTCCGCTGGCACTGTTCGTCATCGTGCTGTTGTTTCCGTTCTATTGGATGACGATCACCGCGTTCAAACCCGACTACGAAATGTACGACTATAAGCAGTACACGCCTTTCTGGGTTCACTCGCCGACGTTGCATAACATTGAGGTTTTGCTGTACGAAACGAATTATCCGCGCTGGTTGACGATCACCATGGCGATCGCGGTCGGCTCGACCTTCCTGTCGGTGACCTCCAGCGTGCTCGCCGCCTATGCGATCGAGCGGTTGCGATTCAAGGGTGCGCAGCATTTCGGGCTGGCGATTTATCTGGCCTATCTGGTTCCGCCCTCAATCCTGTTCATTCCGCTGGCGACGCTGATCTTCCAGTTTGGGTTGTTCGATAACCCGATCGCGCTGATCCTGACCTATCCGACGTTCCTGGTGCCGTTTTGTACATGGTTGCTGATTGGATACTTCAAGTCGATCCCTTATGAACTGGAGGAATGCGCTTTAATTGACGGCGCGTCGCGGCTGCAAATCCTGCGGCGGATTACGTTGCCATTGGCCGTTCCTGGACTGATTTCCGCCGGCATCTTCGCCTTCACGCTTTCGTGGAACGAGTTCATCTACGCGTTGGCGTTCATCCAATCGACCGATAGGAAGACCGTTCCCGTAGCGATCCTCACCGAACTTGTTACCGGCGATGTGTATCAGTGGGGCGCACTGATGGCCGGTTCTTTGCTGGGCTCGGTACCCGTCGCGCTGATATACTCTTTCTTCGTGGAGTATTACGTCTCCTCAATGACCGGAGCCGTGAAAGAGTAGTACCGCGCTTCAGGCGCGCCCCGCCAGCGTGACGCATTTCCGCATCACGGACGGAAGCGCGACCTCATCCAACCGCGTCAGCGGATGAATGAAGCCGTGGCCGTCGATCGTCGTGACCTGCGCCGCGAACAGGTCGATGGTCAGTTGAAAATGCGTGAACCCATGCCGCACCTGGCCAGCCGGCCGCCAGTCAACTGCCATCGGCGCATGCTTCAGAGCTTCTGGTTCAGGCCACGCTGCTTCCCGCCACGATGTACCCGGCAATTCAACCATACCGCCTAACAGCCCGGATGCCGGTCGTCGGCGGAGCAAGACGTTCCCCGCCATGTCGGCAAGCCAGAAATGGACGCCGTGTCGCAACGGCCGGCTCTTTTTCGGCGCACGCCGCGGCAGCTCATTCTCCAGGCCGAGTCGCCTTGCGGCGCATGCCTCCATCCAAGGGCAAACCGCGCATCCCGGTGACGATGGCGAACAAATCGACGCGCCCAGATCGAACAAGGCCTGAGCAAAGTCACTGGGCCGAGCCCTGGCGTCGGGATCCTGGCCCAACCGGTCGGCGGCGGCGCGGATCGCGCGTTTGACGCCTGGCAAAGGCTCTGTCAAAGCGAAGAGCCGGGAAGTCACCCGTTCAACGTTCCCGTCCACCGGCACCGCCGGGATGTTGAACCCGATCGAGACCACCGCGGCGGCGGTATACGCGCCGATGCCTGGTAGCTCCAGCAGCTCCGCCTGGTCGCGCGGAAAGCCGCCGCGTGCGACGACCGCTTTGGCGCAGGCGTGGAGATTTCGGGCCCGTGCGTAGTATCCGAGGCCAGCCCACAAACTCAGCACCACATCAAGATCCGCCGCGGCGAGGGATTCGACCGTCGGGAATCTGCTTACGAAGGTTTCATAGTAAGGTATGACCGCCGTGACCGTTGTTTGCTGCAACATGATCTCGCTGAGCCAGACCCGGTACGGATCCGCCGGCCGCCCAGGCTCGGCGCGCCAGGGCAGGTGACGGCGATGGCGGTCATACCAGGCCAATAGCGCGCGAGCAGGAAACATGGCGGACGAGGACACGCACCCCGGTATGGCGAAGGCCTGGCGGCCCGTCCATGGGCCACGGCCGATCGCGGCCATCGTTCCGGTGGTGGCCCGTACGGCGTTCAATCGCACCGCTCCGGGTGTCGCCCACCTCATGGAGGCCTGGGTCGGGATGGTCGGGCCTGGTCTCGCGGACGTCACGACGCCCCGCCGTCTGAGCCAGGGAACCCTGACGATCGGCTGCTCGGGACCGGTGGCGATGGAATTGCAGCATCTGTCCACGGAACTGATCGGCCGGATCAATCAGTATCTTGGCTCCCAGGTGGTGCGGCGTCTGCGCCTGATGCAAACCGCCGCCACTCAAACCCGGGTTCAACCAACGCCTCGCCCCAGCAGGGCCGTGGAACTGGCCGCATCGGAAGCGGTCGCCGATTTGCCCGAGGGACCTTTGCGCACCGCGTTGAACGCACTGGGCCGCGCCGTTCTGACCGAATCCGCTTCACGACTCGGCAAACAACCCCGTACAGAATGTTGAGGTCATTATGATTACAAACCGCCGAAACCTACTGGCTGTGGTCGCCGGTGCCACGCTGGCCCCGAGCATTGGGTTACGCGTCGCCGCGCGCGCAGAGGATTTGACGAGGGCCGAGCGGTCCATCGGCAATCCTGACGCGAAGATGACGGTGAACGAGTACTTCTCCCTGACATGTTCACACTGCGCCGCCTTCGCCGTGGAGACGATGCCCAAGGTGAAGTCCGACCTGATCGAGACTGGCAAGGTGCGATGGGTGTTCAATGATTACCCATTGGACCAGGTCGCTCTGCTGGCCGCTCAGGTCGCCCGCTATCTTCCGGTTGACCGGTATGACCCCTTCATTAACGCCCTTTTCGCGACCCAGGATCGCTGGGCGTTCGCGCGGGACGCCAATCATACCGAGGAATTGTGGAAAACCGCCGGCCTGGCGGGCATGAGCCGACCCACTTTCGATAAGGCGATCGGCGACAACGACCTCAAGACCTGGATCCTGAAGCAGCAACAGGCTGATCAGGACAAATGGAAAATCGACTCGACCCCTAGCTTCGTGATCAACGGAACAAAATACACCGGCGAAATGAGCTTCGACGCGTTCCGCAAACTGATCCCGGACGTATAGGGGAGATTTGCGGGAGGGCTGTTTGCCGGTCAGTTTCAGTAAACTCCGCATCACCGGGTTCAAGAGCTTCGCAGAGCCGACAGGCGTCGATATTCTGCCGGGTCTGACAGGAATCGTCGGTCCAAACGGCTGCGGCAAATCCAACATCGTGGAAGCGCTGCGTTGGGCCATGGGCGAGAGCAGCGCCCGCGGCCTGCGTGGCGGCGAGATGGAGGACGTGATCTTCGCGGGTACCGCTGGCCGTCCCTCGCGGAACATCGCTGAGGTCGTGGTGACGCTGACCGACACCAATGGTGTGGCGCCGCCCCCTTTTCATGAACAGCCCGAGCTGGAGATACAGCGTCGGATCGAGCGTGGTGCCGGCTCAAACTACCGGATCAACGGCAAAGACGCGCGAGCGAGAGACGTTCAGACGCTGTTCGCCGACCTGGCTTCGGGTGCGCGAGCTTCGGCGATGGTCAGTCAAGGCCGGGTCGGCGCTTTGGTCGCCGCGCGACCGGAGGAACGGCGTGCGGTGCTGGAGGAGGCCGCGGGAATTACCGGCCTGCACGCCCGGCGGCACGAAGCTGAACTGAAATTGCGCGCCGCCGAGGCCAATCTCGCACGCGCTGAGGACCTCCGCGGCCAATTGGAGACGCAGCTTGGGTCCTTGATGCGCCAGGCGCGCCAGGCCAGCCGATACCGCAACATTTCCGGGGCGATTCGTGCCGCCGAGGCAGAACTGCTGTCGATCTTGCGTGCCCGCGCTGAACGGGACAAAGCGGCGGCGGAAAACGTCCTCCGGGAGGCGGAAGTTGCAGCGGCAGAGGCTGCGGAGGTGGTCGCGACGACCCGTGCCGCGGCCGCCAGGACAGCCGATGCGCTGCCGGCTCTCAGGGAAACAGAGGCCGCGTCCAGGACCACTCTGGAACGCCAACGTGTCGCACGCGAGCATCTGGCGGCCGAGGCAGACCGCGCACGGTCGGCTTTGGAGGAGGCCCGCGCCCGGCTCCGGCAATTGCGCGAAGACCTGGCGCACGCTGAGCAGATCCGTTCCGACGCGGTGGCCGCGGAAGGCAGACTGGTGTTGGAAGACGCGATTTTGGCGGAGGCGGACACCGCGTATCCGGACAAAGCGGGCGCGGCGGAGACTGAGGCCGTCGAAGCGGCCGATCATGCGCGTGCGGCCGAACGCGAGGCGAACCGCGCGACGGAGGCCGCCGCGGAGGCCAATGCGCAGATCCAAAGTGCGATATTGGCGACGACCCAGGCGGAACAACGAGTCCGGCGCCTGGTGGACCAACTCGCCCGGTTGCGGGACGAACGTGCGACCTTGGTCCGTCATCAGGTCGACCCCGCGACATTGGATGCAGCGGCGACCGAGCAAACCGAGGCCCAGGCCGCTTTAACCGCGGCGCGGGCCGCGGTCGAAAAAGCGGAACAGGTGAACACTGCTGCTGCCTCGGCTCTCGCGGCGGCTCGCGACGGGCGAAGCAAGGCGGATGGTGCGCGAGCGAAACTCGCCGCCGAAACGCAGGCACTGGCTGAGGTCCTCGCGGTCAGGGATGGCGAGCGTTGGCCTCCCATGATTGACTCGCTGACCGCTCCGCCAGGTCTGGAAACCGCACTTGGCGCGGCGCTTGGCGAGGAACTGACCTCGGCACTCGATCCCGCGGCGGATCGGCATTGGCGGGAATTGCCCCCTTTAGGCTCCGTACCGCCATTACCGGCCGGCGCGACAGCGTTGCTGGGGATGGTGGAGGCGCCCGCGGCGTTGGCTCGATCGTTGTCCCAGATCGCGGTGGTTGAGGACGAGAAGATCGCGCTGGCGTGCCACGCCGACCTGGCGCCGGGCCAGGTCCTGGTAACTCGCGAGGGTGCGATCTGGCGTTGGGATGGCTATACGATCAGGGCGGGCACCCCAACGCCCGCCGCCGTTCGGCTGCGTCAACGCAACCGTTTGACCGTGCTGCGCGAAGTGCTTTCCAGAGCGGAACAAGAGACCGAACAGGCGAGTGCGGCACAGGAGGCCGCGGAGCACGAGGCGCGAACGGCCGCCCTTGAAGAGCAGTCCGCGCGGACGGGTCGGCGAGATTCGGAACGGCGTTTCGAACAGGCGCAGGCCTCGCTGACGTCGTTGAGGAGCGATGCCGCGACCGCGGCTGCCCGGCTGGCCGCCGCGGATGAGCAACTCCTGCGGTTGGAACAGGAACACCAAGACGCCGCCACTGCCCTGGAGGACGCTCGCGCGGCGCACAGTGCTCGACCCGACCTCGATGGGTTGCGTCAGGCGGTTGAGCAATGCCGCGCCTTGTTGGCGACCGCGCGCGCGTGTGAGTCGGCCGCGTTGTCGGCGCGCGACGCGTTGGTGAGGGAACATGCGATCCGCGGCGATCGCCGCCGCGCCATTGCATCCGAACGTAATCAGTGGATTGAGCGTGCGCGTGAGGCGGACGGCCGGGTCGCCGATCTGTCGAGTCGTCTGGATATCGCACAACGCGATTTGGCCGTGCGGGAGGAAGCGCCGGTTCAGGCTGCCGCTCGGCAGGCGGAGGCACGAGAGGCACTGCAAGTGGCGGAAGGTGTTCACCGGCACGCAGCCCAGATGTTGGGTGAGGCGACGGCTGCCGCTTCCGAGGCGGAACGCATCGCCCGGGCCGCCGATCTGGCGGTGGCGGAACGTCGCGAGGCGGCCGTTCGAGCCGAAGGGTTGCTCCGGCAAGCCACCCACGTGTGGGCCGCACACGCTGAACGGATTCTGGAGCGTCTGGGTGCCAATCCCGTGTTGCCGGAACCACCTGCCGATCTGACGCCGGAAATCGAAGGCAAGGCGCGCGGACGGCTCGAACGTCTTGTCAAGGAACGCGACGAGATGGGGCCGGTCAACCTTCGTGCCGAAACCGAGGCGGAAGCGATCGAGCAACAGATCGCGACGATCGACAAAGATCGTGCGGAGCTGTCAACGGCGATCGCCCGGCTCCGGGGGTCGATAGGGAACCTCAACCGGGAGGGGCGTGAACGTCTCAACGAGGTATTCCAGGCGGTGGACCGGCATTTTCAACAGTTGTTCACGCGAATGTTTGGCGGCGGGCGCGCGCATCTGGCATTGGTCGGTTCCGATGATCCGCTGCGGGCCGGCCTGGAAATCTACGCGCAACCGCCCGGGAAGAAGTTGACCGCGTTGTCTTTGCTCTCGGGCGGCGAGCAGGCGCTGACCGCGCTGTCGTTGATCTTCGCGGTGTTCCGCTGCAATCCGGCGCCGATCTGCGTGCTGGACGAGGTGGATGCGCCGCTCGACGATGCCAATGTGGAACGTTTTTGCCTGTTGCTTGAAGATATTGAACGGGAGACAAAGACGAGATTCCTGGTCGTGACTCACCATCCCATGACCATGGCGCGGATGGACCGGCTGTACGGCGTGACGATGCAGGAGCGCGGCGTGTCCCGGTTGCTGTCGGTCGATCTCGCGCGCGCGGCGGCGATGGTGGATCAGCGGCAACTGCCGCTCGACGATCAGACGAAACTCGCCGCCGATTGACGAACTCGATTGACTAAGGAGGGGGGCCGGTTCACCCAGGACGGATGTTCCGCCGCTTCGAAGCCTTGCTTGACCCCACCGCCGCCGAGCCGGCCCAACCGCCGACGGCGGGTCTCGCGCGTTTCTATTGGCACTATATCCGCCAGGCGCGTTGGCTGGCGGTGTCGCTTTACATCGTCGGTGGGCTGATCGCGGTTTTGGACACGATGATCCCGACGTTCATCGGCAGGGTGGTCTCTCTCGTATCGACGCATGCGCCGGATTTGCTGGTGCGAGAATGCTGGCGGGAGTTGCTGGGGATGGCGCTCGTGCTCGGCCTGGTGCGTCCTCTGGGCCACTTCGCGCACACGATCATCGTGAACCAGGTCATCAACCCCAGCTTCACCAATTTGATCCGGTGGCAGAACCATTGGCACGTGGTGCGGCAGAGTTGGACGTTTTTCCAGAACGACTTCGCCGGGCGGGTCGCCAATCGGGTGATGCAGACCGGGCCGGCGTTACGGGAAAGCCTGGTCATGGCGTTCGACGCCGCATGGTACATCATCGTCTACGGCGGCAGCGCGCTGATCCTGCTCGGCTCGCTGAACTGGCGGCTGATGTTGCCGATGGCCATGTGGTTCATGTGTTATATAGCCATGTTGATCTACCTTGTGCCGCGGTTGCGTGAGCGGTCCCGCGCGGTGTCTGAAAAGCGCTCCACGCTGATTGGACGTGTGGTGGACAGCTACACGAACATTCTGACGGTGAAATTATTTGCCCGCGCGCGAGACGAAGATGCGTTCGTGCGTGACTCGATCGACGAACACACGGCGGCGTTTCGCGATCAGTCGAGACTGTCGTCGGGCTATACGATTATTTTGAGTTTCATGAATTCGTCCCTGGTCGTCGGCACGGCGACGATCGCGATATGGCAATGGTCGGTGGGCCATATCGCGGTCGGCGGCGTGGCCACGGCGATCCCGATGTCCTGGCAACTGACCAACATCGCCGGCTGGGTCGCACGCAGCATTACCGCGATCTTCGAAAATATCGGCACGGTGCAGGATGGGATGCGGTCAATCGATGTTCCGCGCCAGATGCCGGATCCGCCGGATGCACGTGAACTGGTGGTGCGCGGCGGTGAAATTCGCTTTGAAGATCTTCACTTCGACTATGGCCGGCATCCGCGCCCAGGAGGTGTGTTGCGAGGGATCGATTTGACCATCGCGCCGGGCGAACGGGTCGGACTTGTTGGTCCGTCCGGCGCGGGCAAATCGACGCTGGTCAATCTGCTGCTGCATTTTTACAATCCAGGACGCGGGCGCATCGTAATCGATGGCCAGGATATCGGGACGGTCACGCAGGAGAGCCTGCGCACGCAGATCGCGATGGTGACCCAGGACACCTCGCTGCTGCATCGCTCGATACGCGATAACATCAGTTATGGCCGTCCCGGGGCGACTGACGCGATGATCGAGTCCGCCGCCCGCCAGGCCGAGGCCCACGAATTCATCATCGGACTGGAAGATTGGCACGAACGGCGAGGCTATGACTCGCACGTGGGTGAGCGGGGAGTCAAACTCTCGGGCGGTCAACGTCAACGTGTCGCTCTGGCTCGGGTCATCCTGAAGAATGCGCCGATCCTGGTGCTGGACGAGGCGACGTCGGCACTCGACTCCGAGGTGGAGGCGGCGATCCAGAGCCAGCTCGACGGGCTAATGGACGGTCGGACGGTCATCGCGATCGCGCATCGGCTTTCGACCATCGCCCGGATGGATCGACTTATCGTATTGGACGGTGGCCGAATTGTGGAAACAGGCTCCCACGCCGCGTTGCTCGCGCGGAACGGGGTGTATGCGCGGCTCTGGTATCGGCAGTCGGGAGGATTTGCCCCGGCTTTGGCGAACGTGGCGGCGAACTAGCGCTCATGCCAGGCGACGTTTCCCGGCCGGATCCCGACGCGGCGTCCGGGATGCCGATCTTGCCACTTCTGGCCACGTTGGCAGTGCAGACCCTCGCGACCATGGCGCTTTATTCAATGCCGACATTGGCGCCGGAGGTCGCGCGCGATCTCAATGTTAATGGAGCGCTTGTGGGGGGCTTTGTCGCGACCGCCTATGGCGTTGGCATCGTTTCAGCTCTGCTCTCTCCGGGCCTGATTCGACGCCACGGGGGTGTTCGGGCAACGCAGGGGGTATTACTGGCGGCCGCGGGCATGCTGGCGATCGCGGCATCGAGCGTTGGGGTTTTCGGTCTTGCGTGCGCAGCGGTCGTTCTGGGGTCCGGATATGGTGCCGCCGCACCCGCCAGTACCCATTTGCTGGTGCCCCATACGCCGCGCTCAATGTTCAATCTGGTCATGTCCCTCCGCCAGATCGGCGTCCCTTTGGGGGGCGTATTCGCCGCATTGATCCTACCGCCTCTCGTGTCGCCACTGGGCTGGCGTGGGGCGTTGCTGGTGGAACTGGCGCCGGTGTTTTTGTTGATCGCGAGTATGGAGTTGCCGCGCCGTAAATGGGATGCCGATCATGATCCTCAGGTGCGGCCGTGGGGTCGGACTTTACTACAGCCGTTCATTCTCCTGCGAGACAAGCGCATTCTCCGGCTGTCCGCGTCCTGCTTCATCTATTCCGGTCTGCAGCTTTGTTTCGTGGCATTCATGACGGTGCATCTCACGACGGTAGTTGGGTTTGACCTGGTTCGCGCGGGCCAGATGCTCGCGATCTACCAAATCGCCGGGTCGATCAGCCGCCCGATTTGGGGATGGATCGCTGACCGGTATCTGACACCAATGCACACCCTTGGGGTTCACGGGGTAGGTATGGGTGTCGCCGCTGCTCTCGCCGGGCAATTCGGTTCGGATTGGCCGGCGATTAAGATATTGGCGGTGGTGTTGCTCGCGGGTTGTACCGCCGGCGGCTACACCGGTGTTGCCTATGCCGAGTATGCGTCGCTCGGGGGCACCCGGCGGACGGAAGCCACCGGTCTTGGTACCGCTTTGATGTTCTCAGGCGGGTTGGTGATTCCGCCGTTGTTTGGGGCCTCGATCACATTGCTGGGTAGCTATGAGGCAACCTATCGGGCTATTGCGATCCTGGCCTCGGCAAGTGCCGTGCTTATGTGGTGGCCGCCAGTGCGCGACTGATCCGCATCGGCGTTTTCGAACCAGTTTCGCATGACGGTCATTTGGTGACACCCGGCAATTCACACCGGGCAAATTCGGCCGGGCATAGCCCCGAGCATGGTGTGCCACATGGATTTTTCCGCCTGGCATGTGTCTTGCGTTAGCAAGGCTGAGGTGGTTTCGCGATGGTAGGTTCAGTTCCCGTACAACCAGGTAAGGCGACATTCGGGCGCATTGGGCCGCTGATGTCGCTCGCTGATGGAGCCAATCCGGTTCCCGCTCAGTTTGGTACGGCGGCATTCAGTCAAGCTGGATCGTTGGCTTCATCCTCTCGTGAGGGAGGATCCGTTGTTCCTTTTGGTGCGCTTCTCTCCAGTTTTCTCTCCGCGGGGCGTGGCTCGGATACACAGGCGGGCCAGCCACCGCCGACTGTGGCGGGAAGCACACTGTCAGCGGTGGCGGGAAGCACACTGTCAGCGGTGGCGGGAAGCACATTGTCAGCGGTGGCGGGAAGCATACCGTCGGCGGTGGCGGGAAGCACACCGTCGGTGATGGCGGCAAGCACACCGTCGCTGGTGGCGGCAAGCACACCGTCGCTGGTGGCGGCAAGCACACCGTCGCTGGTGGCGGCA
>ODAK010003366.1_pt1 | contig 16604 bp, 12 predicted proteins | sample 1539591 | NCBI WGS metagenome assembly ODAK01 (sample SAMEA3539303, study PRJEB22396) | soil metagenome | biome: tundra; feature: field; material: soil | place: USA | collected 2010-05 | depth 0.15 m
CCCAGTTGAACCCCGCTACCTACACAGTCACCATCACGGCGGCCGGCTTCGCCACAGCCACTGAGACTGTGTCGGTTACAGTCGGCTCGTCGAACTCCCTCGACGCCAGACTGGCCGTCGCCGGTGGCAAGACCGAAGTAATTGTCTCAGCGGACAACTTCGCCGGTGTCCAACTGGAGAAGGCGGAAGTCTCGGCCGTCATTGAGACCTCCCAAATCCTGAGTCTCCCCACCCTCGATCGGAATCCCTACAGCCTCGTGGCTTTCTCCGGCAACCTGTCCGCCGATCCCACCGCGGCCTCGCGCGGAGTAGGTTTCAACATCTCGGGCGCTCGCAGCACCTCGGTAGACATTCTGCTTGACGGCGCCGAGAACACCGACCTGTACGCCGTTGGCGTCGGCCAGACCGTGCCTATGGATGCCACCTCCGAAATCCGCATTGTCACCTCGAACTCCGGGGCGGAATACGGCCGTGGCTCCGGCGCTGTGAACGTCTCCACCAAGTCCGGAACCAACGGGCTCCACGGCTCGGTCTACGAGTTCAACCGCATCTCGACGTTGGCGTCGGCCGGCTACAGCAATAACTATCTTCACGCCTTCAATCCCGCCGTTCCCGAGAAACCTCGCTATACCCACAACCAGTTCGGTTACTCTGTCGGCGGCCCCATCAAGAAGGACAAGCTCTTCTTCTTCTCCTCCACTGAATGGACCCGCATCCGCAGCGCCCAGAACATCGTCGCCTCGGTTCCCACTGCGGACCTGATTGGCATGTCTGCTTCCAACACGCAGGATTTCTTCACGACTTATGGAAAGCTGGCTCATCCCATCAACGGCTCCCGGCAGACCGGCGCCACCATTCAGGGAAATGGCCAATGGTCAGACACCATTGACCCCACCACTCCTGACCGCTCGAACGATGCGTATGGTGACATCACCTCGGTGGCCATCGCGCAGACCGGGGCCATCGCGCCCATCGGCACCGCCTCTGAGATAACCACAGGCTGCGCCGACAAGCGGATCGCGGCTGCGCCCATTTGCACCGCCAACCTCTTTGGCCAATCCATCTATCAGGTTCCGGCTGACTCCGGCGGCGGCCTTCCGGTCAACCAGTGGATCAGCTTCAACCGCGTGGACTTCACCATCAACCAGACCACCTCGATGTTTGGCCGCTACATTCAGCAGAGCACGATCAACCCGTTAGGGACAGTCAACTATAGCCCCTATACCGGTTATGACACGATGAACACGCAGTTCAACCACAACCTCGAAATCTCACTGAGCAAAGCCTTCAGCCCCACGCTGGCCTCGGCCACCAAGCTGCTCGGGTCGCGCCTCAACAACTCGCAGCCCCTCGCCGGCGCTCCGGTCGGTCCCACCCTCTACATCAACGGCAGCACGCCCTTGACACTGAACGGCGGCTACGTCAACTTCCCCGGCTACTCTCAGACCTCTCCCGGCAACGCGCTCCCGTTTGGCGGGCCGCAGAACTTCATCGAGATCGGCGAAGACCTGGCTTGGAGCAAAGGCAAGCATCAGTTCACCTTCGGCGGCAACTTCCTGAACATCAAGGACAACCGCATGTTCGGCGCGTATGAAGAGGCTGTGGACGGCCTGGTGCAGAGCGGCAGCGACGGCGCTCTCTCGAACTTCGTCGGCGGCGGTCTTGGCCTGCTCCAAGTGGCCCTCGATCCGGGGGGCGCGTATCCCTGCTACAAGGATGCTGCCGGTCACTATATCGAAACCTCTGCCTGCGATATTCAATTGCCTGCCAAGTCCCCCAACTTCTCCCGCTCCAACCGGTACCAGGACGGCGCAGCTTATGCCATGGACTCCTATAAGGCTACCCCTGGATTGACACTCAACCTCGGCCTGCGTTGGGAAATCTACGGGCCGCAGCACTCGCAGAGCCCCAAGAACGACGCTAACTTCTTCTTCGGCGCTGGCGATAACTTCTGGGACACGCTGCGCAATGGAAAGGTTTTGACCCGCGAAAACGCGCCCGATGGCCGCCTCTGGAACCTGAACATGAAGCAGTTCGCGCCCAAGTTCGGCTTTGCCTACGATCCCTTCGGCAGCGGCAAGACCAGCATCCGCGGCGGCTACGGCATCAGCTACGAGCGCAACTTCAACAACGTCACCTTCAACGTGATTCAGAACCCGCCCAACTACGGCGTGGTTTCCTTCACCACCGCGGATAACGGCGGCGATAACATTCCCATCAGCACCAATAACTTTGCGCAGTTCGGCACCGGCACCGGCGCCAAGCTGCTGCCGAACGTGACCCTTCGCTCCGTCGATCCAAAAATCAAGCCTTCCTACGCGCAGAACTGGAGCCTGTCCCTCGAGCGCCAGTTTGCCGGCACTACCGCCAGCATCTCCTATGTCGGTACCCGCGGCATCCACAACTATTCCATCGCCAACATCAACCGCTCATTCTCCGGCAGCACATACTTGGGTGACGCACACGCATCCAACCGCACCAACTACCAGTACTCGAACATCAACTTCCGTGGCGCGGACGGGGACAGCTATTACAATGGCGTCACTGGCGAACTCCGCAGTGCAGAGTTGATGCACACCGGCCTGAATATCCGTGCCGACTACACCTGGTCGCACTCGACCGATAACACCAGTTCCGCATTCACCGATGGTGGTTCAAACTACGACAACCTCGGCTATCTGGATCCGTTCAACCATGCCCTGGATCACGGCACCTCGGATTTCGACCAGAAACATCGTGTTGCATCCGCTATTGTGTGGGAGTTGCCTTTTGCCAAGCACACTACCGGCGCCACCAAGACGCTGGCTGACAACTGGACCCTCTCCACAACCTTTGACGCGCAGGCCGGCACGCCGTTCACGATGTTCGACTGCTCCAGCGCAAACACCGTCTGCCCGCGCGCCAGCTTCGTCAACAAGCCCGCACATCAAAAGACTGGCGACATGACCGACATCAGCGCCCAGCTCGGCTCCGACACCTACTCCTACATCCACCTTCCCGATGACACGGCAGCCAACTACAATGTGCAGCACAATTTGGCCGCCGGCGGCACAAGCGACACGCCGATCTGCTCCGGCCTTCAAAACGTCAACTGCCACTTCGTTCCAGGGATGGAAGGCCGCAACAGCTTCCGCGGACCCGGTACATGGCACCAGAACCTGGGCATCGTCAAGGACTTCAAGATGCACGAGCGCTATGACATCCAACTCAAGGGCGAGTTCATCAACCTGCTCAACCACGCCAACACATACCTGAACCTTTTCGGCACCAACGACGTCACCAGCTTCACCGACGTCCTGGCCTACAAGGGTGGCTTAGGAACAAACCGTAACACCGAACTTTCGCTCCACCTCTCGTTCTAAATTGACTCACTGCTTCGCTGATGGCCGCGGCTCAAACGCCGCGGCCATTTCTTTTGCCCTCAGTTATTCGTACATTGCCGCTATGTTTTACCGATTTCTCAATCTCCGCCTGTTGCGAGTTAGACTGTTGCCCTTGGGTCAATCACAAAGGACAACTCAATGCGCGCATCGACTCCCCGCTTTTGCCTTGCCTTGGCTTTGCTGCTTGCCTCTCCCGCCGCATCCAGCGCCCAAGCCTCCAGCCTACCGTTGAGTTCCATCCCGCCCATCCCGTTCGACATTTCCGGCTCCGTGATCCGCTCCCATGCTGAGCCGGCAAAGCCCTTCACCGTGGCCGGCGAGCGGGGCGTTGTCCTGGGCCACCAGGACGGCACATTCGAGGCGTGGATCCTGCCCGTCAAGCTTCTCTCACACCTCACAATCGAGGCCAACGTCGAAGGCTACACCGTCCCCATCGACGTAAACCAGCAGGCCACGGAAATCGAGGTTCGCCCCGATCGCACCACCCTCACCTACAGCCACATCGCATTCACCGTTCGCCAAATCATGTTCTCTCCAAATGCGCCTCCGGCCGGTTCCGGAGCGCAGACAGGCCCGATGGTGCTATTCGAATTCGATTGCGTCCGCCCCACCGACTTCACCTTCCGTTTCACTCCCGAACTGCGCTGGATGTGGCCCGAGCGCAACGAGGGAGTCCCCGGCGTCGAATGGGTCACCGGGGCCCCCAGCGGGCCGGCCAGGGCCGGTGGAACGAGCGGCTACTACATCCTGCACTCCGACTACCCCGATCTCGCCGCCGCAGTCACCATTCCCGGCGCAACCTCCGGCATTCTGGCGCCCTACCAGGAGCGGCCCCAGGTCCACCCCGTCGAACTGAAGCTGCACATCGACCCCGCCCGCGACCATGGCCGCCTATTTCCATTACTTATGGCCGTAGGAACCACCCCGGCCACCGCTTCTAATTCCAGCCTTGCGGCCGCCCTGGCCCAGCTTAATGCCGGCGTCGCCTCCGCCTACCAGGCCCACGCCGATAGCTACAAGAAGCTGCTGGCGAACTCAGTCTCCATCGAGACCCCAGACAAGGTCCTGAATGAAGCTTTCCAATGGGCCGTGGATTCCATCGAGCAACTGCGCGCAAAAGCGTTACCCGCGGGCGAGGCGGCGCTCGTCGCCGGCTACTACGCCTCAGGCGACTCCGCGCGGCCCGGCTTCGGCTGGTTCTTCGGCCGCGACGCCCTCTACACCCTCTATGCCGTCAACGGATATGGCGACTTTGCGCTCTCCAAGGCCGAACTCGAATTTCTCATCCGGCGCCAAAGGGCCGACGGCAAAATCATGCACGAGTACTCGCAGACCGCCGCCGCCATCGACTGGCAGTCCTTCCCCTATATGTACGCGGCCGCCGACTCCACGCCGCTGTTCCTGATGGCCATCGCCGACTACGTGCGCTCCAGCGGCGACGTGGATTTCCTTACCGCGCACCGCGACGCGATCGAGAAGGCCTGGGCCTTTGAAACCACCCACGACACCGATGGAGACGGCATCTACGACAATTCGCAAGGCACCGGCTGGGTGGAGAGCTGGCCGGGCGGACTGCCGCACCAGGAGATCTACCTTGCCCTGCTGGACCAGCAAGCCTCGGCAGCAATGGCCCAGATCGAGGACCTGCTCAAAGACTCCGCAAAGTCGGCGGCCGCGCGTGAGCGTGCAGAAAAAATTGCCGCAACCATCAACTCCGAGTACTACGATCCGGAGAAGGGCTGCTACGCTTTCAGCCGCAATGCCGACGGTTCGCAAGACCGCACCTCGACGGTCTATCCAGCCCTCGCCTGGTGGTCCAACAACCCGAAAAGCGGCAAGTCGATCCTGGCCCACTCCGAGGATTGCCTCCGCCAACTCGCCTCACACAAACTCAATACGGACTGGGGCCTGCGCGATGTAGCCAACGACGAAGAATTCTACGACGGCATGAGCTACCACCAGGGCTCTGTGTGGCCGCTATTCACGGGCTGGGCCGCCCTCGCCGAATACCGTGGCGGGCAACCGCTGGCCGGCTACCAGATGCTGATGGAGAACGCCAACCTCACCCGCGCCCAGGACCTCGGTGCCGTCACTGAACTCCTCTCCGGGGATTACTTCGTCCCCTTCGGCCGCAGCACCAGCCACCAGCTATGGTCCTCCGCAATGGTCATCACGCCCACCCTCCGCGGCCTCTTCGGCATTGACATCGACGCCCAAACCAAGACCATCACCGTAAATCCCCATTTGCCGGCGGGGTGGGATTACGCAAATGTTTTGAATCTGCAGATTGCAAGCGGCTCCGCCTGGTTGCACTTCGAAAGAATGCGTGATCATTGGGAGGTGCGGTTGAATTCTACTCAAGAGGATGACTGGCACCTGCGCAGTGATATCCCCGGCGCTACATTTGGCCCATTAGATATGAAGTTGTCGAAGAAACTTGGAAAGGCCCTTTACCAAGGGCTCCGAATTCCAGTTCCTGCACTAGAAGTTGAATATTCGCTCGGAGATATAAATCCAATCGAGAGAGTCGAATCACTGCTGCCTATTCGACCGCCTATACCTGGCGCCAGAACTTCAAAGTTTCGGTTTTTAGATGCCGAGAATGGGGATCATACGCTGGTGTTAACAGCGGAGGGTCTCGCTGGAAGCAGTGGGATTGTGCGCCTTTTCCGTCATGGCCATTTTATTCCCAAGGCTCATGTGGAACCCAATACAGCCGCGGACGCGAGCATCTCGTTTCGAGCCTGTGACGCCGATCTGTACGCCTGCACTTCATTGCCATTAATCTTCAACTTCCCTCCCGGCGAAGGCTGGCAAACGATCAAAATCACTCTCACTTGGTAACGCACTGTCTCCAATGAACCATCAGAAACACTGCGGCCCGGCATCGATTGCCGGGCCGCCGCAGTATTTCGCTAACTGGCTGGTCAGATCCGCATCGGCATCAACACATACCGGTACTTATACTCCGCATCCGGATCTTCGGGGCGCATTTGCCCGGCGGACTGGGAGTCCTTGAATTCAAGCCTAACTTCGCCTTCGTTGCTCAGAGCTTTAAGGAAGTCGAGGATGTAGCCCGAATTGAAGCCAACCATGATGGGGTCGCTGGCGTAGGGCGTATCGATGGTGTCTTCGCTCTCGCCGGATTCCGTCGAGCTGGAGCTGATCTTGAGCTCGTTGCCTTCGAGACGCAAGCGAATGGCGCCGGAACGCTCGTCGGCGAACTGAGCCACGCGTTGGATGGCAGCGGACAACTCGCTCGACCGCACCACGGCGAACTTCGTATTGTCGCGCGGCATCACAGCTTCAAAGTTGGGGAATTGGCCGTTGAGCTTGCGCGTGCTGAGCGTGCGATGGCCGATGCGGAAAAACAGCGTATGCTCGTCATCGGCAAACTCCACCTTCTCCGCGTCTGATGTCGACATGAGCTGTTGCAGCTCCTGAAGAGCCTTGCGCGGGATGAGTACGCGCTTTTCACCACTGATGCCTTCCAGTGTCTCGTTCGGCTTTTCGACATAGGAGAGGCGATGTCCATCCGTCGCGACCATGGCAAGGGACTCGGCCTTAATCACAAGCAGGGCGCCGTTCAGTGTGTAACGCGACTCTTCGTTCGAAATCGCGAAGATAGTCCGCGCTATAAGTGTTTTAAGAGCGACGAGGGAGATGCTGGTAACCGCGACTGCGGGGAACTCCGGCACCTGCGGGTAGTTGGCTCTCGCCATGCCGACCATCTTGGTATTTGAACGGCCTGAGCGTATCTGCACCCAATGGTTGTCCAGCAGCTTGATGGAAATATCGCCCTCTGGCAGCAGTTTGATGTAGTCGTAAAGTTTGCGCGCGGGAATAGTGCAGGATCCGGGCTTTTTGACTTTTACCTCGGCGCTGGTGCGGATCGCCTGGTCCAGGTCGGTGGCGGTAATATTCAACCGGTCGCCCTCGGCCTCGATGAGAAAATTCGACAGAATCGGGATGGTGGTTTTGCGCTCTACCACGCTTTGCGTTGCAGTAAGCTCCTTCACCAGGTCCTGGCGGCTTACGGTAATCTCCATCGTTGCCCCCTGCGCGGCCGGCTTTTCAACTTCGGTTTCCACGATCGGCATAGGCCCACCCCTCGTCCTGAAAGCACGTTCTTGCGCTGGCCACACTCTACAACACTTTGCGGCCTGTCGGAAACGGCTCACTCTGCTTCTTCTTGATTGTATTCACCTCTGCGTTAACATGCGCGTGGAAAACGTGGCGGTTCTCTGGATTCCCAGCACCTATCTTTTTCGAGCGCTTCCAGTGGAAAGGACGAGGTTTTTTGGGCAATGATCCCGGTCTGCCATTTCATCGCCGTCAAGGGTGTGTGACGGGGGTTAGGAAAAAGATATGAGATTAAATAAAAAGATAGTAGTTCCCGTAGTTCAGGTAGGAAAAGTGGAAACCCTTTCCAAATCATTACAAGACATCAGGTTGAGTGACGGGTTGTTTTTCTAAATCTTGGCTGTGCAATTCAGGAATTTTGGATATCGAGCCCCGCAACAGATGGAACGAACCCGAGTTTCCCACCACTCCCACAGGATGCGAAAAAGAGCCTGTGCAAAGTTTGGAGTTTATGTGTGAAGCGCGGTCAGAGGTCCACAGCATGGGGGTTTTTCGGTGGCTTGTCATGCACAAAAGCCCACATTGCACTGCGTTCGAAACGCTCTTGGGAAATCGGTCGGATCGAGGGCATAAGAGCTTCATTGTCCCGTTTATCTGTTGCAGTCTGGAGGAGTTCCCGTTCCAGCACGTGGTTTGGAAAGAGGTATCTTCGGAATTAAGAATTAGGCTTGGAGGCTCATAAACTCAGAAATAGAGAGGAGGATCGGTCCATGGCCATCGACATCGGGCGTCTGGAGAGTCAGTTGCTGCAGATGTCAGCGGACGGTGCCCCGGGTCGGGAATTTTGTGGGGCAATCTCTGAGTTGGCCAGGACGGGGCGCTTCGAGCAGTTGCGAAACGTGCTCCCCGGAATCGTTTATGACGAGCTTTGGGCACGCTACCAAAGGGATGCAGCGGGCTTCGTGGCAGGGTGGCAGATGCTGGCCCATGAAATGCGTCAGGGCTTCATCCAGCATGCCCGGCAGCGGCTCACATCGCTTACTAGGCTACAGAAGGCTGACGGGGGCGTGGCAATTCCAGCATGGCAGGAGATTCAAAGGGCACTGGACGCCCAGCAGAACGACTTGCTTCGTGCCGCGTTCGCGCTGGAGCTACTGCAGTTGGTCGAGCCGGCGGTGCTGCGAGCAACGCATTTGCGCGAGTGTGTAGTCGCGGCGCCCAGTTCGGAGGAGGCAGACCGTTACCTGGATGAAGCCACCCGCTGCTACTTTCTAGGCCTCTTCACGGCGTGTGCTGTGATGTGCCGTTCTGTACTCGAGGAGGCAATCAAGCAGAAGTTGCCCGTCTCCTTGGCCCGGTTGGTGCGCACGCGCTATCGCAACACCGCGACGCTGGGAAACCTGTTGCATGAAGTGAATAACAACCTGATCATGACCGGCATCGATGCGGATTTTCCTCGGGTAGCCAATCAGGTGAACGACGCCGGGAAGAAGGCCGTGCACCAGGGTCTGCTGTCGGAAGATGAAGCGCGCTCGTGTTTGCAAGACGCGCGCCTGGCTTTGCAACTACTGCTGGCTCGTTGAGAAAACTCGAGTTGGTGAGGCAGTTTCATTTTCAGATCCAAAGGGAATCCAAATGTTGTATCCCAGATCAGACTGTGATCGTTACCAGCCTCGCGCGCCCATCGAATCTGATGTCCCAGTTCTTCAGGATGTCCCTTCCGATCAGACAAGAATAGAACGGCTCTCGATTGAAGTCGACGGCGCGGAGTCGCAGAATTTCGACTCCTGGGATATTTGAATCCGGGAAACTTATGGAGCCAGAGTATTCATCGCACAGACAATCTCCGCCTATAGTCCTGATCGGGTTCTGAGTACCTGTCTGGACAATTTTCCAGTTTTTGGCAAATATTCTGCTGATTATAGTGAAGGGTGACCCAGTATCGATGAGCGCGGTTATCGCATGAGATGCGGGATATTCCAATCCAATTTTGCGTCCGGCCTCAATGGTTTCGTATGTATTCATTACAATAACTTTAACGCACGGACCTGGATCGGCCGGGTCGAACGGATTCCAATAAACCTGGTGAATGGCCATGCTACGCGACGAAGTACACCGGCTCTGTAATCCAGATTTGCTTGACTAGAAAGTTCCTGCTGACGCCAAACTCCTGCAAGCCGGCCCGGAAGGCGTCCTCGTAGGCGTCAAAGAACTTGTCCAAGACGCGGCGGTCTTGGATCACGACGAACTCGGCGAGATGTGCGTGCGACCACTCCTCTCGGTTCTTTTGGAACACCTCGAGTTCCGTAGAGAATGGGGCAGTAGTCATTCGATCCCCTCCAAATCTTAGATGCAATTACCGCGGATTCCGAGGCCGGCATCTACGCTACCACGTTATCGCATTATAATGTAATAATGTATTAATGTGATAATATTGTCACTTGCGTTTTGAATCATGTGCCCCAGAGAGAAACACATCCCGGACGATGCCCAGCGGACTTCTGTCTGCCTCACCGCTGAGGACAGGGCAGCAATACATTGGATTAATGAGGTCCGGCGCACCAAGAAGGACAAGCGGACGACGACGAACGACATCCTCGTCGATGCGCTATGGTATTTCTTGGAGAAGACTGCGGGCAAGACCAAAGACCAAATCCGTGCAATGTTACCGGTCGTTGCGGTAGAGGAACGCCCTCAAAACAGAGTCACTGAGATGCCTAAGCCGAAGATCAAGCGCTGAATACCAGGTAAATACCGAGATCGCAAACTGGCCTTCCTTCAGTTTCCAGTTCGACTGATATCGGCCTTCTATACTGATGTCTCCATGTCCTACGCAGCGGCTATCGATCAACTGAATGCAATGGTGCCGGAGCTCTACACGCAGGGCGGCCAGCCGCGGCGCAAATTCTCCCTGGAGGAAATCGGCATCCTGCTCGGCGCCCTCGGCAATCCGCACCGCCGGTTCCCATCGGTACTCATCGCCGGCACCAACGGGAAGGGCTCGACGGCCGCTACACTAGCCTCCATCCTCACTGCCTCAGGACTGTGCACAGGACTTTACACTTCGCCACATCTGTCGCGGGTCAATGAGCGCATCCGCTTGGGAGGCACCGAGATTGCGGACGATGATTTTGCCGGCCTCTATTTTCGCGTGGATGATGCTGCCCAGCAACTGGTGCTCAGCGGCCGACTGGCGCAGCTTCCCAGTTTCTTCGAGATTTTGACTGCCCAGGCGCTGCTGTACTTTGCCGATGCCCATGTTGATATCGCGGTACTCGAGGTAGGGATGGGAGGGCGCCTGGACGCCACCAACATCGTGGACCCGCTCCTTTCGGTCATCACAGACATCTCACTCGATCACACCGAGTGGCTGGGCTCGACCATCGCTGCGATCGCGCGTGAGAAGGCAGGAATCTTGCGTCGCGCTGGAGTTCTGGTCACTTTGTCGCAGCACTCTGAGGCCAATGAGGTCCTGGCCGAGGTTGCGGCCGAGTTCGGCACACGGCGGGTGGATGCGGAAAGATATTTGCCGCCCATCGGCGCGAATCCGATCGCCCCTTATCAAGTTGAAGCATTGGGCCAGACAATCGAAGTAGACTCACCACTTGCCGGTGCTCACCAACGGCGCAATCTCGCGTTAGCCATTGCCGCCTCCGTGGAATTAGCTAACAATAACAGCCTTCCCATCACTACCGAATCCATTGCGAATGGCATCCGGCAGACCTGTTGGCCGGGGCGGCTTGAGCCCGTTGAGCGCAGCGGGGTCCTATGGATTCTCGACGTCGCGCATAATCCAGCCGGCGCTTGGGCCTTGCGCAGCGGGTTGACCGAAGCGTTTGGCGAGAAGCGGCCTCGGACGCTGATCTTCGGCTGCCTGCGCGACAAACCAGTGGCTGAGATGGCGCAGATCCTTTTTCCTCTTTTCGACCAAGTGATCTTTGCACCCATCCACAGCCCCCGCGCCGCCGCAATGCGTGACATGGAGGCCGCTGCCAAAGGGGTCGGGACAACCGCCATTGCAACGGATTCGGTGAGCCAGGCCCTGCAACTTGCCGCTGAGCGCACACAAGGCGGAGTAATCGTAGTTTCCGGATCGGTCTACCTGGTGGGCGAGGCGCGCCAACTGCTGCTGGCCATAGAGGAACCGCGATGAGTCCGCGGCCTAATCCATTACCCTGGCGCTATCGTCTGGGCACCAACGTGGTTCGCGGGCCTGTCATGACTCTGGTGACCGCCTTCTGTGGCAGCTTGTCTCTCCTCGTCTCGTTCGCAGACCGCGAGGGGCGGCTGCAACACCGCATCGCCCGCGTCTGGGCGCAGCTATCCGTGCGGATCTCTGGCTGCTCGCTTAAGGTCCTCGGTGCGCAAAACCTGCGGAAACACCCCGTGGCTGTCTACGCCGCAAACCACACCTCGTACATGGACACTCCGGTTATCTTTGCCGGGCTCCCCTTTCAGTTTCGTATCTTGGCGAAGAAGGAACTGTGGCCTATCGCATTCATTGGATGGTACTTAGCTAGGTCAGGACAGATTCCGATCAATACCGCAAACCCCCATGCCTCGCTCTCCAGTCTGGGTGTGGGAGTGAAGGCCCTGCGCGCCGGAATGCCGCTATTTGTCTTTCCCGAGGGCGGGCGAACTTCTACCGGCGAACTAAAGCCGTTTCTCTCTGGAGCGGCGTATTTGGCGATTCGTGCGCAGGTACCGCTCGTGCCGGTCGCATTAATCGGCGTCTACGACCTGCTGCCGATTCACACTGGCCACTTCTATCCCGGAGAGCTAACGCTAAGCGTGGGCGACCCAATTGAAACGGTTGGAATGACGATTCGCCAAATCGAGCAATTGACTGAACTCTTGAAGTCAGCAATTCAAGGTCTGCTTGACCAGGAAGCGTCGTCCGCCGAGGCAATTGCTGTGGATGTGCATGGCGCAAGCCAGGAAGATGCGGGTGAAAACACAAGAAACTAAAATAGTTACTCGCACATTGCCCAATGGGAAAACTGGAACTCTTCACCTCAAGGCCCTTCGTGAGTACACTAGTGGTTCATGTGCGTCCATATCGCTATTCCCGAACCCACCGCGAACGATCCAGCCTACAATCAACGCTCATTGCCTCCATATCTGGCCGCCCTTCATGCGGCCGGAGCCACACCTATAATCATCCCCTTGCATGAGCGGCAAGACCGCGTAGCGCGCCTGCTCGCTGGGGTGCAAGGAATTCTGCTTCCAGGCAGCCGCTACGACGTCGACCCGCAAAGATATGGCGAAGATCCGATTCCTGAGTGTGGCGCGACCGATCCTGATCGCACTGCTGTGGATGAGCTATTGCTGCAAGACGCCTTTAACTTGCGTAAGCCCATCCTGGCGATCTGCCACGGTGCGCAGACCCTCAACGTCTGGCGCAACGGTTCACTTATCCAGGACCTGCAGACGGAAGTGAATCACGGGCCGGGGCGCGATGTTATTGACGCGCACCCAGTGCGGATTTCGACAAAATCGAGGCTGGCGGGTCTGGTTCCGCTGGGTGAGCGGGCGGAGCCCTTTGTGAATTCGAGCCACCATCAGGCTATTCGCACGCCGGGCGACAATCTCCTGGTGAGTGCAGTGTCTCCAGCCGACGGGGTCATTGAGGCTGTTGAGCTGGATTCGACCGAGCAGTTCGTTCTAGCTGTGCAATGGCACCCGGAACGGACCTACACTGTGAGCGCATTTTCTCGCGCCATTTTTGCCAGCTTGATGCAGGCAGCAGCGGTCTGGGAGCCGCGGCGTCTTGAAGAGCCCGTCAAGTCGGCATGAGCCCCGAAACAACGCAGGCTTCCGCCATTTACCAGCTCAATGTTCTGCTGGCTGCGGGAGGCCTTGCAACACTCGACAACATTGCGGGTGAGCGCTTCGACCGTTACCTGGCACTGCTGGTTCGCTGGAATGCACGTGTCAATCTGACATCAATCCGCGATATCGACGAAATTCTCCCTCGCCATTTCGTGGAGTCGATTGCCTGCGCCCAGGCGCTGCCTGCCGGCATTCGCACTTTGCTGGATTTTGGGTCGGGCGCAGGATTTCCCGGAATCCCCATCGCGCTCTGTCGGCCGGAAATGGCCGTCACCTTGACCGAATCCCAGGGCAAGAAGGCGGCTTTTCTTCGCGAAGCGATCCGGGTGTTGGGGATCTCCGTAAAGGTCTCCAATCAAAGAGCGGAGAAATTGGATGTTGAGTTCGATTGCGTCGTGCTTCGCGCTGTCGACCGCATGAAGGAAGCCGTGCAGGGTGCCGTTCGCTTGGTCGCACCCAAGGGATGGCTCGCGTTAATGACCACCGTCGGCGAATGCGAGCGGCTAAAGGCGGCAGCGGGTTGTGAGTTTGGGTGGAGGGAACCAGTCCCTTTACCGGGAGGACAGAACCGAGTCCTGGTTCTCGGTTCGCGCGCGGACAATCTTTGAAACCGATCAATTGGCGAGTTTGATGAGTGCAATCTTCCGAACCCCAACAAAGTCTTTGACGCCGTTCGCACCCCTGTTCCCTCTGCGTAGCTTGGAGCCTTCGTCGAGGCTCTCCACAGAGTCCTTGAGAGCCCACTTTGCCGTGCCGCGGCAACTGCGCGAGCACCAACACGAACGCCACACGGAAACATCCGTCGCAGGATGTGAGGTCAGTTGGAGAAGCCGCTGTGACGAGGTGGATTGAACTTCGATGCGGGATTCATGGAAATCGAACCACAGCCGATAAATCGTTCAGCCAGGCCGAAGTGCAACTGGAGAGCCCGATGTTCCACGTGGAACATTTTGGGAACCCGCCCCAAATTGGAAAATGTTCCACGTGGAACAATTGCCATTTCAGCCCGCTTCGGGCCTGTTTCAATTTGAATCAACCTGCGAAATAAAATAAATCTCTCCCCTCAAGATAGGTAGTTTTCCACCACAAGGCTGTTCTCCCCGTATTTCGACCCATATGCCGAACAATGCTTCAAACCTTTCACCTTCAAGCATTTGCTCGATTTGCCAAATCTCAATCCATACCACTTTCCACAGATTTGCTGAATTCTCCACAACGCAAGCCCCAACCCACAATTGCGCTTTCCGTTACTCTGGAGACCCATGGGAAAGATCCTCGGTGTTGTCAACCAAAAAGGCGGTGTCGGTAAAACAACGACCGCCATTAACCTTGCCGCCTGCCTTGCGCTGGAAGGTCTCAAGACGCTGCTGGTTGACTGCGACCCGCAGGCCAATTGCTCCTCAGGACTCGGCTTTCAGCGCGACGATAACCGCCATTCCATCTATGACGTGTTGGTCGGCGACGCCCCGGCAAGCCAGGTGATCCTGCCCACAGAAATAGACCTCCTGTTCCTCTTGCCAGGCTCGAAGAATCTGACCGGCGCCAACATAGAGCTCGCCACAGCGGATGACCGCGCCCTTCGCCTTCGCCGCGCCCTTGCGCCTATTCAGGCCGACTATGACCTCGTGATCCTGGATTGCCCTCCTGCGCTTGACCTGCTCACCCTCAATGTTCTAGCCGCCGCCGATACGCTCATCGTCCCCATGCAGGCAGAGTACTTCGCCCTTGAAGGAATTTCCGAGCTTATCTCCACCCTCGAACGAGTTCGCGCGGCTTACAATCCTTCGCTCACTATCGAGGGCGTTTTGCTTACCATGTACGACGACCGTACCAACCTTGCCCAACAGGTCACCGAGACCCTGCGCGAGTATTTCCGCGACCGGCTATTCCGCACTGTAATCCCGCGCAATGTACGCCTGGCGGAGGCGCCCAGCCACGGCAAGCCGGTCGCTCTTTACGATGCCCGCTCCCGTGGCACCGAAGCTTATTTTGAATTGGCCGGGGAATTCATTGCACGAAACCACATCGAGATTCGACCGAACGGCAAGCGCAAGCTCGCGGAACTTACCAAGCCAAAACCCGAGATCCGGTTCTGGCCATACTCCTGAAAAAGCCGTTTCACAAGAATCCGAAAGTTCAACAAATTCAGATTCGAAGAAGCCGGCACAAATGCCGGAATTAAGGACTTTGAACCATGACTACTGCTGCAATCGACACCAAACGCCGTGCTTTGGGCAAGGGCCTGGATTCCCTCCTGCCTCGTGTGCAGGCCGCCACCCCCGCAGCCGTCGAATCCGAAGGCGGAAAGCCCCGCGAAATTCCCCTCGACCAGATTGACCGCAACCCTTTCCAGACGCGCTCCCATGTGAACGAGGAGCAGTTGAAAGAGCTTGCAGCCTCGATCACCGCGAACGGCGTGGTCCAGCCTGTGCTGGTGCGCCCGCTGGCCAACGGACGGTTCCAGCTTATTGCCGGTGAGCGGCGCTGGCTGGCCTCGCAGCTTGCCGCAAAAGCCACCATCCCGGCGATCTTGCGCCAGGTTTCTGACGAGCAGGCGATGGAGATCACCATCGTCGAAAACCTGCAACGCGCCGACCTCAACCCCATGGAGCAAGCCCGCGCCTTCGAACGCCTGTCTCGCGAGTTTCACATGACTCAGGAGCAGATGGCCATTCGTACCGGCAAGGACCGGGCGACGGTGGCCAACTTCCTGCGCCTGCTGCGGCTACCGTCAAGCGTGCAGGCCCGCGTCGAGAGCGGCGATTTGAGCTTTGGCCACGCGCGCACCCTGCTGGCCTTCGAACATGCTGAGGAAATGGAGAAGGCGGCTCAGCGTATTTCAGCACTTTCGCTTTCTGTTCGCCAAACAGAGAACTACGTCCAGGGTCTTTTGCATCCCGACCGTGCCGGCAAGAAGGATCCCAAGCCGGAGCCTCCCATCGATCCCAACGTCCGCGAAGTTAAGGACCGCCTTCAACGTGCACTCGGGCTCAAGGTCAGCATTGAAGACCACAACGGCCGCGGCAAAGTCATCATCGAATACGGCCGCCTGGAAGACTTCGATACCTTGCTCGAGCAACTCGCCGGAGAGTGAGCCAGGCAGGAAGACGATGCGCCTCTTTGTCGGCATACCGTTGGCGGCCGAAGTTGTTCATCAGCTTTCCGCCCTAAGCACGCGGCTTCGGTCTCCAGGAGACGGGTTGCGCTGGTCCGGGCTCTGGTGCAAATAGCAAGGGCGAGTGGGTTACAGGAATGATTTGGAAGAAATGGGCCGACGATGAGCAAGTTAAGAGTCATGAAGGATCT